>Ga0184637_10002832_pt1 | contig 11021 bp, 9 predicted proteins | sample PLM3_127_b2_FD_133143 | JGI IMG/M metagenome (GOLD analysis project Ga0184637, IMG submission 133143) | Groundwater sediment microbial communities from an aquifer in East River, Colorado, USA - PLM3_127_b2 | ecosystem: Environmental > Terrestrial > Soil > Riparian zone | place: USA: East River... | reverse complement strand
CGAGCTCGCCCGCGTGATCGAGGTCGCGTGGGACGCGTACGAGACCTACCGGAAGAACCCGCGGAAGGAGAAGGCGGGCCCGGGCTTCGCCGACCCGGAGGCGGAGCTCCCGGTCGAGTGGCTCGCGACGCGCGCCGCCATCCACGCCGCGGAGGAGCGCCAGCGCGATCCGGCCTCGCCGTCCGGCGTGCTCGTGGTCAACGGCGCGGCGCGCTCGAGCCAGTCCTGCCCCGGGGAGTCGTCGAAGAGCTACCGGCTCGCGCTGCTCGCGAAGGAGGCGATCGAGGCGGAGGCGGGGTTCGAGGTGGACCTGCTCGACCTCTCCCTCCTCACCGCGGAGTACGGCAAGGTCATCCACCCCTGCAAGACCTGCGTCTCGACCGCCATGCCGCTCTGTCACTGGCCGTGCTCCTGCTACCCGAACCACGCGATGGGTCAGGTGCAGGACTGGATGAACGAGCTCTACCCTCGCTGGGTCGCCGCCCACGGCGTGCTGATCGTCTCGCCGGTCAACTGGTACCAGGCGCCGAGCGTGCTGAAGCTCATGATGGACCGGCTCGTCTGCGCCGACGGCGGAAACCCCGACCCGACCACCACCGGCGGCAAGGACCCCGCGAAGGCCAAGGCGCTGGAGCTCGCGGGCTGGTCCTACCCGCGCCACCTCGCCGGCCGCGCCTTCGGCGTGGTGGTGCACGGGGACGCCGACGGGGTCGAGAGCCTGCGCAGCGCGCTCACGCGGTGGCTCGCGGACATGCGGCTCGTGCCGGCGGGGCAGACCTCGGAGGTGGGCCGCTATGTCGGCTACTACGAGCCGTACGCGACGAGCCACGCCGCGCTCGATCGCGACGTCGCCTTCCAGGAGGAGGTCCGGAACGCCGCGCGCGCGGTCGCGGAGCGGGTGCGCCAGCTCCGGGCCGGCACGTACCGCTCGAGCGACGCGGGGCTCGCGGATCCGCGGCCGAAGTGAGCGGGCGCGTGACCTTCCCCCTCGAGACCCCACGCCTCCTCCTGCGCCCCCTCGACCTCGGCGACGTGGGCGAGGTCCACGCGCTCCTCGTCGACCCGCTCGTCCGCCGCTTCCTGTGCGACGGGCAGGTCCTCCCCGAGGCCCGCCCCCGCGCCAGCGTGCTCCGCAGCCGCCGCCTCTTCCTGCGGAGCGGCGTCGGGCTCTTCCGGCTCGACCTGCGGGAGGGCGGCTTCGTCGGCTACGCGGGGCTGCAGACCGCGCCCATCGGCGGCCTCGAGCTCGCGTGCGCGCTCTGGCCCCGCCATCAGGCACGCGGCCTCGCCGAGGAGGGCTGCCGGGCGGTGCTCGCGCACGCGTTCGACGTGGCCGGGATCTCCTGCGTGCTCGCCGGCGCCGACGCGCCCAACGTCCGCTCCGTCCGGCTCGTCCAGCGGCTCGGCTTCCGTCCCCTCCGCAACACGCCCGGCGTCTTCGGCACTATCCGCTGGTTCGCGCTCGACCGGGCGGATCACGGGGAAGCGCTGCGGGCCGGGCGCGTGCCCGCGCGGTGACCGCGAGCCGGTAGCCCGGGGCATCGCGTCAGGGGGCGAAGGAGACCCGGAACTTCCCGTCGACCTCCTCCACCAGGAGGCCGTTCGCGCGCGCCCGGTCCACCGTCGCCCGGTAGAGCGCGGCGTCGCCGCTCGCGCGCAGCGCCTCGAGCCGCTCGGCCCACCACTCCGCCGTCCTGCCGCCGGCGAGCGGCGGCTCGCTCCGCGCCTCGACCGCGACCGCGACCGACGGACCTCGCGGGACCGTGGGCACCGCGACGCCGGCCGAAGCGCGGGGGGGCGCGCTGCGCCGGGGCGGCGTCGGCTCGGCCGTCGGGCCGTACGCCGTCTGCGCCGGAGGCGCCGCGCGCAGCGCACGGACCAGCACGGCCGGCAGGTCGAGCGCGGACGCGCCGGCCAGCACCGCGAGCGCCGCCACCCCGACCGCGCCGAGCGAGCCGGGGAGCCCCGCGTGCGCGGCCGGCGGCAGCTCCGGGATGGGCTGGCCAGCCGCCCGCGCGCGGACGAGCGCGCGGGTCGCGATCTGCAGCCGGGCGATGACGTAGAGGCGAGCGACGAGGAGCAGGACCGCCACGGTGACGAGCCCATCCGACGCGTCTCGGGATCCCGTGTACTGCCGGGCTTCGGAGACGAGGAGGGGCTGCATCACCCGGAGGACGATGACCCCGAGCGCCACCGCGAGGCCGGAGGCGACCGACGCGGCGGCGCGCAGCTCGAGCTCGAGGCCGCGCCGCGATCCGAGCCGCTCGAGCACCCGCCCCTGCGCCGCGAAGAGCTCCACGGAGCCATACAGGTTGTAGCCGGGCAGGATCAGCATGAGCGCGGTCTGCCCCGCGCCGTACGGGAAGGATCCCGCGAGCCGCAGCACCCGGTTCTGGAGCAGCGCCGCGGCGAGGAGCGCGGCCCACGGGAGGAGGCTCCAGTACGCGAGGTCGCACGAGCCGATGCACACGTCGCGCTCGCCCGTGCGCTGCAACGCCACCGCGGTGAGCACCACCTGGAGCACGGGAGGAAAGACGAGCCCGACCAGGGTCTGCACGACGAGGACGCCCGCGAGCGCCCAGCGGCCCGCGTCGGCCGCGAGCACCGCCCGTCCGAACTCGCGGTCACCCTCCGTTCCAGTCACGCGCTCACCTTAGCAGAGGGGCGCGCGGCCCCGGAGCGCCGCGCCGGCCCTCGTGTCGGCGCCTGTCCGAGGGGTGTCGCCCCGTGCCTTGAGGGCGATCAGGTCACGGCCCCGGGAACGCGTGTGCGATGTCGCCTGCGACTGGCGAGGGCAGACTGCGCGCCGTAGGGTGTCCCCCTCGTGAAACTCGCGATCGCATTCGGGACGGCGCTCCTGCTCTCCTGCGCGACCCGCGCGCCCGCCGGCAAGCAGCCGTGGCCGGTCGAGCCGCCGGCTCCGGCCGCGCCGGCGGCCGTGCGCACCCCGCGGCCGCGCCCGGCCGACGCCGAGGTGGCCGCCCGCGCCGCAGCGTGCCGCGCGGGGAGCGGCCCCGCCTGCCGCCGGCTGGAGGAGCTGCTCGACGCCGACGACACCGCGCCGTCCGACTTCGCCCCCTCCATCGCCGCGCTCCGCACCGCCTGCGACCTGCGCGTGACCGACGGCTGCGTGACGCTCGCGAGCGCTCACGCCTACGCGCTCGGCGTGCCCGAGTGGCGCCGGGCGGGTACTTCACGGCAGGTGATGGCGCGGCGCCCAGGGGGGCGGCCAAGCCGGGGGAGGTGACGTGCCCGTCGAGCTCGAGTTCCATTGCCCCGAGTGCGGGGAGGATGCCCCGCTGGGCGCGGCGGCGGGGCCGCTCCGCGCGCGCGCGTGCGCCCGCTGCGGCGGCGCGCTGCTCGGGCCCGCCGACGCCGACGCCTTCCGGAGCCGGGCGGGGACGCCGGTGTCGCCGCCCGCGCGCCCGCTGCCGCCGCTCCGCTGTCCCTCCTGCGCCGGCGCGCTCTCGCGCGGACAGGTGGGCGAGACGCCCTTCGCGCCCTGCGGCGCCTGCGGCGCCGCCTGGGTCACCGGCGGCCCGATGCTCGGCTGGATCGAGGAGCGGATGGGCCAGCCGCGGGCGACGCAGGCCGGCCCCCCCGGCCGCCGCGCCGTGCGCAGCCGGCGCGGCCTCGTCACCGGCCTCGCCGGCGCGGCCGCGCTCGCGGCGGTCGCGCTCGTCGCCACGTTCGCGCTCCGCCCCCGCGCGCCGGACCGGCCGGCCGTCCCGGCCGTCACCCCGCCCGCGCCCGCCGCGCCTGCCGCCGCGGCGCCGAGTGCCGCCCCCGCCGCCGAGGCGGTCCCCGCCGCGCCCGCCCCGCCCGCCGAGGCCGGCGTCATCCCGGCCCCCGACGCCACCTCGGTCCCCTTCGCCCCGGCGCAGCCGGAGGTGGAGGAGGTCGCGACGGCCGCCGGCCAGCCGCGGCTGGTCCTCGCCCGCCGCGCCGGGCGGCAGGCGGCGCTCGTCGTCTCGTTCGCGGCGGGCTCCCTCGACGACGGGAACCTCGTCGGCCTCACGCGCGTCGCGCAGCACGCGCTCCTCGCCGCCAACGCGCGCCTCGACCTCGGCCGCCTCGCGATCGACCTGCACGCCGCGGGCGCCACGCTCGACCTGCGCACCACCCAGCGGGACGCGAGCTTCGTGCTCGTGGCCGACCGCCGCGACTTCGGCGCGCTTTCGGCGCGCCTCGTCGAGGCCCTGCTCGCCCCGCGCCTCGCCCCGGAGCGGATGCCCGCGGCCGTCGCGCGCGCCCGGCTCGACGGCGCGGAGGAGCCGGATCTCCTCCAGCTCGTCGCCATGCTGGCGGCCGAGGACACTCGCTACATCAACCCCGTCGTCGGGCGGCGCACGGACATCGAGGCGGTGACCGCGGAGGACGTGGCCGAGCACCTCGCCGGACCGCTCTCCCCCGCCGCGGCGACCGTGGTGGCCGCCGGCTCGTTCGATCGGGACGAGCTCGTTCGGCTCGTGCGGCGCTTCAAGGGCGGGCGCACGCCGGCGGCCTCGCGGCCCCAGCTCGCCATGCCGTTCGCGGCGCGCCGGAAGAGCGCGCGCGAGCTGAACCTCGTGGCGCACCCGCTCACGATCGCCTCGCCGCGCGACGCCGCGGCGGCGCGGCTCACGGCGCGGCTGCTCGACGACGTGCTCTGGAAGCGCTTCCGGGGCGTGGGCGTCGGCTACTCTCACTCCGCGGGCGCGTACCGCACGCGCTGGATGGACATGCTCGTGGTCGCCGTGCCCGCCCGCGACGCGTCGAGCGATCTCGGCGCCGCGCTCCGGGCCGCGGTGCACGACGTGCGCGACGGCACGTTCTCGGACGCGGACCTGCTGCGCGCGCGCCGCGCGGTGCGCGGCGAGCTCCGCGCCGTCGACGGCGACCCCGCCGCTCTGGCGGAGACCCTCGCGACCGCCGGGCCGATCTGGCACGGCAAGAGGATCGCCGCCGAGGTGGAGACGCTCCCCCGCGAGGCGCTCACCACCGCGCTGCGGGGATGGCTCGACGACGCCACCTCGATCTCGCTCTACGTGGGGCCGAACCCATGACCCTCCTCCCCTGGACGTCCCTGGCGCTCGTCCTGGCGCTCGCGCCCGTCCCCGCCGCGCCCGGGACGCGGGCCCCGACCCGAGGGAGCGCGGCGGCCGTCGCGCCGCGGGCGCGCCCCGCCGCCCGCGCCGGCGCGGCGGCCACGCCCGACCCGAGCGCTCCGCATCGCGAGCTGCTCCCGGGGGGCCTCGAGCTCGTGGTCCTGCCCATCCGCCACGCCCGCACCGCCTCGCTGCGCCTGGTGGTGCGGGCGGGCTCCGCGCTCGACCCGCCGGGCAAGGACGGGCTGGCGCACGTGCTCGAGCACCTCGTCCTGCAGGGCCGCGGGGCGGACGGCCTCGACGCCGTCCAGGCGGCGGCCGCCTCCGGCGCCTACCTCAACGCGTTCACCCAGCGCGACGCGACGACCTACGTGCTCGACGCGCCGGCCGAGACGTTCCCGTCGCTCGCGGCGCGGCTGCTGCGCGGCGTGACGAGCCCGCGCCTCGACCTCGTGGACGTGGCGCGCGAGCTCGACGTGGTCGGCCGCGAGGACGAGTACCAGGGGGAGGGCTCGGCGGCGATCGGCCTCGTGGAGGACGCGCTGTTCCGCAGCCGCTCGTTCGAGGCCACGGTGATCGGGGCGTCGGGCTCGCGCGAGCGGATCGCCCGGGAGGACCTGCTCCGCTTCTTCCGGGCGAACTACACGACCGCCTCCTCGACCCTGGTGGTCTCCGGCGCCGTCACCGTCGAGGACGCCCGCGCGCTCGCGGCGGACGCCATCCTCTTCCCGCCCGCGACGCGCGACGAGTGGCCGCGCCCGCCGGTGATCGAGCCGGCGCTCCCGGTCGACGAGCGGATCCGCGCGCCGTTCCTCGCCGCCGTCCACGGCTACCGGATCGAGGCCTCGGACCGCACCACCTGCCCCGCGGCCGCCGCGCTCATCGAGCACCGGCTGGTCGCGGCGCTCACCGCGCGCGAGCCGCTCGTGCGCTCGGTCCAGGCCGCCTGCTTCACCCTCCGCGGCGTGGACTTCCTGCTCGCGTTCGCGTACGCGCCCACGCTCGAGGCGTCGGATCTGCCCGACCAGATGCACCGCGCCTTCCGCTCGCTCGGGCAGCCGCCGACCCTGGACGAGCGCCGCCGCATGGAGCAGCGGCTGAGCCGGCAGGCGGACTGGCGCCGCGACGATCCCGCCGCGCTCGCGACCTTCGTCTCGAACGCCGCCGAGATCCCGCGCGCCGCCGGCGCGACGCCGCTCCCCGCCGCCGGCCCGGTGGCGCTCCCGGTGGACGCCCTGCGGGCCCTCGCGCGCCGGTGCTTCGTGCCGGAGCGGCGGGTGCTGATCTTCCTCTCGCCGTTCGAGGGGTGACCGCGGCCGGGGCCGCGCGCTCACGGGCCGCCGAGCAGCGCCCCGGCGGCGGCGTAGGCGAGCACGCTCGGGATCGTGCCGAGCAGCGTGGCGAGCGCGAAGATCGCCGCCAGGCCGCAGAGGAACCGCGCGAGCGCCGCGCGGGGCGGAGCGAGCGGGCGGCGGCACCGGGGCGACGCTACTTCGCCTGGATGTAGCCCTCGGCCGTGAGCAGCTCCGCCGTGAGGACCGCGCCGCCCGCCGCGCCGCGCACCGTGTTGTGCGAGAGCGACACGAAGCGGTAGTCGAAGAGCGCGTCGGGCCGGAGCCGGCCGATGGCCACGCCCATGCCGCCGCCGATGTCTCGGTCGAGCTTCGTCTGCGGCCGCGAGTCGTCCTCGAAGTAGGTGAGGAACGGCTTCGGCGCCGACGGCAGGCCGAGCTTCTGGGGCTTCGGCTCCCAGGTGCGCCACAGCTCGATCACCTCGCTGCGATCCGGCTTGCGGTCGAACGAGACGAACGCGGCGGCCATGTGGCCGTCGGAGGCGGGGACCCGGATGCACTGGGCAGTGATGACGGGCTCCCTCGCCTTCTCGATCCGCCCGTCCGCGAGCCGGCCCCAGATCTTCATGGGCTCCTGCTCGGACTTCTCCTCCTCGCCCTTGATGAAGGGGATGAGGTTGTCGACCATCTCCGGCCAGCTCTCGAAGGTCTTCCCGGCGCCGCTGATCGCCTGGTAGGTGCAGACCGCGATCCGCTTGGGCCCGAACTTGAGGAGCGGGTGGATGGCGGGCACGTAGCTCTGGAGCGAGCAGTTGGGCTTCACCGCGACGAACCCCCGCTTCGTCCCGAGCCGGCGGCGCTGCGCCTCGATGACGGCGGCGTGCTCCGGGTTCACCTCCGGCACCATCATCGGCACGTCGGGCGTCCCGCGGTGGGCGGAGTTGTTGGACACGAGCGGCGTCTCGCGGCGCGCGTAGTCCTCCTCGAGCCGCGCCGTCTCGTCCTTCGGCATGTCCACGGCGCAGAAGACGAGGTCCACCTGCGGCGCGATCTCGTCGACCGCGGAGGCGTTCTTCACGAGGAGCTTGCCGGTCGCGTCGGGGATCGCGGACTTGAGCGCCCAGCGCCCCTTCACCGCGTCGGCGTAGGCCTGCCCGGCGGAGTTGGCGCTCGCGGCGACGAGCGTCACCTCGTACCAGGGGTGGTCCTCGAGCAGGGCGACGAAGCGCTGGCCGACCATCCCGGTCGCGCCGAGCACGCCCACCTTCAGCTTCCTCTGCGGCTGGCTCATCACGGTCCTCGCGGAAAGGGGGCGAGGTTAGCACGCCCGGGCCAGCCGCCGAGAGACCCCCGGCCTCAGTAGAAGACCTCCTCGAGGAAGAGCCCCTGGGGCGGCGCGGTCCTCCCCGCCTTCGTTCGATCCCGGGAGGCGAGCAGGGCGGGGATCGAGTCGGCCGGGCGCCGCCCCAGCCCCACCTCGACGAGCGTGCCGGTGAGGTTCCTGACCATGTGCTTCACGAAGGCGGTCGCCTCCACCACCACCTCGATGCGCCCGCCCGGCTCGCCGAGCACGTCGAGGCGGCGCAGCTCGCGCACCGCGTGATCGGCCGCGCAGTCGGCCGCCTGGAAGGCGGCGAAGTCGTGGCGGCCGAGCAGGGGAGCGGCCGCCTGGCGCATCGCGGCGACGTCGAGGGGCCCGAAGAGCTGCCAGGCCTGGAGGCGGGTGAGCGGCGCCCGCGTGGCGAGGTTCTCGATGGCGTAGCGGTACCGCTTCCCGCGCGCGCTCCGCCGCGCGTCGAAGCCGTCGGGCTCCACCGTCGCGCTCCGCACCGCCACGTCGTCGGGGAGGAGGGCGTTCATGCCCTTCACGTAAGCGGAGAGCGGGAGCGGCTGCGCCTCCGGGAAGGTCGCGACCTGGGCGCGGGCGTGCACGCCGGCGTCGGTCCGCCCGGCGGCGGTCACGCGCCGGGGAGCCTTGTGCAGCGTGGCGAGCGCCCGCTCGACCTCCGCCTGGATGGAGGGCCCGTTGGGCTGGACCTGCCAGCCGACGTAGCGGGTCCCGTCGTACTCGAGGACGAGCTTCACGACCGGCACGCCGCGACGCTACCACGCGCGGCCGGACGCCGGCGTGCGCACCCTCTCGCCATGAGCCGCCCGGACCTCGCGCGCGCCGCCGCCGAGCTGGCCTTCGTGGTCGCCTGCACCGACGCACCACCACCGCAAGGTGGTGGTGGACTCGGACAACCATCACCCGCCGTGGATGGAGATCTGGGACGGCAGCCGCTTCGTGTCGTCCGGCGAGCACCCGATCATGCTGTTCGCGCTCGACGGGACGCGCCCGGGCAGCGAGCGCACGGGCCCGCCCTTCCTCTCGTACGCGGCGAGCGCGTGGCAGCCGTCGGGCCGGATCCGCGCGGTCGACGCCTACCTGTCCGACACCTGGTACACGGTGAAGCTCGAGCGCGACGGTCCCCGCTACGCGATCGAGCTCTCCGGCCGGTTCCGCTTCGGCGGCGAGAACACCTACCGCGCCGAGATCGACGCGGCCGCACGGTGCGTGTACCACTACCCGGTGTCCGAGGCCGAGGCGCGGAGCGCCACCGGCTGCGAGGACGCCGGCGCCTTCGCGTCGGTGGGGGAGGCGCACCCGCGCTGGCCGGCGGGCGGCGCGTGGCCGGACTCCTTCATGTTCGGCGATCCCCACGCCAACTACTACGAGGGCGAGGTCCTCTTCGACGACGTGACGCTCGAGGTGTGGCGCGACTGACCCGCCCCGCCGGTCACGCCCCGTCGCGCGAGGAGGTGGCCGCGGCGGTCGCGTCCGTCGCGGGCGGGGCGTCCGCGTCGTCACCGGCGGTCACGAGCCTGGGCGCCCGGGCGATCACCCGCCGCAGCTCGTCCAGATCGACCGGCTTCGGGAGCACGCCGGCGAGCAGGGCGCGCCGCGGATCGTCCGGCCGGAGCTCGCGCGCCCAGCCCGTCACGAGCCAGACGGGCGTCGCCGGCGCGAGCGCGTGCAGCCGCTCCGCGACCTCCCATCCGCTCGTGCCCGGCATGCCGAGGTCGGTGAGCACCACGTCGTAGCGCTCGCCGACCTCCACGCGCGCGATCGCGTCGGCCCCGCCGGTCGCGATCTCGACGTGCTGCCCGAGCGCCTCGAGGACCGCGCGCGCCGCCTCCAGGTTGTCCTCGTCGTCGTCCACCAGGAGCACGCGGTGGAGCGGCAGCGGCCGCAGCGCGGCGCCTTCCTGAGCGGCGGACGGCGGCGCGCTCGGGCGCCCCTCCTCCAGGAAGGGGGGGAAGCGGAGCGTGAAGGTCGCCCCGCCGGACGGCCTGTTCGCCGCCTCGATGCTCCCGCCGATCCGGCGCATCACGCCGTGGGCGAGCGCCAGGCCGAGCCCGCTGCCCCGGGCGCCCTTCGTGGTGAAGAACGGATCGAAGAGGCGGGGCAGGTGCTCGGAGCGGATGCCGGACCCCTCGTCGCTCACGGTCGCGACGACGCCCGAGGGGCCGCGCACCACCTCGAGCAGCACCCGGCCGCCGCGCGGCATCGCCTCGACCGCGTTCAGGACGAGCGCGACGAGCACCCCCTGGACCTCCGCCGCGTCGGCCGTGACGATCGTGGGGCCGGGCACGCGCGTGACGATCTCGACGCGGCCGCGGAGCGGGTGTGCCTCGAGCTCCAGCTCCGCCGCCTCGACCGCGCCGGCGATCGCCGCGGCGAGGTCCACGCGGCCGCGCGGGCGGTCCTCCCGGCGCCCGCCGAGCTCCTGCAGCCGGCGGACCCGGCCAGACGCCTCCGCAAGGTGCCTGAGGATCGTGACGGCGTCCGCCTCCACCGCCGCGCCCGGCTGACGGAGCCGCTCCACCCGCAGCCGCAGCGCGTGGAGGGTGTTGTTGAGATCGTGGGCCACGGCCGAGGCGAGCTCTCCCACGCTCCGCAGCCGCTCCTGCTCGAAGCGGGCCTCGCGCGCGCGGGCGAGCTCCTCTTCGTGCCGGGCCTCTCGGGTCACGTCCGCCACCCGCGCCAGGACCAGCTCCGGTGACCCGAAGGCGACGCGCTCGAGCTGGACGTCGTACACGCGCTCGCCGCGGACCCAGCGCCGCGTGAGGACGCCGACGCCGCCGTCCTGGACGGCGCGTGCGTCGGCGAGGGCGAGGACGTCGAGCGTCGCCACGTCGCGCGCCGGATCGCCGAGCGGGCGCCAGCTGGGCCCCTCGCCGCGAAGCGCGTGCCACCGGTCGTTCCGGACGAGGATGGCGTCGGCGCGGATCGCCGCGAGCGCCGTCTCGCTCGCGCGCATCGCCGCGAGCGCGAGGAGCACGGTGCTCGACTGCTCGGCGACCTCGCGCTCGTGCTTGCGCGCGAGCGCCTCGTACTTCTCTGAGAGTGCGGCGTATTTCTGCTCGGATGTCGGCACACCGGCCCCGCTCGTAAGGTTGGTACTGCCTGCGCGAGCCCGCATGGGCGGCGCCCCAGCCGTAGCGGTGATGCTTCCGGACGGCGGCGCAAAGGATCGCTCCGCACGCGGGTCGCGCGCGAGCCGCGAGCGAAGAGCGGCGAGCGGCTGCAGGGCGAGGGAGCGAAGAGCGGGGCTGCGGCGTGCGGCGGTCGGATCTTCGAGGCACAGCGGAGCCCCGG
>Ga0184637_10002830_pt1 | contig 11026 bp, 12 predicted proteins | sample PLM3_127_b2_FD_133143 | JGI IMG/M metagenome (GOLD analysis project Ga0184637, IMG submission 133143) | Groundwater sediment microbial communities from an aquifer in East River, Colorado, USA - PLM3_127_b2 | ecosystem: Environmental > Terrestrial > Soil > Riparian zone | place: USA: East River... | reverse complement strand
GCCGCATCTGCCGTCCGCTCGACAAGCCGTTGATTCCGAAGGTGGACGACGCCGCCGATGCGTTCGACCAGGAAGTCGACGCCTCGCCGGACGCTCCAGACGCACTGGGAGACTAATACTAATGGCGGCCGTCTCCCGCGGCCTGGGATCAATGCGCCACAATGTATATTATGTTAAGTGAGACACGGGACGAGCCCGAATCTCGCGCCTACCGAGGCGAGCGTCTCGGCTGACTCTCACCAAGTCCCACTGCTCCCTAGCAGCAACCGCGTCTGTCGAGCACCGCATGCGCGGTGCTTGTGGTCGAATCCCCGGTTGCTCCTCCCACATCCAAATCAAGATGTCCAATTCCGCCGACTGGGATTCCCAGCCAGGTTGGCTGCTGTGGCTCAACCGCATGGTTCGGCGACAAGGCATACGGCGCTCGGTGCTGCTGTTGACGTTGCTGGTCGCCGCGCTGGCCTTGTCGATATCGCAGGGGGTGATCACCGTTCTCGGGCACGGTGACCGCCTGATCGCCGCCGCATCTGCAACTCTGTGTTCACTGTTGCTGACCCCCATCATCGGAACGGCGATGCTGCGGCTGGTTTTCGCGCTCGACCAGACCCGCCAGAAGCTGGGTGTGCTTGCCATTCAGGACGCCCTCACCGGGGTGTGCAACAGGCGTCATTTCATGCTGGTGGTGGAGCGTGAGTGGGACCGGGCGCGGCGCTACAACACCACCGCAGCACTGCTGTTGATCGATGCAGATCATTTCAAGCGCATCAACGACGTGCACGGACACCTGTGCGGCGACGAGCTCCTGCGCCAGATCGCCCGCGCCACCAGCGGATCGCTTCGCCAGGCTGATGTCCTGGCGCGCTTTGGCGGCGAAGAGTTCATCGTGTTTCTGCCGCACACCGACCCTCTCGGGGCCCTGGATGTGGCCGAACGGATTCGCGATCAGGTCGAGCGGCTTACCCTGTTGTGGAACGGAGCGGTGGTTAGCACGACGGTCAGCATCGGCGTGGCGCCGCTCAGGCCCGAGCTCCCGTCGCTTGATTGGACGATCCATGAAGCAGACACGGCCTTGTATGCCGCCAAGGCCGAGGGACGCAACTGCGTGAGGTCCCTGCCCTTCACGGCAAGCCGCAGCGGCGACGCGTTTCCGATCAATTCGCCGTAGCGGGGGCTTTCAACAGCTCACTTCTTGCGCGACCGGCTTTCGGTGGGGGCCGCACCACTCTGTTGAAGGCCCTCGGACATGCCGATCAGCACGCCGCTCACGAGCGCCGAGTAACTCTGCATCAGGGCCTGCGCCGTGCGTACGCCCATTTCGCGTCCGTCGCGGAGCGCAGCCTGCCCCTGAGCGACGAGTTGTTCGACCGCCGACGCGGCCTGCGCGCCGGTATTGGTGCCCTTGAGCTTCATCGCCTCGATGACATGGCCCCACGGCGCTTGCATTTGCTCGCTGGCAGCCTGTGCCGCCTTGGAAACCGTCGTGATGAACATGTCCTCCATCTTTTCGAGGTCCGCCAGCGCGCTCTTCAGCCGCCCCCTGTCGAGACCCACTCCTTGGTCGACAAACTGCTGCAAGGCTTTTCGATTTGCCTCCACCGCCTGCAACAGCGCCGCGTCCATGCCGGCAAAGGCCTTCTGCAACAGGTCCTCGACATCCACCGCCGGAAGCGCGTTGCGCGCCGCACCTGTCGATGCGGCCTGCGTCACCGTCTTTAGCACGGAGCGGATGTTCTGCATTGTCAGTTCACGCCCCTGAAGAGCCTTCAACGTAGCCTCGCTGACGGCCTTGCGAAGTGCTTCGCCCTGCTTGGCGCTCGCCTCTGAAAAGAGATTGACCAGTGCTTCCTGGTCGATACCCGACTTGATCATGGCAGTGTCTCCTGGAGTTATTCGAGCGTGAAGCCGATCTTCAGCGTCACCTGCCAATGGGCGACCTTGCCGTCGACCACATGACCGCGCGTTTCGCTCACGCTGAACCAACTGATGTTGCGGACGCTTTCGTGCGCCTTTGCGATGGCCTTGTGGATCGCGTCTTCGATGCTCACCGGCGACGACCCAGTGAGCTCGAGCAGCTTGTAGACGTGGGCACTCATCGCATGTCTCCTTGTTTGGTTGGGGGCAGCGAAAAGCTTAGTCTCTTCGGCCCTTGACCACAACGCTCGCGCTCCAACCGGGAAGATTTGACAACGCGCATTCGGATCGCGAGAGGCGCCGGTCATCGGACGCGTCAAGCACGTAAGATGAATCGACAGTCACCCGCCATGCATTCGAAGCTCATGAGCAAGTTCAACTCTCCCCATTTGCTACCGGTCGATGCCGACAGCCTGAGCTTCGAAGTGGTCAGCCTCGATCAGGCACGTGAAGCGCTGGATGAGCCACCGGCGGGGGTACGGCACCTGCGCCGATCGGGTGCAGCCGACTGGGCCTCGTGCCGGCGTGCTTTGAGTGAATCCGAGCGTCGCCTGACCCGGGCCGCAACCCAGTGGATGCTGACATTGCCCCGGGAACTGCGGCCCCTCGAGCTGATGCGACGCTATCCGCGCATCGCCAACCGATTGTGCGAGCAGTGGGACGACGCATCGGCGAGCCTTCCGCTCCTCGAGGACCTCGTTCTCGACCGGCGCGGCGGTCGCATGGGTTTCCCGCGGCCGGTTGTGCTCGAACCGCAGGCGCTTCACGAGCATCTGCAACGGCGCGCGCGTCAACTCAACCGCTGACCGCCTCGCCTGCGAAGAGGCGCGTGGCTTGTTTGGAGAAGCGGCGCTGGCCGGCGCCAACATGCATCGCCGCCACCTTTCAATGCCTCATCCAGGGGCTTTGCAGAAGTCGATCCGTGGGGACACTTTCGGTGGGCCGAATGCGTACTTCAGTTTGAGAGGTTGCCTCGTGTTGAAACGAACCGAATCGCCGCTCGCAGTGATGTGCCTCATGGCGCTGTGCGGATGCGCCGGTGTGAGTACGGGCGATCGTCTCGTCAGTACGCCCGAGTCCATCCGCGGCAACGCCACCGTGCGCGCGGCGGTATATGTCGAAGCCGCCTCGAATGTCCCCGCACCTTCGCCGATACTCGCGTCCGACCTCGCATCGACAACAAGGAACGCCGCGGCGCGCGGCAAGCAAGACAAGCGCGCTGTGCAGCCCAGCCGGAAAAACAAGCCCACCACAGGCTCCGCCCTGCCGGCGCAACGGGTCGGGACCCCCTCGGACACGGCAGGTCGCACCATCGAGCAGAACGTGCCACTCAGCGCCACAGGGTACCGCTACACCTATGCGGTGGAACTCGATGTGGGAGGCACTCGGGCGTTCGGCTTTGCCAACGATCAAGGACTGATCGTTGGCGATCGTGTACTGGTCAACGATACGGGAGTCGTGTTGCTGCGCAAGTGAGCGCGCATGCGCGACTGTCGCGTGAAAATGAAAACGGGCCGCGAAGGCCCGTGTCATCTGAAGGTATTGGCGGAGTCGGAGGGATTCGAACCCTCGATGCAGGTTTTGCCCACATACTCCCTTAGCAGGGGAGCACCTTCGGCCTCTCGGTCACGACTCCAGCACCATGCGATTCTAAGTCAATGGTCCGCGCGCAAGGGGTCAGGGAGCGCTCTGCTCCAGATCGAACGCCTTGTGCAGTGCGCGCACTGCGAGCTCCATGTACTTCTCGTCGATGACGACGCTGGTCTTGATCTCGCTCGTAGTGATCATCTGGATGTTGATGCCCTCCTCCGCCAGCGCGCGGAACATGCGGCTCGCAACGCCGACATGCGAGCGCATGCCGATCCCGACGATGCTCACCTTGCAGATCTTCGGGTCACCCGCGACGTCGGCCGCGCCCGTCTGGGACAGCACCGTGGTCTTCAGCAGTTCGAGCGTGCGCGCATAGTCGTTGCGGTGAACGGTGAACGAGAAATCGGTCTTGCCGTCGTGCGATACGTTCTGGATGATCACGTCGACATCGATGTTCGCGTCGGCGACCGGCCCGAGGATCTGGAACGCGATGCCGGGACGGTCGGGCACGCCCATCACGCTCACCTTGGCCTCGTCCCGGTTGAAGGCGATGCCCGATACGACAGCTTGTTCCATTTTCTCGTCCTCTTCAAAAGTGATCAGCGTCCCGGAGGCGGCCTCCTCTTCGATCGGAATGTCCCACGGGGTGAAGCTCGACAACACTCGCAGCGGCACGCGGTACTTGCCGGCGAATTCGACCGATCGGATTTGCAAGACCTTGGAACCGAGACTCGCCATCTCCAGCATTTCTTCGAAGCTGATCCGGTGCAGGCGCCGCGCCTCGGGCACGATGCGCGGGTCGGTCGTGTAGACGCCGTCGACGTCGGTGTAGATCAAGCACTCGTTCGCCTTCATCGCCGCCGCTACCGCGACCGCCGACGTGTCCGAGCCACCACGCCCCAGCGTCGTGATATGGCCGTCGGGGTCGATGCCCTGAAAGCCCGTGATGATGACGACCTTGCCGTCCGCAAGATCACTGCGCACGCGGCCGTCGTCGATGCGCTGGATGCGCGCCTTGGTGAACGCCGAGTCGGTTTCGATCGGCACCTGCCATCCGGTATAGCTGACCGAGCGCATGCCCTCGGCTTGCAGAGCGATCGACAGCAGGCCAACAGAGACCTGTTCGCCAGTGGCGGCGATCATGTCGAGCTCGCGCATGAGCTCCGGGCTGCTCTGTTCGGGCGAGAGTTCCTTCGCCAGGCCGAGCAGGCGGTTCGTTTCGCCACTCATTGCGGACGGCACGACCACCATCTGGTTGCCCGCGCGTGCCCACTTGGCGACGCGTTTGGCGACGTTGCGAATGCGCTCGGTCGAGCCCATCGACGTGCCGCCGTATTTGTGAACGATCAATGCCATGGCAAATGGATCAAGGGGTCGAGGCCGCGCCCCAACCGAACCGGGAATTCTAACTTTCGAGTGGAATGATCGTTCTCACCCGCTACTCAGCCGAGCCCGGCGCCCAGGTGAACATGACCTGCGGCTCGCCGGGCTGGGCCCAGGCCCTCGCGTCGACGCCAAGACCAGGCACGAACAGCAACTGGTCGCCGAGATACAGCAGCGGGCCGACCCGCTCTGTCGCTGCGATGCCGAGCGACTGGTATTGCTTTTTCAGCGCACGCGGCGGCCTGTTCGTTGCGAGCTGGAACTGCTCTCCACCCTCGCGTGCCCGGACGGTCAGCGCGCCCAGTTGGCTCAGCGGCGCGCCTTGCGAGCGCACCCGCTGCACGCGCAGGAGTCCATCCCACCCATCGATGCGGTATGAACCCGCACGCGACACGCGCACTGCCTCGCAACCTGGCGCGGGCGTTCGCGCGGGCCCCCGCACGCCGACGACCCGCAGCCAACCACGGTAGCGTCGCAATTCCTTCCCGCTGCCCGCGGAAAGCGACCAGCTTGCCGCGCCGGGCCTGTCGGCCTCGTTCATCAGCCGCTCCACGAGCGATGCCGGTGGCGCGCTACCGGTCTGATTCAAGAGCCATTCGCGCAAAGCGACGCTGCGCCGGGGCACGGACAGCGCTCGCCACGCTTGGATGTTCAGTCCCTGTGGCGCGGTCACCATCGGCAGGTCGATACGAGCCAACTCCTCCATCGCCGTGCGCGCCTGCTGTGCCCAGTTGGCGGCGATGGCAAGCGAACGCTCTGCGCCTGGAAAGGCGCTGCTCAACGCGGGCCACACGTGCGCACGCAGGCGGCTGCGAGCGAACCGCGGATCGGCATTGCTCTCGTCTTCGATGTGCTTCAAGCGATGCTGCTTCACGTAGGCCTCGACGGCTTCACTCGGAACGTCGAGCCATGGACGAACCCACCGAATTCCCTCGCGCAAGGCTTCTCGTGGCATGGCAGCCTGGCCGGAAACGCCGGCGCCTCGCAGTGCCTGCAGCAGGAAGGTCTCCGCTTGATCGCGGCGGTGATGAGCCAGCAACACGATCGAGGCGCCCTGCTGCAGCGCCATCGATCGCAACGCGCGGTAGCGCTCGCGCCGTGCCCAGGCTTCGACGCTTTCGCCACGCGCCGCACGGCCTTGCAGGCGAGTCGCTACAAAGCGCAGCCGGGCGCCTCGCTGCGCGGCACGGCGACAAGTCGTTTCGCAATGACGCAGCCAATCGTCGGCATGGGGGCTCAAGCCATGGTGCACATGCAGCGCCGCGACCCACAGGCCGTGTTCGCGCGCGCAGCCCAAGGTGGCATGGAGCAGTGCTGTCGAATCACGACCGCCGCTGTACGCGACAGCGACACAAGGTTGGGGTGGACTAGCGCTCAGTGGTGTCGCTGAAGCGGCCATAGGCCTGCAAACGCTCGTAGCGTTGCTGCAGCAGATCCTTGGGCTTCAGGTCGATCACCTGCCGCAACGCGTCGTTGAGTGCACGCTTGAGGTAGACGCACATCTGCTTGGGATCGCGATGGGCTCCGCCCACGGGCTCGTTGACGATCTTGTCGATCATTCCGAGCGCTTTCAGCCGATGCGCGGTGATGCCGAGCGCCTCCGCTGCATCGGGGGCGCGTTCAGCCGTCTTCCAGAGGATCGACGCGCAACCCTCCGGCGAAATGACCGAGTACACCGAGTACTGCAGCATCAGCGTCTGATCACCCACGCTGATGGCCAGCGCACCGCCCGAACCGCCCTCGCCGATGATGGTGGCAATGATGGGCACCTCGAGCTGCGACATCTCGAAGATGTTGCGACCGATGGCTTCGGACTGGCCGCGCTCTTCGGCACCGATGCCCGGGTAGGCTCCGGGCGTGTCGACGAAGGTGAAGACCGGAAGGCCGAACTTCTCGGCCGTCTTCATCAAACGAAGTGCCTTGCGATAGCCCTCGGGCCGGGCCATGCCGAAGTTGCGTGCCGTGCGTTCCTTGGTGTCTCGACCCTTCTGATGTCCCAGCACCATGCACGCCTGGCCGTTGAAGCGCGCCAGCCCGCCGATGATCGACAAATCATCGGCGAATGCACGGTCGCCGTGCAGTTCCTGGAAATCGGCGAAGCACTCGTTGATGTAGTCCTGGGTGTACGGGCGCTGCGGGTGGCGCGCGATCTGCGTCACCTGCCATGGCGTCAGGGTTGAATAGACTTCCTTGGTGAGTTGCAGGCTCTTCTTGTCGAGCCTGTCGATTTCTTCGGAGATGTCAACGGCCGACTCGGTCTGGACGTAGCGCAGCTCTTCGATCTTCGTCTCGAGCTCGGCCAGCGGTTGCTCGAATTCAAGAAAGTGTCGTTTGCTCATGCCTGATGTGCCCTCGTGAAGGAAGGACGGGTCTTGTTCTTCGAAGGCCTCTCAGTAGTCCACCGGAAGCGGGTCGAGGCTGCGCCAAATGTACCATGTGGCGACCGAACGAAATGGCGACCAAGCGTCGCCGAGTTCGCGCGCTTCTGCGCGCGAAACCGGCTCGCCGCTGAAGTAGTTGACGCTGATGCCTTTGAGCAAACCGATGTCGTCGAGCGGCATCACGTTGGGCCGCATCAGGTGGAAGATCAGGAACATCTCGGCCGTCCAGCGGCCGATACCGCGAATGGCGACAAGCTCTTCGATGATCGCCTCGTCGTCCATCTGCTGCCACTGCCGCACGTGCACCGTGCCGGCATCGAAGTGCCGCGCCAGGTCTTTCAGGTACTCGACCTTGCGTCCCGACAGGCCGACCTCACGCATGTTGGTTGCGTCGAGCGCCAATACGCTCGCCGGTTGCATGCCGCGTGCGCCCGGCACCAACGCGGCAAAGCGTTCCCATACCGACTGCGCAGCCTTCACCGAGATCTGCTGACCGACGATCGAGCGGGCGAGCGTCGAGAACGCGTCGCCCCGGCTTTGCAGCCTGGCGTCGCCGTAGCTCGGAATCAGCTTGCGCATCACGCGGTCGCGCTTTGCGAGGTGACGGCAGGCCTCGTCCCAATACTCCGGTGCTGCAACCTTCGGCACGATCAAGCCTTCATCCAGGTCGTGCCCTGTGGCGAGTCTTGCAGCACGATGCCCTGCGCCGCGAGCTCGTCGCGGATGCGATCCGCTTTGGCGAAGTCGCGCGCCTTCTTGGCGGCATTGCGATCGGCGATGCGTGCGGCGATCATCGCTTCGTCGAGCGGAGCCCCGGCTTGCAGGTAGGTCCTCGGCTTCTGCTGGAGCACGCCGAGCGTCGCGCCCAGACCTTTGAGCAACGCCGCGGTTTGTGGCGAGCGGCTGCGATTGACTTCGCCCGCGAGATCGAACAGCACGGAGACCGCGACGGGCGTATTGAAGTCGTCGTCCATTGCCGCGCGAAAAGCGGCCGCCTTCGGTGCTCCCCAGTCGACCGGCGCGTCGATCGCCTCGATGCCGTCGAGCGCGGTGTAGAGCCGGCGCAGCGAGTTGCGCGCGTCATCAAGATGGGTGTTGCTGAAATTGAGAGGGCTGCGATAGTGGGTTCGCAGCATGAAGAAGCGCAGCGTTTCGCCGTCATAGCGCGTCAGCACATCTCGAATAGTGAAGAAGTTGCCGAGGGACTTCGACATCTTTTCGTTGTCGATGTTCAGAAAGCCGTTGTGAGCCCAGACGTTGACGAAAGCTTTGTCGGAAGCGGCCTCGCTCTGCGCGATCTCGTTCTCGTGATGCGGGAACTGCAAGTCCATGCCGCCGCCGTGCAGATCGAAGTGCTCTCCCAACAGCGCACGCGCCATGGCCGAGCACTCGATGTGCCAACCCGGTCGCCCACGGCCATAGTCCGACGCGTAGGTCGCGTCGGCCGGCTCGTCGGGCTTGGCCGCCTTCCACAGCACGAAGTCGAGCGGGTCTTGCTTGCCCTCGTGCACCGCGACGCGCTCGCCGGCGCGCAATTCATCGAGCGACTTGCCCGACAACTTGCCATAGTGCGGAAACTTGCGCACCGAATAGTTCACATCGCCGCTGCTCGAACGGTACGCGAATCCCTTGCGTTCGAGTGTTCCGATCATGTCGAGCATCTGCGGGACGTGCTCGGTGGCGCGCGGTTCGTGCGTGGGGTTCGCGATGCCGAGCGCTCCCAGGTCCTCGCGCATCGCCACGATCATCTCGTCGGTCAACTGCCGAATCGGTATGCCACGCTCGACGGCGCGCTTGATGATCTTGTCGTCGATGTCGGTGATATTTCGAACGTAGGTGACGCGGTAGCCCGCTGTGCGCAACCAGCTCTGGATCACGTCGAAGGCCATCATCATGCGTGCGTGGCCAACGTGACACAGGTCGTAGATCGTCATGCCGCACACGTACATGCGCACATGATTGGCCTCGATCGGGGTCAACTCCTCGAGCTGTCGCGTGAGCGTGTTGTAGATGCGCAGGGTCATGGGCCGGCTGGCGAATTCGGGTCGTTCAGGCCGCGGCGCATGCACCGCCGATGCCGTCCCACCGCAGGGCGGAAGTACAATCTTTTCAGTATAGCGGCGCCAATCGCAGCGCGGCATGGCGCGTGACGGCGCGTGGCGCTTCCCGGTGTTTCCAACTACATGCATCGCTTGCATTCACTGACCCGATGGCTGTGCCTGGCCGTGCTCAGCGGCGCGCTCGCCATCGCGCAAGCGAACGAACTCGACGAGGTGAGCCGCTTGTTTCGCGGCGGACAAATGAGCGAAGCCCTGCAGCGCGCCGATCGCTATCTGGCGACCAAGCCCGGTGATGCGCAGATGCGCTTTCTCAAGGGCGTCATGCTCACCGAGATGAAGCAAAACGCGCAGGCGCTCGAAGAGTTCGCCAAGCTGACGCAGGACTATCCCGAACTCGCCGAACCGTTTAACAACCTCGCGGTGCTGCACGCCGCGCAGGGACAGTACGAGCAGGCACGCGTGGCGCTGGAGACCGCGGTGCGCAACGATCCGAACTATGCGGTTGCCCAGGAGAACCTCGGTGACGTGTACGCCATGCTGGCCAGCGTGGCCTATGGTCGTGCGGTGGCGCTCGACCCGTCCAATGCGACGATACCCCCCAAGCTGACGCTGATTCGCGAGTTGTTGTCACAGCGGCAGCGCACGATCGGCGGTCCACCGACTGCACCCGCGGTCGCGCCGGCATCTTGACCTGCAAAGCGGCATTCAGGCTTTTTCATCGGGAGACTGCAAATGATCGAAGGGCGTATCCGGCTCGGCTGGACATTGTCGGCAGCCTTGCTGCTCGGCACGTGCGGCTCGGCATGGGCCGAGAAGGTGAAGCTTGCGACATCGATGGGCGATATCGTGCTGGAGCTCCATCGCGACAAGGCGCCGAAGACGGTGGAGAACTTCCTGCAGTACGTCAAGGCCGGTCACTACGACGGCACGGTATTCCATCGGGTCATCGACAACTTCATGATCCAGGGCGGCGGGATGACGGCTGACCTGAGCGAGAAGTCGACGCAAGCGCCGATTGCATTGGAAAGCCGCAATGGCCTGAACAACGTGCGTGGCAGCGTTGCGATGGCGCGCACGGCGGATCCGAACTCGGCCACCTCGCAGTTCTTCATCAACCTGAAGGACAACGCGTTTCTGGACGCAGCGAATGCGCGCGACGGCAACGGCTACGCGGTATTCGCAAAGGTCGTCGAAGGCATGGCGGTGGTCGACAAGATCAAAACCGTGGCCACCGGCAACCGGGGACCGCATGGCAACGTCCCCAACGAGCCGGTGATCATTCGCAAGGCAACCCTGGAGAAGTGAGATGGCGAAATTCGTGCTGCTGAAAACGAATCATGGAGAGATCCGCCTGGAACTCGACGATGTGCTCGCGCCCGAGTCGGTGCGCAACTTCCTTTCGTACGTCAACAAGGGGCACTACGACGGCACGATCTTCCATCGCGTCATCAAGGGCTTCATGGTCCAGGGCGGCGGCTTCGAGCCAGGCATGAAACAACGACCGACCGACGCACCGATCAACAACGAAGCCGCCAACGGGCTGAAGAACAACCGCTACACCGTCGCGATGGCACGCACGCAGGTGCCGCATTCGGCCACGGCGCAGTTCTTCGTCAACACCACCGACAACGACTTTCTGAACTTCAAGTCCGAGTCGGTGCAGGGCTGGGGATATGCCGTGTTCGGCAAGGTTGTGCAAGG
>Ga0184637_10002829_pt1 | contig 11032 bp, 9 predicted proteins | sample PLM3_127_b2_FD_133143 | JGI IMG/M metagenome (GOLD analysis project Ga0184637, IMG submission 133143) | Groundwater sediment microbial communities from an aquifer in East River, Colorado, USA - PLM3_127_b2 | ecosystem: Environmental > Terrestrial > Soil > Riparian zone | place: USA: East River... | reverse complement strand
GCCTGATACGGAGCGAGCATGCGGTGCGCCGAGCCAAGGGCCGATGGGACTCCCGCGCCGGAGAAATACTCCGTGGCTTCCCAGACTGATAAAGCAACCCCGGCGTCCACGAGCGAGGTATCGACGTACTGCCCCAGGCTGGTGCGATCTCGATGGTGGAGGGACGCGAGGATCCCGGCCAGCGCGAACAGTCCTGCGCCAAGATCGGTGAGCGGAACGCCTGCCTTGGCCGGCGAGCTGCCGGGCTCGCCGGTGACCGACATGATGCCCGATACGCCCTGGGCGATCAGGTCGAAGCCCCCCTTGTGTCGCTGTGGTCCCGTCTGCCCGTATCCGGAGATCGACGCGTAGATCAGCCGTGTATTCAGGGACTTCAGCGACTCGTAATCAATCCCCAACTTTGCCGCCGTACCTGGCCGGTAATTCTCGACGAAGATGTCGGCGGATCGCGCGAGCCGTTCGAGCACCGCGCGGCCCTCGCGCTTTTTCAGGTCGATGACGACGCTCCGTTTGCCGCGGTTGACGGCGTTGAAGGCGGGCGTGTCGGTGCCAATACCTCCCGGGTACTCTCTGGTCGAGTCGCCGGATGGCGGCTCGATCTTGATCACGTCCGCACCCAGATCGGCGAGCAGCATCGTGCAGAACGGGCCGGCCATCACCTGTGTGAGGTCGAGGACGTGGAGGCCGCCGAGCGCTTTCACGCTGCGGTTTGTACCACACAGGGCGACAGGGCTAAAGCCCTGCCTTTAGCCGGACGAGGGCCTGCGTTACACTGTTCACCTGCGCACGAAACACCTCGCATTGCTCGTCCTTGTCGTGATCGCTGCCGGCAGCCTCGCCTATGCTCAGCGCTTTGAGGGCCGGGGGCGGGGCCGCCGCGGCGGCCGGAACGACTACTCCGGCGTCCGGCGCCCCGGGCCGGACAGCTTCAACGGGACCTTCACGTTCTGCCGTCTCGCGTCGCGGACCGCCTATGACGGCGACGGCGGCGGCTGGAGCGTGGACTATCCACGGGCCGACGAGAATCTGCCGATTCGTCTGTCCGAGCTCACCAGGGCGCCGGTCAACTTCGATGACGTCGGCGTCCCTCACTACATCGTGATCCTGGCGACAGAGCCCGCGCTGTTTCAATGTCCGTTCGTCATGCTCACCGAGCCCGGCAGCGCGACGCTCACGCATGATGATGCGGCCTCCCTGCGCGCGTATCTGCGGAAGGGCGGCTTCCTGTGGGCGGATGACTTCTGGGGAAGCTACGCGTGGAACCACTGGCTGGCCGAGATGCGCAAGGTCCTTCCCGCGGGCGAGTATCCCCTGGTTGATCTGCCGATCAACCACGCAATGTTTCACACGTTGTTCGACGCGAAGAGGATTCCCCAGATTCCGTCGATCAATTTCTATGCGGGGACCCGCCAGACATCGGAGCGCGGGCACGACAGCGCCGAGCCGCACGCGCGCGCGATTCTCGACTCGAGCGGGCGCGTGATGGTCCTGCTGACGCACAACACCGATTTCGGCGACGCGTACGAGCGCGAAGGCGACGACCCTGAATACTTCTACAAGTTTTCAGTGGAAGGCTACGCCATCGGCATCGACGTCCTGCTCTACGCGATGACGCACTGAACCCTCTATAATCACCCCGGAGGTTCGTATCTACGCCAAATGAACAAACGCTTCGGATGGCTCGTGCTTTCGCTGGTGGCCGCCGCAAGCGCCGCCTCGGCCCAGCGTGGCGGCGGCTACTACGGCATCAGGCGCGCCGGGCCTGACAGCTTCAACGGCACATTTACGTTCTGCCGCCTCGCGGTGCGAACCGCCTTCGACGGCGATGGCGGAGGCTGGGCGGTGGATCATCCGCGCGCCGACATCAATCTGCCGATCCGTCTCTCGGAGCTCACCAAGACGCCCGTCAATTTCGACGAGGCAGGCACCCCTCACTACGTCGTCTTCACGGCGACAGAGGAAACCCTGTTTCAATGTCCGTTCGTCATGCTGACCAATCCCGGGCGGGCGGGGCTGTCGGACGCGGATGCCGCGGCGCTGCGCACGTATCTCGAGAAGGGCGGGTTCCTGTGGTCGGATGACTCGTGGGGAAGCTACGCCTGGGATCACTGGCTGCGAGAGCTTCGCAAAGTGCTTCCTGCGGGGCAGTATCCCGTGGTCGATCTGCCGGTGAACCACGCCATGTTCCATACTTTGTTCGATGCGAAGCGGATCCCGCAGATTCCCAACATCGGTTTCTTCCGGGGCACACGCGGCCGGACGTCCGAGCGTGGATGGGACAGCGAGACCGTGCATGCATGGGCCATCGTCGACTCGAAAGGGCGGGTGATGGTGCTGAACACTCACAACACCGACTTCGGCGACGCCTACGAGCGAGAGGCGGAAGACCCCGAGTTCTTCTACAAATTTTCCGTCGAAGGCTACGCCGTCGGCATCAACATCCTGCTCTACGCGATGACGCATTAACGGCTGAACCGAACCTCCCGCACCTTTGGAACGCCGTGAACGGTACGTAGGTCCCGTCCTTGTGGACGGGCCATCCTGGTCGTGTCGTGCGCAGCGTCCGGCTTCAGCCGGACTAATGTACGTGTGGCTTGCTTGTCTCTCCGGTCGTGCCCGGCTTTAGCCCGGCCGTGTCTATCTCTCCCAGGAACCCCAAAATCGTGTCAATCATTTCCCTACCCGCGAGCAGCGCCTCGTCGTTGTGATCCGCGTCGGGGATCACGAGCAGTGTCTTCGGCTGCGGCGCCACGTCGTACAGCCGCTGGCTCTGATCGGCCGGCACGATCGAGTCGAGCCCGCCTGCGACAACGAGAAGAGGGGAGCGGACGCGATTGATCCGATCGATCGAAGCGTAGCGATCTCGAAGCAGCAGGCTGACGGGCAGAAACGGGTAGTGGAGGTGTCCCACGTCCATCAGCGAGGTGAAGGGGGAGCGCAGAATCAACGCGGCGGGAGGGTGTTCCGTCGCGAGCTCGATCGCGACGGCCGCTCCGAGCGACTCGCCCAGATAGGCGAGGCGATTGGCATCGACGTCAGGCCTCTGGCGCAGGTAGTCGCGCGCGGCCCGGGCGTCGAGCGCGAGGCCTGACTCGCCGGGGATGCCGCCATTCTCGCCGAAGCCGCGGTAGTCGAAGAGCAGCACCGCCATGCCGTTGCGGCGCAGCGCAGCCGCCAGCGGCGCGCGATACGCGCGATTGCCGGCGTTGCCGTTGAAGACGATCACGCTGAATGGCGCCGGCGTTTGCGGGGCGGGCAGGAACCAGCCGTTGAGCGTCACGCCATCGGTCGTCCGAAAGGTCACGTTCTCGACCTGCTGGAGGCCGACCGCGTCAGGGCTCGGCACGTCGCGAAACGGGAAGTAGATGAACCGCCGCTGCAGAAGGGCGATAGCTCCCACCGCAAGGATCAGCAACAATAGGAGGGGCAGCAGCGTGGACATCAGTCGCGTCATGTGTGCTGCGGCTTCCGCATAGAATAAGAGATCTGTTGGGTTTGCCTCTGCATCCTCTGCCTTGAACCTCACACGGATTCTACTCTCATGCCATTCAGCCATTTGAAGCTTCACCCCGATCTTCTCAAAGGCGTGCGAGACCTGGGCTTCGCAAGGCCGACGCCGATTCAGGCTGATGCCATCCCGCCCGCCCTCGAAGGACGCGATCTCCTCGCCTGTGCCATGACCGGCAGCGGCAAGACCGCGGCCTTTATTTTGCCGATTCTCAATGGATTAATGAAGAAACCTCGTGGAACCACTCGCGCGCTCGTGGTGACCCCGACGCGTGAGCTGGCGGCGCAGATTGTCGAGGACCTGAACGACCTCGCCGTCCACACGCCGCTGACGGGCGCAGCCGTCTTCGGCGGCGTCGGCATGGGGCCGCAGGAGCACGCCTTCCGCAGCGGCGTCGACATCATCGTCGCCACGCCGGGCCGTCTGCTCGATCATTTCCGTTCGCCGTATGCCAGGCTGAGCGGGCTCGAATATCTGGTGCTCGACGAAGCGGACCGAATGCTCGACATGGGATTCCTCCCAGACATCCGCCGCGTATTGCGTCACCTGCCGGCGAAGCGTCAGACGCTGTTTTTCAGCGCGACAATACCCGCGCCCATTGCCGAGCTGTCGCGGGAGATGCTGCACAACCCGGTGACGATCAATCTCGAGCGACGGTCGTCTCCCGCCACCGGGATCACGCACGCGGTGTATCCCGTGCCGCAGCATCTCAAGCCGGCGCTGCTCGTCGCGATTCTGAATCAGGGAGACGTGAACGAGGCGCTCGTGTTCACCCGGACGAAGCACCGCGCCGACCGGCTCGCGAAGCATCTCACGCATCACAACGTGAGCGTGCAGCGCATTCACGGCAACCGATCGCAGCCTCAGCGGACCGACGCGCTGGAGGGCTTCAAGAGCGGAAAGTATCGCGTGCTCGTCGCGACCGACATCGCGGCCAGGGGGATCGACGTGAGCGCTCTTGGCCACGTGATCAATTTCGACGTGCCGGCCCAGCCGGACGATTACATCCACCGCGTTGGACGGACTGCGCGCGCCGAGCTGACCGGGTCGGCCTTCACGCTCGTGGCGCCCGAAGACGAGGGGAACATCCGCGGAATCGAGCGCGCGATCGGCAAGCGCCTGCCGCGCGTCACCGTTCCGGATTTTGATTATCAGGCGCGCCCCCAGGCGCGCCTTGAAGTGCCGCACGCGCAGCGGATCGCGGAGATTCGGGCCCGCAAAGCCGAGGAGCGCGGGCGGGCGAAGGTCAACGCCGCCCGCCGCGCGCAGCACCTCCGCGCGCCAGATGGGCAATCGACACCGCACGGCAGTCGGCCGCATGGCGCGGCAGGCCACAATCACGGGGGCGGTCCATCACGCGGTCGCCGCTTCCGTCCCGGCGGCCGTTTTCGTCCGTAGGGTCCGGCTTTAGTACGTAGGGCCGGTCCTGCTTGTAGATTACCTTCCGGCCCCCACCGGCACTCGCCCTGCGCTGGGAGCCTGGTCCGCACCAACCGCCCTTCTCTCTCCAATCTGCTGTCTCCACATCGCGTAGTACAGCCCCTTCTGCTCGACCAGCTCGTCGTGTCGTCCCGTCTCGACGATGCGCCCGCGTTCGAGGACGTAGATCCGATCGGCGTGCAGAATCGTTGACAGACGGTGCGCGATCAGAATCGTGATGGCCGCGCCGGTGCTGGCCACGTCGCGAATCGTGGCGACGACCCCTTCTTCGGTGAGCGAGTCGAGCGATGAGGTTGCCTCGTCGAAGACCAGGAGCTGCGGGTTGCGCAACAGGGCCCGCGCGATCGACAGGCGCTGTTTCTCGCCGCCGGACACTTTGACACCGCCCTCGCCGATGACCGTGTCGAGCCCTTTGGTGGCGCGCGAGAGCAGACTGTCGCAGGCCGCTCTCGTGAGCACCCGCAGGCATTCCGCGTCGGTCGCGGTCGGGTTCACGAACACCAGGTTTTCGCGAATCGTGCCCGAGAAGAGCTGTGTGTCCTGCGTGACGAATCCGATGCGCTCGCGCAGGGCGTCGAGATCGACGTCGGTGTGTGGGACGCCGTTATAGAGGATGCGTCCCTGAGCGGGCCGATACAGCCCGACGAGCAGCTTCACGAGCGTCGTCTTACCCGCACCCGACGGCCCGACGAACGCGACTGTTTCGCCTCGTCGAACGGCGAACGAGATGTCGATCACGGCGGGCGATGAGGCCGACTGGTGCTGGAAGGTCACCTGCTCGAAGGTCAGCGTCTTGAGATCCTCCAGCGCCCGGGGGTGCAGCGGCGTCGGTTCTTTCGGTGTCTTCATGATCGCCTCGAAGATGCCCAGTGACACCTCCGCTTCCCGGTAGATGTTGATGATGTTCCCGAGCTCCTGCAGCGGTCCGAAGATGAAGAAGGAGTAGATCCAGAGCGAGAAGAACTGACCGACCGTGATGTCGCGCGTATAGATGAGGTAGAGCATCAGGAAGAGGATGCTCGTGCGGAGAAAGTTCACGCAGGTGCCCTGGATGAAGCTCAGGCTCCTGAGATAGCGGACTTTCTTCATCTCGAGCTGCAGAATCTTGCCGGTCGTCGCATTCAGCCGCTCGATTTCCTGCTGCCCGAGCCCCAGGCTCTTGACCAGCTCGATATTCCTCAGCGACTCGGTCGTGCTTCCCGCCAGCGCCGTCGTTTCCGCGACGATGACCTTCTGGATTTGCTTGATGCGCCGGCTCAGCACCGAGCTGATGATGCCGAGGATCGGCACCGTCAGGAAGTACACCGGCGCGATCAGCCAGTGCACGCTGAACGCGTATCCCACGACGAAGATGATGCCGACGAGCGAGGTGAAGAGGATGTTGATGGTCGCGGAGATTAGCCGCTCGACGTCGGACCGGACTTTCTGGAGCTTGCCGAGCGTCTCGCCGCTGCGCTGGTCTTCGAAGACCGAGTAAGGGAGCTCGAGCGAGTGCCGGATGCCGTCCGAGTAGAGCTGCGCGCCGAGCCGCTGTGTGATGACGTTGATGTAGTAATCCTGGAAGTTCTTCGCCACGCGCGAGACGAACGCCACCCCCACCGCCGCGGCCAGGAGGAGCGTGACGCCCCGGAAGAACTCGGCGGTGGTGTACTCCTGAAACCGGGTCGCATACTCATCGATCACGTACCGGAAGATGAGCGGGTCGAGCAGCGAGAAGACCTGGTTGATGGTCGCCAGCACGAGCGCCAGCGCCACCAGAGGCCAGTAGTTGCCGAGGTAGGAATAGAGCAGTTTCATGATTGGTTCTTCGTAGGAATTCTACCTCGTTGCCCTCTTGACAACCCACCCCGGCTGCTGGAATAGTTTACCTAATGGTAATGTATAAGAATCCGCGCCCGGCAAGCCCGGCCAGCTTGGACGGGATCTTCGGCGCCCTTGCCGATGCGTCGCGCCGGGCCATGGTCGCCCGGCTTGCTCGAGGCGAGTCATCGGTCAGCGAGCTGGCGCGGCCGCTCGACATGACGCTCCCGGCCGTCCTGAAGCATCTCCGCGTGCTCGAATCGGCCGGCCTCGTGACGGCAGTCAAAGACGGACGCGTGAAGCGCTGTCAGCTCGACGTCGCCCCCTTTGCAGCCGTAAACGACTGGCTCGCGCAGACGTACAACTTCTGGAATACGCAGCTCGACAGCCTGGCCCGACACCTCGAGGCGAACCAGCCGCAGCCTTCATCAACGACACAGGAGAAATCCCGATGGCCACCGCCCCCGCATCGTCGCTCCGCCTCACGCTCCGGCGCGTCTTCCGCTCGCCGCGCGCGGACGTCTTCCGATCGTGGACGGACCCGAAGGAGCTGACGCGCTGGTGGGGGCCGCCGGGATTCGAGGCGCCGTCTGCGGACGTCGACCTCAGGGTGGGCGGCCGCTATCGCTTCGCGATGCGCAAGCTGCCCGACGGGAAGCCGTTTTTCGTGACAGGCGTCTACCAGGAGATCGTGGTTGGGGAGCGCCTGGTGTTTACCTGGAATTGGGAGGGCGGGCCGCCGTTCGGCAGCAATACCCTGGTCACGATCGAATTTCGGGACGCGGCCGGGGGCACGGAGCTCATCCTGACCCACGAGCGATTCGAGAGCGAGCAGGCGCGCGACGAGCACACGAAGGGATGGAACGCGTGTTTCGAGAGTCTCGAAGCTTTGTGAGTTGAGTAATTGGAGTAATCGGGTGATTCAATAATTGAACGAATCGAAGGAGGAGAGCATGGCGACGCAGACAATGCCCACACCGAAGCACCAGTTTCTCGGCGCGTTCGAGAAAGAACACGCCACGACGATGAAGGTGCTGAAAGCGTATCCCACCGACAAGCTCGACCTGCAGCCGCACAAGATGTGCAAGACCGCGCGCGAGCTGGCGTGGATGTTCGCCATCGAGCAGGGGTTCATGGAGAAAGGCGCCACTCAGGGGTTCGACTGGTCTACGCCCCCGCAGCCATTTCCCAAGGCGCCGGAATCGTGGGACGCCCTGCTGGCTGGGTTCGACCAGGGCCACAAGAAGGTTGTGGAGGCGGTCAGCAAGATGAGCGAAGAGCAGCTCTTCGAGACCATCAAGTTCTTTACGGGACCGAAGACGATTGGCGACATCACGAAAATGCAGTTTCTCTGGATGATCCTCTGCGATCAGATCCACCACCGCGGGCAGTTCTCGATCTACCTGCGGATGGCGGACGGCAAGGTTCCGTCCATCTACGGCCCGACGGCCGACGAGCCCTGGTTTTAGCGATTTTCCTGCGTGGCCGGGTCGAAACACCCGGCCACGGGGCCTTTCCGGCACGCAAAGCCAAAAGACGCTACAATCACTACTCCAGCTTTTGAGCACTGGAGGCCCCTCCCGGTCGTCAGCCCTCATCAAAGCATTGCTATGAGGGCTTGCATGGTCAAACGTCCCGAAACATTCAATCAGTTCGAGTTCGTGGTGCTGTCCGGCCTGCGCGCGGCTCAGCTCACGCGCGGGTGCACGCCTCGAGTGGCGGGCACGCACAAGTCGATTGTCATAGCGCAGATGGAAGTGGCAGCGAACAAGGTCTCCAGGATGATGCCGCCCCAGCCGGCGGCTCCGGTGCTGCCCATCGAGTGAATCAGGCGTACAAGGCCGAGCGAAAGGTTCTCATTGAGAAATCCAGCCGAGGATGTCATCACGCCGCGAACGTGTCCGACGTGTGGATCGTCGAAGATCACCACCGCCAGCGACAAACCTCAGGCCGCGGCCTACTGGCGGTGTCTGTTGTGCGGCATCATCTGGAGCCCGCACCGGCCGCCCAGCCGGGTCTTCTACGGACCCAGATAGCAAACGAATCCCGACGCTTTCTTCATCAGGCTTCAACAACGCAGAGCGGGCAGAGTTCCGGCGAAGGTTGTCGGAAGGCTTCAGCGGCGCGGCTATTGCGGGAACCGTCCGAGCGCCGTCAGAAGGTCCAATCGTGCGCGGCGGACGGCGTCCTCCCCAATGGCGACCGAGGCTTCGGCGTCGCGGGCCGAGCGTTGCGCATCGATCACTTCGAGGTTCGTCGTCGCGCCGGCCTGAAACGCGGTGTTGGTGATGCTGAGCACCTCGTCGGACTGCGATGCGGCCAGACGCAGGCTGGCCAGCGTGCGCTCCGTGCTCTGGACCGCCTCCCGGGCCATCCGCACTTCGGACCGCGCCTGAATCTGCAGCGAAGTGAGCGTGAATCTCGATGATTGCACGGCGGCCTCGCGGACGCGCGCAGTCCCTCTGCGCTCGCCGGCGTCGAAAATCGGCTGCGACATTGTGAACGACAAACGCCAGGTTCGCGACGGCTGGAACAGACCGCTGGGGGCCACAGCCTGCGGATCGAACGACGCGATGACGGCGGGGAAGTAGTCCTTGGAGCTGTCGCGCCGGATCCGATCCGTGGCTCGCTCTTGCGCGGTGAAGAGCCGGACGTCGGGCCTGGCCGCCATCCACGTAGGCTGGTCCTCTATCTCCGCCGATGCCGGCAGATTGAAGGCAGGCTCGCCGGCGGCGTCGACCGGGCCGTCGGCCGCCATCAGCACGCCCAGCGCTTCCTGGGCGCGTCGAGCTGCCAGCCGCGTGATCTCGAGCCGCGCCTCGTCGGCTGCCACCTCCTGAGCCGCGCGCAGCTCGTTCAAGCGGGTGCCGGCCCCGCTCGCCAGGCGCCTCTGCGCGTAGTCGAGGTGCGCCTGCGCGGTTTCGCGCGCCCGCATGTTGACCTCGATCTGCCGCTGCTGCGTGATGATGGCCAGATAGGCCTGAGCCGTCGCGGACGCGATTTCCTTGCGGACATCCGTCGCCGAGAGCCGCGCGATATCAATCTGATCTTGCGCCTGCGTCGCGGCCGCCCACCGCGATGCCGCTAGAACCGGCATGCTCACGTTCGCCGACATGAGTGTCTGGGTTCGCGGCTGGACGATGAATTCGTCGAATCCGCGCCCGCTGTCGAGCACGGTCGTGTTGACGACCGCGCTGAGGTTCGGACGGGTCGCGGCACGGGCCTGCTGCAGGAATCCCTCGGCGCGAACGATGGCCGTCGCCGCCTGCGCGACCGTCGGGTTCATCGCCAGCGCGCGCGCGACCGCCTCGTCAAACGTCACGCGTTCCATGACCGGCGACGGCGACTGCGCCCCTGCCGTCGGAACGAACATCAAAAGCATGAGTAGGGCGGGTCCTGCTTGTCCGCCATAGCGCGAAGCGCGGAGGCGGATTGGACCCGCCGAGCTGGGGACGCGTCTACGCATGGGCTCCGCCCTCTAGAGTGATCCCTTTTTGTCGTCGCTCTGCGTCCTCTGCGCCCTCTGCGATGAGTCGTTTTCCAGGCGCCAGCGTTCGTATCACCACATACAGCACCGGAATAAACACAATCGACAGGAACGTTGACGCGATCATGCCTCCCGCCACCGCCGTGCCGACCGAATTCCGCGCGCCGGCGCCGGCGCCTGTCGCGAGCGCGAGCGGAAGGACGCCGAGGATGAACGCGAACGACGTCATGAGGATGGGCCGAAGCCGGATGCGCGCCGATTCGATGGCCGCGTCCACGATCGATCGCCCCTGCGCGCGGAGCTGTTCGGCAAACTCGACAATCAGGATCGAGTTCTTCGCCGCGAGCCCGATCAGCATGACGAGGCCGACCTGGCAGAACACGTCATTCGCGAATCCGCGCAGGTACTGCGCGCTGAGCGCGCCGAGCACCGCGAGAGGCACGCCCAGAAGAATGATCAGCGGCAGCACCCAGCTCTCGTACTGCGCCGCGAGCACGAGATAGACGAGCACGATGCTCAAAGCAAAGAGGTAGGCGGCCTGCGAACCGGCTCTGATTTCCTCGAGCGAGATGCCTGCCCAGGCGAAGTCGAAGCCTGTTGGCAGCGTCTCGCCTGCGATGCGCTCCATCTCCTGCAGCGCCTGGCCGGAGCTCACGCCCGGCAGCGCGGCACCCGTGATTTCCGCCGATCGGAATAGATTGAAGTGGTTGATGACGCCGGGTGCGGTGGTCTCGCTCAGCCGCACGACCGTGGACAGCGGCACCATCTCGCCGTTCGAGGCGCGGGCGTAATACTGT
>Ga0184637_10002827_pt1 | contig 11036 bp, 13 predicted proteins | sample PLM3_127_b2_FD_133143 | JGI IMG/M metagenome (GOLD analysis project Ga0184637, IMG submission 133143) | Groundwater sediment microbial communities from an aquifer in East River, Colorado, USA - PLM3_127_b2 | ecosystem: Environmental > Terrestrial > Soil > Riparian zone | place: USA: East River... | reverse complement strand
CGGCAATAAAGGGAGTAAAACAGTGCTGGGGAGGCGCTTTGTTTTTTGATTTTAAGTGCGCAGAAATAAGAAATCTGTGGGAAGAGTTAGGTTGTTTTAAGCATTTATTTAAAGACGATTCTACAGTTCGGCCCGGATTTCTTGGCCACCGGCACGATCAGGCTATAATAAGCTGGTTGATAAATAAATACAGAATACAATTGCTGGGTTATGGAATAATAGCAGCACCTAAAGATGTAACCGATAAAACATATATTATTTACGGGGATTGAGTATATTTGACACGCTTATCATCGTAGTATGCTAAAGATATTTTTAAATTTAACGCTCAAATACAGATGCACCTTGCTCATGCTATGGTGATAAGCCTTCTGTGTTTGGGCTTTATTTTTATGCTGCATTATAAAAACCTATCATTAGATGATATTGTTGAAATAGTCGATGGAATGGAAGTGGTTGAGATTTGGAGGTGGGTGAGGGGGTTAAATAAAAGATATTCTATTTCTAGTTTTGGGCGCATTAAATCTTTGGGGAAAGGGCGATCGCCTAAAATATTAAGACAAAACTTAAATCATAAAGGGTATTTATTGACTTTTTTGTATAGAGAAGATGGTAGTAGATGGTCGGGTTCGGTACATCGATTGGTTGGGTTGCATTTTATCAAGAATCCCAAAAGGCTACCTGAGGTTAACCACAAAAAGGGTATAAAAACAGATAATCGTGCATGGGAATTAGAATGGACTACATGCCAGAATAATATTCAGCATGCTTTTGATCTAGGATTAAAATCAAATAAAGCGGAAAACAATAATTCTTCTTATTTTAATAATAAAGAAGTTATTGAATTTAGGAATCGTTTTAGTAAAGGCGAATCTATTTCTGCAATTTCAAAAAGTGTTAATTCAAGATACGACACAATGTGGAAAATAGTTAAAGGTATAAATTATAGATCATTATGAAGTATTCTCAAAACAATGAAGAGCCAGTAGTTATAGCGTATTTTAATTCACGGAGAATAATACCTAATATTTTATCTATTGGCGAAAATACCGGGATTCACCTTTCAAATTGCAGGAAATTAATAGAAAATGGGGCTTCGGCTGTATTGGTAGAGCCTTCGCAGAAGGCTTTTGCTCAACTTCATGGTCTTTATTATGAAGAGTATAGTAATGTTTGGTGCGTGAATGTTGCAATTTCTGATTATGATGGCGAAGGCGTGTTGTTTGAAAGCGGAGAACACTTAGGTAAGGGTGATGTTGGGTTGCTATCTACTTTAAAAGAGTCTGAATTGCAAAGATGGCGTGGTTCTAATAATGAATTTACTGAAACTACTACTTTAGTTTGGACATTTGAAACCTTACAAAAAGAAGTAGTTAAGCTGGGTAGATCGGATAGATATCAATTTATAAATATCGATATCGAAGGTTGCGATCTGGATGTATTAAAACAGATTGATCTTAATGAGGTTGACTGCCAGTGCTTATGTATAGAGCATAATTCTATATTATCCGTGGTGCAGGAAATACGGGAATACTGCTCCTTCTTTGGATTGAATAAAGAAATTGGATATAATGCCGAAAATATAATATTAGCACGTAATGAATAACAAACTCAATGAAATATCAAAATTCGCATACAGCCATAAAGAAACCGTATTACATACTCATAATACCGCAAGTAGTTTGATAGAAGATATGGTTCAGGGGTGCTTTGTTGAATGCGGTGTTGGCGCTGGCGCACAGATAGCTGCTATGCAGGTGGCCAATGAAAAAATGAAGGGCGAAAGAGTGATATGGGGATTCGACAGCTTTAAAGGCATACCATTAGCTGGCCCCCATGATGCGGAGCAACCTGGTATTGGAGCGATAACGCATGACGTAAGTGTTCCTGAAAATGAAAGATTAGTTTCATCTGGCATTACCGCCCATTCTATACAAAATGTAGAAAATAACATTAAAAGGGCAGGCGTTTCCATAATTGGTATACGATTAGTTGAAGGATGGTTTCAAAATACACTTTATAAGTATAAGGAAGTTTTATATCCTATTTCGCTATTACGATTAGATGGGGATTTATACGAAAGCACAATTTGCTGTTTAGAGAATCTGTATCCTTTAGTTGTAGAGGGTGGCGTGGTGATAATTGATGATAATTTAGTGGGTGTAACTAAGGCATTGCAGGATTACTTTGGCAATCAAATGCCGGATATAAAATATGTTGAAGGAACGGAAGTAAGATATTTTGTAAAATGAGCACTATCCATATAATTCATTTACGCAATACCGAGTGGAGTCAAGAACGATTCGATTCATTTAATAGAGAAACGAATGAACAGGGTATTTCGGATTGCATGGTATGGGATGGGGTACATGATTCAAATAGAATAAGAGGAATTTCACGTGCTCATAAACAGATAATACAATATGCTAAAGAAAAAGGGTTTCCGGAAATATGTATTATGGAAGACGATTGCATTTTTACAGCAAATGGCGCATATGATTTTTATATTAAAAATAAGCCACACGACTTTTCGATTTATTTAGGCGGCGTCTCAAATATACTGAAGCGTGAAGAAAACTACATAACTGATTTCCGTGGCATGACGCTATATACCGTACATGAAAGTTTTTACGATAGATTTCTGTCCGTACCTGAAACTGTAAATATAGATGCTGGATTAAAAGGATTAGGCAAATATTATCTTTGCCCTAAAATCGTGTGTAGCCAAAAGGCCGGATATAGCTACCATAAAAAACGGCACAAAGATTATAGTCATTTGCTCAAACAATACGATACGTTCAATGGTTAAGTTTAATATTAAAGCCGCATCTGGGTATTATTTTAAGTGCCGTGTTTTTGACACAAAAACAGAAATGTATGAATACTATGTGAAGTATAAGGTCACTAGCGAACGCGGTAAGGCGGCGGGAGTGAATGACTGGGACGCTTTTGATTTTGAAGGCTTTGATGAAAGGTTAGATTTTGCTGCGATTGTATTGCCTTATGAGAGGTTAATGGTGGTGTCAGAAACTGAGTTTAATAGAGCGAAAGATATTGGCGAGGCATTGTTTTATCGAAGTCGGTTAGGCGCTGGATTGGTTGCTCATGAGTGCTTGCATATGGCTATGTGGCATGAGAGGCTAATTGAGGGGAATGAAGAGGCTGTATTTTCTAATAGCATTGGCGAAGCGGAAGAAAGGTTGGCATATTGCCTTACGGAATTTGTACGTAAATTCACAATCGCTTGCTATAAGCGCAAAATATATGATTGAAAAAATACTTGTTACTTCCTTCTGCGTATTCGCTATATGGTATACCATGCAGCCGGGAGAAATATTCGGATTTGTTCAAGATTGGTTTGCGCCTATGAATAAAAAACTTCAAGACCCTATCTATAATTGCCCGGCCTGTATGGGGTTTTGGCATGGAAGTGGAGTGTATTGGCTTATATGGGGCTTATGGCTGAAGTCTGCATGTTGGCAGGAATGGCTAGTAATTGTAATCTCCACTATTGGGCTTAATGCTATTATCATAAATCTATGGCCGCCATCCCCACCGGCTAAATAGTATTACAATAAGTCATTATGTATTTGTTCATGGTATCGATTTCTGGTTGTATTCTTTCGTATAGTTTGTTTAAAAAATAATCCTCCCCTTTGATTTTATTGAGCAGGATAAAAGCGAAGAAAACATTCCCTTCTTTTGCCAGGTTATCTTCTATTAATAATGGCATCATGTTTTTATAATGCCAACAAATCTTCAAATCAGCTTCTTTTGACAAATCAAATATTCTCAAAGGGACTATATGATCTATAACCCAAACAGAGCCATAATTATTCCAATTCATCCCTTCTGTCATTCTATCGGATATCCATTGTCTTACTGACCAAATATCGGTTCCCACGTATTTATCAATAGTGCCCCCTCCTGATTTACCCACTATCCAACGTCTAAATGATATTTGTTGTCGTTTTCTTGTTAGTATTTTTGCTGACGTTTTCTTTTTTGTGCCAGCAAGCACATTTGTCTCCATTGGACACATATTTGATTATAAGCAATTTGCGTAATTGTTTCATGAATCACAAATTATTTTATGAACATTGTATTAACTGGCTACTGATATTTGATTCAATAAATTTGGATGATTGATATTATATTCCTACTTTATCTATAATTTTATACAGAAAACCAGCATTTTATGTGCGGATGCAATCGCGGTTCTAATAGAAGAAAGAAAGCGTCAAGCGATGTTCCTAACCGAGCGGCTGGAACGAATCAAATGTTGGTTCAAGAGAGCCAGCAACAACAGCAGCGTGAACGGAATCTCCAAAAACAAATAATGGCCAGAAATAGACCAATAATTAAACGTTAAGGTAAATGGCAGAGCAGTTACCAATTGTGGCCCAAAGAACGATGGATCAGTTTTTCCAATCGTATAAAAGTTCCTCTCAATTCTTCGATTTGGAGGACTTTATCTTTTATACGGGTGCCACGATAGCCGATATTTATAGGCAAGAGGCCCAGGCCAAGTACACTGAATTGAGGGCCTTAAAGCAAGAGGAAGTGGTTTCTTTCCCGGCTGACTGGCTGTTGGAGCAGCGTTTAAAAATTGCCAGAAAAGAAAATGAGACTTATGCTGAGTTGGCTGAACCAGTAATGAGCTTCAGTTGGGATAACCAGGTTATAGGTGTGCAGGACGTTTTGCCGGTCAAACCTATTGATGCAATTTTTGAGCGAACTACACAAGACGCCGCATGGCAAAACAGGCATGTGCCATTTACTAGCCGAGTATTCTGGTATGTAAAAAGGAATAGAATTTTATTTCAAAATAAAGGGGGCTGTAATATCAATGAGGTGTCAATATTGTACATCCCTGCTATAAATGATTCAATGCTGGTGCCAGAAGCAATTGTAGATATGGCAATTACTCAGACGGTAATGAAAATGAAGCAGGTTGGACAGGGGGTCATAGAGAAAAAGGGAATGGATAATCAAGGCCAAAACAAAACCACTGAAACGGAAATGAACAAATTGGCATTAAAATGAAAAAAATACTATCACACGAAAATGAAAAACTACTAATAGATAAATATCTAAGTGGAATCCCTTGTTCTGAATTGTCTTTAAAATTTGGTATGTCCCGAAGTGGTATTGCTACCTTCTTAAGCAGAAAAGGGATTAAAAGGCCTAAAAAAAATAAAGAGATAAAACAGCCAATAAAATTAACGGCGTCTACAAAAAAAGATATTTTAACTGGATATGCTTTAGGCGAAAGGATTAGTGCATTGAGTTTAGAATATAATGTTCCGGCAAGTTCAATAAGAAGATGGTTTAAAAGAGAATGCTTAAAAACCAGAACAGATAAACGTGGCGAAGAGAAGAAGTATAAAATAATTGAATTACATAGTAAGGGACTTACTACAAAGGAAATAAAAGAAGAAATTGGGGCTACGTATCATTCGGTAATACAAACATTGTGGAAAGAAGGCCTAAAGCCAAATAAAATTATAATAAAAAGAAGCAATATAGAGGAATGTTACTTTAAGGTACTAGACAATGATACGAAGAACTACTTATTTGGGCTTTTATGTGCGGACGGAAGCGTTGATCAAAATATTGGTCGAGTATCAATATGCTTAAAATTGGAAGACAGCTATCTGCTTCAAAAATTAAAGGAAGAATTAAACTCATCTGCTCCGATTGTCGTATTCCCATATAGAATTGGAAACAATATGGGAAGCCGCATTCAGGTTTATTCCCAAAAACTGGTTTCTGATTTGGTTAGGCATGGCTGTATTCAACGAAAATCGAAAGGTTTTCATTTTCCTAATGTCGAAGAAAAATATTTTTGGTCTTTTTTGAGAGGATATATAGACGGAAACGGAAGCATAAGTAAAGATGGAGCGAGATTGTCTATTTGTTCGCCTCCAAAATTCAATGAAGATTTAAATTGTATTTTAAAGGAGAAGTATAATATAACATCATGCCTATCAGGTCAAAACACTTATTCTGATTTAATAATAACAAAACAGGAGTATTTATTGGATATACGGAAATCACTGTATAACGAAGCTATTTTATACATGAAAAGGAAGAAGGAGAGATTTTTGAAAGGCAATTATCTTATCAATGTAAATAAAAAAGTAGCATGACGGCAGAATCTTCTGAAATATTACTTTGTTCTCCCGTTACTTTACTTTCAGAAGTAACGGAGCGTTATTTGGCAATTCGCGGCGTTTCTAAAAAGAAATTTTATTCAAAATATCTTATTGTCGCCGGTGAAATATGGAAGGATCTTTTTCAAAAAACATTATGGGTAACAAAGAGTGTATGGAAAGAGCTTAAAGACGGCGATCCTTATCCGTACATTGATATGCCAAAGGATGCAACTCGTTTGTTTTCTGTTGGCACAACAGACAAGTGCGGCAATATTCAACCCCTGTTTTATAATTCACAACTGAATGTAATTCAAAAACCGACAAAGCGAAATTGTAGCTGTACGGAATGCGAATGTGATTTGTGTGGTGATATAAACGCAATGTCGGTAACTACAAAAGCATTATTTACAATAAGCGGCATTACTTACTATCAAAAAACGTGGCTGAAGTATTGTAAAAATGGCGACATACTGGAATATTCTGAAATACCAACCAAAAAGTATAACACGTTCGCGGGCGATGGCGGTGACTTCAACGATGACTTCAACAATGATTATGATATTGGCTCCAACCCATTAGCTGACTTTACAATTGAAACCGTTATTCAACAGCGTAAGGTTTGTACGCTTGCAACTAAGAAATGTGGTTGCCCGCAAGCAACTGAAGAAAACGAATGCCTGATAAGGGACAACTGCGGATGCTTGTTGTCTTTTTTTAGTAATAGGCGAGTAAAGTGTTGTAATCAGTTTGTCGAAAATGTAAATAATAACCAACGAGGTGAAATTAAATTCTCAGACTGCGGCACCAAGATTTTCTACAAGCCAGCTAATCATTGGAGAGATGTAAGTAAATCGCAGTATCCAGATTTCTTATTAGTTAATTATCAAACGACAGGGTTAAGTCCGGATCAAGAAACACAGGTTCCGGAATATGCGGAGATGGCGGTATTTTCGGGTATAGATTGGTTAAGCAAACAATTTAATGGGTCATATTCTCTTGCAGAAAAGCAGGCAGCAAAATACAATTACGTGGAGGAACAAAACAATGTAATATCCTTTCTAAACCCTATTTCCTTAAGTCTATTAAATTCCACTCAGGATACGGTCATAAGATGGTAGAAGGAGTATCCATATTAAATAAGATAGACCAACTTGAAAGGGCTTTGTTGGATAACTGCGAAACAGTTAACTGCCCACTAACTCATAAGTTTGTACCTGGAATGTATATACGAGAAATCTTCATGCCACAGGGATCGATCGTTACAAGCCAGATTCATAAAACGACTCACCCTTTCTTTATTTTAAAAGGGAAGGTTTCTGTTTTTAGCGAAAATGATGGCGAACAATTATTGGAAGCGCCTTACTATGGAATTACTACACCCAATACAAAACGTGTAATAAGGGTGCATGAAGATACCGTGTGGGTTACATGTCATCCAACGGATATCCAACCGATAGACGATAGCGAAGACGCAATTTTAGAGGCGGTCAATTCAATAGGTCAGCAAATTATAGAGCCTCACGTAAACGAGTATGTGGGAGGACAGATAAAAAACAATTTGATAATGCCTAATCTTTTAGAAAATGAGCTTTGATTTTTCAAATAGATTCCAGTTTACCTGGGCAGCAGTAGCGGTGGGGGTCGGGACGGCTGCCTATGGTGTCGTAAAAGGCGCTAAAGCAAAAAAAGAAGCAAAGCGATTGGCGGCATCACGTCCAAAGCAAGAAGCTAGTCCTTATCTTGATGATCAGCTTTCTCTTGCAAAAAATGAACTGTCAAATGGAATGAGCGGCGCTGCCGAAAATGCCTATGAGCAAGGCTTAAGCCGTGACGTGTCAGGTTCATTAGATGCTATCCTGAAAGGCGGTGGTGATGTAAATAATGTAGCTGAAATATTTGATCGCTCAACGGTAGGTAGGCAAAGATTGTCCCTAATGAAAGAGAATTTAAGATTATCTCAAATCGGTAATTTGGTCAATGCTCAGAATGCCTATGGAAATCAAGATCAACAAAGGTTCCAATTCAATGAGTGGGCTCCTTGGGCAGATTCTGCACAAGCCAATGCTCAAGGCCGTCAGGGTGCTGAAAATATGATATGGTCAGGAGTACAAACTGCTGGAAGTGGAGTTGCTGGATATATGCAAGGACAACAAGCAAAGTCGGATTATAATGATTATTTTTATACTCCTGCAAGATCAACTGTTTCTGATATGAATAGTTATACTCCATCAACCGTTCGACGAGTCCCGAATTATAATGGAGCCGGAGCCGTTCAATCACCTGGGGCAAATATGAATCGTATTAATCCTAATTATACAAACAATATAATTCCAACTAATAATATAGACGAGAGTTTGTTCTATCCTTCTGAATCGTATTAATTATGGCTATTAATTTATTATCATATACTGGTAATGCTGGATTGGGCGTTGGATCAAGCAATAGCCCTGTTACTCCAACTAATCCTAATTTGGATGTAATAAACAATACGTTGAGAGATATAATGTTATTGGATAATCAGCGGAATGTTTTGCTTTTTCAGCAAAAGGTAAAAGATCGAGATAATTTGACGGAGTTGATAATGAAGAATCAGGTAAGCAGTGGTGATATACTACCTGAGTATCGGCAACATTTTGATCAAGCAGAAAAAAATGCCGAAAAAACATTTCAGGATTGGGGAGGAAATTTTAATGATAAAGAAGGATACAGAAAGTATCAGGCAGCAATACAGGATTTAAAAGACATATCAGCACATGCGCAAGGGAAAACAATGAGCTTACGTGCTTTGGAGAAAGAGAAATCACAACAAGTGTTACCTCGCAAGCAGGAAGAGTATCAAAAATGGATTCAGCAAGAAAAAACAAAACCATTCTGGGAATCAGTAACACCATATCAACAACTGCATGATTTTTCAATAGACGATATAGTGGGCGATGTAAAGCCCGTTTCTACCGTGACTCGTGATGCTAAAGACCCAACGATTACATATGACACAACCTATTTTGATTATAACGATATTTTAAGAAAGAAAAGAAGCCAATATATCAATGATCAAAATGCAGCAGATAGCATAGATCAGTTATTTGATAAGTTGCAGCGTTTGGCTCCTAATCAATTGGTGCCTACTTTAGATGCAATGGATGCACAGCTTGATCGATATAATCAAGAACGCGGTTTTAATCCAGGAGATAGGGGGTATGTTCAGAAAATAAAAAGAGCAGATGCGAATGGTCAAGTATTGATCAGTGAACCTAAGACAGAATTTGCGGCAAAATACGCTTTATCACAACAACCACAATTTGTAACACGCACACCAAAATTTGATAAGGACATTGCAAAATATGGCATTGATAAAGCCAAACTTAATATAGAAGCAAAAAAATTAGGATTACAGGCGGCGAAGGATGGCGCTTACATTCGAAATCTGAGTGCTAAAACAGATAAATTCGTTAGGGATCAAATAGCAGTGGGTACGGATGTAAGTGCCCAGATAAATGAAATGATAACAAAAGCAAGACCAGAAGGAATTGTTATATCAAATGCAGGTGGAGTAAAAGGGAAAACAGAAAAATTAGATGCCTTATTTATGGATGAATTGCCGCAAAGCTATCAGTCTATTGGTGGGCCTATTATGGCTTTGGATTCAAAAGGCAAACCAACGGGAAAGGTAACAGTTGGGCAGTTAATTCCTTTTAGATCAAGCAACGGGCGTTCATATTATATTCCAAAATATTTAGATAATCAAACGGGGGAAGAGGTAAACAAAAAAAACCTCCCCACTGATATTAAGCAGGCGTATGAAAGTGCCAACAAAAAGAGAAAAATATCTATAGATGATTTTTTTAAATTTTTGCAAAAAAGAGGCGATATAGATGTTATTTGGAAGGGGCAAAATAATACGGCTGCAAATGTATCATCTATAATCAGGTCGGCTAAGGCAATAAATGCCGCCGCTACGACAAAAGGAGAAGAAAATATAATGAATCCACCAGCATCTGAGCCGGATACCGAACTAGACAAAGAATAATTTATATGGGCAAATCATTAAGAAATAGATATGAATTAACAGATGAAGAATTAAATTCGATTCCTTCAAAAACAGGCGTTACTGCATTTCCTAAAGAAGCTGAAATAGTAAATAATAGATATTCAGTTTCTGATGAAGAATTAGGAACCATTCCTATTGCAAAAAAAAAAGTTGGTGGCACCGAATCAGAAATTGGTATTACCGAACCTGCCCCTACACAATCAGAATTACAATCGAAAAAAGAGAATGCTACTAGTTTTTTAATTACTGATATAAATAAGAATGACTTCTTTAGTAAATTGGCAGGCCAAACTAACCAATACTTTTCACATACCACCCCCCAACGAGTAAACGAACAAGCTGCACAAGTAACCCAACAAGAAGTTTTTAAGAATCCAAATTCTTTGCAACGGTATACGGATCAGCGCATAAAAGATATAAACGAAGAACTCACTAACATTCAGCGGGAACAAAATAAATTGTATGAAAATATAAAAATTGGAGGAGATGTAGCTGGTAAGTTCACCCGTAGCATAACTGATCAGAAAAGATTTAATGAGTTGTCTCAACAAGCAATAGAAAAAGAACAGTATAAAAAACAATTAAAAAACAATGTTGCCGAACTTGCCGCTGATCAAATCCTTTCTCAAATCGATTTATCGGCGGGAATGGATGTAGGTAAAATAGGCCGTCAGGTTTCATCAATAGCTGATCCTGAGCAAGAGGAAATATTTAAGATGGCTGAAAAGGGTGGCAAAACATTGCCTGGAATAAGGCGTGAACAAATGAATTATACCGGACTGCAAGCTGTAAAAAGTTATTTGTCCCGTAATTCTGATATTCCCAACTAT
>Ga0184637_10002826_pt1 | contig 11039 bp, 9 predicted proteins | sample PLM3_127_b2_FD_133143 | JGI IMG/M metagenome (GOLD analysis project Ga0184637, IMG submission 133143) | Groundwater sediment microbial communities from an aquifer in East River, Colorado, USA - PLM3_127_b2 | ecosystem: Environmental > Terrestrial > Soil > Riparian zone | place: USA: East River... | reverse complement strand
GGCCTCCAGCATCTTCGACGCTTCCCTCACCAAGGTCACCGGCGGCACGCTGGTGAAGACGCTCGCCTGGTACGACAACGAGTGGGGATTCAGCAACAGAATGCTGGATACAACAGTTGCGTTGATGGCTGCCAAGTAAGCGCGGCAATGGCGTTTCTGCGGCTGACCGACCTGCCCGTCGCGGGCAAGCGCGTGTTCATCCGCGCCGACCTGAACGTCCCCCAGGACGACGCCGGCAACATCACCGAGGACACGCGCATCCGCGCTACCCTCCCCGGCATCGAGTACGCGCTCAAGGGCGGTGCAGCGGTGATGGTGACCTCGCACCTCGGGCGCCCCACCGAAGGCAAGCTCGCGCCCGAGGACTCGCTCGCGCCGATCGCCAAGCGCCTCGGCGAGCTGCTCGGGCGGCCGGTGCCGCTCGCGCAGAACTGGGTGGACGGCGGTTTCCAGGTGAAGCCGGGGGCAGTGGTGATGCTCGAGAACTGCCGCGTCAACGCCGGTGAAAAGAAGAACGACGAGGCGCTCGCCCGCAAGATGGCGGCGCTGTGCGACGTCTACGTGAACGATGCGTTCGGCACCGCGCATCGCGCGGAGGCAACGACCCACGGCATCGCGAAGTTTGCCCTGATCGCCTGCGCCGGGCCGTTGATGGCGGCCGAGCTCGACGCGCTGGGGAAAGCGCTCAACAGTCCCCGGCGGCCGCTGGTTGCGATCGTGGCGGGTTCCAAGGTTTCCACCAAGCTCACCATCCTGAAGTCGCTCGCCGCGAAAGTGGACCAGCTGATCGTGGGCGGCGGTATCGCCAATACCTTCATGCTGGCTGCGGGGCTGCGCATCGGCAAATCCCTCGCCGAGCCCGCGCTCGTGGACGAAGCCCATGTCATCATTGACATGATGAACGCGCGCGGTGCGCAGGTGCCGCTGCCGGTCGACGTGGTCGTGGCCAACGATCTCTCCGCGCTGGCGCGCGCGAACCGCGTCGCTGCCGCCGAGGTGAGGCCCGACGACATGATCCTCGATATCGGCCCGCAGACAGCGCTTGCACTGGCGGGCCTGCTCGCGAAAGCGGGCACCATCGTCTGGAACGGTCCGGTCGGCGTATTCGAGTACGACCAGTTCGCCGGCGGCACGAAGACCATCGCCCAGGCGATCGCCGAATCGAAGGCGTTTTCCATCGCCGGCGGCGGCGACACGCTGGCGGCGATTGCGAAATTCGGCATCGCCGAGCGGGTTTCCTATATCTCCACCGGTGGCGGCGCGTTCCTCGAGTTTCTCGAGGGTAAAAAGCTTCCCGCGGTGGAGATCCTCGAGCAGCGCGCCGCCCGGCGCTAGCGTCCAAGTTCAAGGATCCGAGTTTCAAGCGGGCAGCCAAGCCATTAGACTAGATACCTTGAACTCGGAACTTTGAACCTGGAACCCGGAACAGGCTAATGCCCCGCCGCACCAAGATTGTCGCCACCCTGGGGCCCGCTTCCAGCGACCCGAAGACGCTCGCGCGCATGATCGAGGCCGGGCTCGACGTGGTGCGCATGAATTTCTCCCACGGCACGGCCGACGAGCACCGCAAGCGCGTCGAGCTGGTGCGCGCGCTGGCGCGCAAGGCGGGGCGCGCCGTCGGCGTGCTGGTGGATCTCCAGGGGCCGAAGATCCGCATCGGCCGCTTCAAGGATGGCAAGATCACGCTCAAGGCGGGAGAGAAGTTCGTGCTCGACGCCGAATGCGAGCTGGGCGACCAGCACCGCGTCGGGCTCGACTACAAGAAGCTGCCGAACGACGTGCACACCGGCGACACGCTGCTGCTCGACGATGGGCGCATCGTGCTCGGCGTCGCGTCGGTGAAGGGACCGCGCATCACGTGCGTGGTCGAGCAGGGCGGCACGCTTTCCAACAACAAGGGCATCAACCGCAAGGGCGGCGGCCTGACAGCGCCGGCGCTGACCGAGAAGGACAAGCAGGACATCAAGACCGCCGCCGAGCTCAAGGCGGATTTCCTCGGCGTCTCGTTCCCGCGCTCGGGCGACGACATGCGCTGGGCGCGCGATCTCATGCGCAAGGCGGGCGGAAACGCCATGACCGTGGCCAAGATCGAGCGCGCCGAGGCGATCCCGGCGCTGGAGGAAATACTCGACGCCTCCGACGCGATCATGGTCGCCCGCGGCGACCTCGCGGTGGAAGTGGGCGACGCCGTCGTGCCGGCGCTGCAGAAACGCATGATCCGCATGGCGCGCGAGAAGAACCGGATCGTCATCACCGCCACCCAGATGATGGAGTCGATGATCCAGAACCCGATCCCGACGCGCGCGGAGGTCTCCGACGTCGCCAACGCCGTGCTCGACGGCACCGACGCGGTGATGCTCTCCGCCGAGACCGCGGCCGGAAAGTACCCGGTGGAAACGGTGGCGGCGATGGCGCGGGTCTGTGTGGAAGCTGAGAAGGAGGACACCCTTTCGCAGGAGCACCGTGTTACCACGCCTCCCGCCGAGGTGGAGGAGGCGATTGCGCGCGCTGCCGTGTTCACCGCGAACAACCTCGACATCAAGGCGGTGGCGTCGTTGACGCAGAGCGGCAAGACCGTGCTGCTGATGTCGCGTATGCACACCGCGGTGCCGATCTACGCGATGAGCTCGGTGATCGAGACGCGGCGCCGGGTGACGCTGTTCCGCGGCGTCTACCCGGTCAAGTACCAGGGCGCGCGCGACCCGGAAAAGGCGCTCCACATGGCGGAGGACGAGCTCCTGAAGCGCGGCGCCGTGCAGAACGGCGACCTGATCGTGCTCACCATCGGCGAGCCCTACGGGAAGGCGGGCGGCACCAATACCATGAAGATAGTCCGAGTGGGGGAGCACCGGAAAGCCTAGCGCTGGAAGACGTGAATAGTGAATAGTGAATGGAAGGCGGTAAAATACGCTCCCGGTTTTGTCAATTCACCATTCACCATTCACCATTCACGCGGTTCGAGGAGTTCACCATGGCAGTCAATTCCCTGGAAGCCGTCGCCAAGGCGATGGTCGCGCCCGGCAAGGGCATACTCGCCGCCGACGAATCGACCGGCACCATAGAGAAGCGCCTCGCCGGCATCAAGGTCGAGAACACCGAGGAAAACCGCCGCGCCTACCGCGACATGCTGTTCTCGGCCAGAGGGCTCGGGCAGTACATCAGCGGCGTGATCCTCTATGACGAGACCCTGCGCCAGAAATCGGCGGACGGCACGCCGTTCACGGAGCTGCTCGCGAAGAACGGCATCCTGCCCGGCATCAAGGTGGACACCGGCGCCAAGGACCTGGCGCTGTGCCCGGGCGAGAAAGTCACCGAGGGGCTGGACAACCTCGCGAAGCGCTGCGCCGAGTACGTGAAGATGGGCGCGAAATTCGCCAAGTGGCGCGCGGTGATCACCATCGGCGCCGGCATCCCGAGCGCGACCTGCATAGACGCCAACGCGCACGCGCTCGCCCGCTACGCCGCGATCTGCCAGACCGCGGGACTGGTGCCGATCGTCGAGCCGGAGGTGCTGATGGACGGCGATCACACCATCGAGCGCTGCGAGGAAGCGACCATCAGCACGCTCGACGCGGTCTACGAAGCGCTGCAACTTCACCGCGTCGCGCTCGAGCAGTCGGTGCTGAAACCTTCGATGGTGATCTCCGGCAAGGACTGTCCGAAGCAGGCCGGGGTCGAGGAAGTCGCCGAGCGCACGGTGCAGGTCCTGAAACGCATCGTGCCAGGGGCGGTGACCGGCATCGCGTTCCTGTCGGGCGGCCAGAACGACGAGCGGGCGACCGAGCACCTGAACGCCATGAACAAGCTCGCTGCCGGCAAGCTGCCGTGGCCGCTGTCGTTCTCCTATGGTCGCGCGCTGCAGCAGCCCTCGCTCAAGGCGTGGAAGGGGTTGCCGGCCAACGTCGCGCAAGCGCAGGCAGCGCTGCTGCACCGCGCGCGCATGAACAGCCTGGCGCGCGCCGGGCAGTACAAGACCGAGCTCGAGCGGCAGGCGCTCGCGGCGTAACGCGTACGCGCGCGGCGGAGTGGAGAGCATGGCAGCGAAGCGACGCGCGGCGAGGAAGGCGAAGACCAAGATCCGTACCAAAACTGAGGGCGCGGTGAAGGGCGGCAACGGCCGCTATCAGTTCACGCTGGCGGAGGTCAGGGATGTTCCGGCCGGCACGGGCTACTCGACTTCACACGGCGGCGTGGTCGAAGGCGACCGCATGCTGGTGGGCTACATCCACAAGGCGCGCGGCACCGGCTCGCGCATGCACACGCACAAGAATGAGCAGTTCAACTACGTCGTGCGGGGAACGCTCGTCGGATCGGTCAACGGCAGGAAGGTCGTCGCGCCCGCCGGCACGCTCATCTACATTCCCGCCAACGCGCCCCATACGCTGGTGGCCTCGCCCCACGATGAGGACGTAATATTCATTTCGATCAAAGACTTATCTCAGGGCATCATCGGCAAGGCGGTGGACGGCAGCATGCGCGGCCCGCACTACGAGAAGGGCTACGGGCCGGACTCGTAGCGCTCGGTAACGATAAGAGAGGGCGCTCCCCCATACGGCGCTCCGTCCGCGGCCGTTTCAGTCATACTGGGTCGGCCACTCATCGATTTCCCCGTAGAGGATCCGCTTGAGACCCGACCTGCGCGACAACAGGGACTTTCTCGCCGGGCTGCTGTTCATCATTCTCGGCGGACTGGCGGTGGTGTTCGCCCGCGACTATCCGATCGGCTCGGCGATGCGCATGGGGCCGGGCTATTTCCCGACGGTCCTCGGGGCCATCCTGCTGCTGTTCGGCGGCTACGTGATGCTGCGCGGCATCCGCTCCCGGGAGAAAGTAAAGGGCGAGTGGGGCTGGAGACCGCTTGCCCTGATCACGCTCTCGATCGTGCTGTTCGGTTTCCTCCTCGACCGCCTCGGGCTGATTCCGGCGATCATCGCACTGTTCTTCGCCGCGGCGGCCGCCGGCCGTGAGTTCCGCTTCAAAGAGGTGCTGCTCCTTGCCGTCGTGATGACCGCATTCGTCGTCGGGGTCTTCATCTACGGACTCAAGCTGCCTTATCCATTGTTCCCCGGGGTCTGGTGGATATTCTGAACAATCTGCTGTTCGGCTTCAGCGTGGCGCTCTCGCTGGAGAACCTCGCGTACTGCTTCGCGGGGGTCGCGCTCGGCACGCTGATCGGCGTGCTGCCGGGCGTGGGGCCGCTGGTCACGATCGCGATGCTGTTTCCGATCACGTTCCACCTGCAGCCGGTGCCGGCGATCATCATGCTCGCGGGGATTTTCTACGGGGCCCAGTACGGAGGCTCCACCACGTCGATCCTCGTCAACCTCCCGGGCGAGACCGCCTCGGCGGTGACCTGCATCGACGGCTACCAGATGGCCCGGCAGGGGCGCGCCGGTCCGGCGCTGGCGACCGCGGCGCTCGCCTCGTTCTTCGCGGGTTGCGTCGGCACGCTGCTGATCGCGCTGGTGGGCCCCACGCTCGGGGAATGGGCGCTCAAGTTCGGCGCCGCCGAGTACACCTCGCTGATGCTGATGGCGCTGGTTGCTTCCGCCGTGATGACGCAGAGCGATGCGGTGAAGGGCCTTGCCATGGTGGTGCTCGGGCTGCTGATCGGCGTCGTCGGCGTTGACGTGAACTCGGGCATGGCGCGCTACAGCTTCGGCATCCCGGAGCTCGTGGACGGGATCGGTTTCACGGTGGTCGCCGTCGGGCTGTTCGCGGTGGCGGAGATCGTCCTCAACCTGGAAAGCAGGGAGCCCCGGGAAGTGTACGGCGGCAAGCTCACCGGCCTGATGCCGACGGCGCGCGACCTCAAGGACGCGGCCTGGCCCACTGTGCGCGGCACCGCCGTGGGCGCCTGCTTCGGCGTGCTGCCGGGCACCGGGCCGGCGCTCTCCTCGTTCGCGACCTACATGCTCGAGAAGAAGATCGCGAGCGACCCGTCGCGCTTCGGGAGAGGCGCGATCGAAGGAGTCGCCGCCCCGGAGGCCGCCAACAACGCGGCAGCCCAGACCGCCTTCATACCCATGCTTACCCTGGGCATCCCGGCAACCGCGACCATGGCGCTGATGCTGTCGGCGCTGACCATGCAGGGCATCGCCACCGGGCCGCAGGTGATGGAAAGCAGGCCCGATCTCTTCTGGGGCCTGATCGCGAGCATGTGGATCGGCAATGCCCTGCTCGTCATCCTCAACCTGCCGCTGGTGGGGATCTGGGTGAGGTTGCTGACGGTGCCGTACCGCTGGCTGTTTCCGTCCATCATCCTGTTCTGCAGCATCGGCAACTACAGCGTCAGCAATAACCCGTTCGATGTTTACCTGTGCGCCCTAATCGGCGTGCTGGGCTACATCCTCGTCAAGCTGGAATGCGAGCCCGCGCCGCTGCTCCTGGGCTACGTGCTCGGGCCGCTGCTGGAGGAAAACCTGCGCCGCGCGCTGCTGATCGCGCGCGGCGATCCGACCATCTTCTTCACCCGCCCGATCAGCCTTGCTTTCATGATCGCCACCCTGCTTATACTAATCGTCATGATCGCGCCCGCTGTGCGCAAGCGGCGGCAGGGCGCATAACGACGAGCTTTGCGTAAATGCCCGGCGCCCGCTCGTCACCCTCATCCCCGCCCTTCTCCCGCAAGGAGAAGGGAGTTTCGAGGCGCGGATGGTTTGTCAACCATCGGCGCAAATATTGACTGGAGGCCTGTATGCTGAAACTCGTTCAGCATCTGCGTGCTCGCGCTGTCGCTGCTCGGCGTGGCGTATCCCGCCGCGGCACAGGCGCCGTACCCCAGCAAGCCGGTCCGCTTCATCGTCGGCTTCCCGCCCGGCGGCACCAACGACATCGTCGCGCGCGTGCTTGCCCCGAAGCTCTCCGAGAACCTGGGCCAGCAGGTGGTGGTGGAGAACCGTGGCGGCGCCAATACGGCGATCGCCTCGGAAATGTTCGTGCGCATGCCGCCGGACGGCTACACCATCCTGATGAACGCGCCCGGGCATGCCACCAACCCGGCGCTGATGAAGCTCGCCTTCGACTCGATCAACGATTTCGCGTTCGTCACGCTGCTCGCGGAATCGCAGAACCTGCTGGTGGTGCATCCGTCCCTGCCCGTGCGCTCGGTAAAGGAACTGATCACGCTCTCCAAGCGGCACCCGGGAGACATCAACTACGGCTCGTCCGGTGTCGGCACCACGGTGCACCTCTCCGCGGAGCTGTTCCAGTACATGACCGGAGCGAAATGGGTGCACGTTCCCTACAAGGGCGGCGGCCCGGGACTCATCGCGCTCCTCGCGGGCGAGGTCTCCCTCTATTTCGGCAATGTGCCCACCGTCATCCGCCAGGCGCGCGACGGGAAGCTGCGCGCGATCGCGACCACGGGGCCCAAACGTACCCCCGCTGCGCTGGACATCCCGACGGTGGCGGAAAGCGGGGTGCCGGGTTATGAGGTCACCACGTTTTACGGGATGTCGGCGCCGGCCAGGACGCCGCGAGCGATCATAGACCGGCTCAACAAGGAGACGGTGCGCGCACTGAACGCCCCGGAGGTGCGCCAGCGCTTGCAGGAGCTCGGCGCGGACGCCGTCGGTAATACGCCCGAGCAGTACACGGTTTTCATTCAGAACGAGATAGCAAAATGGGGAAAGGTGATCAAGGCGGCGGGCATCAAAGGCGAGTGATTTCCGCGAGGGATGAGGGCGGAGGGGTGAGCCGGGAATTCGAAAAACGTGCCTGCGCACGTTTGAGCCGGCGAACGCCAGCTGCGATGCAGCGCGGCTGGCCGGGGTCACTGACCAGGGATGAGGAGTGAAAGGCGCTAGTCACGAGTCGCGAGCCGCGAGTCACGCTTGCGCAGTGGGGCGCCAGACCGCACTCATCATATTGTTGCTGGCGTCTGGCGCCTGCGCCGCGCAAGGCTACCCGTCGAAGCCGATCCGCTTCCTCGTCGGCTTCCCGCCGGGCGGCACTAACGACATCCTGGCCCGCGCACTGGCGCCGAAACTGAGCGAAGCCCTGGGGCAGCCGGTGGTGATCGAGAACCGCGGCGGCGCCAGCACGGCGATCGCGACCGAGCTGGCGGCCCGCTCGGCGCCGGACGGCTACACCATCGTGCTCAATGCGCCCGGCCATGCCACCAACCCGGCGCTGATGAAGTTGAGTTTCGACCCGGTCAGGGATTTCGCGTTCATCACGCTGCTGGCGGAATCCCAGAACCTGCTGGTCGTGCATCCGTCACTGCCCGTGGATTCGGTGAAATCGCTGATCGCGATCTCGAAGCAACGCCCGGGTGAGATCAATTACGGCTCTTCCGGGATCGGCACCACGCCGCACCTCTCGGCGGAGCTGTTCCAGTACATGACGGGAGCCAGGTGGGTGCATATCCCCTACAAGGGCAGCGGAATCGGGCTCAGCGCGCTGCTCTCCGGCGAGGTTTCGCTCTATTTCGCCAACGTGCCCGCCGCTATCCGCCACGTGCAGGCGGGGAAGCTGCGGCCGATCGCGCTGAGCGGATCGAAGCGCACAGCGGCCGCACCCGGCATCCCGACGGTGGCGGAGAGCGGCCTGCCGGGATTTGCGGTAACGTCGTGGTTCGGAGTCGCCGCTCCGGCGAAGACGCCGCGCGCCGTGGTGGACCGGCTCAACAGCGAGATCGTGCGCGCGCTCAACGCGCCAGACCTGCGCGAGCGGATGCAGGGCATGGGCGCCGACCCGGTCGGCAATACGCCGGAGCAGTACACGGCGTTCGTGCAGAACGAGATTGCGAAGTGGGGCAAGGTGATCAAGGCGGCAGGAATCAAGGGAGAGTGATTCCTGCCAGGGATGAGGGATGAGGGCGGAGGGATGAGGGGAAAAGAATGAAACGCTTCACGACCGCATGTTGTGGATTTCTGTTCATAGGTTTGTGCCATACGGGCATGGCACAAACCTATCCGGCGAAGCCGATCCGGATCATCGTGCCGTTTCCCGCCGGCGGCATTGCGGACCTGTTCGGGCGCGTGATCGGGCAGAAATTCAACGAGGCCTGGGGACAGCCGGCCGTGGTCGAAAACCGCCCGGGCGCCGGCGGCAATATCGGCGCCGAGATCGTCGCCAAGTCACCCCCCGACGGCTACACGCTAGTCACCGGTAGCATCGGCACCCACGCCGTCAACGTCAGCCTGTTCAGCAAGCTCCCGTACGACCCGATACGGGATTTCGCACCGGTGTCGCTGATCATGGAGGCCGAGGGCCTGCTGGTGCTGCACCCGTCGGTGCCGGTCAGGACCGTGAAAGAGCTGATAGCGCTCGCGAAGGCCCGGCCCGGCCAGTTGAGCTACGCGTCGGCGGGCAACGGCACCGCGGCGCATCTGTCCGGCGAGCTGTTCAAGTCCATGGCGAGAGTGGACATGGTGCACGTCCCGTACAAGGGCAACGTCCCCGCCATCGTCGACTTGATCGCAGGCCAGACCTCATTGCTGTTCGCCACCATGCCAACGGTGTTGCCGCAAGTGCAGGCGGGCCGGCTCAAGGCGCTGGCCGTGACCAGTTCGGCCCGCTCGCCGGCCGCGCCGGAGCTGCCGACCATCGCGGAGGCCGCGCTGCCGGGTTACTCGGTCACGAACTGGATCGGCCTATTCGCGCCGGCCGGGACCCCGCGGGACATCGTCGTGAAGCTCAACGGCGAGGTCGTCCGCATCATGCAGGCGCCGGATATCCAGAAGCGGCTCGCCAACGAAGGGGCGAAGTTCACGCCCATGACGCCGGACGAGTTCACTGGGTTCGTGAAAACCGAGATCGCCAAATGGGCGAAAGTGGTGAAAGAAGCGGGCATACGCGTGGACTGACGCTGGTGACGAGATACAGGTGACGAGTACGGGTGACGAATAAGGGTGACGGGAAATGTCGGCGCAGGACGCACTGAAGCAGCTCGAAGAAAAGACCGCCGAGGCGTTGGCGATGGGCGGGCCGGAGAAGCTCGCCGAGCGCAAGAAGCAGGGCGTGTTGAATGCCCGCGAGCGCATCGACTACCTGGCGGACCCCGGCAGCTTCGTCGAATCGGGCCGACACGCGCGCGCGATCCGGGCCGAGGTGCGGCACAAGACTCCTGCCGACGGCAAAGTGGCGGGCTTCGCGCGCATCGCCGGGCGCGAGGCGGCGATCGTCTCCAACGACTTCACCGTGCTCGGCGCTTCCTCCAGCGTCGTCAACATGAAGAAGATCCGGCACGTGAAGCAGGCCGCGTGCCGCTACGGCATGCCGCTCGTCTTTCTCGGCGAATCCTCCGGCGCGCGCATGCCCGACCGCATGGGCGCGGCGGGCCGCGCCATCCTCGCCCAGGACCCGACCGAGTACCAGCGCCTGCGCGAGTCGCCATGGGCGGCCACGCTGATGGGCCAGTGCTACGGCTCCTCGACCTGGTACGCCGCGATGTCGGACTTCGTCGTGATGCGCAAGGGCTCGGTGATGGCGGTCGCCAGCCCCAACGTGACTTCGATCGCGATCGGCAAGCCGGTCGAGCCCGAAGCCCTCGGCGGCTGGAAGATTCTGACCGGCGTCTCCGGGCTCGCTGACCTGGCAGTGGACACCGACGAGCAGGTGCTCGATGCGGTGAAGCGCTTCCTCTCCTACATGCCTGCACACTGCATGGAAGCGCCGCCCGAGCACCCGGTGCCGGCGGGGTCGGGCGAGGCGTGCCGCAAGATGCTCGAGATCGTGCCGGAGGAGCGCAACAAGGTGTACGACGTGCGCAAGGTCATCGCGGCGGTCGCGGACAAGGACTCGAGCTTCGAACTGAAGGAGCGTTTCGGGAAATCGGTTGCTACCGTGCTGGCGCGCCTCGACGGCAAGAGCGTCGGCTTCATCGCCAACAATCCTTTGTTCAAGGGCGGGGCGCTCGATCCCGACGCCTGCCAGAAGGCGACCAGCTTTATGGTGCTGTGCGACTCCTTCAATATCCCGATCGTGTTCCTGGTGGACGTGCCGGGCTTCCTGATCGGCGTCGAGGGCGAGCTGCGCGGCATGCCGGGAAAGATCATCAACTGGATGAACGCGCTGTCGCTCGTCACCGTGCC
>Ga0184637_10002825_pt1 | contig 11039 bp, 7 predicted proteins | sample PLM3_127_b2_FD_133143 | JGI IMG/M metagenome (GOLD analysis project Ga0184637, IMG submission 133143) | Groundwater sediment microbial communities from an aquifer in East River, Colorado, USA - PLM3_127_b2 | ecosystem: Environmental > Terrestrial > Soil > Riparian zone | place: USA: East River... | reverse complement strand
GGATTCGGCGCTGCTCTCGGGCGTCCTCATCAAGTGCGCGCTCCTCGGGATCATCCGGTTCCAAACGATCGCCGCCGCCGCGTGCGGCCCAGCATTCCCGGCGGAGGTACTGCTCGTCTTCGGCCTCACGTCGATCGTCGTGGCGACGCCGTTCATCCTGGCTCAGCACGACATTAAGCGCCTCCTTGGCTACCACAGCGTCGAGCACGTCGGCATCGTGGCGCTTGGTCTCGGCTTCGGCGGCTCGGTTGGCACCTACGGCGCGCTGCTGCACGTGGTGAACCACGGCGTCACCAAGGCCCTCGCGTTCTTCGCCGCCGGCAAGGCCATCGCCCGCTACGGCACGCGCGACATGCGGGTCATCCAGGGCCTGCTCGCCGTGGCCCCGGTCGGCGCGACGCTCCTCATGCTGGCGGCGCTGTCGCTCGCCGGCGTGCCGCCATTCTCGATCTTTGTGAGCGAGCTCATAGTGCTACGCGCCGGGATCGGCCACGGTCACTGGGTGGCGATCGCGATCTTCCTCGCGATGGTCGTCATCATCTTTGCCGGTATCCTCCACCATGTCGGCGCGATGGCCTTTGGCGAGCCGACGGCGGCGGCGAGCCGAGAGCCCGAGGCCTGGTCGCCGCTGCTCGGGATGATGCTGCTCGCGGCGATCATGATTCTGCTCGGCCTCACCATTCCTCCAAGTTTCGACCGGCTCCTCCAGCGCGCCACGGAGATCGTCGTTGGCTGACCCTGGCCTCACGGACGCGCTGCGGGCGTGCGTGGTCGGCTCCGCCGTCGCGGGCGTCGGCCCGCGCCCATCGGACCTCACGGTGCGCCTCGGTGACCCGGCCGATCTCCCAGCGGCGGCTGCCGTGCTCATCGGCCCGCACGCGATGGCCCTCGCCACGGTCGTGGCGACCGACGAGACGGCGATGCCGGAAGGCGATCTGAAGGTGCGGTACGTCTTCGAACCCACCGCCCCCGGCGACGGCGCCAAGGTTGACCGGTTTGTGACGCTGCTCATCTCCGTGGATGCGGCGCGCCCGGAAGTCCCCTCCCTGACGATAGCGGTCCCCGCTGCAAACTGGCACGAGCGAGAGATGCAGGACCTCTTCGGGATCGTCCCCGTCGGACACCCCGATCCGCGCACGCTCGTGGTCCACGACGGGTGGCCGCAGGGCGTCTTCCCGCTCCGCAAGGCGTTCGACGGGTCGCGGCGGGTACCGGTCGAACCCGCCAACGAGTTCCCCCACCTTGTTGCCGAAGGCGAGGGGGTGTTCGAGATTCCGGTCGGTCCGATTCACGCCGGCATCATCGAACCGGGCCACTTCCGGTTCACGTCAGTCGGAGAGACCGTACTCCACCTTGACGTGCGCCTGTTCTACACGCATCGCGGGCTGGAGAAGCGCATGGAGGGGCTTTCGCCTCTCGACGCGTTCTACGTGGCCGAGCGTATCTGCGGGGTATGCTCGGTTGCGCACGGCCTCGGCTACTGCGAGGCACTTGAGCAGATTGCCGGCGTTGACATACCGCCGCGCGCCCGGCTCATCCGAAGTATCGCGCTCGAACTGGAGCGGCTGTACAACCACGTCGGCGATATTGGTAACATGTGCGCCGGCGCCGCGTTCCACTACGGCACCGCCACCGGCATGCGTTTGAAGGAGCACCTCCAGCAGATGAACGAGCAGCTTGCCGGCAATCGCTTTCTCAGGGGCCTCCTGGTCCCGGGCGGCGCGCGCCTCGATCTCTCGGACGACCTCCTTCGAGCTCTCCACGCGACGCTCCAAGAGACGCTCGCCGGGCTCGACAATCTGATGGGACGCATCGAAGCCAACCCGTCAGTCGTCGATCGGCTCGACGACACGGGCGTCCTCCGACACCAAGCCGCGCTGGACCTCGCCGTGGCCGGAGTGGCGGCCCGGGCGAGCGGTGTCGACCGCGACGCGCGGCGCGACCATCCCCACGGCGCGTTTGCGGGCCCGACGCCGCCGGACCTGCACGTCGTGACCGAGTCGGAGGGCGACGCGATGGCCCGCATGACGGTTCGCGCGCTCGAGGCCCGGGAGTCGATCCGGCTCGTTGGCGAATTCGTCCGGCGGCTTGAGCCGGGGCCGCTCTCGGTCGCGCTCGCGGAGCCGCTGCCGGGTCGACGGATTGGGATCTCGGCGATCGAGTCACCGCGAGGCGAGGCGGTCCATTGGCTCCGCACCGATGCCGGCGGGCATGTGGATCGCTACCACCTTCGGTCGCCGAGCTACCACAACTGGCCCGCCGTGGCCCTGGCCGCCGAGACGGCGATCGTTCCGGATTTCCCGCTCGTCAACAAGAGCTTCGAGCTCTGCTACTCGTGCACCGATCGCTGACATGCTGCGAATTGTCATGAACGCGCTTCGCACTGGGGTCGTCACGACCCGCTACCCCTCGGAGCCGAGCGTGCCCCCGGACCGCTTTCGCGGAGCGCCCGTGCTCCGCCCCGGCAGTCAGATGCCACCTCCGGCCGTCTGCCCCGTGGGTGCGCTCTCGGAGCGTGTCGACGTAGGAGGTCGCCACGTCGCGCTCGACCTCGCGCGGTGCGTCTTCTGCGGCCGCTGTGCCGAGGATCCCTGGGCCGGCGCAATCGCCATGGGACGGGACTTCGAGCTCGCGGCGCGCAGCCGCGACGACCTGCGGATTGAGGTCGTCGCCGACGACCCTACCGTCCCGACGGTGGGCCCAGCACCTAACCCGGTCGCCGAGGCCGCCAGCGCCTCGTCCGAGATCCACCGGGTGCTCGGCCGGTCGCTGCACCTCCGTCACCTCGATGCGGGATCCTGCAACGCCTGCGACTGGGAGCTCGCCGCCCTCCTGAACCCGGTGTACGACGTTCGTCGCCTCGGCATCGACTTCGTCGCCTCCCCGCGCCACGCGGACGGGGTCGTGGTCACCGGCCCGGTCACGCGCAACTTGGAGACTGCCGTTCGGCGCACAGTCGAGGCGGTCCCCGATCCGCGGATCGTGATCGCCGTTGGAGCGTGCGCCGCCTCCGGGGGCATCGTCGGCGAGGGATACGCCAGCGCCGGTGGCGTCGACCGGGTTCTCCCGGTCGACGTCTACATCCCCGGCTGCCCGCCGCGCCCGGAGGCCATCCTCTTCGGCATCCTGGTCGCGCTCGGGCGCCTCGATACCCGCCGCCTGCCCCGCGAGGCGTGAACTGATCAGGAATTTCTATTCGTCGGGCGCTGCGAGAATCGAGAGAATTCTCCCCGCGGAGGAGGCTTGTCCGCATACTCCTCGGTCGTAAGCCAGCCCGCATCCAGCAGGCGTTGCTTCAGGCTCTTGAGGCCCTTGGCAAAGCGGACATCGTACCTTTTCGTCTTTGAAGTTCGCGCCGGCGCCGGTCTCTAGACCGCGCTCGTTGAGGATTCTAGCCACGTCGGAGTCGGTGTGATCTTCAAGCAGTGCATCAAGCCGTGCATCGATCTGGTGGAGGGTTGTCGCTAGTGTTATGCGCCCTTGCCATGCGTTGAGTGGAAGTGGAAGGGTGAGCGTGGTTGTGGCGCCGCCACGGAAGCGAACGTGAGCGGTAATGGTTTCCTTGGCGGGTAGGGACGAGGTCCGTTGCGGGAGTCCGCCTTCGAAGTGCCCAGGTGGGTGACTCGGAAATGATCCTCGGCTCGCGCCGTCGAGCCTCGAAAGGCGCTACAGAGGAACTCTTCCTCGGTAGGCTCGTGAAGGCCTATCCACACGAAGGAGTCGTCGACGGCTAGCCTTGAAGGCGCCCTCGGAGGTGAAGTCACCTGGAGCGCGCTTGCCTTCCTGCGCCAATAGAACGGCGGGGCGCCGTTCGGATCAGACGCGTCCCTCACGACGCCCCATCGCTACCAGGAGTCCGTTGAGAATCGCCTGGGGGCGCGGGGGACAACCGGGAATGTAGACGTCCACCGGCACGACGCGATCGACGCCCCCGACGGCGGCATAGGTGCCTTCGCCGAAGATTCCTCCCGAGCACCCGCAGGCGCCGACGGCGACCACGATGCGCGGCTCCGGTGCCGCGTCGTAGGTTCGAAGGAGGGCGATCTCCATGTTCCTCGTCACCGGACCGGTGACGAGGAGGACGTCGGCGTGCCGGGGACTCGCGACGAAGTGGATCCCGAAGCGTTCCAGGTCATACAGGGGGTTGGTCGTGGCCGCGATCTCCAGCTCGCACCCGTTGCAGCTCCCCGCGTCCACCTGGCGCACGTGGAGGGAGCGTCCGAGCCGGCCGCGAATGCGTGCCCGCAGGCGGGCGGCGGATTCCGCCAGGCTCCGCCCTGGTTCGACGTCCTCCTGGCGGAACGTACCCCGGCCCGTCGCCGGATCGATATCGAACGACGCCGTCCGCGCGAGCTGCTCGCGGGTATAGGCGGCGACCTCGACACCGGTCGAGACGGTGACCGCTTCCTCGGGGCACTCGGTGACGCATTCCCGGCATTGGATGCAGGCCGCGTACGACAACGAAAGGGTCCTCCGGTTCGGGGCAGGCGTCTCCGTCCGGATCGCCCCGGTTGGACAGGACGTCGCGCAGGCTTCGCACGCGGTGCAGCGGCTGAAATCGATGACCGGAAATCCGAACGAGGCGCGCGAACCGAATGGGTTCGCCTCGGTGAGGACCCCGGTCGCGAGACTTTTTCCGAGGATGCTCGACATGTCTTTTCGTCCTGCTAGCGGTCGTTTCCAGAATACGAGAGATTGAAGCTCTTGTTGATCACCGGAAAGTCCGGAATGATGTTGCCCGGCACCGCCTGAACCAGCCCCGGCCAGTTCAGAGTGCTCGGGTCGGTTACCTTTACTCGCGAGATCTTCCCCGCCTCGTCGGTCGCGACCCAGTGCAGGACCGGCCCTCTCCAGGCTTCCGCCCAGCCGAGGGCGGAGGAGCTCGCGGGCAACTCCCCGGGCATTCGAGCCGCGAACGGGGTCTCGGGCATCGCGCCGAGCACCTGGTGAAGGATCACGAGCGACTGCTCGACCTCCCGCGCGCGCACCATGAGCCGCGCCCGGACATCTCCTCCCGCTTCCACCGGGATCTCGAACTTCAGACCTTCATAGCCATCGTGAGGATGATCTCGCCGCAAGTCGGCGTCCACCCCCGAGGCGCGCGCGGCGACGCCGACGATCCCCAGGTCTCGCGCCGCCTGATGGGTGAGGATTCCCGTCCCGTCGACGCGGTCGGTGAAGGTGCCGGCGTCAATGAGGAGCTTAATCAAATCGTCGAACTCCTTCTCGAAACCGTGAAGGTGCCGACGAAGTGCGTCGATTCCCTCAGGCGCGAGATCGCGCTTGACGCCGCCGAGCGCCACCGTACCCCGCAGCAGCCTCGTCCCGAACAACTGGTCCTGCAACCGGACGAGACCCTCGCGCAGCGCCTGCGCCCGGCTCGCGGGAACGATAAACGCCACGTCGGTCGCGAGAGCACCGATGTCCGCCGTGTGGTTGTAGAGGCGCTCGAGCTCCAGCAAGACCACCCGCAGCGAGCGGGCGCGGGGGGGCACGGTCAGGCCGGCGAGGCGCTCGATCGCATGCGCGTAAGCGAGCGCGTGCCCCACCGCCGTATCGCCGGAGATCGATTCGGCGAGGAAGAGGCCGTGTCGCCAGGAAAGCCGCTCGAAGCGCTTCTCGATCCCCTTGTGGACGTAGAAGAGCCGAAGCTGCAGGTACAGAACGGGCTCGCCCGCGACACCAAATCGAAAATGACCGGGCTCGATGATGCCCGCGTGAACGGGACCCACGGGGACCTGGAACACACCCTCACCCGTCACCGGCCGGAACGGGTGAGAGTTACCCGGGACGCGGGGCACCTTGTGCTCGCTCGGAAAATCCTTTTGGAGCGCATGCACCCCCTCCGGCCAGTCATCGTGGAGCGCGACCCGCGCCGGATTCGGATGCCCCTCGGGCGCGAGACCGAAGAAATCCATCACCTCGCGCTCGAACCAGTTCGCGGCGGGATACTTCGCCGCGATGGAAGGGTAGGACGGCTCGGCGGGATCGACCGGCGTCGAGATTCGAAGGAAGCTCGCGAGGCCGGGGAGCGACCAGATGTGGTGAAGCAGGAAACGATTCATCGAGCGGCGCTCGTCGGTCGCGAAGAGGGACAAAAGCCGTCCGTTCAGCCCGAGCGCGGCGCGATCGGCGAGTCCCGGCAAGGCGGACGCGGTTCCCTCGAGGACCATCTCCCCCGGGTGGAGCTCCAGAACCGCTCCCTCCGGCACCTCGAGCGCCGCGGACACGGTCGCGACTCCCGACTTCATAGGCTCCCCCACACAACTTCCGTCGCGGCACGGATCAGAGCGATGAGCGGGCCGGGCAGGTAGAAGGCGGAAACGACCGCGATGACCGCGGCGACGACGGCCGTCGCCATCCCGAGGTCGAACTTCTCCGGATCGGGAGCGTCCTCCGTAAATTCGCGCGGCGATCCGAGCACGAGGTGTCCCACTTGGTACGCGAAGCCGCAGAACAACACCACGAGCGCGACGAGGAACACGGAGGTCGCGGTCACGTGGGATCCGAAGAATCCCGCCTTCAAGATCGTCATCTCGCTGAAGAAGAGGCCGAACGGAGGCGAGCCGGTGATGATGACCGCCGAGAGCACGAAGAGCGAGCTCGCGATCGGAGCCCGGCTGAAAGTACCGCCCCGGATCCGGTCGAAATCGGAAGAGCGATGGAGCTGTCCGAGCGTGCCCGCGGAAAAGAAAGCCACGGGTTTTGCCAGCGAGTGATAGGTCATGTGCAGGAGCGCGCCGAAGGCGCCCGCCTCGGCCCCGAGCCCGACCCCGACGGCCATGATGCCGACGTGCTCGATGCTGGAATAGGCCAGAAGTCGCTTGAGGTTCCATTGGATGAGGATGAACGGTGTCGCGATCACGACCGAGAGCAGGCCGAGCGTCAATAGAAGCCCCGAGGAGAACTCGGGCCCGAGCGCCGCTTTGGAAATCAAATGGACCCGCAGCACGCAGTAAAGGGCGCCGTTCAGCATGCCGACCGCCATCAGCACCACCGCCGGCGAGGGCGCTTCGCGATACGCGTCCGGCTTCCAGGTGTGCATCGGAGCGAGGCCGGCTTTGGTTCCGTACCCGATGAGCGCGAACACCACACCGAGGCGCAGCGTGAAGGGATGGAGCTTCGGCGCCACCTCCATGAATCGCGTCCAGTGAAGTGCGGCCATGCCCTCTCCGAGGTCCCCTCGTCCGGCGGCGAACATCAGGACCGTTCCCAGGAGCGCGAACGCCAGGCCCAGGCTTCCGAGCACCAGGAACTTCCACGCTGCCTCGAGCGACGTGTCCCGGTCGTGGAAGGTGATGAGGAAGACGGACGCGAGGGTCGTGAGCTCGACGGCGATCCAGAGGAGGCCGAGATTGTTCGAGACCGACACCAGGAGCATGGCGAACACGTAGGCCGGGATCAGGCCGTAGAACTCGCGCCGAAGCCGTGGCGTGACCAGCCCGCGCGCCTCGTTGCGGCGCAGGTAGCCGACGCCGTAGGTGCCCGAGAGCAGGCCGACGAAGCCGCAGAGCACGAGCACCAGCGCCGAGAGGCCGTCGACGCGGAGCGCGTCGGCGAAGGCGGAGGGAGGCCTCGCTTCGAGGAACTGCCGGGCGGTCGTGATGCACAGAAGAAACGTCACCGCGAGTCCAGAGACCAGGGTCGCTTCCTTGAGTCTGCGCGGGCCGGGAAGGCCACCGATGGCAGCGGTCACCAGGGGAGCGACGAGGGTCCAGACGAGCACGTTCACCCTATCCCTTCAGATTCGATAGTCGGCTGACGTCCATCGACTCGAACCGGTCGACGATTCGATGGACGAGGATGCCGAGGATCAGGACGGCGAGAATCACGTCGAACGAAATGCCCAGCTCCACGATGAGCGGCATGCCGGAGGTGACGCCCACCGCCACGAGAAACACCGCGTTCTCCACCGTCAAGAGCGCGAGGATCTGCGTTATCGCCTTCCTCCTGGTCACCATGAGGAAGAGGCCAATCAGCAAGATCGAAAGCGCGACCCCGATGAGATGGTGGCTCACGCCCTCAGCCCCTTCTTGAAAGCCGGTGCTGACGCGGTATCCGATGACCGTCAGGCCCAGGCAGATCAGGAGCGAGGCAGGGACGTTCAGAAACGGCTCGATTTCCCGGTGGATCCCGATGCGATCCACCGTGCGCATCAGGAACCACGGGATCAGAATCGCCTTCAGCGTCACGGTCAGCACCGCGGTGACGAGGAGCTCGTGCCGTCCCTCGGAGATGGCGATGGTGGCGGCGACGATAGCGAGGAGCAGAGACTGCGCCCCGTACAAACGGATGGCGGTGAAGAGCGCTTTCTGACCCACCATGAGGAGCGCGGTCACCAGCATGCCGGCGGCACAGAGGATCAACACGTTCACGGTCATGCGCAGCACCTCACAGGAATCGGATCGCGAGAGCCAGAAACGCAAGCCCCAGCGAGACCGACACGAGCTCCGGGACGCGGAAGAGACGGAGCTTGGCGTTCGTACTCTCCGCGATGGTTACGAGGATCGCCAGGAGGAAGATCTTGCCCGCCCACGCGAGGAGCGCCACGAGGAGGGCAACCGGTGCGACGCTCGTCGCCATACCCGCGGGTAGGAACAGGTCCACCAGGAGCGTCAGATACAAGAGCTCCTTGAGAGCGGACGCCCACTCGACCAGCGCGAGGTCCGGCCCGGCGTACTCGAGGACCATCGCCTCGTGGATCATCGTGAGCTCCAGGTGCGTGGCTGGATTGTCCACGGGAATGCGGCCGGTCTCGGCGATGACGATGATGAAGAGTCCGGCGAACGCGAGAAGATCGCTCGGATGGAAAGACAGGCCCTGCTGCAGCAGGCCCCGGACCATCACCCCGAGGCTCAGGGAGCCGGCGGCGAGCGCGGACGCGAAGAGTCCCAGCATGAGGGCCGGCTCGGCGAGGGCGGCAATCGTCATGTCGCGGCTCGCGCCCATGCCCCCGAACGGACTTCCGGTATCGAGCGCGGCCGTCGCGAGGGCGAAGCGGCCGAGAGCGAGTGTGCCCACCAGCAGCAAGATCCCGCCCGCGGCCTCGAGCGGCGCCCCGGCGTAGAGCACCGGAACCAGCGTCGTGGCGGCCAAGGCCGCCGCGAAATAGACCCGGGGTCCGGCGACGTAGATCCAGGACGCCGTCTGGGAACGCACCAGCTCCTTGCGAAGAAGCTTCAGCAGGTCGTAGTACCCTTGAAGGAGCGGCGGGCCCTTTCGATTCTGGAGCCGCGCTTTCATTTTTTTGATGGCGGTCTTCAGCAGCGGGGCCACCGCGAGCATGCCTCCCGCCTGCAGCAACGCCGCTCCGAACGCGAGAACGGTGTCCATCTTGCTCAACTCAGCAACCAGACCAGGAGTACCAGACTTACGACGAGTGCGATCACGTAGGCGAGGTAGGCATGGAGGCTCCCCGCCTGCAGCACCTTCATCCCCTCGGCCACTCGCAGCACGGCGCGAGCGAGCGGACGATACGCGTAGCGCTCGAACGTCGGCTCGATCTCGGCACGGTATCGCACCTCCCGCGGGAAGTAGGGGGAGACATCGGCCAGCGTTTCGACCTCCCGCGTCGGCCGATAGACGGCGCGGAAGATCATCATCAAAGGTTTCGAGAAGGCCGTCGCGGTGTACTCGGTTCGCGCGCCGAGCTCACCCCCGCATCCCCACGTCGGCACGCGCCGCACTCGTGCCCAGCGCCGCGCCGTCAGCAATCCCCCCGCGGCAACTCCGAAAACCAGTGCCAGACCGAGCATCACCGGAGTGACGCGATCGAACGACTCGACTCCCGTAGCCATACCCAAGCCGCCAAGTGCCATGTCCGTAGGGGGCTCGAGCCCGGGGAGTGACGCCGTTGCACTTCCCAGTGCTTTGAGCACAAAGCCCGGGAACAGACCCAACCCGAAACAGAGGGCGGCGAGAAACGCTTGGGGCGCGAGCATCACCGCGGGCGACTCCCGCGCCTCGGCGGCCGCCCGGCTCCTCGGCAAGGCCAGGAAACTGATGCCGAAGGCTTTCACGAAACACGCCGCGGCCAATGCCGTCGTGAGCGCCAGTACGGCGCCGCCAACGGGAAACAACAAGTGGACGAGCGGATCCGCGGATCCGCGGAACCCGAAGAGGAATGCTTGAAACGTCAGCCACTCGCTGGCGAAGCCGTTCAGGGGCGGGAGGCCGGAAATCGCCGCAGCACCGACGAGGAAGAGAACGCCGGTCCACGGCATCCGCCGCAGGAGTCCCCCGAAGTGCTCGATCTGGCGCGTTCCCGTCGCCATCACCACACCCCCGGCGCCAAGGAACAGGAGGCCCTTGAACACCGCGTGATTCAAGACGTGATAGAGGCTGGCCGCGATTCCCACCGCCGCCAGGTCACTCCTGCCGTACGCGAGGCCCATCATTCCGGCGCCGAGCCCCAGGAGGATGATGCCGATGTTCTCGATGCTGTGGTAGGCGAGGAGGCGCTTGAGGTCGTGCTGCATGAGCGCGTAGAGCACTCCCAGCACCGCGGAAACCCCTCCCACCACGACGACGAGGACGCCCCAGGACACGGGCGGTGTCCCGAGACCGAACGCGCAGACCCGCACCATTCCGTAGATCCCCGTCTTGATGAGGACGCTTGACAGCAGCGCGGAGATGCTCGTCGGCGCCGCGGGGTGGGCCTCGGGGAGCCATACGTGCACAGGAACGATGCCCGCCTTGACCCCGAAGCCGAGAAAGAAGAGCGCGAACAGGCCGAACGGCGCGGGCGGGAGCGCCGCGCCGCCGGACAGGAGCGTCGCAAATGAAAGAGACCCGGACATCGATGCCAGCACCAGGAAGCCGCCGATGAGACATCCCGTGCCCACGTGCGACATGACCAGGTAGAGATAGGCGGCTCGTCGGCTGGCCCGCTCTTCGTGCTCGGTCACGACGAGCGCCGCCGTCGCCAGCGTCATCAGCTCCCAGGCGAACAGGAACGTGATGACATCGCCGGCGAGAAACACCATCTCCACGGCGCCCAGCAGCACGTTGAAGCCGATGCCCAGGAATGCCGATCGCTG
>Ga0184637_10002824_pt1 | contig 11039 bp, 9 predicted proteins | sample PLM3_127_b2_FD_133143 | JGI IMG/M metagenome (GOLD analysis project Ga0184637, IMG submission 133143) | Groundwater sediment microbial communities from an aquifer in East River, Colorado, USA - PLM3_127_b2 | ecosystem: Environmental > Terrestrial > Soil > Riparian zone | place: USA: East River... | reverse complement strand
GGTCTGCTGTGGCTTCGATGGGCAGGATCAGCGCCCACGCATTCTCTGCATTACGCGCAACTTCGACAGTATCTCCCGCCTTCGACTCTATGCGGATACTGGTCGGCAAACCATCTTCCGCTGTGAACAAATATGAAATTTCCGAGCCAGGCTCAACGGTGAGAGCAATATCTGCTGGCTGTTCGCGATTATTGAGATAGTAATATGCTCCTACCAAAACGAGGAAGAGCAGTAAATAAATGACAGTGGACTGACGCATTTTGGCTTAGCCCTGCCGCCTGCGTTGAAGCCAGCTTGAAACTCCCGCCAGCACTACCAACCCTGGAATAATTAAGACCGACCCAAGCAGGATGGCGATCCATGCGATCTGACTAGGCGGATTAAATGTGCGCTCCGTTGTGGTCTTGGGTGTGATATTCGCAATCTCATCCTGTTCCGCAGACCAATCTACCGAGTTGACAAACATATCACCGTTGCCATATTGATCGAAGATCTGGTCGACTGCAAAAAGGGATGTGCCGAAAACGATCACGCGCGCGCCGGTTGTGGCGTTCTCACCTGCGAATGCAAGAGTGAGTGGCCCTAAAGTTTCAACACCTTCATCAAAGCCCACTTGACCTCCACCCGTTGTGAGGCTTTGCAGATCGGTTTCACCCCACGAGCGTTCATTTGTTTGAACCAGCGGACTCAACGTGACTCCTTCCATAGTATCAGCGGCACTGAGGCTGCGCGTGAACGGGAAGAATGAAACAAGATTATTCATGCTGGTTGTAATGGGATGTGTATCATAAAAGGCCGCCGCGGCTGTGGTGGGCTGAGGGCTGTTCAGGTCGATCACGATATCGTTGTTCAGCGTAATGCCCCAATCTGTTGCCAACATTTCGGCTAGTGGGTCAGCTTCGTCGCCGAATTCTGTCAGACCTGTGGGATCTTCCATCACGATCAACGAACCGCCGTTGGTGAGATACTCCTTAAGCAGATCCACTTCGTTTTGTGAAACTGGATGTAGAGGTCCGGCGATCACGATCGCGCTAGCATCCTCCGGGATCTGATTATCCACCAACAGGTTTAGCGTTTTGACAGTATAGTTCTTGCTTTCAAGAGTCCCTTTCGCGCGCGTAATGGATGTTTCACCAGCCTGTTCAATATCCTTTTCGCCGTGGCCCGCAAGGAAGTAGACCACGTCACTCCCGGGATTTAGAAGACGCAACATTCCCTTGAGTATTTCCGTCTCGCTCGCGAATGCAACAATTTCCTTTTGTTCCCCCATTTGCAAAAGGATCTTGCCATCACCGGTGATGCCTGCATCCATGGCGGCCTGAGGGTCGCGGTCCGGGTCTATGAATTGATAATCGAATTTGCCATTGGCATTGGCTTTGATCTTATCCAAAAGCTGAGTTCCGCTTTCCTTGCTACTGTTTTGTGAGAAGAATGCAATGGCAGTAACTTTTTGTGGAAGTTTTTCAATCGCAGCAACAGTTTCGGGGGCAAGTGTATTTATCTGGTCTTCCGTCAAGTCCGCGAGCGGCACAGGGTTTTGATAAGCGAGCACGTTTCCAATGATGAGAATGCCAGCGAAAGCAATTGACATGATGAAGGCGTTGCTTCCATAACGCGCCTGGCGACCGGTCAAAAAGCGGCGGACCCGTTCAGGTTCCAAAATGGCATAAGCGGCGAGTCCAAGAACGATAAATCCCGCGCTGACGTATAAGTAACGTTGAAGATTATCCACGCTGGTAACAGTGACCACCTGCGCGGAGGCAAGCCCCCTAACGATGCCCAGGAAGAAGGTTACGATACAGGCTAGCAGTGCAACGATCAGCGCCGCGATCGAATAATTGCGCGCGGCGGATTGTTTCGAATCGTTTTTCATTAGCGCCATCTCCGAACTTCAATCGCAGTTGTACCCATAAAGAGACCCAAAGCGATCAGACTGATGTAATAAACAATATCAGACAATTTTACGTTGCCTGCGTTGAAGCCATCATTGAAATGTGACGACATATTAAGGTAATTAAGTGCATCTCCGCCATTAGGCAATAAGTTTGCTGGTAAGCTCACCAAAAACCACAGGAAGAAGAACAGACCGAACGTCACGAAGAAAGCCGCGAATTGGTTTGTAAAAATTGCAGAGATACCCACTCCTAAAGCCAGGAATGCACTTGCCACCAGAATAACACCTAAATAAGCGGACAGGAAAAGCTTTTGGTCAATGCCCGGGCTTACCAGCACAAAGTGCAATATGAGCGGAAAAATCAGAGTTATGGCCAGTATGGTTAATATGAAAAGAAAAGCGCTCAACCATTTACCGACGACAAGTTCAAAATCCCGGATGGGGGCCGTCAGCAGTAATTCCAATGTTCCCATGCGAGCTTCATCTGAAATCAGACGCATCGTCAGCACTGGAGTTGTGAATACGAGCAGAAAACAAAATAACCAGGTGATCGGGCTGATATCTGGTGGGGGAGCGCCTGAAAATGCCTGCTGGGAAGTGGCAAACACAATCACGGCAAAATAGATACCCAGTGGCATCAGAATGATAAATGCCACCACATAAGCGAGCGGACTGATGAAATAGTGATTGTATTCTCGTTTTGCTATTGTCCAAATGTTTCGCATGGATTACCTCAAATCCCTCATGAAGATTTCTTGCCGACAGGGTTATCGCGGGTGAGCTCAAGGAAGATCTCTTCAAGGCTCATACCAACTGGACGCATTTCGAGCAGATCAAATCCCGCCTGAATGATGGCCTTCGCCACCTGCGGACGTATATCCTGCCCGGCTGAAAATTCAAATTCAACTGAGCCGTCTGGTTTGGCTTCCACATCTCGAACACCTTTGAGCTTCTGGATCTTCGCCGGCAATTCGTCCGAATCGCCTCGTACGCGCAGTACGACGCGTTGTGAACCCACCAGCCTCGACTGCAGATTTTCGGGCGTATCCTCAGCCACGATCTGTCCCTTGTTAATAATAAGGACCCGATCACACATTTGTTGCGCTTCTGAGAGAATATGTGTGGAAAGTAGAACGGTTCGATCTTTGCCGATCTCGCGGATCACATTGCGGATTTCCACCACCTGCGCGGGGTCAAGCCCAATGGTGGGTTCATCCAGAATGATCACTTCAGGGCGATGGATCAAAGCCTGAGCCAGACCAATACGCTGACGCATACCTTTGGAAAAATTGCCAATGTATCCGTTGGCCCGGTCTTGTAGGTCGACCATTTCCAATGTTTCATAAGCGCGCTCTTCCGAGTCTGGAATGTGGCGCAGATCTGCCATGAACTTGAGATAGTCAAGCGCGGTCATGTCAGTATAAAGCGGCACAGTTTCTGGTAGGTATCCGACTCGTCTTCGGACCTCAAGCGATTCCTCAACCACGTCATAACCGGCTACGACCGCGGTTCCGTCTGTGGGCGGCATGTAGCCGGTGAGGATCCTCATGGTCGTTGTTTTGCCTGCTCCGTTCGGCCCAAGAAAGCCAACGATTTCACCTTGATTTGCATCAAAGCTTATACTATGGAGGGCGCGACGTTCGCCATAATCTTTGGTGAGACCAGTGACTTGGATCATTGGTGCTCCTTAATAGTGGGATGGGTATCAACAAACAAATAAAAGGCACGCCTGCCCGGTGGGCGGCCGTGCCATATATCTAGCGTAATTTACTATACAGAAATTCAAAATCGAAGTCAAGTGACTTGTGAATTTCTAATCAAACGCTAATCTAATAATGAAGCCAGGCAATTTTATCTTAAAAAGAAATACCATGCAGCGAATGCACCAGCAACACAAACACCAAGAAGGACGATCCCAAACAACGCCAGCATCCATTTGTTGGTGGCTTCCGGTTCTATATTGGAGCTGACTGGTATCGCCGTGAGAGCACGCGGCGTTGATGGCGTTGACATTGCCTGAACGTTCTGCATGTTATTCGTTTGAACTGGCGTGTTCAGCATCCCCTCAAAAAAATCTGGCACGCCATTTCGATTCGAGTCCAACGTTCCCATGGCTTGTTCGTATTTTGCGCGGATGTCTGGCGGAAGTTCATCGAGGCTGTTGTATTCAGTTCCATTGGCGATGATCTTTGTTGACGATGTAATAATGTTTGAGGTCAGGCCTTTGAATGCATCCGGCATTCCATCTTTATTCTGGTCTGTGAGGTTAACCAAATTTTCGAGAGCATCAGGGATACCGTTTTTGTCGTTATCCGCGAGCTGACTCAGGGCGCTTTCGTAATTTCTGCGCACATATTCTGGCATCTCCTCCACGCTTTTATACGTCTTCCCATCGATGACAATTAGTTTTGAATTCATTTCTACCTCAGCAATACCCAAGTTTACAGGAAGCGCCCTTTGAACGCAAGTCTATTTTCACCATTGGCTGATTTTGCCAATACAAGTACACTGTCCACATTGGAGGCCTTATGACCGAATTGCTCTATCAAACTGACAGTTATCTGCAGGAGTTTGAAGCGAACGTGCTTTCCGTATTAACGGATGAACGCGCGGTCGTTCTGGACCGAACAGCTTTTTATCCCAGCGGTGGCGGACAACCCTGCGACTTCGGCTCTTTGACAGTTGGTGGCCTGATTTATCCGGTGCAAAAGGTGAAGAAGCAAGCGGATGATGTTATGCACTTTCTCGGTGGAGATGCGCAATTGCCATCCGCTGGCTCCACTTCACTCGGGACTTTGGACTGGGCGCGGCGACATAAGCTGATGCGTACGCACACAGCCATGCACGTATTGTGCGGCACAGTCTTCCGCGATTACGGCGCGCTTGTCACAGGTGGAGACATGGAACCGCTGAAAGGTCGCATGGACTTCGAGTTCGCAACGATGCGTGGCGAACTGGTGCGTGAGATCGAAGCCGCGGTAAATAAAGAAGTGGCGCAAGCACGCGAGATCCGCATCAGGATACTTCCGCGCGAAGAAGCGTTCCAAATCCCGGACCTGATCCGCACGAAGATCAATCTTTTGCCTGAAGGCATCGCCCAGGTGCGGATAGTGGAAATAGTGGGCCTCGACCTCCAGGCTGATGGTGGCACGCATGTCCGCAATACAAATGAGGTCGGTCATATCCGTGTTGCAGATTACAAAAGCAAAGGTGCGATCAACAAACGTATTTACATTGAGATCGCGTAATTACCATTTACCAATTACTGCTCAAGACAGCAACACCTGCCCACAATACTCACATTTATCCATACCCAATTCAAGCGTGCCGCCGCAGTTAGGGCATTGAAAAGTTTCCACTTTGATCGGGAAGCCCGCCATTTTGAACGCGGTCTCATTCTCTGCCAGATCAGCGCGCAGACGTTTTAGCCGCGCCAAATAGGCATCGCCCGTCACTTCGCCCGATTTGCGAAGTCGTTCCACATCTGCAATGGACTCTTTCCACATGCGTCGTTCAGCTTCCAGAGATTCTTTGCTCTTGTCTTGAAATGACACTTTCAATTCCGGCTTTTTGGGTATGGACGTCAGGATCGCCGCGACCACTAATATCACTGCAGAAACAATTACCCCAACGATCAACGGTGTATATTGAAAACCAGGAATGGAATTGAAGCTAGCCTTATGAACCTGCATCTCATTTCCATCTGCAATGATCACATAACGCTCAGTCCCCAACTTACCGACATCGATGCGTGTGATGGCGGTATTGTGCGTCGTCAGGTTGTTGCGCGAACCATCCCCGGAAAAGACCGCCACCTCGCCACTCTCCGCGCCGATTACTGCTTCTTCCTTGCCATCCCCGTTAATGTCAATACCCGAAATTTCGTTGACTTTGTCAGAGAGTGACCCTGTCCATAATTCCTCCCCGCTATTGGAGAAGGCCCACACGCCCCCGTCTTTGCCTCCTGCCACGATCTCACGCGAGGATGGGTCGCCGTTCAATTCCACTTCGCGCACTTCGCTGACGGCCTGCCCAAGGGATGTGTTGAAGAGTGTGCTGCCATCAGCCGCGTTATAAATGTAGAAAGCTCCATATTCTCCGCCGGTGATGATCTCACTATTTCCATCACCGTTCAGATCGAAGGCACGCATCCTCCTCAGGGCTTCCTGACTCGTGTTCCAAATGGCCTTTCCCTCGCTATCCAGAACAGCCAGCGCGCCGCTATGAGATGCCACCGCTACCTGAATGGCACCACCAATGCGTGCATCGTCCATGCCGCGGATTTCTTCGCTTCCAACGGAATAGGTCCACAGTGGCTCGCCGCCCAGACTCAAAGAGAGGAGACTGCCGCTAGAATCGCCCAACACAATTTGAGGTCCAGAGGAGAAGCGAATGACCGCGACGCGCGCGGGGAGTCCGATAGTCAATCCCTCTGCCAGAGTGGACGTCTCGCCGTTAATGATCGCATCCACTGAATAACCCAAATCACCGAGATAAAAAATGACGATGTCTTCCACTCCGTCAACATTTATGTCTCCGAGGGTAGTCTTGGGATATTGATAATCCTGGCTGAGGAGCACGGCACCATTGCCATCATAAACGCTGACGTTGGTTGTGTTCTGAATAAAAAGTTCGTCCTGGTCATCGCCCAAGACATTGATCACATTCATGCTCTCGGCGGTTGAATAAGGCTGGGACCAGGCCACATCACTCCCGAATTTTTCCGCGGTCACCGCGCCGCTGAAAGCAAACACCGCGGATACAGCCATGACAAGACAAACCAAAGCGAACGCCACAATAAATGGGATGTATTTGCGACTCATTAGGCCGCCTTTCTTTGCAAGAGGGAATAGGATGATTGCAGGATGTGCAAAATATTTTCGTGCTCCACTTCTTCAAATGGCGAGTTGGCGACAAAACTAATGATGCCGCCTTCCGTGGTTAGCCGGCTGATTGTGAACTTGCCGATATTCAACCCTTGTTTGAAAGTTGGGCTGGTGGATGTAATTTTATACACCTCAGGATTCACGACAATACGCACCTTTAGATCATGCTCACTGCCTTTGAACTTTTCAGGTTTGAGTTTTGATTTGCCACTGATACGACTGGTTTTTAAATATGATTTTCGTTTCTTTGATTTTTGAATTGCTGATACGCGCAGGATATTGCCATCATAGAGTTTGGCTTTAAGCGCCAGCCATTCGTCACGGAAGTATTCCGTTGTGCGGTTTTGCGTATCTTTGGCTGTGCGTGCGACCTTCGTTGGCAGCAACGCGCCTGTCAGATCGAGATGACCCAGAAAGGTGGAGTTCGGTCTCAAATCATCGCGCAGGGTGTGTAAAATTTCCTTTGTGCCATTGTACCTGGGGGAAAAATCCTGCGAGTCGCTTTTGCGGAGTGAACGTGCCATCACCAGCGCCGCGATCCATAACAGAATTCCGCCTGCCGTAAAGATCAATGAAAAATAACCGAGTACGAGCAATATCACGTCTATCAACATCAACCCGACGCCAGCCAGAAAAATCAGCATGGGCGCCCAGCGCCATTTATCTCCCGTGGTCTCTGTTTTTTGTACTTCAGCCTTCAGTTTATCCATGCCCTGCATGATCGAGTCAGGTTTATCAGCCAGTGAAATATATAGAGGCAGTATATTCTTCCTGCCCAACGCGTTGACGGTGGGCACCTTCTTACGAGCGGTATTCAGAAGATAGAAAAATAATATCAAAAAAACGACGAGGAGTACCCCGCCCACGCAAATAAAAGCTTCCATGCAATTCTCCGTGAATTATGCTAACGTTATTTTTCCATCTGAAAGCTCTTGCTCGATCACACCCTGGATGTTCCCAAACAGACCCATCATCCCTTGGAATTGCGCACGCATTTCCTCCGTCGCATCTGGTTCAGGTCTGCTCAGTGTAACCACAAGCCTGGTCCCGTTTTCGATCGGGATGAGTCTGCGTGTTTGATCATATTCGCTGTTCCCGAACGGCTCGGCCCTCTGGCGAAATGTGTAATATTCAAAAGGTTTCCAGTCCAGAATCTTTGCATAGAAGTGACTGTCCTCGTGAGCACAATGGAACTGCGCCTCTTCGCGAATGCGCCCGCCCATGATGTCAGTCCGTTCAGCGACATCCAACGACAGCACTCGCCCCTCAAGAGAAGGCGTGTTAAGGATTTCCCAGACCAGCGCAGGTGGATACGGAATATCGATTTCAAAAGATATCCAGGCATCCTCCTTGCTCACGACGCGTCTTTTGCGCTCCTGCAGGTTCGTCCAAACTGACCGAAGATCGAAGACTTGCATTTTTACTTCGCCAAGATGTTCATACGTCTCAGTATGTTGAATGAGAGGCTGGCTTAATTCAGAAAGATGCAGGGCGTCCGCCGCGGCTTCGCTGAACAAGGCATAGGCTGTGACGCCCGTCTGCTCAATAACATGATTCTTCAACATGCGGTGAGGGACGATCACGTCCGCGCCCAGAAGTTCTTCACGGTCCCCAAGTTTCTGAACAATATATTCGCCGTAGTGAATGCACATTTTCAAGTCAAGTTTATGGATGTTCCTGCACGCGCGACAGGGACAGGTGGTATTGAATTGCATTTGTTGCAAAGTTTCGGAAAACACAACGTACAGATTTTCCAGTGTCTCCACAAAACTTTGCGGGTTTATAAAACACGCTTCCGGCGTATAGATGAAAATCGCATCGCCTCGGAAGCCTGAGATCTTCAATGGGAACTTGATATGTTTCAACTGCGCGTCGAACAGGCTCTGCAATATCTCATGCGCATGATCCAGTTCTGATTCAGTTAGATATTCTGTATAGCCGGAAATATCGGTAATGATAAAAAAGCCTTTGTTAGCCATAATTATCCTTATGTCATTGCGAGGAGGGCTTCAGCCCGACGAAGCGATCCCAACTTTGCCATAGATTGCTTCGGGCAGACGAGCACCGCCCTCGCCATGACAGATGGTTGTTATAATCCAATCATGTCGCGCGTCCTCTATACTGCCTTCGATATTGTCCCGAGTCCAAAAGGAGCCTCAACACATATTCTCCACTTTTTGCGGGGGCTCGTCAATAGCCAATTTGATGTCCATCTTCTTACACCGAACGATGGCCTGCTTCCTCTAGAAGATATCCTCGAAGGGGCACGCCTCACACGCATCTCGCAGGACCTCACTCAAAATTTTCTGGCACGCGCAACTCACTTTGGAAAAGCCGTTCTCACACATCTTACCCTTAATCCAAACTATGAGGTCGTTCATTTTCGTAACATTTGGGACGGTCTCTTCATCGCGCAAAATAAAAAACGTTTTGGATATAAGACCCTCTTCGAAGTGAACGGGCTTCCCTCCATTGAACTCAAATATCACTATCCCGCGCTCGACCCCGATCTACTTACAAAAATAAAGGAACAGGAGATTGCGACTCTGCACTTAAGCGACGCGATCATCTGCCCCTCAAACGTGACTCGGGATTATATCGCTTCGCTCGGACTCAGCCGAAGCCGGGTGACCATTATCCCGAACGGAGTCAGCCCTTCAGATTTTTCCGCGTCTCCGTTGCCAGTTCGTGAGGGCCGCGTACCCACGTTGCTTTACATTGGCACTCTCGCCGATTGGCAGGGACTCGAAGTGGTCATCAAAGCACTGCCAAAGATCCTCGAAAAACAGCCTGTTCAACTCCGCATCGTTGGGCGCGGACGCTCCAGACAAAGAAAATTTCTATCGAAGCAGATCCGCAAGCTGGGCGTCGAAGGAAGCGTGCTTATCGAGCCAGCAGTGCCTCATCACGAAATCCCCGCGCTGATTGCAGAATCCGATATATGCATCGCGCCTCTTGGATTAAACGACCGCAATGTGACTCAAGGCGCCTGCCCCATCAAGGTGTTGGAGTATATGGCTTCGGCGCGACCGTTGATCGCGTCGAATATGCCGATCGTGCGCGAACTCGTCCGCGAAGATGTGGACGCGTTATTGTTTTCGCCGAGTGATCCTGAAGATCTGGCGCGTCAGGTGTTGGCGCTGTTGAATGACTTTGAGCTGTCACAGAGATTATCTGCCTCTGCATCGGAACGTGCCTTAACAAAATTTACCTGGCATGAAGCCCAAAAGAAATTACTTAAGGTGTATGAGAAGTTGTTGAGCCATTAAGTTTTTCGATTCATCTCTTTCATGGCGGGGATGAATGCCATGCTGAGTGTCGTTATGAGAAAGGTGATTGCCAAACCAATCATCATGATGAACGTCCCAAGCTTGTCGGTGAGAATGCCGCCAAGCAACATTCCCAGCGGCATCGCGAGCCATGCGCCGGCGGTGATCGCTCCAAAGACACGCCCGCGCATCTGACTTGGGATACGTTCGAATTCGATGGCACCAATGATTGGATTCAGTGGACCTGCCCCAATGCTGCATATCAGTGTCACTATGATCATGATCCAGACGGGTGGATAAAGCGCGTAGACCCAGTACCGGAATCCGGTCAACACGAATGCCCCTACAAAAGTCGCATGGCGCGGCAGGCGGTGACCGATGGCAGCGAAGATCAGCCCACCGATGACCGCTCCACCTCCATTGGCTGCGATGAGCAGGCCCAGATCCATAGCTCGGCCGTACACTTCCCGGACATAAACAGGCTGGACAACTCCACCGAAGATCGCATCCAGAAAATTCGTCAGCATAACCATAACTACAATGGACAGGATCAACCTGTCATGCGCGATGAAGCGCAGTCCATCCTTTAATTCTTCAAAATATTTGCCCGATTTCGTTTCTTCCGAAGTAGGGGTGATGGCGGGAATCGTCAGCCCTATGATCGCGGCGGAGACGAGGAAGGAAGCCGCGTCCAGCCAGAGGACGTTGGCAGTACCTATCAAGCCGATCAGCAGGCCAGCTAGCGGCGCGCCAACGAGACGTGCACCGCGCTCGATCACATGGATAAGTGATGTGGCGCGCTCAATGGGCATGCCCGCCTGTTCTGCCAGCTCGGGAAGCAAGGCGGCGCGCGCGGTGCTGCCGGGCGTATCCAATAGTGCGCCCAGAAAAACCAGGACGAGCAATTGCCAGAATTCCAAACCGATCGTTGAATACAGCAAAGGAATGAGCGCAGTAGTGATACCGCTGGCGTAGTCCGCGATGATGCTG
>Ga0184637_10002823_pt1 | contig 11040 bp, 6 predicted proteins | sample PLM3_127_b2_FD_133143 | JGI IMG/M metagenome (GOLD analysis project Ga0184637, IMG submission 133143) | Groundwater sediment microbial communities from an aquifer in East River, Colorado, USA - PLM3_127_b2 | ecosystem: Environmental > Terrestrial > Soil > Riparian zone | place: USA: East River... | reverse complement strand
TATCAAAAATGGGACTCTGATGATTTTATGATCCCACCTGAATTGCGCGCGGTGGGACATGCACTGCACGATGAATTTGTAGACACCATCCGCTTCCTTTTCAAGACTTATGCTGAGTCGCTTAGCCCCGTGCGGAGTCTCATCCTTGAGCGTTTCCCACGTCGCGAAAACGAAAAAGATGAGGCGTGGGACCGCCGCATCCGTTCGAAGTATGTAGATGTGTGCCGCTTCATCCTGCCTGCCGCGTCATTGGCAAACGTAGGCATGACCGCCAACGCGCGTGTATTGGAAAACATGATCCGCAAAATGTTATCGCACGAGCTGGCAGAAGTGCGCGAGATCGGCGCGAAAGTGAAGGAAGTGGCGAAGGCTGAAACACCCACGCTGGTGAAATATGCGGACGCAGTGCCGTATTTGGTGGATACTTGTAAAGAGATTAGAGAACTAGAGATTGGAGAATTGGAGACTGGAAAACGCAAGTGGTGTACGTTGATTGATTTTGACAGAGAGGGTGAAACGAATATTTTTGCCGCGGCTTTGTATCGTTTTGGTGAATTACCTTACTCTGAAGCTGTGGCTTATGTGAAAAATCTGGGCGAGTCTGACCGCGAAAAATTAGCTGAATCACTTTTGGGGCGTTTGGGGAAATTTGATGTTCCATTGCGTGAGCTGGAGTATTGCACATACACATTCGACCTGGTGATGGATCAGGGCGCGTATGCCGAGTTCAAGCGTCACCGCATGATGACGCAGACGCCGCAGAGGCTGACAACGCGGCTGGGATACGCGACTCCGCTATTGATAACGGAAGCAGGCTTCAGGACCGAATATGAAGCGGCGATGGAGTCCGCTTCGTCGATGTTCGAGAAGTTATATCAATTCAATCCGGATGTGGCACAGTATGTAGTCCCCAACGGATTCAATCGCCGAGTGCTGGCTCAGTTCAACCTGCGGGAGGCGTTCGCATTCTGTCAGTTGCGTTCCGCGGCGAACGCGCATTTTTCGATCAGAAGAGTAGCTCAACGAATGTACGAACAGATGGCGCGTGTGCACCCGCTGTTGACGAAATATATGAGGCTACATGAAGAGACATGGCAGGCTGTGGAAGAAGGCTATTTTACGGGTATATAATAAAAACTCCGAGTTGCAATAAACTCGGAGTTTTTATCTATTTGCTACGATTTGTTGGGGGCTATTAGACTTCCCTTAAAACCCGTTCTTTTTGATCACATTTCGATACCACTTTGCGCTGTCTTTCAGGATGCGCTTCTGGGTATCGAAGTCCACCCAGACGATGCCAAAGCGCTGGGCGAAGCCCTTTGCCCATTCGAAGTTATCCATGAGGGACCAGGCGAAGTAGCCTGCCATGGGGACACCGGCTGCGATGGCGCGATGCACGGCCGCGATATGTGTCCGATAGTAATCTATGCGGAGGTCATCCTGCACGCGTCCGTGTTCATCAGGAGGAGTTGAGTAGCTGGCGCCATTTTCAGTCACATACATTTTCAATGGCTTGTAATCAAAATACAAACGAGAGAGCACACCTGTAAGCCCTTCAGGATAATTCTCCCAGCCCATCTCGGTCCAGTTTTCAGGGGTCTTGGGTTTGGAGAATACAATTTGTGGTTCATTGTCCGACGCGCCAGAGCGGACGACTTCACGGTTGTAGTAGTTAACTCCCAGAAAATCCAATGGGACAGAGATGGCTTTCATATCACCATTCAAGATGAAGTTCATGCTGTTTGGCATGGCATCCTGTCGTTCAAAATCCGCGACCACATCCGCGGGGTAACCGCGTCCGTAAAGGGGATCGGTGAACCAACGCGTCCATTTGCCATCGCCTTCCCGGACAGCGTTCAAGTCTGCAGCCGAGTTGGAGGCGGGCATCCTCCATCCGATGTTGAGGGTGATGCCCACTTCAGAGCCGGGGCTGTTGCGTCGGATGACGGGGACAGCCCATCCGTGTGAAAGCAGCACATGATGACTGACGGGTACACCTCTGGCAAGATCCTTATAGCCGGGCGCGTGCTCGCCTGTATCATTGCCGATCCACGCGACTACCGCAGGTTCGTTGTGTGTGATCCAATTCTTAACGCGGTCGCCAAGTGCTTTCGAAAGGGCTTCTGTGTATTCCACAAAGGCTTCGGCAGTTGATCGCACTTCCCATCCGCCTTCATCCTGCAACGCCTGCGGCAGATCCCAATGATAGAGCGTGACGAAAGGGGTGATATTTGTTTCGAGCAAGCCATCGACAAGTTTGCTGTAGAAGTCGAGTCCTTTTTGGTTCACCTTGCCGCGTCCCTTTGGCAGAATGCGCGGCCATGAAGTGGAGAAGCGATAGGCCTGCAACCCGATCTGCTTCATGATACGGATGTCTTTTTTCCATAAGCGATAGTGATCATTTGCGACATCACCCGTATCGCCGTTATAGATTTTGCCAGGTGTGTGTGAGAAGCGGTCCCAAATGGATTCGCCTTTGCCGTGCTTGTCCCATGCGCCTTCAATTTGATATGAGGAGGTTGCCGCACCCCAGATGAAATTCTCGGGAAATATGATTTTCGTTGCCATGTTTCGATTCCTTTATTATTTATGGGTTGTGTTTTTGGAGTAAGGGACAGTCACTTCTTATGGATTACATTCCAGGATTGCAGGGGTTGGTTCACCATACTTCAAACCGTAGCCGAATGGAAAAAGCGGAGCGTCACAACCGGTCTTACCTGAGGCACTATTGATGTTGATCGGGAGTTGCTCATTTGAGCGCGGCCATGAAAAGGATAGTTTTCCAGTGAAAGGATAATCCCCAAACAATACGTCTGCCATCCCGCCGCCTTCTGTACCGGGAAGCCATCCAGCGACCCAGGCATCTGCTTGGTCAAGCTGATTAGTGATGACCAACGGTCTGCCTGAGAGAATAACAACGATCAATTTTTTGACGTGAGCCTTTGTATTTCTTATTGCATTGATATCCGCTTCAGAGAGCCGTAGATCACTGGCATCTCCCACGCCTTCTGAGTAAGGCTCTTCGCCGACCACCACAATCCCAATCTCTGTGTCTTCGTTGAATTCTCCAAAGCGGTTGTATTTGACCTGCGTTGCGGGTGATACTGTGGCCTTAATTCCATCCAGAATGGTTGTACCAGTAGTGATGTTCCCGGATTTGCCCTGCCACTCGATTGTCCAGCCGCCGCATTGCATGCCGATGTTATCTGCGCCTTGCCCGGCAACCAGGATGGACTTCGTTTCTTTTGAGATTGGCAATGCATCATGCTCGTTTTTCAAAAGCACAAGGGACTTACGCACTGCTTCGCGTGCCAACTCAAGATGCTCTGGTGATCGAATGGAGGAAATCAGTGCCGGATCGGACTTCGGGTGATCGAACAGCCCTAACATAAACTTGACAGTTAAGATGCGACGCACAGCATTGTCAATGCGCTCCTGCTTGATGTCGCCTTTGGCGACAGCCTGCTTCATTGTGTCAATATAACGGATGTAATCGTAAGGTACCATGTTCATATCCACGCCGGCATTGATGCCGGTAACGATAGCAGTGTAGTAATCCGGGCTGATCTGATCGATGCCGCCCCAATCGGAAACGATGAAACCTTTGAAGCCGAGTTCACCTTTTAGCACATCGGTGATCAACCCCTTGTGCGCGTGCATCTTGGTTCCGTTCCAACTACTGAAGGATGCCATCACGCTCATCGCGTCGGAATCGACCGAGGCTTGATACGGAGGAAGATAGAGCGAACGAATCGTTGCTTCATCCACTGGCATATCGCCTTGATCCAGTAGGTAGGACTTGATGATATGTTGAGTGGATGTACCGAACTTTGTGCCTCCATCACCGAGATAATGTTTGGGCGTCGCGAGTACATAAATCGAATCACCCGCATTGCTCTCCAAAATTTCGGGCTGGCTTTGCAACCCCTTAATGTACGCACTTGCTAATTTGGAAACAAGCTCTGTGTTTTCGCCATAGGCTTCATAGGTGCGTCCCCAGCGAATATCCTGCGGAACGGCAACTACTGGAGCAAAGTTCCATGTTGTGCCGGTCGCTAACATTTCGGCAGCGGTCGCGCGTCCGATTGCCTCAACAAGCTGAGGGTCGTTTGCCGCGCCGAGTCCGATCTCATGTGGAAAGATCGTGGCATCATATAAATTTCCGTGACCATGAACAGCATCCACGCCATAAATGATCGGAATGCCAAGCCGAGTCGCCAGCGCCTCATCCTGAAAACCATTGATCATATCGGCCCAACCTTCGGGTGTGTTATTTCCATTAGGTGAGCCGCCTCCCCCACTTAAGATGGAGCCGATGAAATATTTCGTGATGTCGCCTGGCTTGATGCTGTTCTTTTCCACTTGCGTCATCTGCCCAATCTTTTCATCGAGCGTCATGCGCGCCAGCAAATCTTCGACGTGCGCTTCTACTAATGAATGGGTGGAGGTCGCCGCGCTCGAAGTTGGCGCAACTGCTGATTCAGTTGAGGAAAGAGGTGTTGGAGTTGCTGCTCCACACGCGGAAAGCAACAGCATAAGGGCAACAAACAAAGTTAAGGATCTTGTTTTCATTATCGGAGGATGGCCTTTAAATTACTTTTCGAGCAATTCATTTGGACTAAACAATCATCACTCGGATTCAAGGATGACGCTTCGCTTCTCGCGGATATCACGGCTTGACGCGCCCACGAGGAGCTCAAACTCACCTGATTCTGTCTTCCACTTCTTCTGCGCCGCGTCGAAATACCAGAAGGCTTCGCGGTCGAGTGTGAAGGTGATTGTTTTCTTCTGTTTCGGTTTGAGGTCAACTTTTGCGAAAGCTTTGAGTTCTTTCTCTGGCCGCGCAACTATAGACTGAACATCACGTACGTAAAGTTGCACGATTTCCTTGCCCGCGACTGTGCCCGTGTTGGTCACGTCCACGCTAACTTTGAGCGTTTGATTGGGAGCTACAGATTTCGCGCTCAAGCGCATATTGCTGTGTTTAAATGTTGTGTAGGAAAGTCCATGCCCGAAGGGAAATAGCGGAGCAAGTTCCTTTTTATCGTAATAGCGATAGCCCACAAAAATCCCTTCGCCATAACGGACTTTCCCATTTTCGCCGGGATAGTTGATGTAAGCAGGATTGTCCTGCAAACGAACGGGAAAGGTTGTTGGCAGTTTGCCAGATGGATTTACATCGCCGAATAGCACATCTGCAAGTGCATTGCCCTGTTCCTGGCTGTTGTACCAAAGTTGAACTACTGCAGGAACTTTATCAATCCACGGCATTTCAATGGGTGAGCCCGCGTTCAAAACAACAATCGTATTTTTATTGGCTTTGGCGACGCGTTCTATCAGTTCGTTTTGTGCCCATGGCAGTTTCATGTCCACACGATCGAAGCCTTCCGATTCCCATTCGCTGTTCAAGCCTGCCACCAGCACAACGATATCTGATTTCTGCGCGAGTTTCACTGCTTCAGCAATCATGTTTTTTGCATGAGGCGGCTGGTGACCGAGCGAGACAGAACACGACCTCCGATTGCCTTTCCAGTAGTATTCCAGGGTGATCTCATAGGACTTCCCGCCTTTAAGTTTGACATCAGCAGTAATTTGTTTGCCCTTATATTCCTCAGAAGAGTGGTCAATCAAAAGCTTGCCATCAAGATAGAGTTTGCTCCAGCCAACGCTATGAAGCGCTAGAATATGTGTACCTGATTCTTTTGGTGTGAAGAATCCTTCTATACGCATGGAGAAGGATTCCTGTTCCACATTAGGGACGGAATGATCGAACCAGTCATATTGCACTCGAGTCGTCACGTCGGTGTAAGCGGGGGTGCCGGAAAATTCGGTTCCGTTGAACAGGCTGAGGCTGAGTCCGACGCGCCCGTCTGCGGTGGATAATGTTTCGGGAGCAGGAGCAGGCAAATCCTTATAGATAAAACATCCGGGCGCGGAATCCACTTTAATTTTCTCCCCCGCACGATTCTTGATGCCTTCAAGGGGCGAGACTGCATAATGCGGATAAAATCCTGATGAACTACCGCCGCCGAAAATTTGCGCGGTTGCGGCATATGGTCCAATGACTGCGATAGATTTGACTTTCTTGAGCGGAAGCATCCCGTCATTTTTGAGGAGAACGATCGCTTCACTTGCCGCTTGACGAATGGTCTTGCGATGTTCAGGATTATCATCGGCGCGTTCGGATGGATGTTCGGAATCTTCGAACAGCCCGGTTTTTTGAATCACTTCAAGCAAACGTCGGACTTTATCATCAAGCGCATCTTGTGTGAGTTTGCCATGTGCAAGCGCGTTCTTTACATGCTCGGCGCTCATCCAGCGCGATGGGCCGGGCATCTCAAGATCGAGCCCACCTGCAGGAGCACCATCATCGTAAGTGCCAAACCAATCTGAGATGACGATGCCATCGAAGCCCCATTCACTTTTGAGAATATCAAGCAGCGTGTGATTATTTTGGCATGCATATGTTCCATTGACGCGGTTGTATCCAGACATCACTGCCCAGGGCTTTGAATTGCGTATTGCAATGCGGAACGGTTCAAGATAGATCTCGCGCAATGTGCGCTCGTCCACCTCTGAACTCATGGTTGTGCGCTCGTATTCCTGATCGTTCGCGACGAAGTGTTTGATGCACGCGCCAACACCTTTATCCTGCAAGCCTTTGATGTAGGCAGATGCGATCATTCCACTAAGATAGGGGTCTTCTGAAAAGCATTCAAAGTTGCGACCCGCGATGGGCGTACGATGAATGTTGACGGTGGGGGCAAGTAGGATATGCGCGCTTTTGTCCTTGACTTCATCTGCGAGTACGTTGCCAATCTTTTCAACGAGTTCGGGATTCCATGTTGCGCCGAGGGCAATGCCAACGGGTGTTGCGGCGGCTGTAGGTGACATCTTGCTCCATATTCCGCGCACACCGTTAGGGCCGTCTGCAACTCGAAATGCAGAGATACCCAGACGCGGAACAGCGGTGCTGTACCATAAGTTCGTGCCAGCGAGCATGGAAATTTTTTCGTCGAGAGTCATTTGTGCAAGTAGTTCGTCAATGCGAGACATGCAATACTCCTGAAGGATGAATGTCCTCACCCTAACCCTCTCCCATTAGGAGAGGGGATTAAAGTTCTGCGAAGTTGATCAACTCGATTCCATTTACCTGAATGGCCTGTTTGATGGACGGGTCCGTTAATATCTTCAATTCTCTTTCGCGTTGAAAGTTGTAAACCGATTCATTCGCAAACGCCTCATCCACATAACCGGGATGACACATGATCTCGGTTGTGCCATCGCTTAAATTGTTGATCAGACGCAGCAGGTCCTCGTGAGTCGCGCTTTCGTCGTAGAAATCAACCAGAAAAGTATCGGGTCGGCGCGGGTTAAATTCACCGATCAAGTTTGGAACGTACTTATAAGTTTCTTCCACTTCAGAAGAAATTTCATTTGTGAATGGAAAGCGAATGGCGCAATCATATTGCTGTGCCATTTCAAGCATGCTGCGAAATAGTTGTGGAGCGAAATAAGACGAATGATGATGCGAATCGATATGCGTTGGCTTGCGTCCTGCTGCTTTGATAAACGCTTCGATCTGCGCCTGCCATTCTACTTTTACTTCGTTCATATCCATCTGCGATACATGTTCGATGAAAGGAGTGTACTTAAAGAAATTTCCGTTTTCATCTGTGATGGATGAGCCCGCTTCACGCGTGACAATGGGCCTACCCATCGTTAAGACGAGATGGACTCCCATCGCCAGCTGCGGCGTTTCCTTCAAGGCGACCGCGACATCTGCGGCAGTGGTGGGAATGTTCATCATGCAGGTGGTGGATGTGACCACACCGCGCAAGTGTGCCTCGCGTATTCCGCGTGAAATATCCTGTGTGCGTCCGTAATCGTCCGAGTTGATGATGAGGCGCTTAGGCATTTTCAATACCTTTCAAATATTGTTGATATAGATCAACCAGATAGCCGAGAGGTTCTTTGTAGAACTCATCAGGGTTGACAGTTAACTTTGCATAATCGGGGATTGGCTTCACCTGCGGCCTGGTCTTTGAAAATTCCTGGATCACTCTGGCGTGTGGCTTGAGAGAACCATCCGGGCGAACGAGACCAAAGAATCTTTCATGCACAGCATTCTGGCAGGGAGGCAGATCCCATAACTCAGGGATGTAGTCTGCGTAGCACCATAGCATGGCGCCGGTTGCACCACTATCCTGCAACTTGGGAATTGTGAGGCTTAGAAACTCTGCAAAGTCCTCTTCGCTCGCCATGAATTGCTCGCGTTCGCGCCCGTTCGTTTCCGTCCATTTCATTGTGTAGGTTGCTTCACCAGGCAGGGCAGTGCATCCGCCGAATTCTTCCATGAGGACAGGCTTGCCGCTTAATGCAGCAGTCAATGCGCAGGTGAACGGAACGAAATCAGGGTCAAGTGGATGGCGTGCCCAGGATGTGTACATGGGATACGAGTGCATTACAGCGACATCCGTGTGCGCGTAGACCTTGTCAATCCTCAAACCGTTATCGCGGTGCAAACCATCACCGTGCAGGCCAATTGTGATTGGGTGCGTTGGGTCAATCGATTTGATTAGCTCAACCATTTCCTTCACCCAGGCCGCTCCCTCATCTGATGAATTGGGCCACGCAAAGAGATCAGGTTCGTTGCCGAGATTCCACATCCAGATGCCGGGATGGTCTTTGAGAACGCTCACCACAGTTTTCAGCAGCAATCTTTCTGCATTCAAAGCCATCTCATCATGGAACATGTTGCGATAGCCCTTGTCGGTCTTTTTGCCTTCACTGACAACATCGCGCAGCCAATGCTGGTGGGCCTTTGGAGGCAGGTCGCCGCCCAGCAGCCAGCGCGGACTCCAGTTTGGTCCGCTCATGTGACCAGTGAAAAATGTCATGTCGATGCCGAGTTCGTTTTCGGCTGCGATATCCGCAACAGTGACGAGATTCCTGAGCGCATCCTGCGAGACGCTGTTGGGGTCCGGCTGGAAGTCATCCCACAACAGGAATATTCTCACGACGTTCAGCCCGATCTCTTTGAGGATCGCAAACTCTTCGCGCACTTCACCTGCGTCGAAGTTGCTCCACCAATACATTGCTTTGCGACGAGGCCAATAGTTAACGCCGAGGGTGAAATCTGTCATGAGTTCTCCAAATTTTTGGGGCTATGATGTTTACGACGCAATGGGAAAACGATGTACACAAAATACTTTCATAGCAGGCGCTTCGACTTCGGGTTTCGATACGTCCTCGAAGAACAATCGGACTACTCAACCCTCCGCTCACCTGTGCCTGCGCCAGTGCCGCAGGCAGCGCGAATGCTTTTATGGTTGATGCACTATTTGATAAATTGCGTTGACCAAGGATAACTCGCCCTGCGCGTCATGGTCCAACGCCCAGAACATGACGCCGCTGGCCTGCTGCATGGCGATATTTGTTTTTGCCTGGATGGTTGGTATGCCGTTATATATCTGAGTCATTCCATAATAATCAAATTCATCAACCTGCGCGGCAGATGGATCGTTTTGAACAAGTTTGGCGTAGGTGATCCCTTCAGCCGAAGATTCTTTTACGTGTGAGTAGAACGGCATGCCCATGACGATCTTTTCCTTTGGCAGGCCGCGTGCGCCCCAATAAAATAGCCCCTCCTCAAATTGTTCCATGCTTCCATGGTCGGGGCCGTCGTAGGTCATCACATTGACGAAATCGAACAATTCAAAAGATTCAGTTGCAACGCCGCTGCCATTGTCATCGCCATAAGAAACCACTGCTGTTGTCAATAATTTATCTGGCATGGCGGCGCGCAACTCTGTGATCAGCGCCAGGAAGTTTTGTGATGATTGTCCCGCATCTGGATATTCCCAATCAATATCTGCGCCATCAAGTTGATATTCATTGATGAAGGCAGTCAGGTTCTGGACAAATGCGGATCTTGACTTAGGGTTAGCAGCCAACTCTTCGAATTGTTTATCCCAGCCCCAGCCGCCAACGGATATGCTGACGCGCACATTATTTTGATGCGCAGTCGCGACGATCTGTTTCAACTTCCAACTGTTGTTGAGCGGGTTGAATGTGCCGTCCGCTTTGGGGGTGAGAAAGGAATAATTAATATGTGTGAGTTGATGATAGGGAATGATATCTGCAATAATGCCATCCGTGGCGTATGCCAGGATGATAAAAGGAGAGGAGGCTGGAGGTGAAGTGGGAATGGGAGTCACTGTGGGTTGGGAAGTGGGTGCGGGTGCGTTGGCAGGAGTCGCGGGGGTGGAGCAGGATGCCAATAAAATGGCGAGCAGGCCCAGGCCAGGGAAGATGCGGCGCATTTTATCCAAGAGTTAAGTTCAAGCGCTCCGCGAGGGAGTTCATAGTCTGAGTCACGATCGTATCTAAATCCGCATTTGGGTCTTTCAGTAGCTGGTTGGCAGCTTCACCAAGTTCCACGCCGAATTGATGTTCGATGCGGTGCCAAAGGGCGATAGTGCGATAGGAACGGCCAGTTGAGATGAGCTGAAGCATAACGGGACGCAAAATATGATCAGGTGGAAAAAGTTCGTCGAGGGCATCGGTACGGGCGGGCAGTGCGTAGGAATTACTGGCAAGTTCAAGCATGGTCTGTTTGCGGACGAGGAATTCGGCAAGTTTGTACGAAGCTTCAAGACGATCAGGATAGCCATAGGTGTGGCGCCAGATTACGATACTCCCACCGCCCGACCAGGGAATGCTCATGAGGCTCGCTGCGCCGATGTTTTCGATGTTCGGTGATTTGTTTTCAACCGCGGCGAGCAGGGAGGCGGCATCGGTGATCACCGCCGCGGCTTTGCCATTGAGCAGGGCGTCCATGCACATATCGGCGCCAAGATAGCCATCATTTGGCACGCGCCGTAAAAGGCTTATAAAAGATTTCAGACCGACGAGCGCAGCTGGGGAGTTGAAGAGCACCTGTTTGCCGCGGTTGTCCATAATATGTCCGCCGGAACTCCAGATCCATGAGGCTGCCATATGGACGAGGTCATTATAAGGATGAGGAACGATGGGCAT
>Ga0184637_10002822_pt1 | contig 11042 bp, 12 predicted proteins | sample PLM3_127_b2_FD_133143 | JGI IMG/M metagenome (GOLD analysis project Ga0184637, IMG submission 133143) | Groundwater sediment microbial communities from an aquifer in East River, Colorado, USA - PLM3_127_b2 | ecosystem: Environmental > Terrestrial > Soil > Riparian zone | place: USA: East River... | reverse complement strand
CCTACTGGTAGGCACGGGTGGACTCGAACCACCGACCTCCTGCGTGTCAAGCAGGCGCTCTAACCTCTGAGCTACGCGCCTACATCATGGAATACCGAGTCTAAGGCGAACGGTCAGTATAACAAGGAATTGGTAAGTTGTGGTCAGTGAGTCGGTGGTTGGATGGTGGTCTCGAGGCGGAGAGCGCCCGGCACTCATTCGCCCACTCACCCATTCACCAACTCGCCAATCGTCTCTGGGTTTAGCGGACCGCCTGCTTGAGAGCCTTGCCGGCCGAGAAGCGGGGCACGCGGCGCTTCGGAATCATGATCGCCGCGCCGGTCTGCGGATTCAGCCCGGTGCGCGCCTTTCTGTTCGCGGTCTTGAAGGTGCCGAACCCCACGAACGAAACCGGATCGCCTTTCTTGAGCGACTTCGTGACGGCGTCGATCAGCGACTGCACTGCAGCCGCGGCCGTGGTTTTCGTGATGCCGGCTTCTTTCGCGATCTTCTGCACGATGTCATGCTTGTTCATACCACCTCCAGGATCGAATGAAGAATCGCTCCGCCGGAATCGAACCGGGGACAGCGCCGGCGTGTCGTGATGAAGAATGCGTTATACGTCGCGCATGCGGATGTGTCAAGACGAATTCGGAAACAGACGAATTTGGAAACGTCACGACGGTCCACCGCAGAACGCGCGGAGTACGGCGGAACAATATTCTGGTCGCTGGGTTCTTTGCGGTAGACGCGATCGTTACGCGGCTTTTTTCGGCGCGACGCGTTCGAGCGCTTTGTCGAGCACCGGGTCGGTGGCCGGCGGCGGCTGGCCGAATTCGACGTCGGGTTGATCGACGGTGACGGTAGGCTCGAGGCCCTTCTCGTGAAGTGGTTCGCCGGCGGGCGTGAGGTAACGCGTCGTCGTGAGCCACAATCCGCTGCCGTCGGGCAGCTTGACGAGCTTCTGCTGCGCTGCGCGGCCGATGGTGTGTTCCCCGATGAGCTCGGCGCGCCGGTTGCCGACGAGTGCCGAGGCGAAGAGCTCCGCGGCGCCCGACGTTCCGGTATCCACCAACAGTGTGGTCGGCACGGTGATCGAGCCGTCCCCGGGCCGAGCGGCGATCGTCTCGCGCTCCAGTCCTTTTGTTTCCCGCATCGCGATCGTGCCGCTGGCAACGAACAGCCGCGCCAGCGCGACCCCGAGATCCGGCTGGCCACCCGAGGTCCGGCGCACGTCCACGATAAGGGACGACGCGCCAGCTTTCGTCAGGTCGGCTGCCTGGGCCTTGGCCTGGTCCGCGGTCTTCGGGCCGACCGCCGCGATGCGAAGATAGCCGACGCCCGGGGCGGCCAGGCGGCCCGTGACGTCCGAGGCGGACGGTGCTTCGCGCGTCACCTCGACCACGTGCGGGTCGCTCGCGCTTCCGCGAATGATCGTCAGCTTGACCTTGGATCCGGGCGCCCCACGCAGCGCCCGCATGCCCTCGAAGACGGACATCTCGCGTGTCGGTTTGTCGTTGATCGCGCGCAGGTAGTCACCGGTCTGGAGCCCGGCTTTGGCCGACGGCGATCCGTCACGCGCGGCGATGATGCGCAGGTAGTACTGCCGCGTGAGATCGATACCGACATCGCCGGCCGGGAGCGGCGCTCCGCCTTCGAGCTGCTTCACCTGGACGGGAGAGAGGTAGGCGCTGTCGGGGTCGAGGCTTTCCGCCAGACCGTTCATCGCGCCGCTCATGACTTTCGCCACGTCAACCGGTTCAACGTAATTATTCGTAATCAGATCCACGACATCGTCGAAAATCTTCAGATATTGATACGTGCCCTCACGCGCCGTGACGCTGCTGAGCAACCCGCCGAGGATGGCAAATGTGACGACCGGCGCCGAGATCCAAATGACGATGCGGCGGGCAGTGGGGGACATGGTCACCTTTTCTTCAGCCATTGTAAGGGATCGACCGCCCGACCGTCGACTCGAAGCTCGAAATACAGCCCGGCCGAGCCCGTCAGAGCAAATCCCACCGATCCAACCGGCTGACCCCGCTCGACGCGCGCCCCACGAGCGACGGCGATGTCCAGCAGGTTCCCATACAGGCTGAAGGCCTGCGCGCCGTGATCCAGGATCACCAGATTGCCATAGCCGGCGAACGTGTCGGCAAACGCGACGGTGCCGCCGTGAATGGCGAGCGCGGGTGTTCCTTCGGCCGCCGCGATGTCGATGCCATTGGACAACCCGCGCCGGTTGCCAGCCGAGGCGCCGAAACGCTGGCGGACCGATCCCGGCACTGGCCAGTCGAGATCGTTGCGGAACGCCCGGAGCGGAAGGGCCGCGGGCTCGGCGGCAGCAGGGCCGCCGGCGATCTCCCCAAGCCGCGCCTGGAGGCTCTGCTGCGCGCCCATCAGCTCGCCCGCCAGCTGCGCGTTGAGATCGCGCTGCCGGTCGATGCCTTTGATGATGGCGTTGCGATCCTCGACGGCACGATCGGCCGCGGCTCGAGCCTTCACGGCGTCCGCGCGCAGCGCGGTCAGGCGAACGGCCCGTTGGTTGAGCTGTGTCCGAGAGGCCGCCAGGGAGTCGCGTCTGCGCTGGTGCGCGGCGAGGCGGTCGCGGTCGCGTCGAGCCAGCGCCGCGACCATCCGCGCGGCCGCCCCGAGACGCCGCGCGTCAGAAATGGAGAGCATCACCCGGAGGTAGCGGCCCTGGCCGAGTTTGTACAATTCCGTGAGCCGCGCGCGCAGATCCGGCGTTTCCGCCTGCGCCTGCTTTTCGAGTCGCCGGATTTCCGCGTCGATCGCCGCCAGCTCCGAGGCCGCTTGCTTGGCCTCCGCATCGCTCTGGCGCAGCTCCTCCGTCCTGATCTGCCGTGACAGCTCGAGCTGGCGCAGATCGCGAAGCAGCGTGAGTTCTTCCGTGGCCAGACGATCCGCCTCGTCATGCAACGCCTGGAGACGTTCGGCTGCGCGGGCAGCGAGCGCCTCGGTACGCGCGCGATCCGGGAGCTGCCCCGCGAAGAGCGCGCCGGGCACCAGAACGAGCAGAACGAGCTGAACAGCAGCGGCAGGTTTCACAGGTGTTTTACGGCAGGAAATTATAACATTCCGATCGTGCGCATCCTCGGCATCGACGTCGGCCGCCGCCGGATTGGGCTGGCGATCAGCGACGCGACCCGCACGCTGGCCCGCCCGTTGACCGCGCTGACGGTCGGCGACGGCGACGGCCCCGATCGAGTCGCGAAAGAGATCGCGCGTCTGGCCGCGGAAGAAGACGGTCTGTCGGCTATCGTCGTGGGCATGCCCGCCCGGCTCGACGGAACGCCGTCAGGGCAGACGCCGCACGTCGCGTGCTTCATCGACGCGTTAAAGAGCCGCACGGCGATTCCTGTTTTCGAAGAGGACGAGCGCCTGACGAGCCGCGAAGCCGAGAGCCGTCTCGCCGTTCGGGAACGCGATTGGCGGAAGCGGAAAGCGCGGCTCGACGCGGCGGCCGCCGCCATCATCCTGCAGGACTACCTGGATCGGACCGCGCGCAAGGTGGGCTCTTGAAAAAACTCGCGGTCGTCGTTGTTGTCGCTGTGTTTGGCGCGGGCACCGCCGGCGCTTTTCGGTTGTACTCGCGGATGCACGCGCCGTTTCGCGGGTACTCGGGTCCCGAACAGCTCGTGGACATTCCGCCAGGCGAGGGGACCCGCGCGATCGGCGAGCGACTGACCGGAGCAGGCGTCGTCCGTGACGCGCTGACGTTTCGGCTGGCGCTCAGAGTGAGCGGAAGCGCGCGCCGGCTGAAGGCCGGCGAGTACCGGTTCACCCGCCCGATGTCGATGCTCGAGGTCATCGGCAAGATCGCGCGCGGCGAGGTCGATCTCCTCAGCGTGACGTTCCCCGAAGGACTGACGATTGCGGAGATGGCCGCGATCTTCGAGGCACGAGGGTTCGGGCCGGCCTCCACGTTCATCAGCGCGGCGAAAGACGCCTCGGCGATTCAGGCGCTCGATCCGTCCGCGCGGGATCTCGAGGGGTACTTGTTCCCGGACACGTACGCGCTGCCCCGGCAGGCCCCGGCGTCGCGTGCCGTCCGCGCCATGGTCGAGCGGTTCCTGCAGGTGCTCACGCCCCAGGTGCGCGCGGCTGCCGACGCGCGGGGACTGACGGTTCGACAGCTCGTCACGCTTGCATCGATCGTCGAGAAGGAAACCGCACGCGGGGATGAACGTCCGCTCGTGGCGGCCGTCTACTCGAACCGTCTGAAGCTCCGTATGGGCCTTCAGTCCGATCCGACCGTGATCTATGCGCTCCAGCGAGCAGGGACGTTCACCGGCAATCTGCGCCGGGACGATCTGCACGTCGATTCGCCGTACAACACGTATCGATATGCCAGTCTGCCGCCCGGTCCAATCGCCGCGCCGGGAAAAGCGTCACTCGAGGCCGCCGCGAACCCGGCTGACGTGGAGTATTTGTACTTCGTGAGCCGTAACGACGGCTCGCACGAATTCGCGCGAACGCTCGACGAGCACAACCGCAACGTGCAGAAATATCAGGTTCAGTATTTCAGAGACTTGAGGGCAGGCAGGCCGGCGGCGGGCGCGGGTTCAAGCTCGCCGCGCTGATCAAGTCTCAAGTCTCAAGTGTGAAGTCTCAAATCTGAAAAAGGGCTGAGCCTTGAGACTTGAAAGTTGAGACTTGCGTGCGTCACCGTTCGCCCCATTTGAGTTTGGTCCGGAGGACTTCGAAGTAACTTCTCGTTGACGGTCGAATCAGCTTGAGCGGCAACTCGCCTCGGCGCACGCTGATTTCGTCACCAGCCTCCAGCTTGAATCCTGCCTGGCCGTCGAAGGTCACGAACACCTCGTCGCGCTCTTCCATGTTGGGCTGCACGCGGATCACCGAGGTCGCCGGAATCACGACGGGGCGGTTCGTCAGCGTGTGGGGCGCGATGGGCGTGAGAATCAGCGCATCGAGCGTCGGCTGGACGATCGGTCCACCCACCGCGAGGTTGTAGGCGGTGGAACCGGTCGGCGTCGCGATGATGAGGCCGTCGGCCTTGACGCGCGTCACGAACTCATCGCCGACCGAAACCGACAGGTCGATCATCCGCGAGCGCGCGGCCTTCGTGATGACCGTGTCGTTCAAGGCGATCTGCTGCGCGAACACCTGGCCGCCCCGCGTGGTGGTCGACTGCAGCAGCATCCGTTCCTCGCTATGCGCCCGGCCTTCGAGGACGGCTTCAAGCGACGGATACAACTCCGGCAGCGTGACTTCCGTGAGGAAGCCCAGGCTGCCGAAGTTCACGCCGAGGATCGGGACTCCCGATCCCGCCTCGCCGATGCAGTCGGCCATGGCTAACAGCGTGCCGTCGCCGCCGAGCACGACGACCACCCCGACCGCCGAGGCGAGCACCGATTTGTCCGCCACGGCTCGACGAGGCGCCGACGGCATCAGTCTCGCGGTCTCCGTTTCGAACACCGCCTCGATCCCCCGGTCCGCCAGCCAGGCCTCGATATGCACGAGGTGCGGGATCGCCGCGCGCAGGTTTGACTTCGCCACGATTCCCACGCGCGTCATCGGGGGAACCGGCCGTTTCGTCGTCATCTCTGCATCATTAGAACATTGCTAAATGCTAAACGCTGAATGTAAATGCCAAATGCTAGATGTTGAAGCATGTTGAATGCTAAATCTTGAGTGCGACATTCGCTGAGAGCTGAAAGCTGAGAGCTGAAAGCCGAGAGCTGACAGCTAATTTTGCAATCAGCATTTAGCCTTTAGCATTGAGTAGGTGCAGGAAGAACTCGCGGTTGCCGGTCGCGCCCGTAATGGGCGACGGCGTCATCGCGGCCCGGTGGAGGCCGTTCGACTCCGCTTCAGCCGTGACCCGGGCCAGGACCGCATCGTGGACGGCGGGGTCCGTGACGAGTCCGCCTTTCCCGACCTCCTCGCGGCCGGCCTCGAACTGTGGCTTGACGAGCGCGACGATATCGGACGGCCGGTTCAGAAACGGCAGGACCGCCGGAAAAATATGCTTCAAGGAGATGAACGCCACGTCGATCGTGACGAGATCGACCTGGTGCGGCACATCGTGGTCGGTCAGCGCGCGAGCGTTGACGCCTTCGCGCACGATGACGCGCGGGTCGTTGCGCAGCCGCCAATCGAGCTGTCCGTGGCCGACGTCGAGCGCGACGACGCTCGCCGCGCCGCGCTGCAGCAGGACGTCGGTGAAGCCGCCGGTCGAGGCGCCGATGTCGAGTGCCAGGCGGCCGGCGACGACGATCCCGAACGCCTCGAGCGCGTGAGCGAGCTTGACGCCGCCGCGCCCCACGTACGGATGATCGGGCGCCACGAGCTCAACGCGCGCGTCGGCCGCGATCGAGGCGCCCGCCTTCGACGCGACCTGTCCGTCGACGGTCACCTGGTGGGCGAGAATCATCGCGCGCGCGCGCTCACGCGACGGCGCCAGGCCGCGATCGACGACCAGTACATCGAGACGCACTTTCTGTTTCATGTGGCGGACAACGGCGCGACGAATCTCTTTCGCACCGAGACTCAGCTTGTGCGCGTCTTGACCCAGTCGGCGATCGGCGAGAGCCAGCCCGCGGAGAGACCAACCTGGTCGAGCGCCGCTTTTGCTCGCGCGACACACTCGGCGGCCATGGCGCGAGATCGATCGATGCCGAAGAGCGCGGGATAACTGGGTTTGGCGCTGGCGGCATCCTTGCCGGCCGTCTTGCCCAGCGTTTCGGCGTCTCCTTCGACATCCAGCACGTCGTCGACGATCTGAAACGCGAGGCCGAGCTCGGCGGCGTACTCGGTAATCGCGGCGATCAGCCGGTCGTCGCCGCCCGCCATCACCGATCCGCTCACGGCCGACGCGGTGATGAGCGCCCCGGTCTTTCGCGCGTGCATCCCACGCAGCCCCTCGGCGTCGAGCGTCAGCGCGTGTCCGGCTGCCTGGCCCGCCGCCTGCAGGTCGATCGCTTGCCCGCCGACCATGCCGGTCGCGCCCGCCGCGCCGGCGATGACACCCAGCACGCGCAGCTTGCGGGCGACGATCACGGGATCGTCGGTGGCCGGCTCGCGCGCCAGGAGGCCAAACGCTTCCGCCTGCAGCCCATCGCCGGCCAGAATCGCGATGCCGTCTCCGTAGACGACATGCAGGGTCGGCCGGCCGCGCCGCAACATGTCGTTGTCCATGGCCGGCAGGTCGTCGTGAATCAGCGAGTACGTGTGAATCAGCTCGATCGCGCAGGCCGCCGGCATCACACGCGCGAGCACATCGGGACGGATGCTCGGGACGGAGGTTGCCGTCGAGGCTCGAGCCGGATGCTCCGGGTCGAGGCGGGAGATCGCGTCGGCGGCCGCGAGCGCCAGCACGGAGCGCAGGCGCTTGCCTCCCGCGAATACGCTGTAGCGCATCGCTTCGCTGACGATCGACGGACAGGCCGGTGGCTTGGGAAGGTAGGCCTCGAGCGCCGCATCGACGCGGACGCGCGCGGCGTCGAGAAACGCTGCGAGAGACTCGGCCCCGGTCACGATTAGCGACGCTCGGAGTCGTCGGCGAGCAGCGAGGGGGGCGCGGCCTTGATCTCGCCACGCTCGGTCAGGATTTCAATGCGCCGCTCCGCTTCTTCGAGGCGCGCATGACAGAACCGGGAAAGCTGCACGCCGCGCTCGTACAACGCCAGCGACTGCTCGAGCGGCAGATCGCCTTCCTCGAGCTTCTTGACGACCGATTCGAGCTCGGCGATCGCCGCTTCGAAATCCTTGATGGAAGTATCAGACATTCGTAAGTCTCAAGTCTGAAGTCTCAAGTCTGAATCAATCAAAAAGAAATTGGCGAATGGGCGAATGGGCGAATTCGTGAGTTCAAGTCCCCCACTCACCAATTCCCCTACTCACCAAATCACCAACTCTCCAGTTCTCAGACTTCAGGTTTCAGACTTTGGGGATTCTACTCCCCGCACCTCGCAGTCGAGCTCTCCCCGTGCCAGCGTCACACGCACACGATCGCCTGGGGCGGCGACGGCCGCGTCGCGCAGAACGCGCGTCCGGTCGGCGTTCCAGCAGACCGCGTACCCGCGCCCGAGCACCGCCAGCGGGCTCAGCGTCTCGAGGCGGCCGGCGCAGCTGCGCAGCCGCGACTCGGCGTGATGCCGGCGCCGCGCCATGCCGCCCGTGAGCCGCCCGTCGGCGGTGACGAGGCGCGTGCGGAGGGCCGCGAAACGCTTGCCGAGGTCGCAGGCATCAAGCCGGTGTTGGAGCTGCTGGATGCGCCGCTCGCGGCTGGCGGCCTGACCGCGCATGATCCGGGCGAGCGCGTGCGACAGCTCCGCGGCCTGGCGGCCCCGCATCGCGATGCGCCCCGGAAAGCCGCCGATCGCCGGACGGCCGCTGAGCACGTGCACGCGTCGGCTGAGATCCTGGACCTGCCCTCGGACGGCCGCGCGCAGCCGATCGCGGAGCCCATCGATTCGTGCCACGAACTCGTCCTTGGCCGATACGACGATCTCGGCGGCAGCCGACGGCGTCGGCGCCCGAAGATCCGCCACGAAGTCGGCGATCGTCACATCCGTTTCGTGGCCCACGGCTGAAATGACCGGGACGGGGCAGAGCGCAATCGCACGCGCGACGACCTCTTCGTTGAACGCCCAGAGATCCTCGATCGAGCCTCCGCCGCGCGCGACGATCACGACGTCCACTCCGGGGACCCGACCGACGGCCTTCAGGCCGCGGGCGATCTCGAGCGCGGCGCCTTCGCCTTGCACGCGCGCGGGCCGAATCACCATTTGAACATTCGTGTACCGGCGGCGCAGCACGTTGATGATGTCGCGAATGGCGGCGCCGTCGAGTGATGTCACGACGCCGATTTTTCGTGGAAGCGCCGGCAGCGCCCGTTTGCGCGCGCGATCGAACAGCCCCTCTTCCTGGAGCCGCTTCTTCAATTGATCGAAGGCGAGCTGGAGCGCGCCGAGACCCTGGGGCTCCAGATGGCCGCAGACGAGCTGATACTCGCCCTTCGGTTCGTACACGGAAATCTTGCCGCGCGCGACGACCTTGAGGCCGTCTGCTGGCTTGAATTTCAGATCGCGCAGCGCGGACCGGAACATGAACCCCCGCACCTGCGAGGCGGTGTCCTTCAGCGTGAAGTACAAGTGGCCCGTATTCCACAGCCGGCAGTTCGAGAGTTCCCCTTCGACCCAGACCTCGTAGAGCTCGGATTCGAGCAGATCGCGGACGCGGACGGTCAGCTCGGTCACCGTCAGGATTCGGCGCGACGCGACCGGCGTCGGCTGCCCGGTCGGGGCCAGCGCCGGCTCTTCTTCGTCTTCAAACGGAAGATCGAACAGGTCGCTCATGGGTGGTCTCGGCGAGATCGACGAGGTCGTCGAGGCTGTAGCTCAGACGCTCGATGTCCGTCGCGAGTCCCGTCTTCTCGTCGGCCTCGATAAGGACGGCGTTCAGCCGCGGGTTCGCCGTCGCGGTTTCGAAGCGCGCCGGCATGGCGTTCAGGAACCGGCCCAGCGCCGGCGCGATCTCGACGCCGATGACCGAGTCGTGCGGCCCCGTCATGCCGACGTCGGTCAAGTACGCCGTGCCCTTTGGCAGGATGCGCTCGTCGGCGGTCTGCACGTGCGTGTGAGTGCCGATCATGGCTGTCACCTTGCCGTCCAGGTGCCAGCCCATGGCGACCTTCTCGGAGGTCGCTTCGGCGTGAAAGTCGACGAAGATCACCCGCGTGCGCTGCCGCATGGCCTCGATTTCCTTGAGAACCACAGCGAACGGATCATCGATGTTCAACATGAAAACGCGGCCCATCACGTTGACGACGCCGGCCGTTCGGCCATCAGCGGTCCGGGCCAGATAGCTGCCGTTCCCCGGCACGCCGGCGGGGAAGTTGGCAGGCCGGATCAGCCGCGGCTCGGCGCCGATGTAGTCGATGGCTTCTTTCTTGTCCCAGATGTGATTGCCGGACGTCATCACGTCAACGCCCCAGCCGAGAATCTGATCGCCGATCTCGCGGGTGATGCCAAAGCCAGCCGCCGCATTCTCGGCGTTTGCGACGACGATGTCGGCGGCGTGAAAATTCACGAGGCCGCCAACGCCCCGGCGCACCAGTTCGCGTCCCGGCCGCCCGACGATGTCGCCGATGAAGAGAATGCGCATCATGAAGGCCGCTCGGCAGCGGTCTGATCGATCGCGATCTCGATCAGGCGGCCGCGCCGGTCGCCGATTTTCGGCAGCGTGATGCGCAGTTCGCCATGGCGGAGCGTGGCGCGCGCGCGGCTCGTATCGCACGCCGCCGAGAGCCCCACGGTGCGCGCGAACCGCCCGAAGCCGCGCTCGACGAGATGGAAGCTCGAATCGCCTCGTCCGCGGCGCGGAGTCTTCTCGCCGGCGATCAGCACGGTGGCGCCTTTGATCGCGACCCGCACATCCGCGGCGTCGACCGCCGGCAGGTCGACGCGGATCTCCATGGCATCGTCCGTTTCGTACACGTCGATCGGCGGCGAGCACTCGCCGGCCATGGCGGCGCCGCGTCCCAGCTCCCGGAAAATGCGGCGCACCTCCTCGGCAAACTCGCCGAGCTCCGACGGCAGCACGAGGTGGGGAATGCGGGAACGCACAGCGCATGATCGCACAGCCCCGGGGTTCAGGCTTCAGACTCCAGACATCACGCTCGAGTCCAAAACCCAAGTTAGCGTCCACACCCACCGGCCCAAAGCCGACAGTCCAATATATGAGTTAACTATACGCATATAACATGCTTGACTAAGGCTAACATAGACCTTATACTACTGGAACTAGGAAGGAAATTGTTCAAGACGATTCAGGAGGCGTTATGACGCTAATTCGCTGGAGTGACCCGTATCGTGAGTTCTCGCACCTGCAGGATCGCATCAACCGTGTGTTCGGCGACGCCTACGGCCGCCACGACAACGAGGGGTTGTTGACTGCGGGCACCTGGATCCCGCTGGTCGACATCTATCAGAATGGAGACCAGGAATTCGTCCTGAAGGCCGAGCTGCCAGATATGACGCGCGAGGACATCGACATCACGGTCGACAACGGCACTT
>Ga0184637_10002821_pt1 | contig 11044 bp, 10 predicted proteins | sample PLM3_127_b2_FD_133143 | JGI IMG/M metagenome (GOLD analysis project Ga0184637, IMG submission 133143) | Groundwater sediment microbial communities from an aquifer in East River, Colorado, USA - PLM3_127_b2 | ecosystem: Environmental > Terrestrial > Soil > Riparian zone | place: USA: East River... | reverse complement strand
GATTCCGAAAGATGCAGCCTCGCGAATGTCATTGAGATTGGCAGTATCCAGAAAAAACTTCATAAGGACCTCCAGGCTATTGTTGCAAGTAGTTGTTTGCGTGACCGACCCGGTCGCTACCGCTCCCGGTTCTGTATTCGTCGTCCCACGATGAAAGAGTCTTTGGTATCGCTGTTGATGCTTACGGTCATCAAAGCAAATACAAATACAGAACCGGGAGCAGTAGCGACCGGGTCGCGCGTACGATATACACTATTGCAATGCGCGAATTACTCGGCGAACAGAGTTCACCTAACATCGCAAACTTTATTGCGCAGCACTCCGATTCCTTCTATTTCAACTTCAACAATATCTCCGTCCTTCATCGGTGAAACTCCGGCAGGCGTGCCCGTGGCAATCAGGTCTCCGGGATAAAGAGTCATGATGTCAGCAATGTACCGAATCAGGAAGGGAACTGAAAACGCCATGTCAGCAGTGCAGCCATTTTGTTTCACCGCCCCGTTGACGCGAGTGGTCACGACAAGGTTGAGTGGATCCAACCCGTCTACAACGAAAGGACCGACAGGGCAAAACGTATCGAAAGACTTGGCCCTGGTAAATTGCACGTCCTTGCGTTGCAGATCACGCGCGGTGACATCGTTGACGCACGTGTAACCAAAAACATAGTTGAGCGGATCTTCGTTGTTCGTAAGCCTTCGCGTCCGTCGCCCAATCACAACACCAAGCTCGCCTTCATGTTCAACTTGCTTCGATTGCGAAGGCAGCTCGATGCAGTCGCCACTCCCGATAACCGCCGAAGGAGCTTTGAGAAACAGCAACGGCTCGTCGGGCATTTTGTTTCCCAACTCGGCGGCGTGTTCCCGGTAGTTTCGTCCCACGCAAACAATCTTCGAAGGCGAAACGGGAGCGATGAGCTTCACCTCCGAAAGCGCAATTGCTTCGGCGGTGCCTGGAGACGGAAACGATTCGATCGTTTCGCCTTCGGCCAACGGCAGAACCGACTGACCGGCTACGATGCCAATACGCGGCATCGATACGGCAGAAGTTGTGAAGCGACAGATGCGCATGTAACTGTTCGCGGTTCGCGCTGATTGCGGGCGAGCCTGGCACTCCGGCGGAGCTGCCCCGCTGGGACCCCGCCCGACCGCGGTCCCAGGTTTATGGCACAGTCTCAGAAACCACTTCGGATGGTGCGCTAACGTTGCCCGCCTGATCAACCGCCGTCAGGTAATAGTAATACCGTTTGCCCGATTCCACCCTCTCATCCTGAAAAGTTGTTCGAGTAAGCAGCGCGGGGTTTAACTTGTTCCACTTGTCCTTCGGCAAATCCGGGTCGGTAGACCGATAGATGTTGTAGCCTGCGATGTCCGCTTCAGGATTTGCCGGGAAGAATATGGAAAGGCGTCCCGGAGCGGCAGCAACCGTGATCGATGCCGGCGCAGATGGCGGGAAGGTATCGCGTGGAGAAACAGAGATCGAGTTTGAATTCAGGCTTTCAACCTGAGCGCCTTCTGTTCCCAGCGAAACGGAACGCACCACGTAACGATAGCTCTCGCTAAACTTGAAGTTCTTATCCTGATATTGTGTTCCGGACACCAGTGGATCATTGATTGGCGTTTGGCTGTTAACATCTTCCGACTCCTCCACTCGATAGACGTTGTAGCCCAACAGGTTCACCGGAGTTGAGCCATCGATGTTAGCTGCGGGAGGCTGCCACGAGATCGTAATAGCATTCTCGCCAACTTCCTTGCCGGTGGCGATCATCGTCGGCGGCAGCGCGATGCGGGCGGCAGGCTCGAGCAGAAGAAAATTGGAAAAGGCGGCGCGCTGACCGGAGGCGTTTACGTAACGAACAGCGTAACGCAAACGTGCGGGCTCGCCGGCAAGTTCCAGCGTATCCGTGTAAGTCAGAACGTCGGTGGCAACTTTGATCTCGTCGTAGGTAACAGACCCGATCAACGTCGAGCGGGTCGCAAACTCTTCCTCGGTCAACCCCAGTGGAGCGCGCGGCTTTTCTGCCAACCGGTAGACATCAATGCGGCGGATACTCTGCACGCTTTCATCCGGAGCGTTTCGCCGCGGCGCGGGCCAGCTAAGGATCACTTGATTGCCCCTTTGTATTCCCGAGAGCAACTCCGTCCGTTGTTGCACGCGTTCCATCGGTGGCAGTGGCGGCCGCCGCTTGCCGCAGTTGACAACCAACACCACCGCGGGCAGCAGAAAGGCCAGCACCAACAACCGCTGAGGCTGCTTTCCCTTCGGTCGAGACAAAGCAGAGGAAACTCTAACTCGGAAATGAAGAGCGAAAGGGAACGGCACGACGCGGCAAATGAATGGTTTCACAGAATGTACCGGCTGAGGTCCTGATCTTTAACAGTTTCTGAGAGCATGGCTTCAACGTAAGCAGCGTCAATTCGTTGATTCTTTGGTTCCAGGTCAGGCCCTTCAAAACTTATTTCCTCCAGGAGCTTCTCCATAATTGTTTGCAACCTGCGAGCTCCGATATTCTCTGTGTGCTCATTTACCGTGGCCGCAAAATTCGCGATCGAATCTATGGCATCGTCAGTGAATTCTATGACCACCTCTTCAGTTGCCATCATCGCCTGATACTGTTTGATTAAGGCGTTCTTGGGCTCAGTGAGAATACGCTTGAAGTCTTCGACGGTCAGCGATTCAAGTTCAACCCGAATGGGAAAGCGTCCCTGCAACTCGGGGATCAAGTCCGAAGGTTTTGAGACATGAAAAGCGCCGGCAGCTATAAACAGAATGTGATCGGTTCTCACCATTCCATAGCGGGAATTGACGGTGGTGCCTTCAACGATCGGTAGAATGTCTCGCTGCACACCTTCGCGCGAAACATCCGGCCCATGCCCCGATTCTCTGCCGGCAATCTTATCAATCTCATCCAGAAAAATGATGCCGGAAACTTCGACGCGTTCGATTGCGGCGCGCGCCACCTGATCCATGTCAATCAGGCGCTCTTCTTCTTCCTGCATCAGATATTCCATCGCCTCGTCCACGCGCATCTTTCTCTGTTTGGTGCGACCTTGAAAGAGATTGCCCAACATGTCCTTCATGTTGATACCCATCTCTTCCACGCCCTGCGGTCCCGCCAGCTCAATCACCGGGAAGTTCTTTTCGCGAATTTCGATTTCGACGAGTCGGCTATCAAGCTTTCCACTGCGCAGTTGGTCACGAAGCTTCTCTCGAGTGCGCTGAAACTGATCCTGGGTGGTAGAGTCCTTAGAAGAGTCGGTAGCAGCCTCGGAGGCTCCTTCCTCATTTGTGGTAGTGTCGAAGTCGTAAAAACTGGACGTAGAACGTGGCGGCGGCAGCAGCAGATCAAGAATTCTTTCCTCAGCATTCAACTCCGCCTTTTCGGCAATCTCGTCAATCTTTTCCTGCCGCGTCATGTCAACCGCGATTTCCGTCAGGTCGCGAATCATGCTTTCCACGTCGCGCCCTACATAGCCCACTTCAGTAAACTTGGAAGCCTCGACTTTCAGAAAAGGAGAATTAGACATGCGCGCTAAGCGCCGAGCGATCTCGGTTTTCCCCACGCCCGTGGAACCGATCATGATCATGTTCTTGGGCATCACGTCCACTGCCATCTCCGGAGGCAGCTTCTGACGACGGATGCGGTTGCGCAATGCGATCGCAACCGCGCGTTTCGCGTTGCGTTGTCCTACAACATGCTTATCCAACTCGGTAACGATCTGACGCGGAGTCATCTCGTCGAGCCGAATTTCTTCATCCACTTCGCCTTCTAAATAAATAACCATTTTGAATTATTTAAATCCTTATTAACTGAGCGGCCACCTGCCAGTGTCCGCGATTACAACTCTTCCACGACAATATTTTGATTAGAGTAAATACAAATCTCGCCGGCGATGCGCAAAGCCTCAACAGCAATTTCGCGCGCCGACAAATCGGTGTGCTTCGCGAGGGCCCGGGCGGCCGCTAACGCATACGATCCTCCTGAACCGATTGCCAGCACGCCATCATCCGGCGCGATCACGTCGCCATTGCCCGACAACAGAAAGGAACTCTTATTATCAGCAACGACGAGCAGGGCCTCGAGATGCCGAAGCACTTTATCAGTGCGCCATTCCTTGCTCAGCTCAATGGCGGCGCGCTCGAGGTTGCCGTGATACTGTTCCAGCTTACTTTCGAACCTGGTCAGAAGAGAAAACGCATCGGCGGTAGCTCCGGCGAAGCCCGCCAGTATACTATCGTTGTAAAGGCGGCGAACCTTCTTCGCGTTTGCTTTCATGATGGTTTCGCCTAGTGTGACCTGACCGTCACCAGCGAGCGCGACGTGGTCTTCTTTACGGACGAGTAGCACCGTGGTGCTGCGAATGCTTGGAGTTTCTTTGGGCATTTTTGGTAAAGGCCACTATAGGAATTCGCTTGAATGCAAGTCAAGCGCGGTTTTAAAGCGGTGATGCCTTTACGCAGGGGGAGCGAGTCGTTACAGAACCGGGAGCGGTAGCGACCGGATCCTACATTCAACCTGCATAGACTATTTCGGCGGCAGAAAGACTTGTAGGACGAGGTTGAGTCTTGGATCCGGTCGCTACCGCTCCCGGTTCTGTAACAAGCGCTTCTTTGGCAACGGGTGGCCTGCGTTCCTGCTGATTGGAAACTGCGCCAGTACCTTCAAAGCTGGCTCGGTTTGTCTTGCGTGCGTTTGTTCATCGCTCGGAGATCGTGTCATTGTTTTAGGCTATGATAGCTTTCAGATGTAACGTTAAGCGACGAAGAGAGAAACCTCGGGGGAGATGGAAAACCGGCAAATGCAGACTTGGGGGCCACAGTATCGATGAGCCGACGTCGGCCACGCATCGGCATAACGATGCGCCTTGAATTGGAGACGGACCGTTTCTACCTTTCTCGTCACTACAGTGAAGCTGTAGAGGCTGCCGGTGGTGCGCCTATCCACATCAGTCTCATACCGCGGCGGGGTTACATATCAGCCGTCATGGCCGAGCTGGATGGAGTATTGCTGCCTGGCAGCGATTCCGATATCGACCCGCTTCGATATGGCGCGGAGCCACATCCCAGTTTGGGTAGCGTTCACAAGGTTAAAGACGAAACTGATTTGTTGGTTCTCGAAGAACTTGAGAAACGTGGTTTACCTCTGTTCGCGATCTGTTTCGGAATGCAGGTGCTCAACGTTTCCCGAGGCGGCACGTTGATCCAGGACATCGCTTCGCAAGTGCCTACAGCTATCAAACATCAGCAGGGCCCACCGCGCGATCGCCCGTCTCATGCGATCAAGCTGGGTAAGGCGAGTCTTTTATCGTCGCTGGCGCAGGACGAGCGGTTTCTTGTCAACAGCCATCACCATCAAGCAGTCGAGAAGGTTGGCAGGGAACTAGTGGCGACGGCCTGGTCCTCTGATGGACTAATCGAGGCTGTGGAGGATTGCCGCCCGCAGCGCTTTGTAGTGGCCGTGCAGTGGCACCCGGAGTTAGGGTGGAAAGAAGACAGTCTATCGCAGGCCCTATTCGCTCGGTTCATCGCCGCGACCAGAGAATACCTTCGTGAAGACGACGCAGTTGAAACGGAAACAGCGATGATGGAAGAGAACGCAACTGACGTAATCTGGTCAAGAGAGAAGAGCGTGGGTGAATCTCGATAACTTACAACTCCGCGGCCGCGTGGCAATAGTTACAGGAGGCTCGCGCGGGATCGGCAGAGCGGTCGTTGAACTTCTTGCGGAATTGGGCGCGCATGTTGTTGTCAATTACTCGAAGGGCCAGGAAGCGGCGGAAGCTACCGTAAGCGCAGCGCGAGGAAGGGGAGTCGAAGCGATCTCTTTTCAGGCCGATGTTGCCAATCCACTTGAAGCTCAGCGACTCATCGATACCACCATCGAACACTTCAAACGCATCGACATTCTCGTCTGCAATGCGGGAATTTGGGTAGGAGCTCCCGTCGAGGACATGACAGAGGAACTCTGGAACAGAACTATCGACATAAACCTTAAAGGTACCTGGGCCGCATGCCGAGCCGTGGTTCCGCAGATGAAAGAACAACGGTCGGGGAAGATTGTCATTGTCACTTCAACCGCGGGTCAGCGCGGCGAGGCGAATTATTCAAACTATGCCGCCTCAAAGGGAGGCCAGATCGCCTTTACAAAATCTCTGTCGGAGGAATTGGGCGGCTGGGGAATAAACGTGAACGCCGTTGCGCCCGGTTGGGTCGATACCGAGATGACCCAGGCAGCACTCGGGGATTTCAACCAGCGGCAATTAATCGCGAGCACGATTCCAGTTGGAAAGATCGCGGTACCGGAAGAAATCGCCGCTCCTGTTGCTTTCTTATGTAGCGATTGGGCCCGGCATATCAGCGGAGAAATACTAAACGTAAACGGGGGAAGTGTTCTCTGCGGCTAGAGGTGAAGTTTTGCCTTAACTCGGTAACGCCAGTTTCAAAATATGACTGGAAGACAGGTGAAACTCGGACTTGAGACATTACTTGAAGCGGAGCTGCGCCTGCTGCGAGGCGCGCGCGTTGGGTTGATTTGTAACCAGGCGTCCGTGAATCACAAGTTTCGCCACGCTGCCGACCTTCTTTCTGAACACTCCAACGTCGAGCTCCGAGCGCTGTTTGGGCCACAGCATGGAATTCGAGGGGATGTTCAGGACAACATGATTGAGACCGAGCACACGGTGGATCGGGAAACAGGTTTGCCCATCCATTCTCTCTACAGCGAGACGCGCGAGCCCACTCAAACGATGCTCGACGATCTCGATGTCCTGGTTTTTGATATGCAGGACGTGGGCTGCCGTATTTACACTTTTGCCTACACAATGGCGAATTGCATGGTGGCGGCGCGCAAGTTTCGCAAGAAGGTTATTGTTTGTGATCGCCCAAATCCAATCAATGGCGTGGACGTCGCGGGAAACGTATTGGAGCCTGAACACGCGTCTTTTGTTGGTCAGTTTGCGATTCCCACGAGACATGGCATGACGCTGGGCGAACTAGCGCGTATGTTCAATGAGCATTTTGAACTTAACTGTGACTTGGAAGTTGTGAAGATGGAAGGATGGGAGAGAGGCTTCTGGCATGATCATACGGATGCGCCCTGGGTCATGCCTTCGCCCAACATGCCCACACTCGATTCGGCTACGGTGTTTCCCGGAACGGTCCATTTCGAAGGCACGCAATTATCGGAAGGCCGAGGAACGACGCGACCCTTCGAGCTTGTTGGGGCTCCCTATGTCGACGCGCAAGCCTACGCGCGCCGGTTGAACGATCTAGACCTGCCCGGCGTATTCTTTAGAAGCTACATCTTCCGGCCTACTTTCCAAAAGCACGCAGGGACAAGTTGTGGCGGCGTACAAATCCACGTGACTGATCGAAATTCATTTGAGCCTGTCATTACCGGGATCGCGATGGTGAAGGTCGCTTATGACCTGTATCCTACGGAGTTTCGCTGGAAGGAGCCGCCTTATGAATACGTCTATGATCGAAATCCTTTTGATGTAATAGCGGGCACTTCAAGTATTAGGGAAGCAATTGAAAAGGGAAGTGCGATCGAAGATATTCAGAAGAACTGGAACGAGGGCTTCGATGCGTTTAGGCAAGTGCGCGAAAGGTATCTGCTTTACTAGCGTTGTTAATGTGAGTCTTTAGAGGTCGTGGTGCCGACCATTAAAGTCTGAAGTTAAGTACCCACCGGGTTCTGGGACTGTGGTTGAAGGAAGACTTTAATACTCTTGCGGGGCTCGTAAGCCGACCGAGATTCTTGAAAGTTTACGGAGGTTAATTTGAGCAAGTCTGAAAGCGAACGAAGAAATAGTGAAAAGGCGCCAGCTCGGGCTTGGCTGATGGGAACTGCTGGCTGGTTGGTTCCTGGTCTCGGGCATCTCCTCCAGGGGAGATGGGTGCGCGCCCTTCTCCTGGGGGGCGCAGTTTGGGTTTGTTTTATTTCCGGGTTACTCATGGGCGGCTATCTTTTCAAATACTCGGGATCCGAGCAGGGCCTTTCATCGCTGCTTCAAATTCCCCCGATGGTCGGCAACCTCGGCACGGGCCTTCCCTATATCGTCTGCTGGCTGCTGGGATTTGGTTTTTCACATGAACCACAGCAGGCGGCACTGCCAACTTTCGAGTATGGCTGGACTTTTCTCCTCATCGCGGGCTTGCTGAATTACCTTTCCATGCTTGACGCTTTTGATATCGCCGCAGGGAGGAAGTCATGAGACACTTTTTGGTTATGACGGCCTTTGCCGTTTTGGCTGCGGTGGTTTTCGGCACGGTTGCAAAAGACTCAAACCGCGAGCGCATCGTTTACGGCTTGAAGGTCTTCGCGGAGTTTATGGTAATTGGGTTGGTGCTGGCCTGGATACTCTACTTTATTCCTTACTAAGGAATTTCGCTGGCACCTGAGGGTTGAATGGCCTTACACGAGACAGAAGCTCTTGTCTTACGAACTTATAACCTTGGCGAAGCCGACAAGATCGTTGTCTGCTTGACGCATTCCGCAGGGCTCATTCGCGGAGTTGCTAAGGGTTGCCGTAAGCTCAAGAGTAGATTCGGTGCGGCGCTGGAACCCTTCACGCTTGTGAAGATTAATTACTACCAAAAAGAGAACCAGGAACTCGTTTCCCTCAACCAGGCTGAGATCGTGAAATCACATTTCGACCTGTCGGGCAACGCTGAAACGCTCACAGGCCTCGCTTACATGGGCGATCTCGTAATTGAGTTTTCGCCACCATACCAGCCCAACGAACGGCTTTTTAGAATGGTAAAAGCCTGTCTCGACGCCATCTGCGAATCGCAGTCTGATCTGCAAATTATCCTGAGATACTTCGAGGTCTGGCTACTCAAACTTGAGGGTTATCTTCCCGATGTCCGCCATTGTGGCGAATGCCATCAGCCGTTTGATGAAAAGGAGCCGGCCTTCATGAACGCCGACCTCGTGTTTCGCTGCAGCCGCTGCAGCCATGGCGCCGGCGACGCCTTGTCGAGGAGACTGCGAACCCAACTGCGGGCGACACAGCGGCTGGCGCCCTATGTATTTGCACAGGAATCACGAGCAGTGCCCGCCAGCATTCATCGCGAGATGGCTGAACTAACACATAAACTTATTGGGCGCGTACTCGAAAAACAACCTCGGTTGAGATCCACCTTTCAGTGAGCAACGCTCGCCAGGAAAGCCGACTCCTAAGAAATTACATTTAATGTTTACCGGCAGGAAGTTAATAGCAAGATATGTGATCCAGGGGGCGATGCCTTACGTACTGCTTTCGCTGGTGTTGCTCACAGCCATTCTCTTCACACAGCAAGCGGGTCGATTTGCTGAGCTGGCACTCTACGCCGACCTCCCCTTAGCGCTGGCCGGTGAAATCGCCGCCGCTCTTCTTCCCAACGTCTTGATACTGACCTTACCCACCGCCATTCTTGCTGGAATCGTGATTGGCTTCGCGCGTATGGGAAGCGACAGCGAAATCATCGCAATCCGTGCGGCTGGGGTCGGCACCTGGAGTCTTTTATGGCCGGCTCTACTCATCGGTTTGTTGGCCACGGTAGCGACGACTTTCTTGCACCTGAAGGAAGCACCTCAGGCTGCGCGCGATCTTCGGCGGGCGGCGTTGCAGGGCGCGCTTCGGAAGCTCGATTCTCCGGTAGAACCTCGAACGTTCAATACTGAAATTCCCGGCTACGTCATTTATGTAAGGGACGGCGACAAGAGCCAGGGATCGTGGGGGCGCGTCTTTATTTATGCTCAGCAACCAGACGGTTCTACGAGGGTAGTGACTGCGCGATCCGGAAGAATCGATTCGTCAAACGAGCGATCAGAGCTTGTACTGAGCGACGCTGTTGCTATGAAGATTCCACCCGGCAGCGGCGAACGCGATTACGTAGTTGAGCGATTGGACCAGTTGCGCATAGCGATAAACACCGGACGCGCGGCACTTCTGGAACGACTAACTCAAAAAGATTTGCAAACGGAAGAGTTGGATTGGAAGGATCTGAAGGAGCAAGCTCATTCCGATTCTATTGATGCGAGAAGGGAAGCGCAGAGGACACTGAACCGCAAGCTCGCACTTTCTGTGACGCCGCTAGTTTTTGCTCTTTTCGGTGGCTTACTAGGAATGCGAGTTAGACGCGGCGGGCGCGGTGCGGGCATCCTGCTATCGCTGGCAGTGGTTGTCGTTTACTACCTGATTTCTCTGCTCGGCGAGTCGCTGGCCAGAAATAATACGGTTTCGGCGGTCACGGGTGAATGGATGGCAACTGCGGCGATGCTCTTATTGAGCTTAATGCTTTTGCGTTTCGACAATATGCCGAAGCTCGCATTGGCAAAAAGATTTTTGCAGAAGAGGCATGTCGATCACGATGAATACAAAAGCTCGACGCCAGAACACACGTTGGGCGCGGGACGCTCGGGATTCCCTAGTTTGCTTGATACGAGTCTCTTCCGCACGCTGACGACAAGTTTCCTGCTGGGGTTCGTCTCGTTAGTTTCCATTTTCGTTATCTTCACACTGTTTGAGCTGTGGCGCTTTATCGGAAGCAACCATGTGCCTGCGGGAGTAGTCGGGAAGTATCTTCTGTACCTTCTTCCACTGGTCGCGGTAGAGCTCTTTCCAGCCACGATGCTAATCACAGTGCTCATTACTTACGCGCTGCTCGCGCGCGGCAATGAAGCAATCGCGTGGTGGGCTTCAGGGCAAAGCGTTTACCGACTGATGATGCCGGGTTTACTGTTCGCTGTAGCTGCCGGCGCCGGCACTTGGCTGGTCCAGGAACATTTGATGCCTTCTGCAAACGTGAAACAAGAAGCATTGCGGGCGCGAATCAGGGGCGGCCAGCCGCGAGCGATTACTGGAACTGGTCGGCAGTGGTTGGCATCACTAGAGAATAGGCGGTTGTATTCGTATGAATTTGACGAGCAAGCAGGAGTTTTAAATGAGCCGGTTATTTACGAACTTGATGATGAGGCGGTGCACTTGAGTCGTGTGACGACCGGCAAACTGGGACTGTGGACCGCAAGTAATCAATTACTTATCAAAGAGGCTGAGACGGT
>Ga0184637_10002820_pt1 | contig 11047 bp, 9 predicted proteins | sample PLM3_127_b2_FD_133143 | JGI IMG/M metagenome (GOLD analysis project Ga0184637, IMG submission 133143) | Groundwater sediment microbial communities from an aquifer in East River, Colorado, USA - PLM3_127_b2 | ecosystem: Environmental > Terrestrial > Soil > Riparian zone | place: USA: East River... | reverse complement strand
GAGGACCCGATTCCCCATACCTACACGCTGGAGGTGTCTTCTCCCGGCCTGGACCGGCGGTTCAAGAGCCGCGAGGATTATTGTCGGTCGGTCGGGAAACAGGTGTGCGTGAAACTCAGGCAGCCCCACGAGGGGCAATGGCGTGTCGTGGGGCGGCTCGTCGAGGTGGAAGAACCGGGGGTGACGCTGGCTATGACGCAGTCGCGTCAGGACCAGACCGTCCGGCTGGATTGGGAAGCGATTGCAGAAGCGCGGCTCGAAGTGGAGTTTGGAGCCGGGCATGCGACCAATGTGAGATCACGATAGCAGGAAGTGGGGATTATGAACCGAGAACTGATTGCGGTAATTGACCAAATCGGCCGCGAGAAAGGCATTGATAAAGCCAAGGTCATCGGGGCCGTGGAAGCGGCTCTGCAGACGGCGGCCAAAAAGCGATTTGGTCAGGGCGAAAATATCCAGGTTGAGATCGATTCGAAGACAGGCGAGATCAACGTGATCTCGGTGCGGCGGATCGTGGAGTCCGTCACGAATCCCAAGGCGGAAATCTCACTTCATGAAGCCCAGCGAGTGGATAGTGAAGCGGAGGTGGGTGACGAAATCGGCTCCGTGATCGAAATGGACGAATTGGGGCGAATTGCGGCGCAGACTGCCAAACAGGTGATCTTTCAAAAAGTCAGGGAGGCGGAGTGGGAAGCGGTCCAGAAAGAGTATGCCACGCGCCAAGGTGATCTGATCAACGGGATCATTCTCGGTCAGGAGCGCCGCAACTACCTGGTCGATCTTGGGAAAACCGAAGCGATCCTGCCGGTGCAGGAGCAGATCCCCCGCGAATCGTACAGGAGAGGGGATCGGGTGAAGGCCTACCTGCTTGAGGTGCGGCGCACGCCGAAGGACGTGGCGGTGATTCTGTCCCGGACGCACCCTCAATTCGTGTGCAAGCTGTTTGAGCTGGAAGTTCCGGAGGTGTCTGAAAAGATCGTGGAGATCAAGGGCGTCGTCCGAGAGCCGGGCGACCGGACCAAGATCGCGGTGGCCTCGCGAGAGAAGGCCGTGGATCCGGTTGGAGCCTGCGTCGGCATTAAGGGCTCGCGCGTGCAGGCTGTCGTCCGCGAATTACGGGGAGAAAAGATCGACATCATCGCCTGGACCTCCGACCCACGAGTGTTTATCGCTGAGGCGCTGAACCCGGCGTCCATCGAGAAGGTCGGCATCGATGAGGAAAAGAAGTCGGCGCTGGTCGTTGTGGCTGATTCGCAGCTCTCGCTTGCGATCGGAAAAAACGGCCAGAACGTGCGCCTCGCCGCGAAACTAACCGGGTGGAAGATCGATATTATTAGCGCGACGGAATACGAGAAGGAGAAAGTCGAGCGGGACAAGGAGATTAAGGCAGCGCTGGCCGAAGAAGCGGAGGCCCAAAGGGAACAGGAGGAGGCAGCACAGGCTCAGCGCGAAGTGGAAGCCAGCTTGACGAGCGATGAAGCGGCAGGACAACCTGACGGACTGACTGCCGGCTGAGCCGAAGCGGGATAGCGTGACATGAGAGTGTATGAGCTCGCCAAGAAGTTCGGGATGGAGAATCGGGATTTAATCCCCAAGCTCAAGGAAATGGGTATTGCCGTGGCGTCGCACAGCAGCGCGTTGGATGAGGCGGCTGTGCAGAAGGCCCTCGACAAGCTATCGCCCAAGGCCAAGGCGACGCACGAGGGGGGAGCCGAGCGAGAGCAGGCCGGAACCGAGCCGGGCAAGCGGGACGAGGTGAAGAAAACGTCAAAGCTTCAGAAGGGAGCGGTTGCTGTCCACGACTCCCCCAACCTGGACCGAAAGGCCGTCCACGAGACCTCCAAGAGCGCGAGCCAGAAACTCGCGTCGGTTATCCTTGAGGAACCGCCGAAACCAGATAAACGGCGGATGCTGATCAAACGACGAAAGACCGAAGAGGAACTGGAAGCCGAAGCAGGAGGACTTGCCGCTGCACCGCCCAAGCTGACGCCCCAGGAGGTCGTTCAGGCTTCAATCGCTCCACCGGCTGACACGCTGGTCAGCGCTCCTCCTCTTCCGGAAGCTCCGCCCAGCGGGCCTCCGTCTGTTTTTCCCTCCGTCGAGCGACCGGTTGCACCGAGGGAGTCCTCGCTGCGCGAAGCCGGTCCGAAGGGTTCACCTGATCCGCTGGCGCCCGCCGCTCATGCGCCATCGGTGCTTCCTCAGCCGGTGAGTGAGTCGGACGAGCGCCGCACAGATAAAAAGAAGGGCGGCCCGCTCGAGCTTGTCGCAGGAGAGGTCACCGGGCTTCGGGACAAGCTCAAGAAGATCAGGAAGCCTGGTCGGACCCGCGATGATGAGGAGATCAAATTCCGGGAGGATGCTGCGCGTTGGCAGGACCTTCGGGCCATTCCAGTGCATCGGCGCGAGGATCGTTCTCGCCACCTCCAACCCTCTTCTGTGGCCGAGATCACCAAACCTCGGAAAAAGGTGATTAGGCTCACCGCCGGACTCACCGTGAAGGAATTCGCGGAACTGGTCGGCCAGCGCCCAGCCGATATTATCCGTAAATTGATGGAGACCGGGCAGATGCTGACCCTGAACCAGCCGATCAACCCGGATGCCGCATTGCTGATCGCAGAAGGGCTGTCGCTGAAGGCCGAGGTCTCGGCTGAGAAAGTGGGCGATGAGTTGTTGGAAGAAGCCGCAGAGTGGGCCGGGGAAGAACAGCTCGAGCACCGGTCGCCGGTGGTCACCATTATGGGACACGTCGATCACGGCAAGACGTCACTGCTGGATGCCATCAGGCAGACCAAGGTCACCGAACAGGAAGCGGGCGGGATCACTCAGCACATCGGCGCCTATACCGTGCAGGTCCACGGCAAGCAGGTCACGTTCTTGGATACCCCCGGCCATGAGGCCTTCACCGCCATGCGGGCCAGAGGCGCCAAGATCACCGACATCGTCGTGCTCGTGGTCGCAGCGGACGACGGCGTCATGCCGCAGACCGTGGAGGCACTCAACCATGCCGTCGCGGCCAACGTCCCCATTATCGTCGCCATCAATAAGATCGACAAACCAGGGGCGAATCCCGATCGAGTCAGGCACACGCTGGCGGAGCACAACCTTATTCCGGAAGCCTGGGGTGGACAAACGATCTTCGTGGAGGTCTCGGCGAAGCAGAAGCTGGGCCTTGATTCACTACTGGAAATGATTCTGCTCCAGGCTGAAGTGCTGGAGCTGAAGGCGGATCCCCATCGGTTGGCCAAGGGAGCTGTCGTGGAGGCGAAACTCGACCGAGGCCGCGGTCCAGTCGCAACCGTTCTTGTGCAAAGCGGCACGCTCCGGCTTGGCGATGTCTTTGTCGTGGGGACCTTCAGCGGCCGTGTGCGAGCCCTGAACACGCATACAGGGAGCAAAGTGTCTGAAGCAGGCCCGTCAATGCCGGTGGAGGTGATCGGGCTCCTCGGCGTGCCTGCCGCCGGCGAGCTGTTCGTGGTGGTCAACGATGAACGCGTTGCGCGAGACATTGCCCAGGCTCGCCTGAGTAAGCACCGCACCGCCGAACTGGCTGCAGGAACGACGCGCGTGACCCTCGAAGACCTGTATGCGCGGATCAAGGAAGGTGAGGTCAAAGAACTTGCCCTTGTCATCAAGTCTGATGTGCAAGGATCGGCCGAAGCCGTGTCGGAGGCGGTCGAGAAGCTCTCCACCCCCACCGTGAAGCTCCGGGTCATCCACAGTGGAGTGGGCGGCATCACGGAAACGGACGTACTGCTGGCCTCAGCCTCGGGGGCGATTATCATCGGGTTTAACATCAGGCCAGAGCCGAAGGCCGTGGCGCTGGCGGAGCACGAAGGCGTCGATGTTCGTCTTTACACCATCATCTATGACGCGATCGCCGACATCAAAGCCGCCATGGAAGGCCTGTTGGAACCGACGCTGAAGGAGCGGGCGCTGGGCCGGGCCGAGGTGCGCAAGGTCTTTACCATTCCGAGGGTCGGCGTGATCGCCGGCTCCTATGTCCTCGACGGAACGATATCCAGAGCCAGCGCGGGGGTCCGCGTGGTCAGAGATCATGTGATCGTCTATGAAGGCAGGCTCGGCTCGCTCCGCCGGTTCAAGGATGACGTGCGTGAGGTTCAGCAGGGGTACGAGTGCGGGATCGGCATCGAGAACTTCAACGACCTGAAAGCTGGCGATATCCTCGAGGTGTACGTCTTCGACAAGGTGGCGGGTAAGCTCTGATGCGGTTCTCCTGGCTGTTCCGGTCACGCGGCTGCAGGTATGGTCGTAGGGCTCTGCACGGTTGAACTGTATATCCCGGACGGCCACTCCTTGAAGGCGAAGCGGCAAGTTCTCTTGAGTGTTAAGGATCGCCTGCGCGACAAGTTCAACGTGTCGATCGCCGAAGTGGGCGATCAGGATCTGTGGCAAAAGGCGGTGCTCGGGATCGCGTGCGTGGCCAACGAGGGCGCGTATGTGAACAAGGTGCTGGACCAAGCGATCAATGTGATTCGGTCCATTCCGACGATCGAATTGGTCCAGTTCCGTATCGAACTGCTCTAGCCGGTTGTGGAAAAACTAGTTCGACGCTCGCTTGCGAGAAGCGTGAGGGATGGCCGTCACGACCTCAACGACCCATCCAGGATGTTCAAAAAGGCCGCCCAGCGCGGCCGCAGCGAGCGAAAGGCTGTGACCCGTTGCATCTCCGGAGCAACGGGTACCCTAGACGTTGAGGCCTTGAGCGGCGCGAGAACAAAGCTGGGGGCCTTTTTCAACGTCCTGCCAGCCGCGCTTGCGAGGGGGCATGTCCAAGGCGACATACAAGCGGGCTACGCGCGTGGCAGACCAGATTCGCATGGAAGTGGCCGATATCCTCATGCGCAAAGCGAAGGACCCGCGGGTGGGTTCCGTGACGGTGACGGATGTGGAACTGACCAATGATCTTCGGTTCGCAAGGATCTATGTCACCACGTTGCAAGAAGATGATGGTGAGGCGGACGTCTTTACAGGGCTAGCCAAGGCGTCCGGGTTCATCCGGGCTGAGCTCGGCCGACGACTGAGTCTCCGCTATACCCCTGAGCTGGTGTTCCAGAAGGATATGAGCGGGCCTCGAGGGGACCGTGTCCTGTCGCTTCTCGAAGGTCTGGGCGAGAAGGGACCGAACGCTCAGCCGAGAGAAACCGAAAGCTCCGTTGAGGGTGGACGTCATGCCGATGATTGAAGGAAGTCACGTGGCCGTCAAAGGGACTGTGAAAGCATCGGCAGCAAGCACCCTCGGTGATGGAATCCTGAACGTCAATAAGGCCAGAGGGTGGACCTCTCATGATGTGGTTGCCAAAGTGCGCGGACTCCTTGGGGGCCTTAAGGTTGGTCACGCCGGCACGCTTGATCCGGCTGCCACCGGCGTTCTACCGATCCTGGTGGGGAGAGGGACGCGAATTGCCGAGTATCTGATGGACTGGGACAAGGAGTATCATGCAGTCCTACGGTTGGGCGAAACGACTGACACGCAGGATGCCACCGGGGCCGTGTTGACGCGATCTTCGACGGACAGCCTGACCGAATCAGCCATCCACACCACGATCCAGCGATTCCAGGGGAAACTCACACAGGTGCCACCGATGTATTCCGCCGTGAAGGTTGGCGGGGTTCCTCTGTACAAGGTTGCCCGTGCGGGGCGAACCGTTCAGCGCGGGTCTCGTGAAGTGGTGGTCCATGAGATCGAGGTGCTGGGCATCGCCGGTCGCGATGTGTCACTGCGCGTCGTGTGCTCGAAAGGCACCTACGTGAGAACCCTCTGTGCAGACATTGGGGAGGCGCTGGGTGTGGGCGGCCACCTGGTGGCGTTGGAGCGGAAGCGAGTGGGGCCATTGACCGTCGAGCACGCGCTCAGCGTGGAGGCAATCGGCTCCAGATTCCTGCTCGGCCGACTGGGCGAGGATCTGATGTCGCCTGATGCGGCGTTGGAGGGCTTGCCGGCGTTGGTCCTGGACCAGGCGACGTCTGCCCGAGCTCTGCACGGAGTCCCAGTGCCGCCAGGGGCTCTGAAGTGGGACGAGAGGACGGCCGGCATGGCTTCCGGACGACCGGTTCGACTGAAAGATCCCTTCGGGCGGTTGCTGGCTCTAGGGATGATGTCCGCGGGAGACAAACCAGTAGTGCGGATCCTGAAGGTATTAGCGGATGGGTAGCGGGACGGAGCAAACGGAACGAATAGACGGAGGACGGGGACGATGGCCTTGGTAAAGGAAGCGAAGACCGAGTTGATCCAGCAATACCGCCAGCATGAGGCTGATACCGGCTCTCCGGAAGTGCAAATCGCGATCCTGACGAATCGCATCGCCTATCTGACGGAACACTTTAAGCTCCACAGAAAGGATAACCACTCCAGGAGAGGCTTGCTGGAGTTGGTCGGCCGGCGCCGACGACTGCTCGATTATCTGCGCCGGATCGACGATGCGCGGTATCACGCGGTGTTGGACAGGCTTGGCATCAGGAAGTAACACACCACCCGCAAGCGCGAGCTGAGTCGGGGACTGTCGCACAGATGAACACGGACATGCGCTCAGGGAGCGCAAGTTAAAAGTGCAAAGTGCAAAGTTAAAAGTCGTGAGAAGACTCTCCCAATTTTTAACTTTTACCTTTTAACTTGTCACTTGCGCGTCGAGCGCATCTCTGTGGACATCTGTGGGACGGGTATGAAAAGGAGACCGAGAGCATGGTGCATGTCGTTGAAATAGATGTCGCGGGCCGGCGATTGCGACTGGAAACCGGGCGACTCGCTAAGCAAGCAGACGGAGCGGTGCTGGCGACGTACGCGGATACGGTGGTCCTGGCGACCGCCGTGGCCTCCCAGACCGTCAAGCCAGGCGTCGATTTTCTTCCTCTGACCGTCGATTATCAGGAAAAGGCCTACGCGGCCGGCAAGATCCCCGGCGGATACTTCAAGCGCGAAGGTCGTCCGTCGGAGAAAGAAGTCCTCACGAGCCGGCTGATTGATCGGCCGATGCGGCCTCTCTTTCCAGAAGGGTACTATTTCGAAACGCAGGTCATCGCCTCGGTGCTCTCAGCGGATCAGACCGGATCGTCCGATGTGGTCGGCATTACGGCCGCCTCGGCGGCGTTGACCTTGTCGGATATCCCCTTTGAAGGGCCCGTTGCGGGAGTAAAGATCGGCCGCGTGAACGGTCAGTTTGTGGTCAATCCGACTCTCGAGACGCTCGAGACCAGCGATCTGCACTTGGTCGTGGCCGGAACGGCCGATGCCGTCATGATGGTCGAGGGCGGTGGCAACGAGTTGCCGGAAGCGGTCATGATCGAGGCGATCGAATTAGCTCATGCCGAGATCAAGAAGATCGTGGCTAAGGTGCTCGAGCTGAGGGCGTTGGTCGGGCGATGCAAGCGGGCGGTCAAGGCCGAGAAAATAGATCCCGCCCTAGCCGGCGAGGTGCGTCAGTTGGTGGCCGGCCCGATCAGGGAAGCCATCCTGATCCCCAACAAAACCGCTCGACAGGAGCGGTTAGACCAGATCCTCGAGAAAGCCGTCGAGAAGTTACAAACGGACGATCCCGATCGCAGCCGCCATGTCAAGCTCGTCTTTCACTCGCTGGAATATAGCGAAGTCCGTAGCATGATTCTGGAGCGAAGTATCCGGGCTGACGGTCGGGGGCCGGCCGACATTCGCCCAGTCACCTGCGAAGTGGGTGTGCTGCCGCGGACCCACGGCTCCGCCTTGTTCACCCGCGGGGAGACGCAGAGCCTGGCGGTCGTGACGCTGGGCACCACAGAGGATGAGCAGCGCATTGATGCGCTGGAGGGGGAATACTATCGGACCTTCATGCTTCATTATAACTTCCCGCCGTTTAGTGTCGGCGAAGCGCGGCCGCTTCGCTCGCCTGGTCGCAGGGAGGTCGGGCACGGGGCGCTGGCGGAACGCGCGCTCAAGCCGGTCATTCCTCCCAAGGAGGGGAAGGACGGATTTCCCTACACGCTGCGGCTGGTGTCGGACATCCTGGAGTCGAACGGATCTTCGTCGATGGCCACGGTCTGCGGTGGGACGCTGGCGCTGATGGATGCGGGCGTCCCGATCAGAGAGCCGGTGGCGGGGATCGCGATGGGGCTCATCAAAGAAGGCGAGCATGTCATGGTGCTGTCCGATATCCTGGGGCTGGAAGATCATCTCGGCGATATGGATTTCAAGGTGACCGGCACGAAGCAGGGTGTCACGGCGCTCCAGATGGACATTAAGATTGCCGGCATCACCCCGGGTCTTATGCGGCAAGCCTTGGAGCAGGCCCGCACAGGCCGCCTCTACATTCTGGGAAAGATGGCGGAGGCCCTGCCGGCGCCGCGGCCGAACCTGTCCCCCTTCGCGCCGCGCATCCACACGATGCAGATTAAGCAGGACAAGATCCGCGATGTAATCGGGCCGGGCGGGAAGATGATCCGCAGCATCATCGCGGAATGCGGGGTCAAGATCAATGTGGAGGATACAGGCGTCGTCACGATTGCGGCGGTGGATGAAGCGTCGGCCAACAAGGCGAAGGAGATCATCAGCCGTCTGACGGAAGAAGTCGAGGTCGGCAAGATGTACCTGGGGACGGTGCGCAAGATCATGGATTTTGGCGCGTTCGTCGAAATCCTGCCGGGCACGGACGGGCTCGTGCACATTTCGCAGTTGGCGCATCATCGCGTGAAAGCGGTCTCGGACGAAGTCGCTGAGGGCGATCAGATTCTGGTGAAAGTGCTTGAAGTTGACAGGCAAGGCAAGATCCGTCTCAGTCGCAAAGAGGCCATGGCTGCGCCTTCGTCGCCGCCTGTCAAAGAGCCGGCTGCGGGGTAGGGGCACGTGTACCGGAAGTTCGTGTTGGGCAACGGGCTGCGGGTGGTGACCGAGCGGATTCCGACTCTCAAGTCGGTCACAGTCGGCGTCTGGGTCAATGTGGGGTCCCGCGATGAGGGCGCCGGAGAGGAGGGCCTGTCCCACTTTATCGAACATATGTTTTTCAAGGGGACCAGAAATCGCTCGGCCACTCAGATTTCCCGTGAGATAGACGGGCTGGGCGGGGAGATGAACGCCTTCACCAGCCGTGAAACGACGACCTTCTATGCCAAGGTGCTGGACCAGCAGTTGCGGCCGGCCGTTGGCTTGCTCGCGGATCTCTTTCATCACTCGAAGTTCGATGCCAAGGAAGTCGAAAAGGAAAAGCAGGTGGTTCTGGAAGAAATTCGGATGGTTGAGGACGATCCCGAGGATCTGGTTCAAGACCTCCATACCGAGCAGACGCTCGCGCGGCACCCGCTTGGTCGGCCCATCCTGGGCAATGCGGTCACGATCAAGGGATTGCGCCGGGGACAGCTCCTGCGCTACATCCGTGACCACTATGATCCTTTTCAGACCGTCGTGGCCGTGGCTGGAAATTTTCGTGTGAAGGAATTGATGCCGATGCTGGAGTCCACCTTCGGCTCCTTCCAACGCGGAAGCCGGCCCAAGCTGGATCGGTGGCCCCCGAAAGTGGCTGGAGGGCTGACGGTGCGGCGGAAGCCGCTTGAGCAGGTTCACCTGTGTCTGGGGCTCAAAGGAGTTCCGGCCGGTCGCAAGGACCGATACGCAGCCCACGCTCTGAACGTACTGCTCGGCGGAAGCGTCAGCTCTCGCTTGTTCCAAGAGGTCCGGGAGAAGCGAGGTCTGACCTATTCCATCTACTCGTACCTGTCCACCTTCTCCGACGTCGGGACCCTGACGGTCTATGCAGCAACGAGAGCTCGTGAAGCGCCGCGGGTCGTCGAGTTGATCTGCCGAGAGATTCGGAAATTGCGCACTGAGGGCGTTGACCGGAAGGAACTGGAACGAGCCAAGAACCAGATGAAGGGCGGCCTGATGCTCGGCCTTGAGAGTTCGCACAGTCGCATGAGCAAGCTTGCGAAGGATGAGCTATACCAAGGGCGACATTCGTCTCTTGCGGAGATCATCGCTGAGATCGACCAGGTGTCAGCGGATCATCTGCTGTCGCTCAGTCGCGAACTCTTCGATCTGAATTGCTTGTCGGTGACGGCACTCGGACCAGTCTCGGCCCGCTCTATTTCCTCTGCGCTGCATTGAACGTCAGGTCTCGGCGACTTGCGGCGCAAGCCGTTGTTCAATAAAAGGTTTTCTTCCTGCGCGTGATGTGAGCCGGGGAAAATATCCCCTTGACAAGCTAATGGGCGATTGAGTAGGATAGCTCCCTGCCTCTCTAAACTGTCCGTGCCTCTGATCGAATCGAGCAGTGAAAATGAATTCACTGTGGGAGGAAAGGAGGTGCAAGAGAGTTTCTCCCTCACGCGGAATTTTCTTTATCTAGTTGATCGTATCGTGTTGCTCTCTTAAGCGGATGTTCATTCAAAGGTCTTGATGCTCATGGTAAGGAGGTGCGAGGAATGAATAGGGTCGTTGTCATAGCCGCAGTTGCCATCTTTGTTGTTGCCGGCCTCCTGCCGGCCGGATTTGTCGCCGCCGCCGATGAGCCAGCCGCTAAAGGTCCCGCCACTGCGCCAGACTCTGGAGGTGTCAGCACGCTGGGGAATATTCCCTTGAAGGGCACGGCCGTGAAGAGTCTGAAAGGGCGCGTCTGGTCGCAATGGGCGGACAATCCAGATCAGGAGCTTCTGTTTGGAATTCAGTATTTTAACACTGGTGAACCAGCCTCGGGGACTCCAGCCGGCCGGTCGTCGTCCGATCTGGACGTGCGGCCTCCGGATCCGCTGTTCGTATGCTGTGCGTGGGGTTTCGTTGGAGGAACCGAGAAGAACAACCCCTACGCCGGCTGGTACCATGCTCAGACGACCGTCCGCCTCAGCGTAAAGGACAAGGCGCTCATGGACCAGATCATCAAGGCGTCCCAAGATCTAGTCGCGATGGAAGTGACGCTTGACGGTCGAACGATTACCGGGTTCAAGCTTCTGAAAAAGGATTAGGGCAGTTGACCGTTTGATCGGTTGGGGCCCTGCTGAAATTTTCTTTTAACCGGTTATGTGAGGGGGAGGCATTTATGAGAGTTCATACAAAAGGCTGGGTGCTTGT
>Ga0184637_10002819_pt1 | contig 11049 bp, 9 predicted proteins | sample PLM3_127_b2_FD_133143 | JGI IMG/M metagenome (GOLD analysis project Ga0184637, IMG submission 133143) | Groundwater sediment microbial communities from an aquifer in East River, Colorado, USA - PLM3_127_b2 | ecosystem: Environmental > Terrestrial > Soil > Riparian zone | place: USA: East River... | reverse complement strand
GAAGGTGAAGGTGAAGGCGAATGCGACGAAGAAAACGTCGCACAAGACGACGAAGCCGCCGTCTCGAAAGTCGGCGTCAAAGAGACCGTCGGCGAGAAGGTCGCGTTGACGCGGGGAACCTAGTGAGTCGCGGTACTCACGGAGTGCCGAGGGCGCGGATCCGGAAGCGCCCGATGGGGGAGCCGTCCACCACCTGCCCCGACCCATCGATCGCGAGCACTTGCCAGCCATATTCGGCCCCGGGCTTGACCAGAGCCTCGAGCTGGTCGTCCACTTCATAGGACGGCGCGGGGAGTCCCGTGATCGTTGCCAGACGGACGCCTGAGCTATCGAAAAGAGCCAGGGAGTAGCTCGCCGCCGTCGCCGTGCGCCAGATGAAGAACCCGGGCAACGAGTTCACCGTCTCTAGAGGCTCGTAGAGCAAAATCCCCTCGCCGACATCCACTTTACGCCCCCAGTAGTCGTCGGGCTCCCGCCCCGCGCCTCCGCCGCAGCCGACCAACGCGGCGAGCATCAGGCAGAGGGTAATCAAACGTCGCAACTGTTCCCTCCTCGACTCAGAGGCGGCCGATTCTACCCCGCGACTGCGACTGTGTCATCCCGCCGCGTTCGCAACTCCATGTTAAACTCGCTCCATGGTGCGTCCCGAGCCCAGCGAACGCAACGTGCCTCACGCTGAAACTCCTGCGTCGCGCAACCTCATCATGGGCACGGCCGGGCACGTGGATCACGGCAAGACTGCACTCGTCCGCCTCCTCACCGGGATCGACACCGACCGACTAAAAGAGGAGCGCGAGCGCGGCATCTCGATCGAGCTCGGGTTTGCTCATCTCGACCTGCCCTCGGGACACCGGGTCGGGGTCGTCGACGTGCCTGGGCACGAGAGATTCGTCAAACACATGCTCGCCGGCGCCGGCGGCATCGATTTCGTCCTCCTCGTCGTCGCTGCTGACGAAGGGGTGATGCCGCAGACGATCGAGCACGGCCAGATCGTCGAGCTCCTGGGAGTTACCCGTGGCCTCGTCGTGCTCACCAAAGTGGACATGGTCGAGCCGGAGCTCGTGGACCTCGCCGAAGAGGACGTGCGCGAGTACCTGGCCGGCACTTCCTTCGCCGGATGGCCCATCCACCGCGTCTCCTCGATCACCGGTGAGGGCAAGGATCGACTGATCGAGGCGATCGACGCCCTCGCCGCCACCGTACCCGCCCGCCCAGGAACCGGCTCGCCTCGCCTCCCCATCGATCGCGTCTTCACCATGGAAGGCTTTGGGACCGTCGTAACCGGGACGCTCTGGCGGGGAACGGTGAGCGAGGGGCAACAAGTCGTGGTCGAGCCGGGAGCGCGGGCGGCGCGGGTGCGCCAGGTGCAAGTTCACGGGCGAAAGGTCGCGGCAGCCCAGGCGGGGCAACGAGTGGCCCTCGCCCTTCACGGACTGGCGAAGGACGACGTTGCGCGCGGCGACTGGGTCGCGGCCGCAGGGGCGATGCGAGAGAGCTCGATCCTCGACGTGCGATTGCGCGCGGTGGAAGCCGGCGAGCGCACTATTCGCCAGCGCGAGCGCGTGCGCTTTCATCTGGGGGCGACCGAGGTGTTCGGGCGGGTGACCTTGTTCGGGCGCGAGGAGCTCGGCCCCGGTGAAGATGACGTAGCCCAGATCCGGCTCGAAGATCCGATCGTCGCCGAGCGCGGCGACCGCTTTGTCATTCGCTGGTACTCGCCCACGCACACCGCCGGCGGCGGGCAGGTGATCGAGGGCCAGGCGCGCAAACGCCGCCGCTCCGATGTCGAAGCGGCGGCCGCGCTCGCCGTGCTCGAGCGCGGGTCGGCGGCCGAACGGGTGCTCGCCGCCCTCACCGGCCGGCCGGCGAGCGGCCTCATGAACGGGCTCACCATGGAGGAGCTCGCCGCCCGAACTGGCGCTTCATCGGAAGATGTGGCCGCCGCGGTGGCCGAGCTGACCCAAGATGGCCGGGTTGGCTCTCTCGGCCCCGGGCGGTTGGTGAGCGGAGCCCACAAGGCCGAGATCGTGCGCGAGATCGAAGCGGCAGCCTGCGACTACCAGGCCCGGTTCCCGCTCCGCTTCGGGATCCCGCGCGGAGAAGTGCGGAGCCGCCTCGCCGGAGTTCTCCGACCCGAGGCGGTGGATGCGGCGATCGAGGACCTGGTGGCCGGCGGCCGCCTCTTTGTCCGCGACGACCGCGTGCGTCTCGGTGGGCCCTACCCCGGTTTGCCGCCCCGCCTGCAGGAGGTGGCCGACCGCTTCAAACGGGTCCTCGAAGCGGCGGGATACTCGGTGCCGACGGTGAAAGAGGCGATGGCCGAGGCCGGCGCTGGGCCATGGCCTCAAGCCCAGGAGCTTCTCGGCTTTCTGGTGGGCGAAGCCGAGATCGTGCGCCTCGGGGATGACCTCGCCTACACCCGCGAACAGCTCGCACGCCTCGGGGCGCAAGTCACCGAGGTTCTCCTGGCCAAGGGCGTGCTCACGGTCGCCGACTTCAAAGAAAAGACCGGCGTCAGTCGCAAGTACGCGGTTCCTCTGCTCGAATACTTGGATGGGCGTGGGATCAGCCGGCGGAGCGGCGACAATCGGGTTCCCGGCAGGGCGTTGGCCAGAAAGGCGGAGGCGCCCGGCTGAGCGGCAGCCCGCTGAGCGCTCCTCTGACCGCAGCCCGGCTGAGCGGCAGCTCGGCGGAGGCGCCTTCGGTCCCGCGTCCGGCGCCGGCAGCCCCTTAGCAAGAGCTGTGCTAGACTCTGCCACCGAGTGAAAGAGATGCTCGAGAACCACAACCTCGTCATCCGGCCCCAAGTCGGCCCCGAGCGGGTCGCCCGCCACCATGACGGCGACCATAGCCGCTACTTCGAAACCGGCGGTCACCGGAACACCACCCGTCCTATTCGAGTGGGCAACGTGACCATTGGGGGTGGGGCCCCGGTCAGCGTCCAGACGATGACCAAGACCGGCACCGAAGATGTCGAGGCCACCGTCGAGGAGATCCGTCGCGCGGCCGTTGCTGGAGCCGATCTCGTCCGACTGGCGGTGCCGGACAACGCCGCCGCCGCCGCGCTCCCCGCGATCAGGGCGCGGAGCCCGATCCCGCTCATCGCCGACATCCACTTCAACTACCTCCTCGCCCTGCGCGCCCTCGAAGCCGGGGTGGACGGCCTGCGGTTGAACCCCGGGAACGTGGGCGGTGCGGAGCGGGTCGAGACCGTGGCCCGCGAGGCCAAGGCCCGCGGGGTTCCCATCCGCATCGGGGTGAATGCTGGCTCGCTCGAGCACGACCTGCTCGAGGCCCATGGTGGCCCGACCCCTGAAGCCATGGTGGAGAGCGCGCTCCGCCACGTCGTTATCCTCGAGGACGTCGACTTCCACGACATCAAGGTGAGCCTCAAGGCCTCGAATGTCCCGATGACGGTGGCGGCCTATCGACTCATGGCTCAGCGCAGCCGCTATCCCCTTCATCTCGGGATCACCGAGGCGGGGACCGCCCGCACGGGATCGGTCAAGTCGGCCGTCGGTCTGGGGATTCTCCTGGCCGAGGGGATCGGGGATACGATCCGGGTCTCGCTGGCCACCGACGCCGCCGAAGAGGTGGTGGTCGGCATTCAGATTCTTCGATCCCTCGGCCTCAGGCCTCCCGGGGTGAACGTCATTGCCTGTCCGAGCTGCGGTCGAACCGAGATCGACGTCGAGAAGGTGGCGGTCGCGGTCGAGAAGCGGATCGGGTCGCTGCCGTATGCGGTCAATGTGGCGGTCATGGGTTGCGCGGTGAACGGCCCCGGAGAGGCGGCGGAAGCCCAGCTCGGTTTCGCCGCCGGCGGGCGCGGCGGGCTCCTCTATCGCGACGGCAAGGTGGTGGGGCGGGTGCAGGCGACCGAGGAAGAAGTGGCCGAGGTGCTGGCGCGAGAAGTGGAGTCGTGGGCCGCGCGCCAGAAAGCAGCGGGGACAGCCCCGGCAAGGACAGCCCCGGCGGGCGGCGAGGCCCCACCCGAACCACCAGCCTAGAGCTGGCGGCGCCTCCGGGCTCAGCGCTTCGCTGCTCAATTTTTGACCAGCTGAGGCTTCTCTCCCCTTCCACCGAGCGTATCCTAGGTGGCCCCAGCCCAATTATTTGCTACCGGATCAATCAATTTTGTTGACAACCCCACAGGTTTCGGACACAAGTGAGGCAGAGGTGGTGTTTGCCCTCTGCCGCGTAGGGCGGCGTCGCTCTCACGGCCCTTGAGCTCAGGATCCCAGGCCACTCTCGATCACGAGGGGACCAAGATGAGCTGGCCGATTCCATCGTTTGGTGCGCGCAAGGGTGACTCGCATAATCGCCGCGACTCGAGTGAGGCGGTCAATCGCGCCTCAGCGCATTCCGCCGATCCCTATGGGAATCAGCCCAACAGGGAGCAGCGACCGCCCCGGACGTCGGTGAACGAAGGCAACGACGGCGTCAACGATCTCGCCTCCCAGTCTCATGACTCGGGTCTTGTCATCACCGACGTTCAAGTTCGGCTGGTGGACAATGACCGGTTGCGAGCCTGGGCGACAATCACGTTCAACGGAGTCTTCGTCGTCAAGGGCATCCGGGTCATCCAGGGCAACACCCGCCTTTTCGTCGCCATGCCGTCCAAGCAGCAGAAGGATGGCAAGTACCAGGACATCGCACATCCGATCAATCCGGATTTTCGCGACTTCCTCGAACGTCGCATCCTCGATGTGTATCACCGGATTGATGCGGAGGGCGTGTATCGGGTGGCGCCGCGCTCGTTCGCGGATGCGGATACCGTGGACCGCGAGGAGTTCTGAGCCGTCCCTAGTCCTGCTCCATCCCCTCGCCGCCGGCAGGCCGGCGCGGGGCGGCCATCACTGTCTTCTCACGTAGACAGGCCGCCATCCCCGGGGGTGACCGGCGCGGTTTTCGCACGTATCGCTTCTCGGTCACGATCACCGGAACCAGGCGCGAGTGGCGCGCCTGGCTGAAGAAGGCGGCGTAACTGGCCGCAGCCTCGATCACGGCGCGAGGCGGAATGCCGCGGGAGCCATCGCTCCGGCGAAGCACGACATGCGATCCGGCCGCCCCGCGGGCGTGGAGCCAGAGGTCGTGAGGGCGGGCGAGCTCGTGGGTGAGGACGTCGTTGTCGGCGCTGGAGCGGCCCACCCAAACCTCCCAGCCCCCGCTTAGCGGGTAAGCGCGATAGGGCAGGCGCACTGGCGGCTCGCCGCGCTTGGTTCGCTTACCACCCTTTGGCGTACCGCTCCTTGTCGCACGGCTCTTTGGCGCACCGCCCTCACCTTGGGTCGCTTCGACTATTTCTTTCACCAGCTCACCCGGCAACACACCGGTTGCGGCCAGGTCGCGAGCGAGCCCGGCCAGGTCACGAGCCAGCCCGGCCATGTCGCGAGCCCCCGCCATGGCGTCGAGACTCGAGTCACCGATCTCGGCGAGACGGGTCTCGGCGGCGGCGAGCGCCTGCCCGCGTTCATCGAGCTCACGTGCGCGGGCCGCGAGTTTCTGCGCCGCCCGCTCGGCCCGGCGCGCCGCCTGGAAGTAGGCCTGGGCGTTGGCCGCCGGGGTACGGCGGGGGTCAAGATCGATGGCGACGGGATCACCGCCGTAGGGATCGGGAAGCTCCACTCGGGCGGTCCCGCGCGTAATCCGGGGAAGATGGGCGAGGACGATTTCTCCCTGCCGGCGGAGGCTCGCGGCATCGCCGAGCTTCCGGGTGTCGCGTGCGAGTCCTTGCCGGGCACGGGTCAAGGTCGCGGCCTCGGTCCGCAGGGCGCGGGCGAGGGTGGTCCGAAGGCGGCTCGCACGCTCGTGCTGCATCCGGAGCCGGGCCCATTCGGCAACCACCGCGAGCACGCCTGCGGTCCTTGGGCCGTCGCCCACGCCGGGGACGAGCTCCGGCGCTCCTTCCGCATCGGGCGCGATGACCACCGGGCCGCGATAGCCCACAAGCCGCGACCCCGCTTCTGCGGCATCGCTCGCACCGGTGAGGATCGCGGCCAGGCGCTCGACCGGCACGCCTCGCAAGTGCGGGGCGAGGATGCGGGCCCATGTTCGCGGATCGGCGCCGGACGCGGAGGCAAGGCAGGCCTCGATGACCGCCGCCGCCGGGGGCACGGTCTTGGGAGAGTTGAGGTTGAACGGCAGGAGGTAGGGAGCGCCGCGCTCCATCCGCCGGTTGTCGGGACGGCTCGTGCCCGGAGCGCGCACCGCGGCCACCACGGCCTCCCCCAAGGTCACGACCAGGAATGGAGTGCGGGGCAGAAGCTCGAAGAAGATGGCGAGGGGCGGAGTGGCGGCTTCGCTGGTTTCGCCGGCTTCGCCGGTCTGGCGGGTTTCGCCGGGTTGGCTCGTTTTGCTGGCTTCACCGGTTTGACGGGTTCCGCCGGGCTGGCTCGTTTCGCCCGAGTAGGGGCGCAAGACGAGGCGCAGGACTCGTTCCAATCCGATCGTATCCACCGCGGTGAGGACGGCGCCCGCGAGGAGAGCGGGCACCTCACCAAGTTGGTCGGTGAGCCGGCGATTGAAGCGGGCGCTGGGCTCGAGACGAGCGTGTGGGGCGCCTGGCCAGACGGCCAGCACCACCATGTCGGGCTCCGGCCGGCCGGCGAGGACGAGACCAAACTCCTGCGGGTTCAAGAGCCCCACTCGCCGCACGGTGCGGCCGCGGCAGGCGGCGTCGAGCTCGTGGGCCAGGGCGCGGAGAACGAGCGGATTCATTGCGGCCACGGTGAGGAAATCTCGGGTCGCCGTCAACCCGGTCCTGCCGGCGCGAAGTGAAGCGCGGCCGCCTTTACAACACCGCTTCGCGATGGCATAATGCGGTTTCCCTGATCCCGGCAATTGTCATCGTTCGTAAGATTCACGATAGTCCCGGAAGAATCGTGCAAATTTCCAAGATTTCCGGAAACTTCCCGGGTTCCCGGATGGTTTCCAACCGGGAAACAACCGGCGAGTCGCCCATGAAGAGCATGACCGGCTTCGGCAGAGCAGCGGTCGAGCGGAACGGGCGCACCTGCACGGTCGAGATCCGGTCTGTCAACCACCGCTACTGTGAGATCTCCTTCCGCCTGCCGCGGGCGCTCCAAGGCCTCGAGCCGGAAGGACGCCATCTGTTGCAAGAGAGCTTCCCGCGGGGAGCGATCTCGGTCACCGTTCTCCTGGATGGCCGGGAAGACGATCAGGGGACCCTGGTGGTCAACAGCCCGATCGCTCATCGCTACATCGAGCTGCTCCGCGAGCTGAAGCGCACCCAAGGGCTTACCGGCGAGCTCGACATCAATACCATCGCGCTCTTGCCCGATCTGTTCACCTACGACTACAGCGAGGTGGAGCAGAAGGGACTCTGGCCGCTGCTTCAGGCCGCACTCAACCAGGCGGCTGAGCGGGTCAATCTGAACCGTGGCGAGGAGGGGAAGCTCCTGGCGCAAGAATTCCGCAAGCGCGTCGGACACATGGAGGCCCTGCTGGGCGAGCTGGAAGGGAGGGCGCCGGCTCGCGCGACGGGGATGAAAGAGCGGCTGCGCGCGCGGCTCGGATGCCTGACTGCGGAGACGGGAGTCGATCCGGGACGCTTGGCGCAGGAGCTTGCCATTCTGGCCGACCGGATCGACTACACCGAGGAGTGCGTCCGGCTGAAAGCCCACACGCAGCAGTTTGTGGATATCATGAACTCAAACGGCCCGGTGGGCCGAAGGCTCAACTTCGTCGTCCAGGAGATGGGCCGTGAAGCCAACACCATTGGCTCGAAGGCGAATGACCCCGAGGTCTCGGGGATCGTGGTCGAGCTCAAGGAAGAGATCGAGAAGCTCCGCGAGCAGGTGCAAAACGTGGAATGACGCCGAAGAGGCGGTACACGCGATCCTTCCCAGTGGTGATCTCGGGTCCCTCGGGGGTGGGCAAGAGCTCAATCGTTTCTCGGCTGATCGAGCTCGACCCGAGCGTGCGCCTCTCGGTGTCGGTGACCACCCGCCAGCGCCGTCCAGCAGAGGTGGAGGGGCGCGATTACGTCTTCCTGACCGGCGACGAGTTCGAGCGGCGCCGGGCGGCAGGGGCCCTGATGGAGTGGGCGGAGGTGCACGGGTATCTCTATGGAACGCCTCGCGAGCCGCTCGATCGGTGGCTGGCGGAGGGCCGCGAGGTGCTGCTTGACATCGACTACCAGGGCGGGCTCAAGATCAGGGAGGCCTACTCGGAGGCGGTGCTGATCTTCATCTTGGCTCCGTCCTGGCAGGAGCTGGAGGCCCGCCTGCGCGGGAGGGGGAGTGATGCGGAGACTCAGGTTGCGCGCCGCCTCGACAATGCAGCGCGCGAGGTCTCCCATGCCGAGCGCTACGACTATTTCGTGGTCAACGCCGAGATCGACGTCGCATGCGAGCAGGTCAAGGCCATCATGAACTCTGAGCGCCAGCGCATCTCCCGCCTCGCCAAGGGAATGCCGTCCATGCTGTCAACGGGTCCAATCAGCGACACTTCAACTGAGGACCGCAGGGCCCATCCAGCGCGAGGCCGGGCGCAGGCCTAGCCGAGGCGAGGCATCGAGGGAGCGCACGTCGACATGCTGCGGGGTACCGAGCTTATCCTTGGGGTTACTGGATCGATCGCCGCCTTCAAGGCGCTCGAGGTCCTCCGGCTCCTCACTCTGGAGGAGGGGGCGAAGGTCACGGCCATCCTCACCCAGAATGCCACGCGCTTCGTCGGCCCGCTCAGCTTCAGTGTCCTATCCGGCCGACCTTGCCTGACCGACCAGTTTGCAGCCGAGGAGGTGCGGGCGAGCTTCATTCCGGCCGACGCACCGGGACGGGTTCCCATTGTCCACATCGACCTGGCCCACCACGCTGATCTCGTGGTCGTCGCCCCGGCCTCGGCCAATCTGATTGGCAAACTGGCGGCCGGCATCGCCGACGACCTGCTCACGGTGACCATCATGGCGACCACGGCCCCGGTCGTCCTGGCGCCGGCCATGAACAACCACATGTGGGAGAACCCGATCGTCCAGGCTAATGTGCGGCGGCTCACCGAGATTGGGTACCACTTTGTCGGCCCGGTGGCCGGCGATCTGGCCTGTGGCGAGGGACCGGGGCGCTTGGCCGACCCGGCGGCGATCGTCGCCGCTTGCCGCGGGCGGATACGGGCGCGGTCGGGTCCGCTCACCGGGAAGACCGTCCTGGTCACGGCAGGTCGTACAGAGGAGCCGCTCGATCCGGTGCGATCGCTTTCGAACCGCTCGAGCGGCAAGATGGGCTATGCGGTCGCCGCTGCCGCCCGCGACCTCGGGGCGCGGGTGGTGCTGGTGACGGGGGCGGCCTCGGTTCCTCCTCCGGCCGGAGTCCTAGTGCTCGAAGCCACCACCGCCGAGGCCATGCGGGAGCGGGTGCTCTCCGAGTTCGAGCATGCCGATGCGCTGGTCATGGCGGCGGCGGTGGCCGACTACCGGCCGAAGGCAGCGAATCCGGAAAAGATCCGCCGTCAATCCAAGCCGCTCCATCTCGAGCTGGAGCCCACCGTCGATATCCTGGCCGAGGCGGGAAGCCGCAAAGGTGGGAGGGTCTTAGTCGGCTTTGCGCTGGAGACTGGGGACGGCGGGGTCGCCAGCGCGCGCGAGAAGCTTCTGGCCAAGAACATCGATCTCGTGGTCGTGAACCAGGCGGAGGAGGCGATCGGGGCCGACACCAACCGGGTGATGCTGGTCGATCGCAACGGCGCACGCGCGCTGCCCTTGCTCCCCAAGGCGGAAGTGGCACGGGCGATCCTTGCTGATGTCGTGCAGCGGTTGGGGGGGCAATGAGCGTGTCGCGCAGCGTGATGCCGCCGCCGGCAGCACGGGAGGCGTTGATGGAGGTGCGAACGATGCTGGCGGCGGAGATCGAGGCTGGCCGCGGCCGGGTGCTCGATGCCGAGCTCAAGCAGAAGATGGATGCTTGGGTCTCCTCAGTCTCTTCGCCAGCTCCGCCGTCTTCCCCCGCTTCGGTCTCTTTGCCAACTCCGCCCTCTTCCCCAACTCCGGTCGCTTTCACAGCGCCAGCTCCGGCGCCTTCCCCCGCGCCTGGCGGCGGCGAGGCTCGGCGCCAGCAGATGGCGGCGCTCGTCGCCCGAGCCGAGGCGTGCACGCGCTGCGGGCTCCATGTGACTCGCAACCGGGTGGTGACCGGGGTGGGGGACCTCGACTCGCCCCTCATGCTGGTCGGTGAGGCGCCCGGGCACGAGGAGGACCAGACGGGCGAGCCCTTCGTGGGCCGCGCCGGTCAGCTCCTGAATCGAATCCTGGCGGCGATCGAACTCGACCGCCGGCAGGTCTACATCGCCAACGTGATCAAGTGCCGGCCGCCCGAGAACCGCAATCCGGCGCCGGCCGAGATCGCGACGTGTTCGCCCTTTCTCTTCGAGCAGATCGAGCTCGTCCAGCCGCAGGTCATCTGTGCACTCGGCCGTTTCGCCGCCGCAACCCTCCTCCGCACGAACCAGAGCCTGGCGGCACTGCGCGGTCGGGTGCATGATTACCGTGGGATTCCGGTGGTTGTCACTTATCATCCGTCGGCGCTGTTGCGCTACCCCGCCTACAAGCGTCCGACATGGGAGGACATGCAGGTCGTCCAACGACTCTTGGCCGGCGTTGCTGCACCCGCGGTGACCGCCGGCATCAAGGATTAGCCCGCGGCTGATTTTCGTTTGATGTTCGATTGAATTGCCCGGTCCGGGGCCCTGGCTTTGAGGGCCCGGCGGGGCAGCCTCCCGCGCCCCGCGAGCGCGGCGAGACTCCCCCGGCGTGCCTAGCACTCGGATTAGCTCTCTTGGTCCCCCGGGTCGACGCGGGTCGTGTTGTCTAACATCTGGGCCGTCGCTTCTGCGCGTGCCGCCCGCGGGGCCGGCAGCGGAAGTCGGCCCCGGGGGTGGACCATGAACCAGCCTTGGCACGCTGCCGATTCCGAATTCGAGGGGCGCGTCCCGCCCCAAGCCATCGATGCCGAGCGCTCCGTGCTCGCTGCGATGTGTCTCACCAAGGAGGCGATCGCGCGCGCGGTCGAGCGCCTGGACGAACACTCCTTCTACCGG
>Ga0184637_10002818_pt1 | contig 11051 bp, 4 predicted proteins | sample PLM3_127_b2_FD_133143 | JGI IMG/M metagenome (GOLD analysis project Ga0184637, IMG submission 133143) | Groundwater sediment microbial communities from an aquifer in East River, Colorado, USA - PLM3_127_b2 | ecosystem: Environmental > Terrestrial > Soil > Riparian zone | place: USA: East River... | reverse complement strand
CAGTCCCTTCTTCGACAACACCAGCGTGATCGCCGACGTCAGCGTCGTCTTCCCGTGGTCCACATGACCGATCGTCCCCACGTTCACGTGCGGCTTCTTCCGCTCGAACTTCGCCTTCGCCATCTTGGACCTCCTGGACCCCCGCGCGGCGGGCGCTGCCCGCCCCCGCTCTCTCGCCCCGCTCTCTCGCCCCGCTCTACCGAGCCGAGACGACCGCCTGGGCCACCCCCTCGGGCACGGCCTCGTAGCGCGCAAACTGCATGGTGTAGACCGCGCGTCCCTGGCTCGCGGAACGCAAATCGGTTGCGTAACCGAACATCGCTGCCAGCGGAACGTGCGCCACCACGACCTGGACATCGCCGCGGCGGAACATGCCCGTGATCCGTCCCCGGCGGGCGCTCAGGTCGCTGATCACCTCGCCCATGTACTCCTCCGGAACCACGACCTCGACCTCCATGATCGGCTCGAGGAGCTGCGGGTTGGCCCGCTGAAGCGCCTCTCTCATCGCCCGCATCCCGGTCACCCGGAACGCCATCTCGGAGGAGTCCACCTCGTGGTAGCTGCCGTCGAGGAGAGTGACCTTGACATCGACCACCGGGAATCCAGCCAGCATCCCGCTTTCGAGCGAGTCACGCACTCCACGATGGATGGGTTGGATGTACTCGCGCGGGATCGCGCCGCCCACGATCTTGTCAATGAACACGAACCCGCCCCCCGGATTGGGTTCGAGTCGAATCTTCACGTCCCCGTACTGCCCGTGGCCGCCGGTCTGTTTGACGTAGCGCTCACGGTGCTCGATCGTCTGGGTGATGGTCTCGCGGTAGGCGACCTGCGGTTTGCCCACCGACGCTTCGACCCGGAACTCGCGGAGCATGCGGTCGGTGAGGATCTCCAGATGCAACTCGCCCATTCCCGAGATGATGGTCTGTCCGGAGTCCTCGTCGGTCCTGATCTGGAAGGTCGGATCTTCCTCGGCCAGCTTCTGCAAAGCCGTGGCGAGCTTCTCCTCGTCCGCTTTGGTCTTGGGCTCGATGGCCACCGAGATGACCGGCTCGGGGAAATGCATCGACTCAAGAAGAATGGGATGGTCCGGATCGCACAACGTGTCACCGGTGGACACCCGGCGGAGTCCCACGCCGGCCACGATCTGCCCGGCATGGGCCTCGTCCACCTCTTCGCGCTTGTTGGCGTGCATGCGGACCAACCGGCCCAGCCGTTCGTTCTTCTGGGTCGTGGCGTTGAGCAAGGTCGCACCCGAGGCCAGAGTCCCCGAGTAGACCCGGAGGAACACCAGTCGGCCGACGAAGGGGTCGGTCATCACTTTGAAAGCCAGACCGGAAAACGGCTCGTCGTCGCTCGGCCGGCGCACTTCCTCGCCTTCGTGGGTGGGATGGCGTCCGACCACGGGCCGCACGTCGGCCGGCGAAGGAAGGTAGTCGACGACGCCGTCGAGGAGCAGCCGCACCCCCTTGTGCTTGAAAGCCGAGCCGCCGAAGACGGGCACGATCTTGCTGGCCATGGTGCCCCGGCGGATGGCGCCGCGGAGCAATACGGGGTCGAGCGGCCCGCCTTCGAGATAAGCGGCCATGAGCTCGTCCGAGAACTCGGCCACGCTGTCGAGGAGGGTATGTCTGGCGGCGTCGGCCTTGGCGATCAGGTCCTTGGGGATCGGCTGGGCCTCGGGCCGGATGATCGTGCCCTCTTCGATGTAGGCCACGAACTGCATTGAGACCAGGTCGATGATCCCCTGGAAAATGTCCCCCATCATGACCGGGATCTGAACCGGCACCGGATGCGCTCCCAATCGCTCGCGAATCATCCGCACCACGAAGTCAAAGTCCGATCCCACTCGGTCGAGCTTGTTCACGAAAGCGATGCGGGGGATGCCGTACTTGTCCGCCTGCCGCCAAACCGTCTCCGACTGCGGCTCCACGCCCCCGACCCCGCAAAAGACCGCAATTGCGCCGTCGAGCACCCGCAGCGAGCGCTCGACCTCGACCGTGAAGTCAACGTGCCCCGGCGTATCGATGATGTTGATCGCGTGTTTGTCCCAAACTGTCGTTGTAGCCGCCGATGTGATCGTGATTCCCCGCTCCCGCTCCTGCTCCATCCAGTCCATCGTCGTGGTGCCTTCGTGCACCTCGCCCGCCCGGTGAATCCGGCCGGTATAGAACAGGATGCGCTCGGTGAGCGTGGTCTTACCCGCATCGATGTGGGCCATGATGCCGATGTTGCGGGTCTTTTCGATCGAGAACTGGCGTGGCACAGGACTGGAACCTCGGAAAGCCTCGGGCACGGAAAACCAAGGGCACCCGCCGTGCGGCATCCACCGCGGGCAGGTGGCCTTGAGGTCAGGGCGGCCTGACGCGCTTATGATCTGAGCAGCCGCTCTAGCAGCCCCCGGTCGGTGGCCATCGGATGAGGACCGTCAGGTCCCGCGACAGCCTTCAGGGCTTTATCAGCGGCTTGGCAGGATTACCACCGGTAGTGGGCAAAGGCCTTGTTGGCCTCAGCCATCTTGTGGGTGTCTTCCCGCTTCTTCACCGCCGCCCCCTCCCCCTTCGAGGCGGCGATGATTTCCATGGCCAGCTTCTCCCGCATCGTATGCTCCGACCGAGCGCGAGCATAGGAGATGAGCCAGCGAATGCCGAGCGCTGTGCGCCGGTCGGGGCGGATTTCGACCGGCACCTGGTAGGTCGCCCCACCAACGCGCCTGGATTTGACCTCGAGCACCGGCTTGATGTTGTTCAACGCCGTCTTGAACACCGAAAGCCCGTCCTGCTTGAGCTTGTCCTCCACGATATGGAGGCTGCCGTAAAGCGTCTGTTCGGCCACGCTCTTCTTCCCCCGTCCCATCAAGCAGTTGATGACACGGGAGACGAGAACGTTGTTGAAAACCGGGTCCGCCGGCGGCTCTCGCTTTTCGCTCCCTCTTCGTCTCGGCATGAACTCGTCAAGCCTCTTTCTTGCGCTTGGTTCCGTACTTGGAACGACTTTGGTGGCGCCCATCGACGCCCGAGGCGTCGAGAGTGCCGCGGACCACGTGGTAGCGCACCCCCGGGAGATCCTTCACTCGGCCCCCTCGAATCAGGACGATCGAGTGCTCCTGGAGGTTATGACCCTCGCCCGGGATGTAGCAGGTCACCTCGATGCCGTTGGTGAGCCGCACCCGGGCCACCTTGCGGAGGGCCGAGTTCGGCTTCTTCGGAGTCGAGGTATAGACCCGGGTGCAAACCCCGCGCTTCTGCGGCGCGCCGCGAAGCGCCGGGGACTTGGTCCGGTTCTTGACCCGCTTGCGCCCCTTGCGAACCAGCTGGCTCAGGGTCGGCACGTGATCCCCATCTCCTTCTTGAATCGATGAATCGATTTACCGGTCGCAGGCTTCGCCGGAGGGCAATCCAGACCCCCGACGGCGCATGAACCGGCGCTGACTGTTCCCGCTAACTGTAAGTTTAGCTTGATGTTAAGATTCGAGAGGAGCTTTAGGGCGGGGCTCCAGCCTCGGGACACAGACCGGGGAGCGTATCGAGACGCGGCCCGCCAGTCAAGGCCTTTTGGGCCTTTCAAGCCGTCCTTACATCCACCTGCTCGACCGGGAACTCCTGCTCATGCCGTTGCTCCGCTTCAATGGCCGCCGCCTCCTCCTCTTCAAAGAGGTAGTCCTCCTCGGGGTGCTCGATGACGTGCATCTTCCGGTACCGCGCAAATCCGGTGCCGGCGGGGATCAGGTAGCCGATGGTGACGTTCTCCTTGAGTCCGCGCAGGGGGTCGACGCTGCCCCGAATCGAGGCCTCGGTGAGCACCCGGGTGGTCTCCTGGAACGAGGCGGCCGAGATGAAGCTCTGAGTGGAAAGCGAAGCCTTGGTGATGCCCAGGAGCAGCGGCTGGAAAGTGGAAGGCTGGCCGCCTTCGGCCTTCACCCGCTCCTGCTCCTCGCGGAGCTGGATCTTGTCCACCTGCTCCCCCTCCAGGAAATTCGTGTCACCCGGGTCCTCGACCCGCACCTTCTGGAGCATCTGGCGCACGATGACCTCGATGTGCTTGTCGTCGATGCGCACCCCCTGGAGCCGATAGACCTCCTGGATCTCGTTAAGTAGGTAAGCCTGGACCTCGTTGATCCCCTTGATCTTGAGGATGTCATGCGGGTTGACCGGGCCCTCGGTGAGACGCTCGCCGGCTTCGACGTAATCTCCCGCCTGGACGCGCATGTGCTTCCCGTGGGGAATCAGGTACTCACGAGTGTCGCCGGTCGGGTTGGCAATGATGACTTTCCGCATGCCGCGAGTCTCGTCGCCAAACTCGACCCGGCCGTCGATCTCGGCCACGGTCGACGCATCCTTGGGCTTCCGCGCTTCGAACAACTCCGACACTCGAGGCAAACCGCCAGTAATATCACGGGTCTTCGAGATGGCCCGCGGGATCTTGGCCAGGATGTCGCCGATCTGCACCTGCTGGCCGTCCTTGACCTCGAGGCGGGCGCCGGTCGGCAGCGGGTAGTGGTCGATCCGCTCACCTCGCGCGTCCAGAATGTCCACGTGCGGGTGGAGTACTTTCTCCCGGTCGTCCACAATCACCTGCAACCGCTGGCCCGATGACGGGTCGAACTCGTCGCGGACCGTCACCCGGTCACGGATGTCTCCGTACCGGATGATTCCGGCGCGGGAAGTGATGATGGTCAGGTTGTAGGGATCCCACTCGAAGACCTCATCCCCTTCGTTGATCGTAGCTCCATCTCCGGCGAGGAGCTTGGCGCCGTGTGGCGGGTTGTACCGGTAGCGCACCCGGCCCTCGGAATCGACGAGCTCGATCTCCCCGCGGTGCCCGAGAACGATCTTCTGCCCGCTTTCGGTCTCGATGGTGGTGAGATCGACGAAGCGGAGCTTGCCGCTGGCCTTGGCCTGGATCCGCGTCTGCTCGACGATACGGCCCGCAACCCCGCCGATGTGGAAGGTACGGAGGGTGAGTTGCGTCCCCGGCTCGCCGATCGACTGCGCCGCCACCACTCCCACCGCCTCACCCAGGGTCACCATGCGGCCGGTGGCCAGGTTGCGCCCGTAGCATTTGCCGCAGACCCCACGCTTCGACTCGCAGGTAAGAACCGAGCGGATCTCGACCCACTCGACGCCCGAGCTCTCAATCTGATCCGCCGTATCCTCGTCAATCTCGCTCCCCGCCGCGATCTTGAGCTCGCCCGAGATCGGATCGATGACATCGGCGGCGCTCACCCGGCCGACGATGCGCTCGGAGAGCGGCTCGATGATCTCCTCGCCCTCCTTGATCGCGCTCACTTCCAGGCCGCGTACCGAGCCACAGTCTTCCTCGTTGATGATCATGTCCTGGGCGACGTCAACCAGACGGCGAGTGAGGTAACCGGCATCCGCCGTCTTGAGGGCGGTGTCGGCCAGCCCCTTGCGGGCCCCGTGCGTCGAGATGAAGTACTCGAGCACCGTGAGCCCCTCCTTGAAATTGCGGATGACCGGCGACTCGATGATCTCGCCCAGACCGCCGGTGATCTTCTTCTGAGGTTTGGCCATGAGCCCGCGCATCCCGGCGAGCTGGCGGATCTGCTCCGCGGACCCGCGCGAGCCCGACTCCGCCATCATGAAGATGGGGTTGAAGCCGCTCCGGTCCCGCCTGAGCCCCTCGAATGTCACCTGCTCGACATAGTTGGTGGCGTGGGTCCAGGTGTCGATCACCTTGTTGTAGCGCTCGCCGTCGGTGATCACCTTGTCCTGATACTGGCGAGTGATCTCGTCCACCTTCTTCTGCGCCTCGCTGATGATCTGAACCTTCTCCGGCGGCACGATCAGATCGTCAACGCCAACCGTGATCCCGGCCTGGGTGGCGTAGTCGAAGCCCAGGTTCTTGAGCCCATCAAGGAAGCGGGCGGTCACCATGTTGCCCAGCTTGCGGTAGCAGTCGCCGACCAGCTTCTCGATGTCCTTCTTGTTCAGGCTGCGGTTCACGAACTCCATGCCCGGCGGCAAAGTCTCGTTGAACACGACCCGGCCGACGGTGGTCTCGATCAGCTTGCCCCTGATCTCGACCTTGATCCGGGCATGCAGATCGACCTGCTCGTGGTCGTACGCCGCTCGCACCTCTCCGGTCGAGGAGAAGATCTTATCTTCGCCCCTGGCCCCCAACCGCTCCTTGGTCAGGTAGTGGCAACCGAGGACGATGTCCTGGGAGGGGGTAGCGACCGGCCGCCCATTGGCCGGGAGCAGGATGTTCTGGGTGGACATCATGAGTTGGCTGACTTCGATCTGTGCCTCGAACGAAAGGGGCACATGCACCGCCATCTGATCGCCGTCGAAGTCGGCATTGAAGGCGGCGCAGACCAGCGGATGGATGCGGATCGCCTTGCCCTCGACCAGCACCGGCTGGAACGCCTGAATGCCCAGGCGGTGGAGGGTGGGGGCACGGTTGAGCATCACGGGGTGGTCCTTGATGATCTCGCCCAGAATGTCCCAGACCTCCGGGCGTTCGCGCTCGACCAGTTTCTTGGCGCTCTTGACTGTCTGCACAAACCCGCGGTCCTCGAGCCGCTTGATGATGAAGGGCTTGAACAGCTCGAGGGCCATGTTCTTGGGCAGCCCGCACTGGTGGAGCTTGAGCTCGGGTCCAACCACGATCACCGAGCGACCCGAGTAGTCCACCCGCTTCCCGAGGAGGTTCTGGCGGAAACGGCCTTGCTTGCCCTTGAGCATGTCAGAGAGCGACTTGAGCGGCCGATTGCCCTGACCCCGCACCGCCCGCGACCGCCGCCCATTGTCGAACAGCGCGTCCACCGCTTCCTGGAGCATGCGCCTCTCGTTGCGCAGGATGACCTGGGGCGCCTTGATGCTCATCAGCTTCTTGAGCCGGTTGTTGCGGTTGATGACGCGCCGATAGAGGTCATTGAGATCGGAAGTGGCAAAGCGGCCCCCGTCGAGCGGGACGAGCGGTCGCAGATCGGGAGGCAGCACTGGAATGACGGTGACGATCATCCACTCCGGCCGGTTGCCGCTCTGGCGGAAGGCTTCCACCGTGCGCAGCCGCTTGAGGGTCTCCTTCTTGCGCTGCAGCGAGGTCTCGACCTTGGCCCGCTGCTTGAGCCCGGCCGACATCTCTTCGAGGTCGACGGCGGTCAAGAGCTCGCGGACGGCCTCGCCGCCCATCTTGGCCACGAACTCGTTGTTCGGGTCGTCCCGCAACTCCTGGTACTCGTCCTCGGTGAGGAGCTGCCTCTGCGTGAGGGTGGTGTTGCCGGGATCGACGACAATGTAGGACTCGTAGTAGAGCACTCGCTCGAGGTCACGGACCGACATTTCGAGCAGGTGACCGATTCGAGACGGCACGCTCTTGAAGTACCAGATATGGCTCACCGGCACGGCCAGCTCGATACTGCCCAGCCGCTCACGCCGGACCTTGGCTTGCGTGACCTCCACGCCGCAGCGGTCGCAGATGACGCCGCGATAGCGAATGCGCTTGTACTTGCCGCAGTTGCACTCCCAGTCCTTGACCGGACCGAAGATCCGCTCGCAGAACAGGCCGTCCTTCTCGGGTTTGAAGGAGCGGTAGTTGATCGTCTCGGGCTTGGTGACCTCGCCTGACGACCACGAACGAATGGTCTCCGGGGAAGCGAGCTGAATGCGAATGGCGTTGAAACGCCGCTTCGTTTCAGTTCGCTCATCGCCGCGAGTCAGGCTGATTCGCCCCTCCGGAAAGGGAAACGCCGAGGTCCTGAGCCCGGTGGTCGCCTGCATCATCCAAACCTCCTCGTGAGTCTGCGGGGGGCCGAAAAACTCAGCACCCGCCTTAGCCTAGACTCCAAGCTCTTCGAACTTCACGTCGAGGCAGAGGCTCTGAAGCTCCTTCACCAGCACGTTGAACGATTCCGGGATGCCCGGCTCGGGCGGGTTCTCCCCCTTCACGATCGCCTCGTAAATGCGCGACCGTCCCGGTACATCGTCCGACTTGACGGTGAGCAACTCTTGCAAGGTGTAGGCGGCGCCATAGGCTTCGAGCGCCCACACCTCCATTTCTCCGAAGCGCTGTCCGCCGAACTGGGCCTTGCCACCCAGTGGCTGCTGGGTGACCAGTGAGTAGGGCCCAATCGAGCGCGCGTGAATCTTGTCATCCACCAGGTGGGAGAGCTTCATCATATAGATGTAGCCCACCGTGACCCGTTCATCGAAGGACTTGCCGGTGCGACCGTCATAGAGCACGCTCTTGCCGTCCTCTGGGAGTCCCGCCTCGCGCAGCATCCCCTTGATCTCGTCCACGGTCGCCCCGGCGAACACTGGAGTGGCCACCGTGAGTCCCAGATGGTGCGCCGCCCAACCGATGTGAGTCTCGAACACCTGGCCGATGTTCATGCGCGACGGTACACCGAGCGGGTTCAAGACCATGTCCACGGTCCGCCCGTCCGGCAGGTTGGGCATGTCCTCCTCGGGCATGATCTTGGCCACGACACCCTTGTTGCCATGCCTTCCCGCCATCTTGTCGCCCACCGACAAGCGGCGCTTCTTGGCCACGTAGACCTTGACCAGCTTCACCGCCCCCGGCGGCAACTCGTCGCCCCGGGTCACCTTCTCGATCTCCTTCTCGAGCTCCTTCTCGATCTTCTCCATCGCCACCGCCGCAGCTTCCATGTGATGCCAGAACTGCTCGTTGAGCCGGCGGTCGGTCACCACCTCGGAGTCCCAGGGAATGTCGTCGAAGTCGATCTTTTCGATGAGCTGGTCGCTGATCCGGGTGCCCGCGCGGACCATGGCGCGACCGGTGGAGGCGCGGATGATCCGGCCGACGGGTTGGCCGCCCAGGAACTCCAAGATGTCGCGGTTGCGCGCCTCGATGATGCGCTGCTTGTCCCGCCGCGACTGGCGCCGGAGCGTCTCGATCTTCTTCTTCTCCTGTTTCTTGGCGTTCTCGTCCTTCTCGCGCCGCGAGAACACCTTGATGTCGATGACCACCCCGTCCATCCCGGGCGGAGCCTTGAGTGAGGCGTCGCGGACATCACCGGCCTTCTCGCCGAAGATGGCCCGGAGCAGGCGCTCCTCCGGTGACAGGTCGGTCTCGCCCTTGGGGGTCACCTTCCCGACCAGGATGTCGCCGGCCTTGACCCGAGCTCCGATGCGAACAATGCCCTCCTCGTCGAGGTTCTTGACCGCCTCTTCAGACACGTTCGGGATCTCGCGGGTGATCTCCTCGACCCCGCGCTTGGTGTCCCGCACCTGAAGCTCGAACTCTTCGATGTGAACCGAGGTGAACCGATCGCCCTTGAGCAGCCGTTCGGAGACCAGAACGGCATCCTCGAAGTTGTAGCCGCCCCAGGGCATGAAGGCGACCAAGACATTGCAGCCGAGAGCAAGCTCGCCGTCCTTGGTGGCAGCACCGTCGCCCAGGAGCTCGCCCCGCTTCACCTTCTGTCCGATCTCGACCACCGGACGCTGGTTGATGCACGTATCCTGGTTCGAGCGCTTGAACTTGGTCAACTTGTAGACGTCGACGATATCGCCCTTCAGATAGTCGATCTCACCTTGGGCGATCTCGCGGGCCGTGGGCCGCACCACCACCACATCGGCCGACACCTGTTCCACCGTCCCCGCCCGTTTGGCCAGGACCAGCGCCCCGGAGTCCTCGGCCACCTTGCGCTCGAGCCCGGTGCCAACCAGCGGCACTTCGGTCTCGAGCAACGGCACCGCCTGGCGCTGCATGTTGGAGCCCATCAGGGCGCGGTTTGCGTCGTCATGCTCGAGGAACGGGATGAGCGCGGCCGCGGGGCTCACCAGCTGGATGGGTGAGATATCCATGTAGTCAACCCGCTCCGGGTTGATGATCGGGAACTCGCCGCGGAACCGGGCGTAGATCCGCTCGCGGATGAACTTTCCGTGAGTGTCGACCGGTGCGTTCGCCTGAGCGATGTAGTAACGGTCTTCCTTGTCCGCGGAGAGAAACTCGATCTCGCGCAGGTTCACCTGGCCGGTCTTGACTCGGCGGTATGGAGTCTCGAGGAAACCGAGCTCGTTCACTCGCGCATAGGTGGACAGCGAGGAGATGAGCCCAATGTTCGGCCCCTCCGGAGTCTCGATTGGGCACACCCGACCGTAGTGAGTGTAGTGAACGTCTCGCACTTCGAACCCGGCGCGGTCGCGGGTGAGGCCACCCGGACCGAGAGCCGAGAGCCGCCGTTTGTGGGTGAGCTCGGCGAGCGGGTTGGTTTGATCCATGAACTGGCTCAACTGGCTCGAGCCGAAGAAGCTCTGGATCACCGCCGAAATGGTGCGGGCATTGATCAGATCATAGGGCGTGACCTGGTCGGCATCCTGAAGCGAGATCCGCTCGCGAATGATTCGCGCCATGCGGGCCAGCCCGATGTTGAATTGGTTGCCCAAGAGCTCGCCGACCGAACGCACCCGGCGGTTGCCGAGATGGTCGATATCGTCCGTGGTGACCACGATCTCCTCGTGATCGAGACCCAGCCGAAGCCAGACCAGGTAGAGAATGATGGCGACGAAATCCTCCTTGCAAAGGGTGGTCTGGTCCATCGGCGGCGCCTTGAGGCCGAGGCGCTTCAGTCGGGTCGGCCCGCCGAGAAGGGTCTCGTGCCGGAGCTTCTGATTCAGCTTGTAGCGTCCAACCTTGGCCAGTTCGTAGCGCTTGGGGCTGAAGAACAGCCGGTTCAGGATGTCGCGGGCCGATTCGGCGCGCGGCGGGTCACCGGGGCGCAGCAGGCCATAGATGCGGACCAGGGCATCATCCTCGGTCCGGATGGTGTCCTTCTTGAGCGTGTTGCGGATGACGTCGGCTTCATCGCGGCCATACATGTCGAACACCTTGACCGTCTTGACGCCCGAGGTGCGCAGCATCTTGACGCTCTCGTCGGAGATCTCCTCGTTGGTCTCCAGCAAGATCTCCCCGGTTTCGACATTGACCACGTCCTCGGCCGCCACCTTACCGATCAACTCCTCATCGCCGGCGGCCGTCCCGATCTTCTGCTCGGTGGCATCGTAGAATAGTTCCAGAATCTGCTTGTCGCTGACGAACCCGAGCGCGCGCAACAGCACGGT
>Ga0184637_10002817_pt1 | contig 11051 bp, 9 predicted proteins | sample PLM3_127_b2_FD_133143 | JGI IMG/M metagenome (GOLD analysis project Ga0184637, IMG submission 133143) | Groundwater sediment microbial communities from an aquifer in East River, Colorado, USA - PLM3_127_b2 | ecosystem: Environmental > Terrestrial > Soil > Riparian zone | place: USA: East River... | reverse complement strand
TTGACGTTGGGCCAGGCAGAGTCCGCCGCCAGGGTTTCGTTAACTAGTCTCTCAGCTGTTGCCAGTTCGGGCTCCTGTAACCCTTCTGCCCAGTTCAATCTCGGCCTCTGTCCGCTTTCCAAAGTCCAAGTCGAAAGCCCGTACATTGGCGCAGTAGACTCAACGAGCAGGCTCAGTTTTAGCATGACCTCGTAAAGTAGATCAGGCCCGGCATTCGCTGCTTGGCAAAGCGCTCTGACAATCGAACCTATTGGGAGTTCGCTCGTCTGGATATCTGCTTCGGCTGCTTGTGGGTACGAACGGGTCAATTCAGGCATGGAGCCTCTCTGATTCTGATATCAAAAGGAATGGCGTCGGTTACGGAATCGAGGCGGACCACTAAGTTCTTTGAAATGAGAGGCAAGATGGGGTCAGGTACTTGGACCTTCTTTGTTGAGAGCCATTTACTGCTTAGCCCCCAAAGCGTTTGCGGCTCCGAGTCTAGCTTTGTAACAATTCCGTGTCAACCTCTTTAAACGCAGGCTCGCTTCCAGAAAGTGCCCGCTTTTTGTGTTCGCCGTATGTTCGCCTCTCTGGTTCATTAAGCGGCGTTACCTCAAGTAAACGTTGAAGTTACGTACCGAAACCCTTGCAAAGATATTGCTTTACACACTTAAGCACGGGTGCTACATTCCGCCAACGTTGCCCTAAACTGTTGACTGGCAAAGGCTTGGCCATGAGAAAAGCACATCCCATTGGGGTTCCAGTCCCTGAACTATCAAGTATCTTGTGGTCAAACGCACAAAATAGTTAAGCAGCTTCTTAAAAATCAGCTATGACTATTCGATTTGGCACATCTGGATGGCGGGCGGTTATTGCCGACGAATTCACCTTCGCCGGCGTTCGGTCCGTCACCAGCGCCATTTGTTCTCACTTCGAAACGACCCGCAAGGCCGGACTTATGGTGGTGGGTTACGACACGCGGTTTCTTGGTGAAAAGTTCGCCGAGGAATGCGCCAATGTTATTTCCGACAATGCTTTTCAGGTTCTTCTCTGCGACCAACCCGTTCCTACCCCGACTATCTCACACGTGATTCGCACCAAAGGCGCTATTTGCGGAATTAATTTTACCGCTTCTCACAATCCGCCGGAGTATAACGGGATGAAGCTGTCGACCAGTGATGGCGCGCCCGCCTTGCCTGAGATAACTCGGAATGTCGAGGAAATCATACAAAAAACTCCATTGACTTTCGCGCCTACGAAACCGGCGAAGCCGAACGGATTTCAAGTATTCGCCGCTAGACCGGGCTATCTGGAAGATCTCAGTACCAAGATCAACTTCGACGCAATTACCAGAGCGAGAGGCCGTTATGCGTATGACCCTTTGTGGGGAACCGGTCGGGGCTATCTGGATGAGTTGCTACGCACGCACGGCTTGGAAGTCGAAACCATTCATGATTGGCGCGATGTTCTCTTTGGGGGACGATCTCCGGAACCGGAAGCAAGCCACTTAGACGAGCTACGCGAGATCGTACTTTCCAAAGGCTGCGTCCTGGGTCTAGCCACAGATGGAGATGCTGATCGGTTTGGGGTCATAGATTCAAATGGTTCGTTCATAACCCCCAATCAACTAATTGCGCTTCTCTTCGATTATTTGGTGGAGTCGAGAAAATGGAACGGCGGCGCCGCCCGTTCAGTTGCAACTTCCCATCTGGTCGATCGTGTTGCAGAGGCTCGCGGTCTACCAGTTTACGAAACGCCTGTAGGTTTCAAATACATCGGAGAATTGATCAATGAAAACAAGATTGTCATTGGCGGTGAAGAGTCGGCGGGATTGTCGATCAAAGGTCACTATCCGGAGAAAGATGGCATCCTTGCGTGTCTGCTCGCAGCGGAGGCAGTTGCGGCGCGCGGCGCGAGCCTAACCGAGCAGTTGAAAGAATTGTATGGACGCGTTGGCAAGCTTGAATCAGCCAGGATCGGCATTCGCTTGACTCCGCAGCTCATGGCTTCGCTCAGCGACAAGTTGAAAGAAGACCCCATAGAGATTGGCGGCCGGCGCGTTGAGCGAACAAATCGGATGGATGGAGTTAAGTTTATTTTTGCGGACGGTTCATGGCTGTTGCTGCGGCCTTCAGGGACGGAACCGGTAGTTCGCATTTACGCAGAATCAGAATCAGCAAAGGACTTGGAGGTGCTTCTTGAGCAGGGTCATAAATTCTTACTGGGTTGATGAGCGAATTCGCGCGCAGCGGGTTGTGCCTCGAGTGGGTGCCCCGTTCGCATCCGTGAGAGAGATTTCACTGGGCATCATTGGAAGTCCCGCCGAAGTTCGAAAGCGCGGTGGCGTAATACCCGCATGGGTTATTTTTGGAATGATCATTCTCGCGACATTTGCCATATGCGTTGCGGTCACTATGCGAACCAGAACCAGAATGTCTCTGGCATCTCAGCAATACGTCCGCATGCAAACGGATGTTGAGGGATTGCGCAATGCAAACCAATCCCTGCGATTGGAGATTGAGCAGCTGCGCACTGACCCGCGCACTATCGAGGCGGCGGCGCGTAGCCGCCTAAACATGGTGCGAGCTAATGAGATTGTAATACCCGTCGAATGAGCTAAAGGGGAAGCTCCTTCGCACCGGACGCCGTCGATTTTGATTTTCCCTGCCGGTTGCCCGCTAGTTCCCCTGCTTGAAAGCCACGCATCACGAGTGCCTGCCGAGCTGCGCGGTTGTGACTGCCATCACAGCCGCGCTCCCCTCTTCTAAACCTAAACAAACTGCGTTGTTTAGCTGTATTGACAGTCGAATATTGCTCAACTAATATCCAATTCTTGATTCCATCTGACAGCAGTCGCAAGTCTTATGTCTGAAATCAAAGAGATCACTACGCCAATTGAAGAAGAGATTGAACGCTGGCAGCGTGAGACGCTGGAACCTGCGCTAAAGAAACATCCTGAGATGAAGAAGCGCTTTGAAAGCGTTTCGCTTGAAGAAGTTGATCGACTCTACACGCCTGCCGACATCGCTCAGCTGGATTTCTCGCACGACATTTCGTTCCCAGGCGAGTTTCCCTACACACGCGGAATACATCCGACAGGCTATCGCGGCAAGATTTGGACGATGCGACAGTTTGCCGGGTTTAGCACTCCCGAAGAAACCAACTCCCGATTCCGGTACTTGCTGGAGCAAGGCCAAACTGGTCTCTCAGTCGCTTATGACTTGCCTACACTAATGGGCTACGACGCCGACTCTACGCTCTCCGAAGGCGAAGTCGGCAAGTGTGGTGTCGCGGTTTCCTCGTTGGCTGACATGGAAGTTCTGTTCGATACCATCCCGCTCGAGCAGGTCAGCGTATCCCAAACGATCAATGCGCCGGCATCTGTGCTGCTCGCGATGTATCTGGTTGTGGCGGAGAAACAAGGTGCTGATTGGAAGAAGATTTCTGGGACGCTGCAAAACGATATTCTTAAGGAGTACATCGCCCAAAAGGAGTGGATCTATCCCATTCAACCGGCGATGAAGCTGGTCGTTGATACGTTTGAGTTCTGCACTCAACACGTGCCTCGCTACAATCCAATTTCCGTGAGCGGCTATCACATCCGCGAGGCTGGCGCAACCGCCATTCAAGAACTCGCCTTCACCTTGCGCGACGGACTGGAATATGTTGAGTGGGGGCTGAAGGCCGGCTTAGATTTGGACCTCTTCGTTCCGCGAATCTCATTTTTCTTCAACGCCCAAAACGACTTCTTCGAAGAGGTTGCCAAGTACCGGGCAGCGCGTCGCATCTGGGCCAGAGAGATGCGCGATCGCTTTGGCTCGACAAACGAACGCACTCTGAAGCTTCGGTTCCACACCCAAACAGCAGGAGTTTCACTCACCGTACAGCAGCCGCTCAATAACATCGTCCGCGTGGCCATACAGGCGCTTGCCGGGGTTTTCGGTGGCACTCAAAGCTTACACACTGATGCCTACGATGAGGCGCTGGCTCTGCCTACAGACCAGGCGGCTTTGATCGCGCTTCGCACTCAGCAGATCATTGCCGAGGAGACTGGCGTGGCAAACACGATCGATCCGCTCGGGGGGTCTTACTTTGTCGAATCGCTGACAGAAAAGATGGAGAACGGCGCGCTGGATTATTTTCGGAAGATCGACTCGATGGGCGGCATGGTCGCATCTATTGAAAAGGGATTCCCGCAGCGGGAGATTCAGGACTCTGCATATGAGTATCAGAAAGCGGTAGAGCGCGGCGATCAAGTAATCGTGGGAGTTAACAAGTACGAGATGGAGAATGATTCCCAGATTCCCACTTTGGCGATTGACGAGTCAGTACGCGATCATCAAGTCGAACGCCTCAACCATACGCGCGCAAAGCGAGACAACGGAGCGGTGTCGAACGCCCTCGAGGCACTCAAACGTGCGGCCCAGCATGGGGAGAACACAATGCCTGCCACAATCGAGGCAGTGCACGCATATGCCACCCTCGGTGAGATTTGTTCTGCCCTGCGGGATGTTTATGGCGTCTATGAAGAGCCCGCGTTCTAATTCCTGGCAAATCTCTGTCGTGCACCTGCGGTGCGACTCACAACACGCAACGCATCCTTACGTCAATGCGACGGGCTGCTGGGGCAATTCGTAGACTAACGCTACAATGGCGGATATGAACGATAGAAAAATTCGCGTCCTGGTCGCAAAGCCGGGCCTTGACGGCCATGATCGCGGCGCAAAGGTTATCGCCCGCGCGTTACGCGACGCGGGCATGGAAGTTATTTACACAGGACTGCGCCAGACGCCGGAAATGATCGCCGCCGCGGCCCTGCAGGAAGACGTGGACGCTGTCGGCGTTTCGATCCTCAGCGGCGCACACACCACCCTCTGCCCCCGCATTGTGCAACTGCTTCACGACCAGGGAATGGACGACTGTCTTGTTCTGTTAGGTGGAATAGTTCCCCATGATGATATCGCGAAGCTAAAGGCACAAGGAATTGCGGAGATCTTTCTTCCGGGAACTTCTACGGAAAACATCGTCAAATTTCTCCGCGAAAACGTGAAGCCACGCGAGTGATCGGCGGGTGCGGGTTCTATCAGACCTGAGTTTGTCTAACTCGAAAGCGTTTTGCCTTGTGTTTGAATGATTGACGAAGACTCGCCCCCAGTTGTCACCGAAATCACCGGCTCTATTGCTATCGTCCGTTTCAATCGACCAACGCAGCGCAATCCACTCTCACTCGACACACTGCAACAGTTAAGGCGCACAAAGTCGGCGCTCTTTCCGCGCCACGACATTCAAGCAGTGATCTTCACCGGCACAGATGACATCTTTGCGTCTGGGGCGAACATACGCGAACTCGCGCAACTTGATACCGAGGCTGCGTTAATGTTTTCAAGACTCGGTCAGGAGTTATTCCAAACAATCGCTGACGCAAGGCAGGTTACGATCGCCGCCATCAACGGCTACTGCATGGGCGGTGGTTTGGATCTGGCGCTGGCCTGTGACATTCGAGTAGCTTCACAGTCTGCGGTCTTTTCACATCCCGGCGCGAGACTGGGGATCATTACCGGCTGGGGAGGGACGCAAAGGCTGCCGCGAATAATAGGCCGCGCGCGCGCATTGGAGTTTTTTGCGACGGCCCGCCGCTACTCCAGCGCTGCTGCACTTGAAATAGGTTTAATTACGCGCGTTGGTGATCCTGTGATCGAATGCGCTATCGAATGCGCGCACGCGGCAAAGGCACTCGCTAATCTTTCTTGAGGAATTGAGCAATTCCCTTCTGGCAATCTTCAGTCATGCGGGCAATGACATTCACATCCACGCCGGTCTCCAGCGCATCGCCAAATGCCATTCCGTCTATTTGGTAAAGCAGTGCCTTCGTTAACGCAACCGCAGACTTGCTCATCGTTTCAAATCCGCGAGCGTAAGCAGTGACCTCGGCTTCGAAATTTTCGTCGGTGAGAATTTGATTTACAAGCCCAAGCTGTTTGGCTTCTTCCGCCGCAATCTCTGCGCCGCGAGTAATCAGTTCAAAGGCGCGCTTCTCTGAGACATTCCGCCGCAGAATAGCCGTCACCATCGCAGGGACGAATCCAATCTTCACTTCAGGATAGCCAAAGCGAGCATTCGTTGAAGCGATTACAATGTCGCATGCAGTCGCAAGTCCACAGCCGCCCGCCAGCGCTTTGCCGCGAACAGCAGCGACTATTGGAACATTAACCTGCCGCATTAGCAGGAAAAGCTCCATTAGCGAACGCGCGTCATCTACATTCTCAGCAACGGACGCTTCCGAGATCTTTTGCAGCGCCGCAAGGTCAGCACCTGAACAGAAATCCCGGCCGGCGCCTGAAATGATAACAACCCGGACCGCAGCGTCGTCATTCGCCTGACGCAAGGTGCTCTTAAGATTGGCAACGAGCGTTTCGTTGAGCGCGTTTCTTTTCTCCGGGCGATTGAGCGTGATGCGCGCAATGGCACCGTCCACCTGATACAGAACCGTATTGCTTTCGTCAGCCATGGGTTCTCTTCTTTCAGCTCGCAACATTCTCGCCTTCGGCTAAAAACTCGAGCAGCGCCGCATTCACTTCCTCCGCTGCCTCATTCTGGACCCAGTGTCCACTATCCGCTATGCGCAACTCGCGGTACGGCGCAGCAATGTAGTTTTCAATTCCGCGAACGGTTGCCGGGAGAATTGCGAAATCCTGTTCGCCGAATATGAATAGGGTCGGCACGCGAATGCGTGCATCCGCTCCTGGCTTGGCTTGCTCGGTTTTAGCCTCGCCGTTGTGGCCCGGGCGCTCGCGGGTGTGCCTCGGGTTTCGTTGTGACATTATCCGCCGCACATTCGCGCGATAGTAGTTGACGGCCGCTGTTAAGGCCCCCGGCCAGCTTAGAGCTTCTTTGTACAGTTCAATGTCGGCATCGCTGAAGGCGCCCCTGCGAGCGACAGTTTCTTTAAAGGTCCGATCGAGCGCGGCAAAGTTTTTTGCGCTAATAACCCATTCGGGAACGCGTGGAAGCTGGAAGAAAAACATATACCAGCTTCGCAGCAACTGCCGCAGCGAGAGGTTTGCTCGCCATACGGCGGCGGGTGGTACCTGCAACACTGCAAGTTTGGAGACGCGCTCCGGATATTTTTGCGCAACTGCCCAGGCCACACCCGCGCCCCAATCGTGCGCAACTATGGCCGCTTTAGTCGCGCCGCAATGTTTGATGAGATCGACTACATCTTCGACCAAAACTTCGATGCGATAGTCTTCCACTCGCGCAGGCTTATCACTCAGGTTGTAGCCCCGCATATCGGGAGCAACGACATGATAACTGTTTCCCAGAACCGTTAACTGATGACGCCACGAATACCAGAACTCTGGGAAGCCGTGCAGCAAAATCACGAGGTTGTCGCCGCTGCCTGATTCCGCATAGTGCAAACGAATTCCGTTGATATTGGCATAGTGATGGTTTATGGCTGCTTCAGCTCGTTCTGTTTTGGCATCTTGCGCAACGGCCATTTGTTTAAGCAGCGGGAGCAAGCCCGCCTTCTTGACCCTGAGGAACGCTCCCGGTGAAGGCTTCAGCTAAGATTGAATAACAGTGAGTTCAAGGCTTTGGGCTTCCTCATCCGGAATATTGATCTCCATCCTTAGCAGTGCTGTCGAAAAAGTTTTTCCCTGGGCATAAGACATCAAAGCCAGCGTGCCTCCACCGCCAAGGCTTTCGTGTAGCAGGAAATTAAGGGCGCCCAGACTCGGGAGCTCGAATCTCTCGACGTCTCCCTTACAGATTCCTTTGAAGTGCTGCTTCACGCGCTCCGCCGTCACCTCACGAACGAGTATCGGATAAATCTCCTCACGCAAGGCGATCAAACCAATGTTCGCAGTATCGCCTTTGTCGCCCGAACGCGCGTGTGCAAGCTTTGTTAGTTGGACCTTCATACGTAAAAACTTTCCCGGGAGTCCACGCAAACTAAAATTTTCCATTTATCATTTCTCAATTATCATTCGCCCATTTCCAAAACTCCGGCGCTGGCGGGATGACAAATGAAAGATCATAAATGAGGTATGGAAACTTTTCTAAAGGGTCTTTACACATCAATAATGTCCACGACCGGATTAATCTCTTCCTTCGGAATCAGCGCCGGCCAGTAGGCAACAATCTCTTCCACTTTTGGCCGTCCGCCAGCAAAACCGGTAACACCCGGCGGTCCAGTCAATACCAATGGCGCGATCTCTTTTGTGAATCGCTCGACCGCGGTCCGGTTTTCACTACGCACACCGACGCGCAATTGCACTTCCGGTAAGTCCGGCGAAGGAGCGCCGGCCAACGGGCCATGCGTCGCATTCGCGCCGACAAACTCCGTCAGAATCTGGTCAAACTTCAACCCAAGCCGATCCAACCGCGCCCGTAGTATCTTGTCGGCGGCTTGTGCCTTGTCGTAAGCTTCTGGCCACGAGTAGACGAGCGTGCCAACCGCTTTGTAGCCGGCTGAGTAACTTACCGACACTTTAAGCGTGTTGGTTGCCGGTCGTCCCTCGATACCAAAGACGCGAACGCGGTCACGGCCTTCGTATTCAAGACGCACGGTAGTGAAATCCGCAACGCAGTCAGGCGTAATGTAGGAATGCGGATCGCCCATCTCATAAACCAGTTGTTCCTTAATGGAAGGAATAATTACCCAGCCGCCAGTGCCTTCATGTTTCGTGATTACGAAAGTGCCATCGGGTGCTGCTTCAACAATTGGAAAGCCCACATTAGCGAGGTTAGGAATGCTGCGCCACTCGTATTGACAGTTTCCACCAGTGCATTGCGCGCCACATTCAATGATATGACCTGCGATCGTACCCGCCGCGATCTTGTTCCAATCGTCTGGAGCCCAGCCCAACTCGTGCATCAAGGGCGCGAGTGTCAGACCGGTGTCAGTCGCCCGACCCGTAATCACGATTTGCGCGCCGCGACTGAGCGCTGCCACCATCGGGGCCGCGCCAAGGTAAACGTTTGCGCTTTGAATTCGGTCCTGTACAGTCGATAGCGCGGCTCCAGTATCCATATTGCGCAACTCGATTCCGCGGCCCAGTAATTCGTCCAATTTCGCCATGATGTCGTCACCGGTAACCAGCCCGATGCGAAGCTTCCCGGCAAGGCCAAGCTCGCGGGCAACTTCCCTTACCGCATCCGCACAGCCCTCAACGTTAACGCCGCCTGCGTTCGCAGTGACGCGAATGTTTCGCTCAACGCACGCCGGGAGTATTTGCTTCATCAGCGGAACAAAATCTTTCGCATAACCCGCTGACGGATCGCGCGAGCGCTGCTTTTGCATGATTGACATCGTAACTTCTGCCAGATAGTCAAGCATCAGGTAGTCAATCGGACCACCTTCAACCTGGCGCATCGGTGCGTCGGGGAGATCTCCCCAGAAACCCTGACCGGCAGCAATGCGAATCTTGTTTCTCATCGTAGAACACTAAATCAGAACCGGGAGCGGACCGGGGGTGGTGGTAGCGACCGGGTTCATCCGCTAACCCTGAACCTATACCCGGTCGCTACCGCTCCCGGTTCTGATTCATACCAGCGTTGGCGGCAATACAAACTGTCCAATATGCGGGCCGCTGTAGTTCAAGCTGGTTCGCAGCGAAAGCTCCAAAGCATCGCGAGTATGCTCCGGAGTGATCACCGCATCGACAAAGCCCCTTGCCGCCGCATACTTCGCGTCCAATTCCATGTCATAAGTCTCACGCACTTGATCCATCTCCGCTTCAAGCTGGTCATCGGGTTTCAAATCGTTGCGCTTCAGCTTTTCGAGTTGACTGCCAAATACAGCCTGCACCGCCGAGTCCCCTTCCATAACACCCATGCGCCCGGTGGGCCAGGTGTAGATAAAATCGGGGTCAAAGCCCTGACCGGCCATCGCGTAATAGCCTGCACCAGAGGCGTGGTTCACAGTTAAAACAATCTTCGGCACCACCGCCGTGGCCATTGCTTCCACGAATCGGGCACCAGCGCGAATGATTCCTGAGTGTTCAGCTTCCGGGCCAACCATGAAGCCGGAAACGTCCTGAATGAAGAGCAACGGAGTCTGACGTCTGTTACACGTTTCGATGAAGTAAGCCACCTTCTCCGCCGACTCAGTGTAGATGATGCCGCCAAAGCGAGGTGGACCGCCGCCGGGCGGACGAATCATGCCGCGGTTGTTGGCAATCACGCCGACCTGAATGCCGCGAATGCGCGCGTGCCCGGTGATCATTTCCTTCGCGTAGTCTGCCTGGAACTCATCGAGATGACCGCCGTCCAGCAGGCAATCCAGCAGGTGCCGCGCGTTGTAAGGCTGCTTGTGATCTTCAGGAACTATGTCGTAGAGATCGGCGGCGGGGCGCGCTGCCTCGGTGCTCGGCAGGATCGGAACGGCGCTCAGTGGTTTCACCGGAAGTTCAGAAACAAACTCGCGAATTCGAGCGATACACTCTTCGTCGTTCTTCACACGATAATGCGCAACGCCCGAGAGTTCGTTATGCGCGCGAGCCCCACCGAGAGTTTCGTTATCAATCGTCTGCCCGGTGGCGCCTTTCACGAGGTTCGCGCCGCCCAAACCCATGAAGGATGTCCCCTCGACCATAACAATCACATCCGAGAGCGCGGGCAAGTATGCGCCGCCGGCAATACATGGCCCCATCACCGCCGAGATCTGCGGAATCTTCAAATATCGCCGCATGATCGAGTTGTAATAAAAGATTCGCGAAGCCCCGTACTGACCGGGGAAGACTCCGCCTTGATATGGCAGATTAACGCCGGCCGAATCTACGAGATAGATAATCGGAACATGCGAGCGCATCGCAATCTCCTGCGCGCGCAGAATCTTCTTGATCGTTTCCGGCCACCACGATCCGGCCTTCACCGTTGCATCGTTGGCTACTACTACAACTTCGCGATGCTCAACACGGCCGACTACAGTAATGACTCCAGCGCCCGGCGCGCCCCCGTCGTACTGGTCATAAGCGACCAGCAATCCAATCTCTTGCGTATAGGAATTTTTGTCGAGGAGTAGATCGATTCGCTCGCGCGCGGTGAGTTTCCCCTGGGCGTGCTGC
>Ga0184637_10002815_pt1 | contig 11055 bp, 12 predicted proteins | sample PLM3_127_b2_FD_133143 | JGI IMG/M metagenome (GOLD analysis project Ga0184637, IMG submission 133143) | Groundwater sediment microbial communities from an aquifer in East River, Colorado, USA - PLM3_127_b2 | ecosystem: Environmental > Terrestrial > Soil > Riparian zone | place: USA: East River... | reverse complement strand
TACGCGCGCTTCCTGCGCGATCTCGCAGATCCCGCGAACCTGCCCACGCTGTTCCACTGCACCGCCGGCAAGGACCGCGCCGGCTTCGCGGCGGCGCTGGTCCTGCTCTCGCTCGACGTCCCGCGCGAGACGGCGATGCGCGACTACCTGCTGACGAATGTGTTCACCGAGACGAAGACACGGAGTCTCCTGCGGCTGATCCGCATCGTGTCGCTGTTCCGCGCCGATCCCGACGACGTGCGGCCGCTGTTCGAGGCGCGCGAGAGCTATCTGGGCGTGGCGTTCGCAGCGATCGACGAGGTCCACGGATCCACCGACGCCTACCTGCGCGACGCGCTCGGCATCGACGCTGCGCTGCGCGCCCAGCTGCGGGCCAACCTGCTCGAGTGAGAGTCCGCGCGCCGGCTGCGCGGGGTCCGGTCAACGGGTCGGGCTGTCGGGTTCTTCCACGACCACGGAAGCACCGTCCCGCAACGCGGAGAGTCCGTGCTCCAGCGCGCGCTGACGCCGCTCCGCGATCACCGCATAGCGTACCGAGTCGCGCACCTCGTCCAGCGCGAGCGCGCGGGCAGCAAAGCGCTCGTGCACCCACACCAGGTGCACGCCGTAGGCCGACGGGATCGGACCCGACCAGTCTCCCGGCAGGGCGGCGGCGACACCGTCGGCAAACGCAGCGCCGAAGCGGTCCGCGAGCTCGTCGCGTGTCTGCGGGGGTTGCTCGGCGGGGTGAAGGAACGGATCGCCCTGCGCGCGGGCGGACCCGGGTCGGGCTCCTCCGGCGCGCAGCTGCGCGAGAACGCGGCGGGCCTCCGCCTCGCGTTCACCGCGGAAGTAGAGCTGCGCCAGGCGCACGCGCTCCGGGCTCTGGTAGCGGAGCGCGTTGCGCTCGTAGTGCTCGCGGAGCGCGGTTTCGTCGGGATCCGCGGTCGGGGCAAGGGCCTCCAGATCGAGGCGCATGCGCTGGACCAGTCGGCGGCGCACGACGACGTCGCTCTCGTGCATGCGCAGCGCGAGGGCCTCGTCGAACAGGGAGGCATCGTCGCGCTGCTCGCTCGCGCCGGCGAAGCGCAGGTTCTGGACCAGGCGGCGGAACACCACCGGGTCGTCGCGCTCGTAGCCGCGTGCCAGCGCCGCGCGGTAGAGGAGCTCGTCGTCCAGCTCGGGGGCGATCGCGCGCTCGAGCTCCTCGGGCGCCGGCGGGCGACCGAGCGCTCGTGTCAGGTCGTCGCGCAATACGGCCACGCGCGCCGCTGGGATCACCACGGCCGGCGGATCGGCGCGCCACCAGAAGCGATCCGCTGCGAACAGCGCCGCCCCGAGCAGCGCGAAGTGCCGCAGCGAACGCCACACGGCGAGGAGGATACCCCGGCACTGGGAGCCAGATATTTAGATGAAATTGACGAACTCAGGCCAATTCGTCTAGATTCGCGAGCCGTGGATCCCCGAGAGAGTCGCTCCCCTCACGTCGCGCAGCGCCGCCTGCGGATCCTCACCGCCGCGGCGCAGTGCTTCGCGAAGAGCGGCTTCGCGCGAACGCGCATCGACGACGTGGCGGCCGGGGCCGGCGTCTCGCGCGCGCTCGTCTACAACCACTTCGGCTCCAAGGAAGAGCTGGCGCGCCGGGTGCGCGACCACATGCTGGACGAGTGGACGTCGGCGGTGGACCACGCGCTGGAGGAATCGGCGAGCGCATCCGCGGCGCTCGCCGCCTGGCTGCGCGTGAACCTGGCCGAGTACCGCCGGCCGCTGCTCACCGCGCTCGTCGCGGCCGACGCCGCGCCGGTGCTGGTCGACTGGGACGTCGCTGCCACGCGCGCGATGGAGGACTGGCGCGCGAAGCTCGAGGCGCTCTTGCAGCGCGGCATCGCATCGGGCGAATTCCGCGCCGATCTGGACGTGCCCTCCACTGCCGAGGTGGTGCGCGCGATGCAGGTCGGCATGATGCAGCACCTGCTCGACGACAAGCCCTACCTCGACGTCTCGGGCGAGCGTCACCTGCGCGCTGCGACGGAGCTCCTGGTCGCGGGTCTGCGCGCAGCCCCAGCAAGCGTCCAGAGGCATGCGGAGCGAGCCGCAGGCGAGCGAAGTCGAACGAAGTAGGAGGAGCGCAATGACTCCTGGACCGCTCGCCACGCCGATGGAGCGCGCGCCCGACCCCGGGCTCGGCACCGCACCGATTCCGAAGGAGCGCTACACGACGCGCGAGTTCATGTCGCGCGAATGGGAGCGGATGTGGACGCGCGTGTGGCTCTTGGCCGGGCGCGAATCCGACGCCCCGAACCCCGGCGACTATTTCACGTTCGAGATCGGCACCGAGTCGGTGCTCGTGATCCGCCAGCCCGACGGCAGCCTGGCCGCCCGCTACAACGTCTGCATGCACCGCGGCAATCGCCTGCGCGAGCCCGGCCGCGGCCACGCCGAGCGCTTCTCGTGCCTGTTCCACGGCTGGACGTACGGGATCGACGGCGCGCTGCTCCAGGTGGTCGATCCGCATTCGTTTCCGCAGGGATGCGAGGGGCTCGACCTGCGCCCGGTGCGCTGCGACACCTGGGCCGGCTTCGTGTTCGTGAATCTCGACCCCGGCGCCGAGCCGCTGCGCGACTACCTGGGCGTCATCCCAGAGCACCTCGACCCCTACCACTTCGACGAGTGGAAGGTCGCGTTCGACGCGACGATCGAGATCGAGTGCAACTGGAAGACGTCCGTCGACGCGTTCAACGAGGCCTATCATCTCTCCGCCACCCACACCTGGACGCTCGAGTTCAGCGACGACGTGAACACGCTCTACGATTGCTACGACAAGCACACGCGGATGATCTTCCCGGAAGTGCAGGCGAGCGCGCGCCACGCGGGCGCCGGCACGGTGACGCCCGGCATCCGCGACCTGTTCTTGGCGCGCGTCGGCGTAGACGTGGCGAGCTTCCGCGGCGGGCCTGCGCAAGCGCGCACCGCGTTCGCCGACGCGATCCGCAAGATGGGTCCGGCGCTGGGCTGCGACTTCTCCGAGCTCTCCGAAGCGCAGATGTGCGACGACTTCCACTACACCGTGTTCCCGAACCTCACCTTCAACACCCACTCGCTCTTCACCTGGGTGTTCACCCATCGGCCGCACCCGGAAGACCCGAACAAGATGCTCTTCGACTTCTGGAGTCTTTTGCGCACACCGGCTCAGGAATTGCCGCGCCCGGAGAAGCGCTTCTTCCGCACCGAGGACGGCGATACGCTCGCCGGCCACTGCGAGGGCGGCGACCTGCTCGACGAGGATCTCTACAACCTGCCGCGCATCCAGGCGGGCATGCGTTCGAGGGCGTTCCGGAGCCTGCACCTCGGCGAGCAGGAGGTGCGGATCCGCCACTTCCACCGCACGCTCGAACAGTACCTCGAGGGCGGCGCATGAGCGCCGCCGTGACGGTGGACGTGTCGGGCCTCGGCCCCGGCCAGACCCGCGCCGTCGAGGCAAACGGCTGCAAGCTGCTGGTGTGCAACGCCCTGGGCCGCTTCTACGCGATCGAGAACCGCTGCCCGCACGCGATGGTGCGCCTCGATGCGGCGGTGCTACGCGGCGCCATCCTCGAGTGCGCCGTGCACGGCGGAAAACTCGACGTGCGCGACGGGAGCCCGCAGGGCCACCCGATCCGAAAGCCGGTGCTGATCTATCCGGTGCGAGACCGCAACGGCACCATCGAGATCGAGCTTAGCGCCTAGCAGCTAGTTGATTCCGTCGAGGAGACACGTATGCATGACCTGGTGATCAGCGGCGGGACGCTCGTCGACGGCACGGGTGCCGCAGGCCGCGAGGCCGACGTCGCGGTGTCGAACGGCCGCATCAGCGCGGTGGGCCAGGGCGTCGGAGCCGCCCGCGAGACGATCGACGCCCGCGGCAAGCTGGTCACGCCGGGGTTCGTCGACATCCATACCCACTACGACGGCCAGGCCACCTGGGACTCGCTGCTCACGCCCTCGTGCTGGCACGGCGTGACGACGCTCGTGATGGGCAACTGCGGCGTCGGGTTCGCGCCGGTGCGCCCGGGCGACGAAGCCTTCCTGATCGCGTTGATGGAGGGCGTCGAGGACATCCCGGGCACCGCGCTCGCCGCCGGCATGAAGTGGGGCTGGGAGAGCTTCCCCGAGTATCTGGACGCGCTCGAGCGCATCCCGCACGCGGTCGATCTCGGCACCCAGGTGCCGCACGGCGCGGTACGCGCCTACGTGATGGGCGGGCGCGGCGCGAAGAACGAGCCGGCGACGCCCGAGGACATCGCGCAGATGGCGGCGATCGTGCGCGAGGGCATCGAAGCGGGCGCGCTCGGATTCTCCACCTCGCGCACGCTCGTGCACCGGGCCGTCGACGGCGAGCCGGTGCCGGGCACGTTCGCCGCTGAGGACGAGCTGTTCGGGATCGGCCGCGTGCTGCGCGAGCTCGGTCGCGGGCTCTTCGAGCTGGCGCCCGCCGGCGTGATGGGCGAAGACCTCGCCGCGCCGGCAAAGGAGGTGGCGTGGATGCGCAAGCTCTCCGCCGAGATCGGGCGGCCGGTGAGCTTCGCGCTGTCGCAGCACGACGTCGACAAGGATCAGTTCCGCGTGATTCTCCAATACTGCGGCGAGGCGAACGCGGCGGGCGCGCGGCTCGCGCCGCAGGTGGCCTCGCGTCCGACGATGCTCTTGATCGGGCACCAGACCTTCCACCCGTTCTCGTTCAAGCCGACCTATCAGGCGCTCGAGTCGCTGCCGCTCGCCGAACGGGTGGCAAAGCTGCGCGACCCCGAGATCCGGCGGCGGATCCTGGCCGAGAAGTCCGCGGCCGGGCAGGACCCGCGGATCGGCGTGGTGATCACGCTGATCGAGAACGGCATGAGCAAGATCTTCCCGCTCGGCGACCCGCCGAACTACGAGCCCACGCCCGACATGAGCGTGGCCGCCGAGGCGCTGCGCTCGCGCCGCGACCCGTTCGAGGTGCTCTACGACCGCATGCTCGAGCTCGACGGCCGCCAGCTCTTGATGCTCGCGATCCTCTCGTACAGCGACGGCGATCTCGAGGCGCTGCGCGAGATGCTCGAACACCCGACGAGCGCGTTCGGCCTGGGCGACGGCGGCGCCCACTGCGGCGCGATCTGCGACGCCAGCATGACCACGTTCCTGCTCACCCACTGGGCGCGCGACCGCTCGCGCGGCCCGAAGCTCCCGGTCGAATGGGTGGTGCGCAAGATGACGCGCGACACTGCCGAGCTCTACGGGCTGTGCGACCGCGGTGTCGTCGCGCCCGGCAAAAAGGCCGACCTCAACGTGATCGACTGGAACCGCCTCGCGCTGGCGCTCCCCGAGCTGGTGCACGACCTGCCCGCCGGCGCGCGGCGACTGGTGCAGCGCGCGCGCGGCTTCGAGGCCACGCTGGTTTCGGGCATCGTGACGATGCGCGACGGTGAGCACAGCGGCGCGCTACCGGGCCGCGTGATCCGCGGCCCGCAGCAGAGTTAGGCTGGCGCAAGCTGCGCGCAGCGAGCGCAAGCCGTCCGGCGCGCAGCGAGGCGCAGCCGAGCGTAGATCGGACGGGAAGGCGAGCGAACTCGATCAGGCGGGGTCGGGCGGGAGATCGCGCCCGGGCTCGATCGACACGGTGGCCAGGTTGCCGGCGGCGCCCGGGAGCTGGCTCGCGGCCCACCCCGCGGCGAGCAGCGCGTGGCGCACCCGCGGCGAGCGCGACATCAGAACGCGCGTGCTGAGCCAGCCGACGCGGACGTCGCAGCGTGCGCCGGAATCGAGGTAGTAGCTCGCGAGCAGCGCCTCGAGCGAGCGGCGGCTCCAGCGGTAGACGTGGTTGTCGCGCGCGGCGAGGTTCGCGGTCTGGCCGCGCTCGATCCGGGTGGTGAGACCGAGCCGATCGAAGCCGGCCAGCAGCGCGCAGTCCCAGGGCTCGATGAACACCGCCCGATGGCGACACACCCGCAGCATCTCGTAGAGCCCGAGCGCAGGGCGCGCGAGATGGTGCAGCGCTTCCTTGCACAGCACGAGGTCGAAGCTGCGCGACGGGTATGGCAGCGCCTCGGCGTTCGCGAGCTCGTAGGTGAGCTGCGGGTGGCGGGCCGTCGCCTCCTGCACCACCGCGTCGGGCTCGGCGACCCCGGACAGCACGATGCGCTCGAACGGGAGCAGGGCCAGCGCCTTTGCCTCGCGCGCGCCGGCGCCAATCGCCAACACGCGACCGGCCTCGCGTCCGTAGCGCTTCGCCGCCGCGAGATAGGGATCGAGCGCCTCGCGGAACAGCAGCTCGTGAAAGTCCTGGTGGCGCCGCACGCGGAGCAGCGCCTCGAGCGGGCGGCGGCGAACGCGGATCCGGCTCACGGGACCCTCCGCGGCTTCTATCGGCGGCGGCGATTCCGATCTGAACGAAAAATTTCAGCGCGCCAGGCGAGCTTGCCGGACACCCAGGTCTCGACCACGCGGCCCTCCGCGTCGAGCAGTGCGAGGTCGGCGCGGGCGCCGGTGCGCAACGTGCCGCGGTCGCGCTCGACGCCGAGCAGGCGCGCCGGGCGCAGCGTGCAGGCGGCGACCGCGTCCGCGAGACCCAGGCCGGCGAAGCTCCGCGCATTGCGAAGCGCCGTGTCGAGGCCGAGCTGACTGCCGATGATCGTGCCGTCCGCGCGGCGGTACGGGGCGCCCTCGCCGCCGGGCACGCCAGGGCCGAGCGCCGACGCATCCGCCGCGCCTTCCGGCAGCTCGACGCGATCGGTGATCAACACGAGGCGCGTGCCGAGCGCGCGCGCGGCGATCCGCACCATCGCGGGATCGACGTGGTGGCCGTCGCAGATCAGGTCGCACGACAGGCGCTCTTCGGCGAGCGCGGTACCGGCTACGCCGGGGTCGCGGTGGTGCATCGGACCCATCGCGTTCCACAAGTGCGTGACGTGGCGCAGGCCGCGCGCGACGCCTTCGGCGATGCACTCGGGAGAGGCGCGCGTGTGGCCGAGCGCAGCGACGACGCCGCGCGCCGAGAGCAGCGCGAGCAGCGCGCCGGCGCCCTCCACTTCGGGCGCGAGCGTGACCATACGCAGGCGCTCGCCAGCGCGCGCGAGGACCTCGCGGTCGCTGCGCGCGTCGAACGGACGGATCGCTTCGGGCGCCATCGCGCCCGGGGCCTCCGCGCTGATCCACGGCCCCTCGAGATGCAGGCCCAGACAGGCCGCCCCTGCCGCCGCGACTCCGTCGACGACCTCGGCGAGAGCGGCGACGGCGTCGGCGAGCACCGCACGGGGCCAGCACACGGTGGTGGCGAGAAAGGCGGTCGTTCCCTCCGACAGCATGCGGCCGGCGGCGCGCGCCAGCGCGGCGGCGAACCCCGACGGCGGCGTGGCCACGAGCTCGCCGTGGAAGTGGAGATCGATGAATCCCGGCGCGATGCGCAGCGCCTCGCGCGAGACCACGCTCCAGTCGGCGCCGAGCGGCTCATCCGGCGCGACGCACCCCGCGATCCGCCCCGCCTCGATCAGCAGCGTGGCGCGGGGCGCGTGGATCGCTTCCGGGTCGACTAGCTCCGCCCCGGTGATCGCGACCTTCGCCAAACTTCGCCCACCTCTTTTTGGACTTCGCTCGCCTTCGGTCGAGCACGATCTTGTCACGCTAGCAAGCGGGCCCGAGCGATGTGGCGTCACACCTGCGGTGAATCGGGTCCGGGAACCGGCAGACCGCAGTGCGCGCAGGCGCGCAGGCCGAGCACCGGCCGGGCGCGCGGGAGCTCTGTGGCGGCGTGGAAGAGCAGCGTGCAGCGCGGGCAACGGAACGACAGCACCGGAATCACCTGCAGCACCAGACGCACCAGGCCGCCGCCGAACAGCAGCGTCGCCGCGACGAAGAGCGCCTGCATCTCGGGAAGTGTCCCGTCGAGACGGCCGGCGAGCACCCAGAGCGCCGCCGCCGCCACGGCGCACAACAAGAGCTCCAGCAGCAGCTCGCTGCGCCGCTTCGCGAAGATCCGCATCTCGTCGCTCGCCGTGTGCAGGGTCTTCTCCGAAGTGGACGGGCCCCCGACGGATCGGACGAGACGCCGAAGCACTTGATCGCGGGTATGCTGGGCCTCGCGGACGGGACCCTCCCGCTTCCGCGCACGCCCGCGGAGACCCCAATGATCGACGTCCACTACTGGCCTACCCCCAACGGCAAGAAGGTCACGATCCTGCTCGAGGAATGCGGCCTCCCGTATCGGATCGTCCCGTGCAGCATCGGCCAGGGGGATCAGTTCAAGGACGAGTTCCTGCGCATCAGCCCCAACAACAGGATGCCCGCGATGGTCGACCACGCACCGGCCGGCGGCGGCGAGCCGATCGCGCTGTTCGAGTCCGGCGCGATCATGCTCTACCTCGCCGAGAAGGCCGGACGTTTCTACCCGCAGGACCTCCGTACGCGCCACGAGGTGAACCAGTGGGTGTTCTGGCAGATGGCGAACCAGGGCCCCAAGACCGGCGAGTGCGGCCACTTCCGCCGGCTGAAGGACTCTCAGGGCGACCAGTCCTACGCGGTGCGGCGCTTCACCGACGAGGTGAACCGGCTGTACGGCGTGATGAACAACCGCCTGTACGACCGCCGCTACCTGGCCGGCGACGTCTACACGATCGCCGACATGATCTGCTACCCGTGGACGATCGGCTGGGAGGCCCAAGGGCAAAACGCCGAGGAGTTCCGCTATTTCAAGCGCTGGTTCGCGGAGCTCTCTGCGCGCCCGGGTGTACAGCGCGGCATGGCGGTCGGCAAAGACATGACGGTCGACACCGCGAGCCTCTCCCCGGACCAGATCCAGCGTCTGACGAAGCTGCTCTACAACCAGCGCGCCCGGCCGGCGCCGGCCGGTGGCCTGCTGTAGCCGACGCGTTCCGTCAGGACTCGGCCCACGGATCGTAGGTGCCGAAATTCCAGACGTGGCCTTCGGGATCGCGGCAGGAATAGCCGCGGCCGCCGTAGTCCGCGTCCTCCAGCGGCAGCAGGATCTCGGCGCCGGCCGCGACCGCCCGCGCGCAGTGCTTGTCGGCATCGTCGACGATCACGTACGGCTCTGCGTCCCGACGCCGCCGACCTCGCGCGGCGTCTTCTGGTACGCGTCGAAATGCCCGTCGCCTGCCGAGCCGAGCATGATCATGCCGTTCCCGTACACGAGCTGTGCGTGCGCGATTGCTCTGCCCTCGCCGGGCACGACGAGATGGCGCTCGAAACCGAAAGCGCGGCACAGCCAGTCGATCGCCGCGGCGGCGTCTCGATAGCGGAGTGTCGGGATCATCGTCGCGATCGTGTTCTTGGCATTCTCGGCCATGCGCATCACCTCTCGCGCACCGTACCACGAATCGACACGGTTTCGGCGGGGAGGCGTTACGCCGCCACCCGCGCTGTTCCGGGCGGGAAAGCGCAGCGAATCCCGCCTTCCGTGCGGAAGGCGGGATTCTCCCGCGCTACTAGACGCCGCTCAGCGAGAGGACCGTCCGCAGAGTGGTCCACATGATCGAGAGATCCATCGAGAGGGACCAGTTCCGCATGTAATAGAGGTCGAGGGCGAGCTTCTGCTCGAAGCCGTCGATGTCGGCGACGTATCCGCCGCGCACCTGGGCCCAGCCCGTGACACCGGGCTTATAGGCCGACCGCAGGCGGAAGTAGGGGAAGCACTGGGAGATCTCATCCAAGAACTCCGGGCGCTCCGGCCGCGGTCCGACGACGCTCATCTCGCCCTTGAGCACGTTCCAGAACTGGGGCAGCTCGTCGATGCGCATGCGCCGGAGGATGCCACCCACCCGGGTGATCCGCGGATCCTCGCGACTCGCGAAGACCGGCCCGGTGTCGTTCTCGGCACCTGCCCCCATCGTGCGCAGCTTGAGGACTTCGAAGGGCTCGTAGAGACGCCCCATCCGCGTCTGCCGATAGAGGACCGACCCCTTCGAATCGAGCCGGATCGCGATCGCGGCCGCGAGCAGAATCGGCGCCGAGAGGACGAGCGCCGCCGAGGCGAGCACCACGTCGAGCGCCCGCTTGACGGTGCGCTCGAAGGCGTTCATCCCGAACCCTTCGTCGAAGATGAGGACGCTCGAACGCAGCGCGCGGTGATAGACCTCGCCGGTGATCCGCTCGTACAGGGAGACTCCGGAGAAAATAGGGACGCCATGGAGCTTCTGGATGAGGAGCTGGTCCACGGGTAGCTGTTCGTGGCGCTCCTTCGAGGTGACGACAACCCAATCGGCGAGGTCGTCGCTCATCACCTTCTCGAGACGGTGGAAGTGACCGAGGATCGGGATGCCTTCCACCTGCGTCCTCGAGGGATCCTCGGCGTCGCCGCAGAGCAACCCCACGACTTCGAGCCCCAGGTCCCTGCGTAGCTCGATGCTGCGAGCCAGCGCGAAGGCGAGGTCGCTGGCGCCGACCAGCAGGATGCGCTGGCGCACCCGTTTCGACACGGAGCGGAAGGCCTTCCGCTCCAGCAGGAAGAGCGGGAAGAAGACCGCCGCGGCGTGGAACAGGACGTCCTTGCTGCCCGACGGCAGAGGCAGCGCGAAGTAGGCGAGGAGCGCACCCGCGAACGCGACGCCCATCGACAAGAGCAGCGAGACGCGGGTCTTGGGGCCGCTGCGGATCGTGGCCAGGTCGTACGCGCCCGTGGCCTGCAGCACCAGCAAGGCGCCGATCGCGACCACCCCGATTGCCGTCGCGAAGGTCGCGAGCGAGACGGGCGACGGAGCCCAGTAGAGGCCGGCGAACGCGGCGACCACGAGACACGTTAGGTCCAGAGTCACCGCGAGTGCGATGCGCGCGGCGAACGGATTCTGGATGTAGAACGGCATTTGCAGCTTTTGCTCCTGGGGGTTGATCTGCGGGGGCTTTCGTCGACGTGGTGCCTTTGCCCCAAGTCGACGCGCAATTGGAGCACGGATCGCTCGGTGTGTGGACTAAAATCGCGTTTGGGTAACTGGCGAATTAAAAAAAATGAGGTCAGTCACCCCTGGGGGTAAACGGGTCATCCGCCCCGGCCAGATCTTTGGCCTGGTCGCGATCGGGCGGATCGACGTCGTACGCGACGTGGGGTCGGGT
>Ga0184637_10002814_pt1 | contig 11057 bp, 6 predicted proteins | sample PLM3_127_b2_FD_133143 | JGI IMG/M metagenome (GOLD analysis project Ga0184637, IMG submission 133143) | Groundwater sediment microbial communities from an aquifer in East River, Colorado, USA - PLM3_127_b2 | ecosystem: Environmental > Terrestrial > Soil > Riparian zone | place: USA: East River... | reverse complement strand
GAAGGCATCATCCACAGCGGTATCGGTCCGTTCGACATCTCGAGCGATTCACGCTTGACCTATTTCACCACCCGCTACCAGAATGGCGGCCGTCGGGTTGCCTTCTTCACCAATCTGCTCAACGGCGACGCCTCCAACCTCCTGGCGCGCGGACCGACGGGCCTGCCGCTCCCGCTCGTCTTCGATACCAAGACCTTCGACGTCGAAGCCTCCGACGTGCGCCCCGTCGGCACGAGTCACGTGCTGACGTTCGGCGGGAATTTTCGCCGGAATGCCTTCGACATTTCGATCGCCCCGGCAGGAGACGACCGCAGCGAAGGCGGCGGGTTCGTCCAGGACGAGATCTTCCTCGGTGACCGCGTCCGGTGGGTCGTCGGCGGGCGGCTCGACAAGTTCTCGTCGATCGACGACCCGGTCTTCTCGCCGCGCACGACCTTCATGGTGAAGCCGGATGCTGCGCAGACAGTCCGCTTCTCCTTCAACCGCGCGTTCCGCGCACCGTCGTTCATCAACAACCACATTGCCACCACGATCCTGAACGAGGTCAACCTCAGCCGCCTCTCGCCGGCGCTGGCCCGCTTCGTGTTCCCGATTCGCGCCGCGGGCAATCCCGATCTCAAGCAGGAAACGATGACGGCGTACGAGGTGGGCTATACCGGCGTCATCCGGAATCGTGCCACGGTCAGTGCCGCCGTCTATTGGAACAACACCGACGACGGCATTTACTTCACGCCGGACGTGTTCTATTCCGCGGTAAACCCTCCGCCGACCTGGCCACCGATCATCCCGACGCTGGCGCTCACGCAGCTTGCCCAGGCGGGGGTGCTGCTGCCGGCGCACTTTACCTACCTGAACCTTGGCAGGATCAAGGACAAGGGATTCGAGCTGGGTGTCGACGCGGCCGTGAACCAGTACGTCAACGTGTTCAGCAACTATTCCTTCCAGGCCAAGCCGGTCGCCGAAGACTTGCCGGCAGGCACGACGATCAATGACATCAACTGGCCGGCCAAGAACCGCGTCAACGCAGGATTCAATTTCAGCTACTCCCGTTTCCTCGGCAACCTGGCGGCCAGTTACACCGGAGAGGCGTACTGGCAGGATGTGCTTGACCTGCGCTATGCCGGAACGACCGACGCCTACACGCTGGTCAACGGCGGCGTCGGCGTCCGCTGGGCGGGCCAGCGCGTCGTCACGAGCATCAAATTCACGAACCTGGCCAACCAAGAGGTGCTGCAGCACATCTTCGGCGACGTGCTCAAGCGGCAGGTGGTCGGGGAAGTGCGGTTGACGTTCTAACCACGAAGGCCACGACGATCACGAAGACGGGTTAGCCACAAAGGCCACGAAGGTCACAATGGGTTTTTCGTTATGAACCTTTGTGCTCCAGCTTAGAGACCTTTGTGCGCTTTGTGGCCGATTCGTCTTGTGATCTTCGTGGCTACGTCGTTCACGATGCGTTGTCGGCGCTGCTACACATCGAGCGAACCGCTTCCACGATCGCTGACGGGCTGATCGGCTTCGCCACATGGCGGTCGAAGCCGGCTGCCAGCGCGCGTTCCCGATCGCGGCGGCCCGCATACGCCGTGATGGCAGAGGCCGGCAAATGCTGCCCAGTCTGAGCCTCGCGCCTGCGTACCTCACGAATGAGGGCATACCCGTCCGCGCCAGGCATACAAATATCCGCCAGCAAGACATCGGGGCGCGACGCGTCGAGATGCCGTAACGCCTCGGGAACGGACGACGCCGTCTGCACAATCGCGCCGGCCTTCGTCAGAATCATTGCCATCAGCTCGCGGGTATCCTCGTCGTCGTCGACAACAAGGGCGCGACAGCCTGCGAGCGAAACCACCTGATTGACCTGAGGTCGGTCGAGGGGAGGCACCTGCCGGTGCTCGCCAGGAGAGGCAAGGCCGTGCTCCAGATGGATTCTCGGTAACTCGACGGTAAACGTGGCCCCCTGTCCCAGCCCCTGACTCTCTGCGCGTACCGTCCCGCCGTGGAGCTCCGCCAAGTGTCGAACGATGGCCAAGCCGAGCCCGAGGCCTCCTTGCTGGCGGCTGACCGAGCCATCTGCCTGGCGAAAACGTTCAAAGACATGCGTGATAAAAATCGGCTCGATGCCCGCGCCGTCATCCTGGACACGGATGCGGACGCCGCTGTCCCCGGCATCGGCGAGTTCGACGTCGACAAGTCCTCCAGCCTGCGTGAATTTGACGGCGTTTACCAGCAGATTCCAGACGATCTGTTGCAGGCGTTGAGGGTCGCCTTTCGTGAGTCGGGCCGAGTCCTCGAAACGAGAGCGAATGCGGATCTTCTTCGCGTCCGCCGCGGGCCGCACGGCATCCAGCGCGGCGCCGATCACAGAGCCGAGATCCACCGGCCGCAGGTCGAGTTTCAGACCACCAGTGATGATCCGGGAGACATCCATGATGTCTGCGACGAGATGTGCTTGCAGATGAGCGTTCCGGTCGACGACCTGGAGCGCACGCCTGGTACTTGGCTCGTCCATCGCCCCGTCGAGCAACATCCGTGTCCAGCCCACGATGGCATTCAGCGGCGTGCGCAATTCGTGGGATAGGATGGCCAGGAAGTCGTCTTTTGCGCGATTGGCGGTCTCGGCTTCGCGACGAGCCGTCGATTCACGCTGCAGCAACTGCTCTCGTTCCCGCTCCGCCGTGGCCAGAGCCGTCAAGTCCCGCACGAACCCCGTGAACCTGGGCGGGTCATCGTCCGACACTCTCGTGATGGAAACTTCCACCGGGAACTTATGACCGTCCGCATGATAGCCGGTTGTTTCCACGCGACGATCGATGAACGGTCCGTCGCCGGTCGCGAGGTATCGCGCGAGCCCCCCGCGGTGCTGTTCGCGGAGTTCAGGTGGAATCAGCAGATCCGCGAGCTCCCCCCCGAGCACCCGGTCCCTTGGATACCCGAACGTTCGCTCGGCCGCAGGGTTGAACTCTGTGATCCTTCCCTGGTGATCCATACCAATGATGGCGTCCATCGCCGTATCCAGGATGGCGCGTGTGCGTTCTTGTCCCTCGATGACAGCAGTTTCCACCTGCTCGCGACCGACGAACTGCCCGATGTGATTCCCGAGGGTCGACATCGTTCGGAGCAAGTCCGTATCCGGGCTGACGACGGTTCGGTTGAAACACCCGATCACGCCGAGCACTTCTTTGCCGAAGTAAATCGGGAACGCGAATGCGCCGTGGACGTCGGTTCCCCGAGCGACAGGCGCGCGAGGAAAGTGTGGATCGTGAGCAACGTCTTCGATCCATGCGGCTTTGCCCGAGGCCCACACGCGTCCGGGAAGGCCCACACCGGATGAAAAAAGGGCGTCCTTCGTCGCCTCCGCAAACGCCGTTGTGGGTAGTGCGACACCACTCCACACAGCGAGGCACCGCAGTCGCTGAACATCGTGATCGACAGACCAGAGCGCACCAGCCTGCCACTCGAGGTTCTCGCAAATCGCTCGCAGAATCGCTGGTGCCGCCTGCGGAAGATTCTGGGCATCGGCCAGGACTTCGCCGACAGCGTGCGCGGCAGCACGGCGGCGCTCGCTCGTCCTTTGTTCCGCAATCGCAGCTGCGAGGAGCAGGCCTGTTCCAGCCAGCACGCCCATGAAGACCTGAAGGAGGATCAGGCTCTCATGTACGTCGGAGCCGGCGAATGGACCTGCACCGCGAACGGTGTTCCAAATCGTCACCCCTGAGGCAGCGAGTACGACGAGCGCAGTGGCCTGTGGTCCTAGTCGTACCGCAGCGGTAATGACGAAAGGAAAGATGATGTACTCGAGTGGATGATTCCCGATGCCGGAACCAAACACTTCTCCGAAGACCAACTGGGTCATCCCCGCACTGCCAATCAGCAGCAGGCACGTTTCGACCCAGTCTCGTCGCGACCAGGCCGCGGGCGTCCGGACGGTGGTCAAGATGACGGGGGCCACTACGAGCGCTCCGACGGCGTCGCCCAACCACCAGACCGACCACAACTCGGAGAACCGAATCCAAGGCTGAACGGCCGCTACGCAGAGCGTCGTCGCCCCAATCGTGGCGCTGAGCGCCGTGCTCATGACGGCAGCCACGACGATGAATGCCAGAGCGTCACGGACTCGACGGAGATTGGGGTCGAAGGCTGGAAGTTGCCGCAGGGTCCAGGCGGCGGCGATAGCCTCGAGCGTATTCCCAGTTGCCACGCCAGCGGCAGTCCACAGCGGTGCCTCGGCGCCCGCATTCGCGACGAACGCTCCCAGCCAGATCGCTGGCCAGAGTGAGCGTCCCCAGAGGAGCAGGGCCGCTTGAGCGAGGCCCGTCGGCGCCCACACGGTCGTGACCTGCTCCGCGACGAATGCGACGCTGAATCCCAATCTCGCAGCGATCACGTACGCCACAGCCACAGCCAGGCCGATTCCGATCAAGCGACGGACCTCAGCGGGGGGAGTTGAGGTGCCACGCATCACGCTCGGCAGGTCAGCGTCACATATGCACGCCTTCTCAGTGTGCGGTCATGTTCCCGATGGCACCGCGCTCGATCCGCTGTTCACACCTTCGCGGTGCGCGAAATCGATTTCGCAGGAGTGTAGCCGATTACGGCGAGGCGGCAAGCTCATCCATCCGGCGTCGAGCGGTCGACGGAAGTGACCGGCGCAGTCCTCAATTTCTATTGGAGACCTTTGGGCGCTTTGTGGCTGATTCGTCTTGTGATCTTCGTGGCGACGGCTCGGCGTACTTCATCACCGCGCGGAGGTCGGCGCCCTTCGACCTCCGTAGCGGCGCCCACAGATCCCCCGCGGCCTCGAGCCGCCCGGCGATGTTGCGGATCGTGAAGTCCTGCGGCGTCACCCCTTCGTCAATCTCCTCCCACGTCACCGGCGTGGAGACGCCCGCGAAATCGTTGGCGCGCGCGCTGTACGCGCTCGCGAGCGTCTTTCCGCGCACGTTCTGCAGGTAGTCCACGTACACGCGGCGGCCGCGCGCCTTGAGCGAGCGCTCGACCGTCGCCACCCGGGGATGCTTCCGCGCCACCATCGTGGCGACGATCTGGCAGAACAGGAGGCCGGCCGCGTACGGCGTATCGGGCGGCATCGGGACGTAGATGTGCACCCCGCCGGCGCCGGACGTCTTGGCAAACCCGGGCGCCTTCAGGCTGTCGAGCTCCTCGCGCACCCAGCGCGCCATATCAAGGACCCGGCGGAAGGGCAGGTCGTCCGGCGGGTCGAGATCGATCGCCACGTGGTCCACGATGTCCTCCGCCTGGACGCGCGAGAACCACGGGTCCTGCGAAATCGAAGCGAGCTGCACCGTGTACAGGAGGGTCGTGAGCGAGCCACCAATCAGGTGCGGCCTGGTCTCCGTTTCCGTGGTGGCGTGCTCGACGCGGACAGCGGGGGGGCGCGTGTCTGGCGCACGGTGCTGGTAGAACGGCTTCGCCGTGACGCCGTTCGGATAGCGTTTCATCACCAGCGGCCGATCCGACAGCGCCGGCAGGATGAAGGGCGCGACGCGAATGTAATGGCGGAACAGGTCGCCCTTCGTCAGCTTCACCGTCGGCCAGAACACCTTGCCGAGGTTGCTGACCTCGAGGCGATCGCCGGCCGGCAGTTCCAGCGCGCCGTTGCCGCCCTTGTCCTCGATGGCGTCGATCTGATCGAGGAGTTTTCTGATGGCGGCCCTGGTCAACGTCGATGTCCGAGGTCGTTCGGCAGCGGAAGGGCGGACCTGAAGGTCGGCCCCTCCAACGGCACGGTAATCGGACCGACGCAGAGGCGGACCTTCAACCCCTACAACGACACCGTCACCGGATTGTCGTGGCGGCGGACCTTCAGCCCCTGCATCGACACGGTAATCGGATCGGCGGAGAGGCGGACCTTCAGGTCCGCCCACGAGGGTGTCCGGCTCGCGGCGCACGCTCCGCGGCGTCATGTCGTCGCGCAGCCCGATGTAGGTTGGGTGCCGCAGCTTTCCGCCGGCGGTCCATTCGGCGAACGTCACCTCGGCCACCAGCTTCGGCTGCACCCAGTGCGGCCGCTGGTTGGTGCGGGGCGTGGCCGCAAACGGCGAGATCTTCGACCGCAGCGGGTGCAAACGCTTCCAGACGCGTCCGATCTCCGCATCGGTGAAACCGGCCCCGCTGTGGCCGATGTAATGAAGCCGGCCGGCCTCATCGTAGACGCCAAGCAGCAGGGCGCCGAAAAAGGGGCGCGATCCACGCGGGTCGGTCCAGCCGCCGATGACACACGCCTGCCGCCGCACCTTGACTCTTGATCGGTGACCTACGCGGCGTTCTTCGCCCTGCTGCGCGCGGAGGGAATCCTCGTGCGAGATGTGGTCATTGGGATTTGGATTTTGCACGCGACCGCAGGTCGCGTTCCGCTTCCAGCCAGTCGTCGAAGTCCGAGCCGTGGCGGCGTCCGCGGCTGAGGTAGCGCTGATACGCCGCCTCGGCGATTTCTTCGTGGCTGGGGCCCGCAAGCGCATCGCCGTTTCGGGGACGCGCGCGCGTAGGCGCCGCGCCGGAGCTGGAACGCGGGCGCAGCCTTGGTGGAGCCGTCGCGGCGCCCGATGCCGGGATGTCAGGCGCTGCGCTCTTCTTCTTGGCCATGCGAACAACCTTTAGTGGAGTGTACCTTCGAAATGTAAAGCGGGCCGTTCCGTTGGAACGGCCCGAAAATCGCGGCTCGAGGCCAGATATGGTCCCATCACCTTCTGTTGAGACAGTCCATTAGATGTCGATCGTGCGTGAAACGTTGACGCCCTAAAACGAAAGAAGACCAGCACACGCTGGCCCTTTTGTAATGTGGGGTGGGTGACGGGTCTCGAACCCGCGACTTCCTGAGCCACAGTCAGGCGCTCTACCCCTGAGCTACACCCACCACGGGAAACTCAAGTCTAACATTGCAGAGGTGCAAGGATGCGATAGTGCGACCGGGGGTGCGGCGGTGCGACGTGCGAGGGAGGTGCGAGGTGCTCCGTCGCACCCTCGCACCGTTACTCAGAGTCTTCGTCGGCGCCGAGCTCCACCAGTTGGCCGTCCTGGACCTGCACCCGGATTGGATGGACCTGGCTGGCGCCCTCGTGCTTGGCTTCGTACATCAGTTTGTCGGCGCGCGCGAGGAGATCGTGCGCGAGCGTCCCCGCGAACGGGCGTCGCTGGCCGACGGGACCAAGCAGCAGGCACACGATGCCGACGTCGACGTTCACGGGCTTCTCCGCAAGCCGCGGATCTTCCGACATCCAGTCGCAGCGCTCGACCGCCTCGCGGAAGCGCTCGGCGATGATCCAGGCCGCGCTGCACTGATCGAGGTCGGGAATCAGGAAGCAGAATTCGTCGCCCCCGAACCGGGCGTGCAATTCCTGGCTGCTGCGCTGGTCCAACGACTCCTGGGCGAGGAGGTCGTCCCCGCGGGCCTGTTCGCGCAGCAGCGACGCGACGCGATCGATGATCTTGTCGCCGAGCGCGTGGCCCAGGTTGTCGTTGTACCACTTGAACGAGGTGATATCGACCAGGCCGACCGCGCACCAGCGCCCGCGCTGCTCGAGTGCAAGGAACGCCTCGAGCTGCTCGACGAAGCGGCGGAAGTTCATGAGCCGCGTCTTCGGATCCCGGTGCACGCGGTCGGTGAGGTCGGCGACGAGATCCTCGAAGTAATGCGAGATGCTGCTGACGGTGGCGTCGCGCGCGGAGAGCTCGTCGCGCATCCGGTTCAGCCGTTCCGTGAAGCCGGCCGAGACCGCCTGGATGGCCTCCTGCTTGGACCCCTGCCAGAGCCGCTCGTGCTGCAGGTAGACATTGTCGATGGCATCGAGCAGCGCCTGCTCGTGCGAGGACGAGAGGGGCAGCCGTTCGCGGACCCAGCGATGCAGGTCGGATCGCGTTTCGGGGGCCATCTCGGCGTCGGTCTGCTCGGCTTTTCGCATCCGCATGAGCTGGGGTCTCGCCACGGTGACTGGTAAGAGCTTCAAACGATGTACCGGCTTTTGCCCCGGAAAACGGGCCTGCCGGGGTGGCCTGTCGGTGCTGATGGGGTCGGAAGTGGCAAAAGGGTGGAAAAATAGGCGACTGGCTGGAGCATATGGAACATCCAACGGTGATCCGTCCCGCCGAGCATGCCGAGTGGCGGGCGGACAAGATGGGGAAGCGCACGCTATACCAGTCCTCGCGGCTGCTCGTGGGCTTGAACGCCTTCGAGCCGGGGCAGGCCCATGCCCTTCATGCGCACGAGGGGATGGATAAGGTCTACCAGGTGATCGACGGGGAAGGGCAGTTCCTGCTGGACGGCCGTGAGCTGGCCATGAAGGCCGGGGACCTGCTCGTGGCGCCGACCGGCGTGCCGCACGGCGTGCGGAACACGGGCGCGGGGCGGCTGCTTGTCCTCGTGATCCTGGCGCCCGCACCGTGAGTGGCCACGTACGAGGCTTTCGGCTGTAGGCTCTCGGCTCTCGGCTTTGGGCTCTCGGCTTTAGGCTCTGGCCAAAACCAAAGCCCAAGGCCCAAAGCCCAAGCCCACCCACGATCTCGCCGTCTGACTCTTTGACAGGCACGACTCCCGTACGTTACGGTCCGCCACACTAAAGGCTCTTTCATCTCACCACGTTACGCGGGAGGCCCCATTGCGCCGCCAGGCGTCACGTTCTGAACGATCGTTCGGATCGTTCGGATCGTTCGGATCGTTCGAACCGTTCGAACCGTTCGAACCGTTCGAACCGTTCGGGTCGTTCTGAGAACGATCCGAACCTCGAACGTCTGAACGCCCGCACGTTCCGAACGATCCGAACGTCTCCCATGATGCAGAAACTGTTCACGCCTCTCGTGCTCGCCGCGATCTTCGCGACGGCGAACCTGTTGAGCCAGGGGGCCGCCAACATTCCGTACTCGGATGCCGAGCCGATCCTGCTGAACCTTCAGGAGCAGCTGTGGCCGGCGGAGCTTCAGGGGAAAACGCCGCGAGCCACCGAAGACGCCTGGGTGGACTGGGCGTCCCGTCGCGACGCCACCATCCGCGCGCGCGTCGTCACCGGCGACGAGGACTCCATCATCCATCTTCTGCAGTTCGGCACGACCTTCACGAAGCAGCCACGCATCACCGAGCAGCAGCTCGCGGGCGTCGCGGTCCGGCAAGCCGGATCACTCACCACGGCATTTGTCCCCTCGCCGTTGTTGCTGGCGCGTATCGAGGATTTCGTCGCGGCCGTGGCGTCGCCGGGCACGAACGAGCGGCTGCAGTTCGCTCGCCGCGTGATCGACCGCCAGGGAATCGATCCGACGAACGAAGAGGGACGGAATCGGTTGCGCCGCTACCTCGAGGATCGCACCGCGGTCGTGGGGAGCGCCCCGCATTCGTCGACGCTCCAGGATCCGGCCACCGGGTTGGCCGACCAACTGACCATCTTCCGCGATCGCGGGCTTGCGTCCGACACCGCTCTCTGGATTGGCTTTGCGATCGAGCAGGCGCTCGATGCGATCAAAGCCAGCGGCAAGATCAAGCCCGGCGCGATCCGCCGCGTGGCCATCGTTGGCCCCGGGCTTGATTTCACGGACAAGCAGGAAGGCCACGACTTCTATCCACAGCAGACGATCCAGCCGTTCGCGCTCGTCGACTCCCTCAGCCGGCTGGGCCTTGCCGCGTCGATCGACCTTCAGGTCACCGCGCTGGACCTGAGCCCGAGGGTGATCCAGCACCTCGAGGCTGCGCGGATGCGTGCAGGGTCCGGCAATCCTTACGCGCTGGTCCTGCCTCGCAACCTCGACCAACCCTGGACGCCAGAGCTCGTGAAGTACTGGCAGGGGGTCGGCGGCCGCATCGGCGCGGAAACGAAGGGCGTCGCGCTGCCACCCAATGCGGGCAGGGTTGCATCGCGGAGCGTCCTGGTGCGTCCGCCGGTCGTGCTCTCCATCCATCCGCGCGACATCAACATCGTCGTCCAGCGGATCGAGCCGCTGGCGGACGCCGAGCAGTTCGACCTCATCGTGGCGACGAACATCCTGATCTATTACGACGTGTTCGAGCAGTTGCTCGCGGTCGCGAACATGGCCGCCATGCTGCGGCCGGGAGGTATGCTCCTCTCGAATGACCGCATCTTCGAATTGCCCGGCGGTCCCGTGGCCTCGATCGGCCGCACCGACGTCCCGTACATGGAAGGGCCCGGCAGCGGCCCTCGCGGCGATCGAATCGAGTGGTATCAAAGGAGATGACGATGGCAGGTGACGGAGTGAAGGGGTTCGTTCGTGTGTTCGCGGTCCTGCTCGCGATGGTCGTGTGCGCGGGTTCGCTCCTTGGCCAGGGCACGAGGGGAGTCGTGCAGGTGGCGAAGGACGTCTACGCGATGACCGGCGCCGGCAGCAACTCCGCGTTTGTCGTGACCGACGAGGGCGTCCTCGTCTTCGACAGCGACATTCGCAACGATGATCTGCCGGCGATTCGCAAGGTGACGGATAAGAAGATCATGTATCTTTTTGCCTCGCACGCGTCAGGCGATCACTCCACCGGCGCGTGGTATTTCCGCGCGGACAAGCCGGTCTACATCGGCACCAGGGATCAGATCAGGGCGTACTTCCAGCACGAGGCGAAAGAGTTCGAGGATCGCAAAGCCCAGGGGCTCCCCGGGTACAAGGGCGCGGAGCTGAGTCCACCCTCGATGGGCTTCGAGAAAGCCCTGACGGTGTTGCTGGGTGGTTTGACGTTCCAGGCCACCGCGGAAGGCTATGGCCATACCAGCGGCGACATGACGATGTACATCCCGCAGCGGCGGGTGATGTTCATGGGAGACCTGCTCAACAACGAGCTCCATCCCGGCCCGGCCGAGGCCGCGGGCGTGTTCTACGCGAACATCCAGGGGACAATCGACATCCTCAACCGGATCATCGACCGCAACCTGCCCGTCGACACCTATGTCTCCGGCCACGGCCCGATCCATGTCGGCAAGGGCGTCGCGGATATCGTCGACCAGCGGGACTACTTCATTCTCATGCGGGATGAAGTCGCCAGGATGGTGCTGGCGGGAAAGAGCCTGGAGCAGATCCTCAAGGAGTTCAAGGTGCCGCAGCGGTTCTCGCAT
>Ga0184637_10002813_pt1 | contig 11059 bp, 12 predicted proteins | sample PLM3_127_b2_FD_133143 | JGI IMG/M metagenome (GOLD analysis project Ga0184637, IMG submission 133143) | Groundwater sediment microbial communities from an aquifer in East River, Colorado, USA - PLM3_127_b2 | ecosystem: Environmental > Terrestrial > Soil > Riparian zone | place: USA: East River... | reverse complement strand
CGCGTTGACGAAGATGGCGTCGAAGGGATCACCTGCGAACTCGCTGCCATCCCCCGAGACGACGCTGACGCGCGGCCAGCTGCCGAGGTTCCGCCGCGCGCGTTCGGCGAGCTGCGGGTCGAGCTCGACGCCCACGGTGCTACCGCCGGGGGTGGCGGCTGCCGCGATCGCCGTGTAGTACCCGACTCCGCAGCCGATGTGAAGCAAGCGATCGCCGGGCGACAGATCCAGCGCATCGAGCCAGCGCGCGAGGGCCGCGGGCTCTCCATTGTTGAGGTTGCGGTCGGCATCCAACGCGACTAGCACATTGTCGTAGAGACGCCTGGGGTCGTCGTCGGGCGTCCGTTGATAGCGGCCTCCGAGAGCTGGAGAAGTCAGCAGCCAGGGCCCGGGCCCCAAGAACTCTTCACGCGGAACGGTGGCAAGAGCATGCACGAGGCTGGCAGATCGGAGTCCGGCGATCACGCGGATCTTCTCCGCGAATTCGCGCCGCGACTCTTCCAGGGTGCTCACCCGCTGCGCCTCACGCCGGACGCAGATCGACTCCGGTATCCAGCAAGCGTCGCCAGCATGCAGGCGTACCTGGAGAAGATGGCGTCCATCAAGTGTTCAACGACCGACTTCACCCCTGGATCCCTAACCCCAGGCCCCCTCCCCAAACCACCGCACGGCATGATAAACAGCTGCGCGCCGCCAGGCAGGGACGCCTTCCTGGATCATGATTTTCCGAAACAGGACGTCGGCCTCTTTGCGGCTATAGGTTCGAGGCGGAACGATCGCGTCTCCGGAAGGGCTCCCCTGGAAGCAATAGAGGAAGTCGTGGATCAACGGTGCGGCGATGGAGAGCTCGAAGGGTGCGATCAGCCACCAGAACGGACGTGGCACCGATGCGAGATCGAACGTGAACTGGTTCGGGACCGTGATCTGGTTGGGATCGTCGAAATAGCCGTAAGCTGCCTCGAGGCGCCACTTCCTGGAAGTTACGTCGTAACTGACGATCGGAGCTGGGAGTGCAGACCGAGCGATCGTGACTCCGGTGTGCGAAAGCTGATAGGCGACTTCCTTCATCTTGCTTCTCTGAGCAGTCGTTCGGCCCCAGCTACGAGCTCCGCGACGATGGCAGCCGCTGGCTGGACCGTGGTTACGTTGCTGACGGACTCGCCGGCATACAGCGCCATGGCGTCGATCTGCCCGGTGGTGGTGAGCGTTGGAGCGATCACGGAGAAGCGGTGGACCGGAAACACCTGCTCGGCATGGTGTGCCTCGCCGATGACGTCCTCCGTCAGCGCCTCCGCCGCCGCGATGGCCGAGCGCAAGACCCGATGGGGTGCGTTGGGCCACATGCCCGAGAAGGCTTGCGTGAGGCAGGTATCCGCCGCGGAGGAGGCGAGAAGCGCCTTCACGTAGGCCGGATGCGCTCCCGACTCCGTCGCAGCCACGAAGCGTGTCCCGATGCGAGCGGCCCCGCTGCCGCAGGCGAGGACTGCCGCCAGGCTGCGAGCCGTTGCGATACCCCCGGCAGCCACGACGGGGACACGGACCAGATCGAGAACCAGGGACAGCAGCGGAAGCAGGCTCGTCTCTCCTCGGACATGGCCGCCCGCTTCGGTTCCCTGGACGACGATGAAGTCGCAACCCGCGCGCTCGGCTGCCGCTGCCTCAGCCAAGGATCCGACCTGCCAGCTCGCGAGTGCCCCGAATCTGCGCGCGCGCTCGACCAGGCCCGCGTCCGGCTCGCCGTAGAAGAACTCGACGACCCGCGCGCGGCGAGCAGCGACCGAGACGCACGCAGGATCGAGGAACGGAATCAAGAAGTTGACCCCGAAGACGCCTTTGGTTCTCGCCGACAGCTGTTCCAGAACCGCCTCGAGAACCGGAGCGGACATCAACGGCGCCCCGATCATTCCGAGCCCACCGGCATCGGCAACGGCTGCGACGAGGTCGGGCGTGGTGATCCCCGGCATCGCCGCCAGCTGGATCGGCGCAGAGACACCCACGAGCTTCGTGAAGGAGGTGACGATCACAGCAGCAGCCAAGCATATCCAACGCGTAGGGCTTCGCGGCCTCCGCTCTCCAGGATCTCGCCGTGGGCGACCCCGACGCGAGCTAAGTCCCAGGTGAGAATTCGTTCGAGGCTCTGCCGCGCCGCATCTCGATCCCGGATCAGCCAGGGATCCAGCTTGGACGGGCCGAAGCGTCCATGGCTCCGCAGGAGTCGCATCAGCAGCCGGGTGGGTGCAGCCGCGGCCGGCCCGAAGTTGAACGCGAGGTCGCACAAGATGAGCGTGCGACTGGCGCGGTGAAAGAAGACGACCTCGTTCTCGTACGGGCGACCGCGGAAGAAGGTCTGCTGCACCTCCTCCCGCCATTCCTCGGGCGGCTCGTCGCCAAGCACCGCCACGAACGCGAGATCGGGGCGCTTGCGCTCGAGTTCGGGCGCCACCCAGAGCCGCGCCTCCGGATAGACCTTTGCGACCTCTCCAGCGTACAGGTGGTGAACGCGATTGGGAGCAACCACGTACCGGACGCGGCCGATCGAGTCGAGCTCCGCCCGCAGCGCGGAGTCGAGGGCGACCGGGGAGTGGAGCAGAAGCCGCCCGCCGTACAGCCGCATCACGGTCATTCGCGTTCCCACCGGCAGCCCGTAGAAGGTCTGCGGCCGCTCCGCGACCCAGATGTCTGTCGCCAGCGGCCTCAGCGGATCGAGCGGGCGCATGGTCATTCAGCCGCCGGAAGGAGCTGCACCGCGACCGAGCGCGAGGTATCGACCATCAGACCCACCCACCCATCGCGGAGGCGGTACTTCTCGCGCATGAGCGATCGGATCCGGGCATGATCCAAGGCGCCAGGCACGGGCTGCGCGACGAAGCGCGCAGAGCGCCCCGCGGCTGTGAAGGTGATCGCTGGATCTCGCTGGACGTCCAGGAACCACGGATGCTCGGGAGCTCCCGCCTCGAGCCAGAGCTCTTCGTCAGGCTCGGCATACCATACATGGCTGGACCGAACGCTGCCGTCGGGTGTACGGGTCTCGATCACGGCGACACCCCCCGATTCGAGCGCCCACCAGGTGGTTGCGCCGAACCCAGCGACCAGCGATGCAATCGCGATCAGGGCGACCTTCACGTGTGACACCCCCAACGGACGGCACGGTCTCCCTGATCGGTTACGCGGCAGGTTCCGGATGCGCCTCACACCATGATTGATGAACGCGACGGAGGACCGCTGGATAGATGAGCAAGCGGCGGAACGGGTCGATCAGAGCCATGTACGACACCGTGAGGCGACTCACAGGCGCGACGTAGATGGCCCAAAACAGACGGTAGCCGCCGGACCACTGCTCGAAGGCGAGTACCGAGAAGGCATGGACGGTGGCGTTTCGGATTTCGCTGACGGCCTCGAAGGGACGAACGTAGATGACCGTGAATGGGCCATCAGAGGAGCCCGGCTCAACGACCGACTGCTTTCGATCTTCGTCAGAGAGACGGTGGATGAAGGACTGGGCACTGGGAGTCCGGTCTGAAGAATCCCAGCGAAAGACGCGACCGAGCCACGCGCGCAGTTGGAACAGAGTTCGCACGACGGGGTTGAGCGACATGAGATTCTCGGCGCTCATGAAGCCTCGCGCGTCGGCGAGTGTGCGGTTGGGTCCGCCGCCCGGAAGCTCGACCATCCACACATCGTGGAGCGGGACGTCGGTGAGAAACTCGTGCGCACGAAGATCCAGCCGCCGAAAGTGCGCTGGATCTACGCGAGACCAGGCGCGCATCGGCTCCTCGCTGCTGCCCATCGGATGGCCGCCAAGCTGCGGCTGCGCGAAAGGGTACCACCAATCGGAGATGCTAGGCTGGTCGTTCGCGACGCCCGGAGGAGCCGTGGGCACTGTACGCGCCGAGATCGAGATCGACGCCCCGGCGGAGCGGATCTTCGACATCCTGACCAACCTGAAATCGTATCCGGAGTGGAATCCGTTCACGCCGCGGGTCGAGTCGACGCTGCGCCCGGGCGACCCCGTGCATCTCTTCGTCCGGCTTCGGGGCGAGCGGCTTTCGCACCGCGTCGAGTACGTCACCCGGAACGAGAGGCCGTCGCGCCTGTGCTGGGGGACGACGATCGGCGCGGGCTTCCTGCTCTGCGCGGAGCGCTGCCAGACGCTCACGCGCCTCGACGAGCGCCGGACGCGCTTCGTGAACGAGGACGTGCTCCGCGGCTGGCTCGCGCCGCTCGTGATGCGCGCCTTCGGCCGCGACATGCAGCGGGGCTTCGAGTCGGTCGCCACCGCGCTCAAAAAACGCGCCGAGTCGAGCTAGCGAAGGAGACCCCTCTTGCCCGACCCGATTGCCGCCGAACGCCTGATGACCGGAAAGTCGTGGGAGGAGTTCTGTGACACGCTCAAGAGCGCCGGCAAGACCATCCTCGCCGAGGGCTCGCCCGAGAGCCCGCTCGACCGCGCCGAGGGCTTCCGGTACCTGAGCCGTCTGACCCGCGCCGCGCTCGAGACCTTCGTCGAATTCGCGGATCCGCTCGCACCGGTTCTCCACCGCCCGGTCCACGAGACCGCGAAGATCGGCGCCGACAATCCGGACAACTACTACCAGCACGCGACGATCAGCGGCGCGCACGAGTACCGGATCACGGGCACGCGCGGCACCATCCATTACCTGGATTTTGCGACACAGTCGAGCGGTGTCGCGAGCTCCGGCAAATCCCGGCAGGGCGGTCATCTCGACGCCGCCGATCTCGAGATCGGACCCGATGGCCGCTTCGAGATCGAGCTGAGTTGCGATCCGAAGAAAACCAACTGGCTCGCCATGACGCCCGACACCACGGCGTTGATCGTGCGTCAGACCTACCTCGACTGCGGCCGCGAGGTGCCCGCGCAGCTCCGCATCGAACGAATCGGCGGGGAGGGCAAGCCGACCCCCCTCACCCCGGAGGCGCTCGACGCCGGCTTCCGGTCCGCGTCGGGTCTCGTTGTGGGCTGCGCCGCGCTCTTCTCGAGCTGGGCGCAGGGCTTCCAGAAGCACACCAACCAGCTCCCGAAGTTCAGCGACGCCATCTCCATGGGAGCCGGCGGCGACCCGAACATCGGCTACTACCATAGCTACTGGAAGCTCGGACCCGAAGAGGCGCTGCTGATCGAGGTGAAGCCGCCCGCGTGCGAGTCCTGGAATTTCCAGCTCGACAATCACTGGATGGAATCCCTCGACTACCGTTACCATCGCATCCACGTCAACAAACACACGGCGCACTACCGCGCAGACGGCAGCGTGCGGATCGTGGTGGCCCATCGAGATCCGGGCACCCAGAACTGGATCGAGACCGCCGGCCACTCGCAGGGCACCATGTGCTTCCGCTGGATCCGCGCCGATGCGCATCCCCAGCCGATGACGCGAGTCGTGAAGCTCTCGGAGCTTCCGGCTTGACCCCCGCGCCGGCCCCGGGATTCCAGGCCCCGCAATTCCCGCTTCTAGTGCGGCTCGCGCTGACCGGATGGCGAGCGCTTCAAACGGTCGGCGTGGCCCGGACGTCGCTCGACGAGGCGTCGCTGATCAGCGCGGCGCGCCGCGAGAGCGGACTCCACCATTTCGTCGACGAGTCCTTTCGCGAGCCGCTGCGCCGGCTGCTCGCGTCGCTGGAGGAGGAGGCCCGCCTCCACCCGCTCGGCCGGATGCTGCTGCGGCAGAGTCTGGTGCGTGCGCTGGTGAACCGCCTGCGGCTCGAGGATCTCTGCGACCGGCACCCGGAGATCCGCGAGCAGCCCGTCCGGGAGCCGGTCTTCGTGCTGGGCCTCCAGCGCACCGGCACCACCTTGCTCCACCGGCTGCTGACCTGCGAGCCGGCCCTCCGGCCGCTGCTCTCTTGGGAGGCGCTCAACCCGGCGCCCTTCAAGGGCGTGCCCCTGCGCGGGGGCCGCGACCCCCGCATTCGCCTGGCAGAACTCGCCGAGCGCGGGCTCCGCTATCTGGCGCCGGAGTTCTTCGCGATCCATCCGGTGGAGGCCCACGCACCCGAAGAAGACGTGCTGCTGCTCGACCTCAGCTTCATGAGCCCCACTGCGGATGCCACCCTGGGCGTGCCCCGCTACTCGGCCTGGCTGCGCGACACCGATCAGCGTCCCGCCTACCGTTATTTCCGCCGCGCGATCCAGTTGTTGTCGTGGCAGCGCCCCGGACGCTGGCTCGGCAAGACGCCGCACCACCTCGAGAACCTCGACGTGCTGCTCGACGTCTTTCCCGACGCGAAGATCATCCAGACTCATAGAGACCCGGTGCGGGTGGTGGCGTCCTACGCCAGCATGATGGCCCACGGCCGGGCCATCTTCAGCGACCATGTCGACGCACACGAAGTAGGCGCGCAGCTCGCGGGCCGGGCGGTCCGGGCGGTGACGCGCGCGATCTCGGTGCGCGAGCGCGCGGCCTTGAATGCGTTCCACGACGTCGCGTATCCGGATCTTCTCGCGGATCCGCTCAAGGAGATCCGGCGCATCTACGATTTCCTCGGCCTGCCGCTCGCGCCCGCGACCGAGGTCTCCATGCAGCGCTGGCTCGCCGCGAACCCCCAGAACAAGCGGGGCGTCCACCGCTACCGGCTCGAGGACTTCGGTCTCGACCGGGCGCAGCTCGAGCGCAGCTTCGAGCCCTATCGCCATCGGTTTGGCGTGGCCGGCGAGTGAGGAGACGCGCGTGAGCGACATGCAGGGGCGAGTCTGTCTGGTGACCGGCGCCACCGACGGCCATGGCCGCGCCGTCGCCCGCGCGCTGGCAAAGCTGGGCGCCGAGGTGGTGCTGCACGGCCGAAGCGCGGAGAAGTGCCGTCGCGTCCAGTTTGAAGTAGCCGCCGAGAACGGCGGCAAGAGCCCCGAGATCCTGCTCTGCGACTTCGCCAACCGCGAGGCGATCGACCGCGCCGCTTCCGAGTATCTGGCCGGCGGCAGGCCCCTTCACGTGCTGGTCAACAACGCGGGGCTCGTCAGCCAGGCGCGTCAGTGCAACGCCGAGGGAATCGAGCTCACTCTCGCGGTCAACTACCTGGCGCTGTTCCAGCTCACCCTGCGGCTGCTGCCACGCCTGCTGGAGAGCGCCCCCGCGCGCATCGTGAATGTCTCGTCCGATACCTACCGGATGGCGACGCTCGACTTCGACGACCTCCAGCTCGAGCGCGGCTACTCCTTCATGCGCGCCTACGCGCGCACCAAGCTCGCCACCGTGTACTTCACGCTCGAGCTCGCCCGCCGCCTCGAAGGCCGCGGCGTCACCGTGAACGCCGTCGACCCGGGCCCGGTGGCCTCCAACATCGGCGCCAACAACCCCGGCCTCGCCTACCGGATCGCCTCTCCGATCATCCGGGGCCTTTTCCCCAGTCCTGACCGCGCCGCGCGCACGGCGTTGATGCTCGCCACGGACTCCGGACTCGAAGCAGCGACGGGCGGCTACTATCGGTCTAATCGAAAACGGGAGCGGCCGCTGGCGTTCGACGCGGAACTCAGCGACCGGCTATGGCGAACCAGCGCGGAGCTGACGCGCGTCGATTTCTAGCCACCATCCACTGTTGGAGTAATGAGCATGAAGCTCGAACCGAGAGAGATGGGCGTCGTCGCGGCACTTTTGCTCGCTTCCACGCTCGCCGTCGCACCGGCCACGGCGCAGCAGGTCACGGGCAAGCTCGGTTCGCCCAGCGCCACGACCACGATCGACGGGAAGAAAATCCCGCCCCCGCCCCCGAAATTCGGCGGTGTCATCAAGGAGACCACCAAGGAATCGAAGACCTGGTGGCCGCCCCGCGTGGTGCCGCCCAAGGGCTCCCCCAACGTGTTGCTGATCATGACCGACGACCAGGGCTATGGCGTCTCTGGCACGTTCGGAGGCGTCATCCCGACGCCGGCGCTGGACCGGATCGCGAACGCGGGCTTGCGTTACACGCAATTCAACTCCACCGCGCTCTGCTCGCCTACGCGCGCCGCGCTGATCACCGGCCGCAACCACCACTCCGGGGGCTTCGGCGTGATCACGGAGCTGTCGACGGGTTACCCGGGCTACGACTCCATCATCCGCCCGGACAACGCGACCATCGGCGCGGTCCTCAAGGGCAATGGCTATGCCACGTCGTGGTTCGGCAAGAACCACAATACGCCGGGCTTCCAGTACAGCGTGACGGGCCCCTTCGATCAGTGGCCGTCCGGGATGGGCTTCGATTATTTTTACGGCTTCATGGGCGGCGAGACGGACCAGTGGACGCCGTATCTATTCCAGGACCACACGCAGATCTTTCCGTGGGTCGGCAAGCCCGGGTACAACCTCACCACCGATCTGGCGGACGAGGCGATCCGCTACATGAATCAGCTCGACGCCGCCGCACCCGACCAGCCGTTCTTCGTCTACTACGTCACTGGAGGCAGCCACTCGCCGCACCAGCCGACCAAGGAGTGGAGCGACAAGTTCAAGGGCAAGTTCGACATGGGCTGGAACGCGCTGCGTGAGCAGATCTTCGCCAACCAGAAAAAGCTTGGCGTCGTTCCCGCGAACGCGCAGCTCACCCCCTGGCCGGATAGCCTCGCGAAATGGGACACGCTGTCCGCGGACGAGAAGAAGCTCTTCGCCCGGCAGGCGGAGGTGTACGCGGGCTATACGGCCTACACCGACCACGAGATCGGCCGCGTGATCCAGGCGGTCGAAGACATGGGCAAGCTCGACAACACCCTGATCATCTACATCGACGGTGACAACGGCACCAGCCCCGAAGGCACGCTGGTCGGCACGCCGAACCAGTACACGTCGTACAACGGCATCCTCGACTTTCCGATCGCCGAGCAACTCAAGTTCTACGACGCTTGGGGTTCCGCGGCGAGCTACCCCCACATGGCGGTCGCGTGGTCATGGGCATTCGACACGCCGTTCAAGTGGACCAAGCAGATCGCGTCGCACTTCGGCGGGACGCGGCAGGGCCTCGCGATCTCGTGGCCGGCGCGCATCAAGGACGCGGGCGGCATCCGCCACCAGTTCCACCACGTCATCGACATCGTGCCCACGATTCTCGAAGCCGCGGGCATCAAGGCACCGGAGATGGTCGATGGCATCAAGCAGAAGCCGATCGAAGGCGTGAGCATGGCGTATACCTTCGACAAGGCGAAGGCGACCGCACCTTCAGCGCGCAAGACCCAGTACTTCGAGATGATCGCCAACCGCGGGATCTATCACGAGGGCTGGTACGCCTGTACGACGCCGCCGCATGGGCCGTGGATCCTGAACGCGCCCTTGCCCGCCGTGACCGATTACAAGTGGGAGCTGTACAACCTGAGTGAGGACTATTCGCAGGCCAACGACCTTGCAGCGAAAATGCCCGAGAAGCTGAAGCAGCTGCAGGCCGTGTTCCTGCAGGAGGCGGCCAAGTACGAGGTGCTTCCGCTCGACAACGATACGTTTGCCCGGGCGCTCGCGCCGCGGCCGAGTGCCACCGCCGGACAGACGGTCTTCACGTACTCGGGTGTCTTACCCGGGATTGCAGTCGCCAACTCACCCAACATCCTGGCCAGGTCGTACAAGATCACCGCCGAGGTCGAGGTCCCGCAGGGCGGTGGCAACGGGATGATCGCAACCCAGGGAGGCCGCTGGGGCGGATTCGGGCTGTACCTGCTCAAGGGCAAGCCGGTGTTCGACTACAACATGCTCATTCTCGCTCAGTACCGCTGGCAAGGGCAGCAGCAACTCTCCGCGGGGAAGCACACGGTCGTGTTCGAGTACGTTTATGACGGTCCAGGCATCGCCAAGGGAGGCACCGGTGTGCTGAAAGTGGACGGCCAGGTCGTCGACACACAGAAGCAGGCGAACTCGATCGCGTTCCTACCGGTGGCTGACGAGACCTTCGACGTCGGGGTCGACACCCGCACGGGGGTGAACGAGAAGGACTACCAGGTGCCGTTCGCCTTCAACGGTACGATCGACAAGCTGACCTTCAACCTCGGGCCGATGCAGCTCGCCGCAGAGGAACAGACGAAGATCGGAGAAGCGGTCGCAAACGCTCGAGACTAGGTCGACCGGATTCCCGTAGCGGACCTACTCCTGACCCTTCCCCGATCGTAGAAGCGTCGCGCAGTAGCTCGCGAGGTGGTCGAGAAACCGCGGCCAGCCGTTCTGGTGCCGGTCGCGGTCTTCCCGAGTTCGATAGCCCTCGTGAGCCACGATCACCCGGGTGCGATCGGCCGCCAGCTCCCGGAACTCGGCCGTGATCAGCGTCTGGTATTTCTCCATCTCCGCGCCGGTCGGCTCGTGGAGGTGAAGGCCTTCGAAGCGCAGGCTGTAGACGAGTCGGTCGGGCAGGGAGACGTCTCGAAAAGATCCGACCTCGTAGAACGCGGGACCGTCGGGCGGCTTAAGGCCGAACCGATAGGCTCCTCCCACCCGAAGATCGATCTCGGCCGTCGGAACCGACCAGGCATCGTCGGGCTTGTACCAGACCTTCAAGTGCTTCGGCTCTGTCCAGGCGCGGCAGACGAAGGATCGCGGCGCATCGATGACGCGGTCGAAGTGGAGTGCGTACGCTGTCTCGGTCATCGGCCGCTACCGTGTCGCCGCTGAGAGCTGAACGGCGACGAATCCGAGGATGCCGACGAAACACAGCAGATGATCCCGGCAGATCGACCGGGCCAGCGCGCTCTGCCTCAGCTCTGGGTCCTTGCGAGCGCCCAGGCGTACCGCGTTCGGAACCACACGCCCGATGGCAAGCAGGATCGGTCCACTGCAGAGCAGCAGCGAGGCCAGCGCGAGCCAGCGCGGGCCCAGGCCCCCGGCGATCTGAACCGCCAAGGTGATCAGCGTGATCGCCATGACCACCGCGACCAGGTGACCCATCGGCGAGGCGTCGGTGGTGACGCGCCGATAGTAGGAGGCGATCGAGGCGAGAACCGGCTCGGTCAGCTCGGGATCTCGATCTCGAGAGCGAAGCACCTGGACGTCGAACATGAGATCCATCCACAGGACCGCCAGCAGGAATCCACCACATGCGGCGAGGATCGAGGACATAGCCGCGCTCACGACGACGTCTTCACGGCGAGAAACTCGCCCTT
>Ga0184637_10002812_pt1 | contig 11062 bp, 9 predicted proteins | sample PLM3_127_b2_FD_133143 | JGI IMG/M metagenome (GOLD analysis project Ga0184637, IMG submission 133143) | Groundwater sediment microbial communities from an aquifer in East River, Colorado, USA - PLM3_127_b2 | ecosystem: Environmental > Terrestrial > Soil > Riparian zone | place: USA: East River... | reverse complement strand
TCGGTGTCGCTGAGGGCCGGCTCATTCAGTGGGTCGACGGCAGTTCCGAGCCGACATCGTCGGAACTCGGCCGGCTGGTGGCCGCCCTCGATCCCGAATTCCTGACCGAGATCTACGAAACCGAGATATCGGCGATGGCGCAGTCCTTCGAAGATCGCTTGGTGAGGCAGAAGGAAGAGGAAGAACGGGCGCGGGCGGCGCTGGAGAGGCTGCGGCCGAAGCGGTCGTAGAGTGTGTGGGAGTCACAGGAGGGATGCGTCATCACCTTTCATTTGATCTGCTGCGAAAGCGCCGTGGCATGTCTGTGTATCCATTCGACTGCGTCGATCCTTCGAGCATCCCCTCTCCCCTTGAGGGAGAGGGGGCAGGGGGTGAGGGGTTTCGCGCGCAAGCGCGCATAGAATCGTTGGACAAAACAACGCATAGGCACTTGCAGCCCATTCTCACTTTGAGTCAGCGACACTCGGCCGCGACAGCAGATTCGCAGGCGCCTGATGGCGCCAGACCCCTCACCCCTGCCCCTCTCCCTCAAGGGGAGAGGGGGGTCTACTTCTAGCGCGCCGACGATCCAGGCTGCGCATGAACCTCGCTTCATCCGTTCCGCTTGCCTCCGAAAAGAAACTTGCCGATCACCGGCTGGCGCCGCTGCTGATGCCGCGCTCGATCGCGCTGGTGGGCGCTTCGGCCAAGGAAGGTTCAGTCGGCCACGGCATGGTGTCGGTGTTCAAGGGCGGCGCCTTTCCCGGCAAGGTCTATCTGATCAATCCGAACTACCGGGAGATCGAGGGGCTGCCCTGCTATCCGTCGCTCGCCGATCTGCCGGAGACGGTGGATCACGCGGTCATGGGCGTGGCCAATGCGCGGCTTGAAGGCCAGCTGGCCGATGCGATCAGGTTGGGCGCGCGCGCCGCGACGATCTTCGCCAGCGGCTATCTGGAGAATGACAGCGAACCACCGCTGACGAAGCGCGTCGCCGCGATGGCGCGGGAAGCCGGCCTGCAGATCTGCGGCGGCAACTGCATGGGCTTCTACAATCTGGAGTACGGTTTGCGGGTCTGCGGTTTTCTGCCGCCGCCCTGGCTGTCCGCCGGCCCCATCGCCTTCATCACCCATTCGGGTTCGGCCTATTCGGCGCTGTGCCACAACGACAAGCGGTTTCGCTTCAGCCTGGCGGTCTCCGCCGGTCAGGAGCTGACGACAAACGCGGCCGACTATCTGGACTTCGCGCTGGAGATGGAGACGACGAAGGTCGTCGGGCTGTTCCTGGAGACCGTACGCGATCCCCAGGCCTTCGTCGCCGCGCTGGAGAAGGCGGAGGCGTGGGACATCCCGGTGGTCGTGCTGAAGGTAGGGCGCACGGCGGAAAGCGCCGCCCTGGCCCTGAGCCACTCCGGCGCGCTGGCGGGCAACGATGCCGCCTATCAGGCGCTGTTCGACCGCTATGGCGTCGTGCAGGTGGACGATCTGGACCAGCTTGCCAACGCCCTGCTGCTGTTCGGTCAGCCGCGGCGGCTGGCCAAGGGCGGTGTCGCCTCGATCCACGATTCCGGCGGCTTGCGGGAACTCACCATCGATGTCGGCGCTGCGCATCAGGTGCCGCTGGCGAAGATCAATGCGGAGACGACGCGGCGGCTGGCGGAGCGGCTTGAGTACGGACTTGAGCCGGTGAACCCGCTGGATGCCTGGGGCACCGGCCATGACTGGGAAGGCATCTTCCGCGATTGCCTGACCGCGCTCATGCAAGATCCCGACACCGCGATCGGCATCCTCTTCGCGGAGACCCGCAGCGGCTACTACCTGCATGAAGGCTATGCGGAGATCGTGCGCGACGTGGCGGCGCAGACCGACAAGCCGGTGATCATGGCCAACAACATGGCCTGCCTGGGCAATGACGATCTCGCCGTGCGCATGACCCATGACGGATTTCCCGTGCTGATCGGCATCGGCCAGACGATGGCGGTGCTGCGCGCGGCGATGGCGCACCGGGATCATCGGGCGCTGCCGCCTGGGAAACCGCCGAAAGCGCCGGCGGGTGTGCGGCAGCGCTGGATGGCGCGTTTGCAGCAGGGCACGGCGCTGGACGAGGCCGAAAGCCTGCGCCTGTTCGGCGACTATGGAATTCCCGTTCTGCCGCACCGAGTGGTGGAAAGCGTGGAAGATGCCGTCGCGGCGGCGCGGGCGATCGGCTTCCCTGTGGTGATCAAGACGGCGATGCCCGGAGTTCTCCACAAATCCGATGTGGGCGGCGTGAAGCTGAATCTTGGTTCGGAAGATCAGGTGCGAACCACCTATGACGATCTGGCACGGCGGCTCGGCCCGCGGGCCATTGTGATGCCGATGGCAGGGAAGGGCGTCGAACTCGCCTTCGGCGCCATCAACGATCCGCAATTCGGGCCTATCGTCATGGCCGGCACCGGCGGCACGCTGATCGAGATCCTGGCCGACCGGCGCTTTGCCATGCCGCCACTCGATAGGGCGGCGGCTGGCCGCCTGATCGACAGGCTCAAGGCGCGGCCCTTGCTGAACGGCGTGCGGGGACAGGCGCCGGCCGATACCGGCGCCGTCGCCAAGGCGCTTGCGGCATTCTCTGTCATGATCGCCGATCTCAGCGATTTGATCGCGGAGGCCGATGTGAATCCGGTGCTGTGCGGCGCCGATGGCTGCGTCGCGCTGGATGCCCTGGTGGTCGGGCGCGCGCCAGCCGGTACACAATGAAGAATCCTTGTACGTGAGGGGAGCGCCCGGCAGGGCGGTGCTGAGATGGATCTGCGGCTGACAAAAGAAGAGCTGGACGTTCAATCGCGGGCGCGCGAGTTCGCGGAGAAATATCTGTTTCCGCACGAAATCGAATGCGACGAGAATGAGGGCCTGTCGCCGAAATCCCTGGCGAAGATTCACAAGGCGGTACTCGACTACAAGCTGAACGCTTTCAATCACAGCAAGAAGGATGGCGGGCAGGGGCTCACCCATTTTCAGCAGATCCTTCTGCATGAGGAACTGGGCAAGGCGACGAATGGGCTTTGGACGCTGGTCTGGACGGCGTCGCTGCCGCTCAAGGCCGCCACGCCGGAACAGCGGAAGAAATATCTGCTGCCGATCAACGCCGGAAACGGCCGCGCCTGCTATGCGATCACCGAGCCCGATGCCGGGTCCGATCCGCGCATGGTCAAGACCAGCGCGGTGAAACGGAAGGGCAAGTATGTCATCTCCGGCGAGAAGTGGTTTGTTACTTCCGCCAACGCTTCCAACATCATCCTCGTTCACGTCCATGTGGATGGCAATCCCGACAAACCGACACTGTTCATCGTCGATCGCGACCAGGCCGGCGTGGTCAAGAAGCGCGTGCCGCGCTTCATGCATAACTATGCCTTCGAGCATTGGGAGATCGTCTTCGACAAAGCGGAGGTGGACGAGTCCCGCATCCTCGGCAAGATTGGCCAGGGCTATGAGCTGACCAAGGATTGGTTCACCGATACGCGCCTGGAACTGGGCGCCCATTGCGTCGGCGCCGCTATCCGCGCAACGGAGATCGCCAATGATTACGCGGCGAAGCGTGTGCAGTTCGGCAGGCCGATCCGCGATTTCCAGGCCATCGAGTTCATGCTGGCGGACATGGCGGTGGAGATCATGGCGGCGAAATCCATGCTCTACCGTATCGGCGCACAGGTCGATGCCGGGCTGGACCGCAAGATCGTCCATGCCCGCGCCAGCGCGCTGAAGCTCTATTGCTCGGAGATGGCGGGGCGCGTCATCGACAAGGCGGTGCAGATACTGGGCGGCCGCGGCTATATGCGGGAGAACCCGGTGGAACGGCTGTATCGCGACATCCGCGTCGAGCGCATCTGGGAGGGCACGTCGGAAATCCAGCGCATGGTCGTCGGCGGCCAGATCAAGAAGCGCGGGCTGGGCGTCTATGCGGGTTGGGATTGACCGCGAGCTATGAGAACGCCTTGAAGGCGATCAGCGTGAAGGTGTCCTTTACGCCGGGCAGGCGCTGAATGCGCTCTGTAACAAAATGTCCGACATCCTGCTCATCGGGCAGGTAGCATTTCACCAACAGGTCGTACTGGCCGGAGATGGAATGCACCTCCGAAACCTCTTCCACGGTCTGCACGGCGGCATCGGCCACTTCGTAGGCGTGGCCGAGGTCGCTCTTGATCATGACGAAAATCGTGCGCATGACCGCATCATAGCGAATGCAAGGCCGAGGCCAAGCCGGAAACGATTCCGGCTTCGGTCAGCTGCTTGTTCCGGAATGGAGCCGAATCAGGCGGCGCGGGGGGCCTTGCGGGTGACGGGCGGCAGCTTCACGGGGCGGCGCAGGAAATCCGGCGTATTGTGATCGCCGAAGGCCACGGTCTGCTGATCGTCGCCATCTTCCCGGTCGCGGCGCGGCTTGTGCCGTTGCCGATCCTCGCCACCTTCCCGGTCGCGGCGCGGTTTGTGCCGCTCCTGGCGGTGTCTCTCGGGTGCTGCCTGTGCGGGGGCGGAGGATTCCGGTGCGGCTGTGGGCGGCGGCGCGGCCTCTATCGCCGGCTGTTCCACCGGTTGGCGAGGCTCGTCATGATGACGGCGCGGCGGCCGTGGAGCGGCCTCGCCGTCGCTGCGGCGTGGACTGCTGCTATGCTTCCGTTCGCCGCGGCCCTTGCTGCGATCCCTGCCGCCACGATCCCGCCCGCCACTATCGCGGTCACGGGGCCGGCGGCGCCCTTCTTCGAACGGCAGTTGCTCCATGCCCTCGATCTCGATGCGCGGGATCTCGCGGCCGATCAGCTTGACGATGGCTTCGACGAACTTGCCGTCATAAGGCGTCGCCAAGGTGAACGCGCGGCCCTCGCGCCCGGCACGGCCGGTGCGGCCGATGCGATGGACATAATCCTCGGCATGAATCGGCACGTCGAAATTGAACACATGGCTCATGCCGATGACATCGAGTCCGCGCGCAGCGACGTCGCTGGCAACCAGCAGGGTGATTTCGCCCTGCTTGAATTTCTCCAGGGTCTCCGTCCGCTTCGCCTGCGCCAGGTCGCCATGGATGGCGGCGGCGTTGAAGCCGTGGCGATGCAACGACTTGAAGAGGATGTCCACGTCGCGCTTGCGATTGCAGAAGATGAGAGCGTTCTTCACCTGCTCGGTGCGGATCAGGCGCCGCAGCGCCTCGCGCTTCTGCATTTCGTCGATAACGGTCATGCCCTCGGTGACCAAGGCCGTGGTCGAAGCCGGCGGCGCCACGCTTATCTCCTTCGGGTTGATCAGGAAGGCATCGGCGAGGCGGCGGATTTCCGGTGGCATGGTCGCGGAGAAGAACAGCGTCTGCCGGATCTTCGGCAGCAGCGACACGATACGCTCCACATCCGGGATGAAACCCATGTCGAGCATGCGGTCGGCTTCGTCAATGACGAGCACCTTCACATCCGACATCAGGATCTTGCCGCGCTCGAACAGGTCGATCAGACGGCCGGGCGTGGCGATCAGCACATCGACGCCACGGTCCAGCGCCTTCTGCTGGTCGGTGAAGGATTCGCCGCCGATCAGCAGCGCCTTCGATAGCTTGTGATATTTGCCGTAGCGGTCGAAACTCTCGGCGACCTGCGCGGCCAGTTCGCGCGTCGGCTCGAGAATAAGAGAGCGCGGCATGCGCGCCCGGGCGCGGCCGCGCGCCAGGATCTCCAGCATCGGCAGCGTGAAGGACGCGGTCTTGCCCGTGCCCGTCTGCGCGCTGCCGAGCACGTCGCGGCCGGTGAGGACGACGGGGACAGCCTGAGCTTGAATAGGGGTTGGCGTCGTGTAGCCTGAGTCGGCGATCGCGCGCAGGATGTCGGGACTAAGCCCCAGGTCGGAAAATTGCATGAAGTCTTTCTCGGGCCATCAAGAGTTTGCCATGTGACGGTCGGTGCCCGGTGAAGCGACCGTAAGGCAGCGGATCATTTAATAGATTGCCTCTTTTGTCAACCGGTTAGCGGCTTTGTTGGCGGCAAATCGGGCGCGCGCGGCCTTGGCCAATGCGGTCGTTTACCATAGCCTTCCTTTGGTTTCAGAGAGGTAAAGGGTATGTTGATCGGGCGTGACAGTTCCTGCCTGCTGGTGGTGGACATCCAGGAGAAGCTGCTGCCGGCCATGCAGGATCCCATGCTGGTGGTTCGCAATACCGGCATTCTCATGCAGGCGGCCGCAAGATTAGGCGTGCCGGTGCTGGTCTCCGAGCAATATCCGCAAGGATTGGGGCCGACGGTGGCGGAGCTGCGGCACCTGGTTCCGGCGGAGTCCATCCTGGCGAAGACGGCGTTTTCCTGTGCCGACGATCCCGGGCTGCGGCAAAAGCTCGCGGACTTGAAGCGTCCGCAAGTGATCATCTGCGGCATCGAGGCGCATGTCTGCGTGCTGCAGACGGCGCTGGGCCTGTCCAGCGACCGCGGCCCGGACAGTCTTTCGCCTGTCGTCGTCGCTGATGCGACGTCGTCCCGAACAATCGCGAATCGTGAGGCGGCGTTGGCGCGCCTGCGGGGCGATGGCGCTCAGATCGCCACCACGGAGATGGTGGTGTTCGAATGGCTCGGCCGTGCTGGCACGCCGGAATTCAAGGAGCTCAGCCGGCTGATCCGGTAATACCGCCGCTCAGCAATTCGGCGGAATGCAGTTCGGGACGTCCTCGGGATTGCGCAGCGGGAACAGCAGCACGCCCACCTGCCGGACCAGACTCCGGAATGCAGGATCGTTCATGCCGGTAATGCCGCCATTATGAGCGGAGACATAGGTCATCGGCTGATCGCCCCGGCAGAAGGCGCCGAGCACGCGCACATCGCCGCTGGGCGAGGCCGCGGCCGCTATCTCCGGCTCGCCGGCGCAAAGTGCCGTGCCGTTGCTGGCAGACGGTCCGTTGAACACCAGCCGCACGAAATAGGGCTTGCGCGCCGTGTCCGCCGGCGTGGTCGTGAAATTGATGTCGGGACCGGGGTTGACCCCCTGAAGATGATCCGCGACCGTATCGGCAAAGGCGGTTTGATCGACGGCGAACGGATTGCCGAGGACCTCTGTCTTCAGGTCGCGGCCGGCGGCGATGTAGGAGAGATCCTGCAGGTGATAGCGGCTTTCGATCCTTTGGTCGGAGGCGATAGGCACCGAGCAGGCTGCGAGCAGGGGAAGAACGAGAAGGATGCGGTTCATGGCAACTCCAATGCATAGACAATGCCGATTCTAGTTAGGCGCCGCGACTTGGCAATCAAGATGACCTACGGCCGCCGCCGCCGGCCGGATGCGAGTTGTTTACAAACAGTTAGCCAATGAAGGGCCATTGTACGCTTATGGGCCAGTACTGGGTTGAATTCGCCGCGTCGCCAAGAGGAAGGGTCCAATGGACAATGCCGCGATCGATTCGTTGAAGAAGGCCTATCAGCAAAGCCCGGACAATCAGCCCTTGCTGATGCTGCTGGTGCGCGCGCTGCACAGCGCCGATCAGGCGAAGGAAGCGGCAGCGCTTCTGAAGTCGGCGAAGGCGCCGTTGGGCGAAGTTGCCGACCGACGTCTCGCGGCGGAGATCTACCTGGCCGCCGGCGACGCCGGCGCGGCTCTGGCGGCCTGTACCGGCAGCACGGCCGACGAGCAGATCATGCGCGCCCGCGCGTGCCTGGCGCTACGCCGGCTGAAGGAGGGACTGGATGCCTACCAGAAGGCTATGGTCCTGAATCCGGCGCTGGAAGATCTCGATCTGGCGCAGGCGCTCAAGGCCGAAGTGGTCGATATCGCCCAGCAGGATGGCGGCAATGTCGTCAGCTTCGCCGTGCTGTCCAATGAACGTCGCCAGAAGGCGGAGGCCGACGAGGCGGAAGATGGCGGGCGAGGGGTTGCGCCCTATCTGGAGCCGCGGGCGAGCGGGGTCACGTTCAAGGATGTCGGCGGGCTCGACAACGTGAAGTCGCAGATCCACCGCCGGATCATCCTCCCGTTCCAGAAGCCGTCGCTGTTCCAGAAGTTCAAGCGCGAGGCGGGCGGTGGCGTGCTGCTCTATGGCCCGCCGGGCTGCGGCAAGACATTGCTGGCGCGGGCGACGGCGGGTGAATGCGGCGCGCAGTTCTACAATGTGGGGATTGCCGACGTTTTGGACATGTACATCGGCAACTCGGAAAAGAGACTCGCGGCGGTATTCTCCCAGGCGCGGCGGACGGTGCCGTCGGTAATCTTCTTTGACGAGCTGGAGGCGCTGGCCGGCAAGCGCGAATACAGTGCGCATCAGAGTGGCGCCAAGGTCGTCAGCCAATTCTTGTCGGAAATGGACGGTTTCAACCAAGGCAACAAGGGGGTCCTCGTGCTGGCGGCCACGAATGTGCCCTGGGCGATCGATGCCGCGTTTCGGCGGCCGGGTAGATTCGACCGGATACAATTCATTCCGCCGCCGGATCGCGAAGCGCGGGTGGCGATCATTCGGCTGTTGCTGGCAGACCGGCCGATCGCGCCGGATATCGATGTGGGCTTCTTGTCTAAGAACACCTCGGGATTCTCCGGCGCCGATCTGCGCAATCTGGTGGAGACGGCCTGCGACATGGCGATCGCCGAGTCTATCGATGCGGGCGAGGAGAAGCCCGTCACCGCCAAGCATCTGACGGCGGCGCTGAAGGAGATCAAGCCGACGACGCTGGAATGGCTGACGACAGCGCGGAACTACGCGCGCTACGCCAATGAGGGCGGCCAGTACGATGATGTGCTGGAGTTCCTTTCCAAGCACGGGATGTAAGAGAGCGCGCTAGAAATCGCGGCGCAATTTCACGTCGCCGCTGCTGGGCTTCAGGATCTGGTGTATGCGCCAGGCGCCATAGACGGCGCTGATGAAAATCAGGCCGGCCGGCACCAGCAGGACGAGGGCGACCGCGATCAGCCCGGTGCCGATGAGGATCCGAGCCAGGGCGAAGAAGCCCAAGAGAAAAACGATCAGAAACGTATAGAGCGGGGCGCCGGAGCCTATGCGTTCCAGCTTGAGGGCCAGCCGCCACCAGAGCCGGGCGATCGGATTGCCTCCGGCTTTCACGGCGCAGAATAAACGCAACGCCGCGTCATTCGCCGGATCGCGCCGCAGGGCGAGCATCACCTGATCCAGCGCTGCGGCGCGGTCGCCCTGGGACAACAGCACATGTCCCTGCAGGATGTTGGCGTCGTCATATTCCGGATTGATGGCCAGGGCCCGCCGCGCGAGCTTTTCCGCCTCGTCCCCGCGGCCGGCTTCCATATAGTGCAGGCCCAGCCTGGCGATGAGCCGGACGTCCTGCGGCGCATGCGTGAGGCCCTCTTCCAGGATCGGCACGATCTCCTTCCGGCGTCCGGTCCGATCGTAAAGCTCAGCCAGCCAGCGATAGACGTCCGGTTCCGTATGATCGAGGCGACGGGATTCCTCGAGATGCCTGCCGGCGGTTTCGTAGTTCATCCGTGCCAAGGCGACGAGGCCCGCCGCCAGATGGATGTAGGCGTCGTCCGGCGCCAGCGAGATGGCGATCTTGGACATGCGAGCGGCGGCATCGGGATTGCCGACATCGATTAGGCACAGGGCGGCATAGGCATGGGCGAGGGCATTGTCCGGATCTTCCGCCAAGGCCGCCTTGAAATGGGGAATGGCGCCTCGCGAATTGCCGAGCCGCATCTGCTGGTAGCCGAGATGGATATGATGCTGGGATGTCACGATGGCCTGTAGCTTCTCAAAAATCCGGTTTGACGGTTACAGGCTCCAGTTCCTTGGCGAGAGTACGTTGGAACATGCCGTGTCCGATCCAGGTGTAGATGCAGAACGCTATCCAGAACAAGAACAATGCGGTCGCGAACCCAGCCAGGCCATTGTCGATCAGCAACTGGTGGGCCACCCGATAGACCGCCCAACTGCCGACAAGGACAAGCAGCGTCATCTTGACGCCAAACCGTTCCATCCACGTGTTCCACCGCCACCAGAGGCCCAGCAGCGGGTTCGAGCGCGTCTTGATCCGGCACATCAGATGCAGCGCGTCAATCGAGCCGGGATCCTGGCGCAGAGCGAGCAGCGCATGCTCGCGGGCCGCTTCGATGTTTCCGCGCCGAAGCGCTACACCGCCCATCAATGTGTGGGCTTCACCGCTATCGGGCTCTATCTTAAGTGCAGTCTCCGCGTATTGCGCCGCAAGGCCGACTTCACCCAGTTCCAGGTGCCGCGATCCGACGGCCGCCAGGGAACTGACATCCTGCGGTTCATGTTTCAGTCCTTCGAGCAGCGTGGGAACGATCAGGTCGTCTCGATGCGTCTGCCGATAGAGTAATGCAAGGCAGCGATAAATCGGCACTTCCGTGGGATCGAGGCGCCGGGCTTCATTCAAGTGCTCTTCCGCCTTACGGTACTGTTGCCGTTCCAGCGCGACGATGCCGGCGATGCTGTGCGTGAAAGATTCTTGCGGAGCCAGTTCCAGCGCTCGCTGTGCTTCGTAGGCGGCGGCATGGATCCGGCGCGTCCGGACGAGGCAGAGCGCCAGATTGGCATGAGCGACAGCGTGCTCTGGATCGAAGGACAGGGCCTGACACAAGAATGTCGTCGCGCCCGTAAAATTGCCGAGGCGCATCTGCACGACGCCGAGATTCAGATAGCGGTCGGCGCTCGCCATCATCGCTTCCGGTGATAGCTCAGGAGCTGATGGGGAGCGATTTGATAGAGAAAAAGGCGATAGCTGATGCTTATCACAACGACTTGCTGAAGAATGATCCAATAAGGCGCGTAGCGTTTGAACTCCCAGACAGTGAGCATACCTTGATCGAACGCCCAAACCGGCAAGCGGCTGAGAAGCGCGATCATGCCCAGGCCCGCTGCGGCCCAGGCGATCTCCTTGACCCGGCTCGGACTTCCCAGAGCAAAGCTGTTGAACAGAAACCAAATCCAGGCGATGGGCTGAAGAATGAAGCTCGCCAGAACGATCCAGGCGGGATTGACGGCAAAGCGGTTCAGGGGCGACGGTTTCGGTTCGTCGATAATGCGATAAGGGGTACCGGGCATACAGCTTCGCGTCAGGCGTTCGATGTGCTCTTCGCGGCTTCTTCCTCGGCGATGCGGTTGCGGAGCTGC
>Ga0184637_10002811_pt1 | contig 11064 bp, 12 predicted proteins | sample PLM3_127_b2_FD_133143 | JGI IMG/M metagenome (GOLD analysis project Ga0184637, IMG submission 133143) | Groundwater sediment microbial communities from an aquifer in East River, Colorado, USA - PLM3_127_b2 | ecosystem: Environmental > Terrestrial > Soil > Riparian zone | place: USA: East River... | reverse complement strand
CGTGCCCGAGGCCGCTGGACGGGCCGCTGGCGTGTGGATCGCCGACACGCGTGACCTCAAGCTGCACGGCATCGTCCAGGGTGACGGGGCGAGCGCCCAGGCCATCCGAGAATCGTTCCGCGCCCGGTTCGACCTCCTGCTGGCGGTGATGGTGCCCAGCGCGCTGGTGACGGTCACGGTCTACCCCGAGCATTTCGGGCTGGCATCTGGCACGACGGCCACCCTGACCAGTTGCCGCCCGATGCGCATCGTTGGCCCGGACCCGGCCGAGCTGGCCTGGTACGAGGCCTGGGAGGGCGACCTGCAGCTGACCTGCATCAAGAGCCCGCCCGAGTGGGTGGTCGCCTAGACCGGTGGCTATCAAGTACGCCTACGACCTCTACCCGCGGCTCGATCCGGTCAACGGTGCCCGCGTTGGGCGGTTCTCGAAGCTCCAGGAGGCCGAGTACAACGGGGCGGCGAACGGGACCGGGGCGGGCCGAATCATCGTCCGGGGGAACTCGGCCGATGGTGCTCTCATCGACCCTCTGGGCCTGCAGTACATCCGGGTCGTCCGGATCAACACGTCGGTCGTCGACGGCAGCACGCTCTCGGGGTTCAGCGAGAAGGTCGTTGGTGGCTTCTTCCTCGAGAACGGCGAGTTCGAGGCGCTGACTGAGAAGTCGACCAAGAAACTGACCTTCGGCGGAGCCGGCACCCTGTCCTACCTATTCCGGGGGATTGCCGCCGACCAGACGTACATCGCCGGATCGGACGGGCCGGTCGACGGCGTCTGGAACTGGTTCTTCTCCCCCGCCGGGTCGATCTTCTGGCGGATGGTGACCGAGCTGCTCGACCCGGATCGTCCGCAATCCCCGATCGCCGGCGTCACGATGACGTTCGACCAGTCACTGGATTCGGACGGCAACGCGTGGCCCGGCTACGGCGTGTCGTGGCACTTCACGATCCCCGTCACCGAGGGCGCCGCGTCCTGGACGCGGCGGCTGATGGAGGCCGGGGTCTATGTCTGGATGGACCCCGACACCTTCGAGCTGTCAGCCTGGATGGCGAACGCCCACGGCCGCGACCGGACGGGAGGCGCATGGGGCGCCAACGTGGTTCGGTTCCAGGCCCCGACCGGCGGGGTGCTCGCCACCGGCAATATCAAGTCCGAGGCCAAGCGTGGCCTGGGTGCCCTCATCAGACGCTCGGACCTGCTGGTCGGCGACAAGGGCAACTACGACTGGATCACCGACGCGGGCGCCGACATCGTCTGGGAGGGGGGCTACACCGTCGAGGACCCGACCAGCGGGTCGTTCGCCGCCATCGGCGCTGCCCAGCTGGACGCCCGGTCCGACGCCGGCGACACCGTCCGGCTGCGGATCATGCTCGACAACGACCCGGCCAACGGGAAGTACCTGCCGTTCGAGCACATCCAGCTCGACGACCGCCCCACGCTGCACACCGGCACCGGCCAATGGGACTGGAACGAGACCGAGCAGAAGGTCGCGGCCATCTCGCTCAAGCTGCGATCCGGTGGCGACTGGGATGCCTGGGTCGACCTGGGCAGCAAGTACAGCACCCCGGCGGAGCGGGCGTTCCAGGTGCAGCCTGTCGGTGGCCACAGCCACCCGCCCAACCCCCAGCTGTGCGACCCGGTCATCGCCTGCGGCGACCTGGCTGCCTTCAACCTGACCGACGAGACCGATACCAACGGGGATGCCGAGGACTCGGGCGGAGCGCAGTGGTCGGGCGGGGCGTACACGACGGCGAAGCGCCACGGGGGCGCTCGGAGCTACCAGGCGGCCGCGACCTCCTCGGCCGTCATCGAGTACGCCTTCGGGTCGCAGGTCTTCGTCGGGGGCACGCGCTACGTCCTGGACATCTGGCGCCGCCTGACCGTCGACCATGACTCCACCACTCTGAGGTTCGGCGTGGCGGGCGTCGACGACGAGAGCACCACCTATGCAGGCGTCCCCGGCAACGACCCGCCGGATCTGTGGGATGAAGACGAAACGGGGGCTGATGGGGCGGAGTGGAACCGAGGCCGCATCTGCTGGACGCCGAGCCAGGACCGGACCGGCGTCCGCTTCCGGTTCGAGTCCGATTCCTTTGGCGCCAGCGACCACGCGGTCGACGACCTCGCGCTCTACACCACGACGAACGATGACCTGGCCGGAACGTCGACGCGGGCAGCCCGCTGCGATCACACCCACCACGCGCGCGACATCCGGTTCTCCCCGACCGGCGACATCAGCGCCACGAACGTCCAGGCGGCCATCGAGGAAGTCTTTGCGGCGATCGAGACCACCCCCACCGATCACGGCGACCTGTTCGGCCTTGGGGACGACGACCACCCGCAGTACGTCCGGGCCACTGACGGCGGCAAGGAAGTCGTCAGCGTCGTGGCGGCATCAGGGTCAACCGAGACCCTCGATCTGGCCGTAGCCAACTACCACGACGTCACGCTGACGGCCAACTGCACTCTCACCCTTGCTGGAGCAACCGCCGGCGTCAAGTGCTCGATGGAGATCCTGCTGCGCCAAGATGCCACCGGCAGCCGGACGGTGACCTGGCCCGCATCAGTGAAGTGGGTCGGCGCGGCCGCACCGACGCTGCAGACCGCCGCCAACACCTGGGACCGGGTGAACCTGGAGTCGATCGACGGCGGAGCTACATGGCTCGCGCAACACGTCGCCAGTGGTGCAACCGACCTCGACGATCTGACCGACGTGACAATCACCAGCCCGGCCAATCTCCACGCCCTCATCTACGACGCCACCGCCAGCCAGTGGAAGAACAGCGCCGGCTTCTGGCGACCGCTGATGGACGGTGCTGGTGCCGTCATCACCGATGGCGGGACCGGCGAAGCAATCATGGCCTTCCAGTAAGGAGAACCGATGACCGCCACCGTAGCCGGGATCCATCTCGGCATCGACACGCACGCGAACCGGCCAGCCGGGAACGCGGTCCCAGACGGCTCGCTCTATTCGTGCTCGACCCATGCCCTCGTCTACAAGTCGAACTTCGCCGGGAACTCGTGGGCGACCTGGGCCACGTTGAGCGCTGGCGGTGGTGCGCCGGTCGGAGCGGAGTATCTCGTCACCCTCGCAGACGCAACGCTGACTGCCGAGAAGGTCGTCATCGCACCGGCCTCGGGCGGCATCGTGCCGAAGTTCGTCCGGAAGACCGCCGATGAGATCGTCAACAACTCATCCGCCCTCCAGGACGACAATCATCTTCTCCTCGCGCTGGCGGTAAACGAGGTCTGGGCCTTCGAGGTAGACCTTTGGTTTGACGCGGCCACGGCGGCGGACACCAAGTTTGCCTTCACGATCCCGACCGGGGCCACAATCCGCTTCTCCCATCTCTCGGATACTGATGCTGGGGGCACGGCCAACAACGAGGGCACGACCTATTCGGGCTCCGGTACGGTCTGCGGGTCACACGCGGGGCAGGGCGTCGGGACGATCCGCCACGTCAGGCTCGTTGGCTTTGTTGCGACCGATGGCACGAACTCGGGGAACCTCCAGCTCCAATGGGCGCAGAACACCGCCAACGCGAGCGATGCGACCGTCTTCGCAAACTCGTGGCTGAAGGCCTGGAAGCTCGTATGAGGTGCCAGTTCGTTGTTGCACTGACAGCCTCGTCCCCCAAGATGCTCCTATGCGGCGCGCCACGATCCTGGTCGGGGTCGTCGTCCTGATGTCGATCTCCGGCGGCAGCGGGGGCGGGACGATCGCCCCGTTTGATCCAGTCGTCGTCGTCACGTCGAGCTCTGTGCTCGGCTCGGGTGGCGGGGACGACTGGTGGGGGCGGGCCAGCATCAAGCGGCGTCCGTCGGACAGCGCCCTGGTCATGATCTACCGCCGGGGTACGGCGCACGACGTGAACGATGGTGACCTCCACATCAAGTTCAGCAACGACCACGGGGCGACCTGGACGGCGGAGGACACCAAGCTCGGCGGAGGCGCGGTCACCGGCTTCCCGATGAACCCGCCGGTCTCAGCCGGCCAGGATGCGGGCGAGCCGTGGCTGATGGTGGCGCCCAACGGCGACCTCCTGATCCACATGTGGCGGATCGACTACTCGGTGTCGATGGGTGGCAGCTACCAGTCCCGGTCCACTGATGGCGGGGCCACATGGAGCGCGCCGGCGGTCATCGACTTCGTCGGGGAGACCGATGACACGATCATCTTCTCGACCGACGATGACTTCGTCTACGAGCGTGTCATCTACGCCGGTGCCCGCATCTACTCCGGCGGGGCGGATGGGACGCCTTCGTCGATGATCCTGATCAAGAGCCCGGACAACGGGGCGACCTGGACCAAGGTGTCGACCATCATGGCGGCCAACGAGGGCTCAGCTGGAACTGGCGGGCAGGAAGTCGGCCTGGAGTACCTGGGCAACAGCACGATCATCGCCATGCTCCGCGACAACGCCCACACGAACAGCTACCAGCGGATGAGCACCGATATGGGGCTGACCTGGGGCTCGTTGACGACCGTGACCAGCACCGTGGGGATCGCCGCTCGTCAGCGGGTGTACACACGTTCCCACCTGCTCGGGGTAGCGGGATGGTGGAAGGACCCGCTGCTCTTCATGGTGGGCTTCGTCCACCAGACCTCGGGGCAATCGCTGGACCGGCGCAACGCGGTGTGGATCTCTCCCGACCGGGGCGCGACATGGGATGGCCCGCACTACATCGACACCCTGGACGATGACGGCGGGTACGGCGACCTGTTCTACGACTTCACCAACGCGCGGTGGGTCGTCGTGAGCTACAAGGGCACCCTCGCCGCGGCGAGCCTGAAGCAGTACAACCTGACCATTACCGGCCTCTGACGCGCCGGAGGGCGGCGATCGCCGACTCGGGCAACACTCGTTTGGCGATGGCCACGGCCCGCTGGCGCGTCATCCGGTAGAGACGCCTCGCCCGGAGGGGCCACGAACGCTCGAGATGGTTCAGGCTGGCCAGGATGCGCGGGGCGAGCTCAGGATCGTTGCGCGGTGTCGCAGCAGGAGCCGGGATGAACACTGACCGCACGTACTCGTCGCCGCGGGCGATGCCGAACCCGGCGCGGTTCATCGTCGCGGTCAGCGTCTCCAGGGTGAAGTGGAACGTGTGGGCGATGGTCAGGTACTGGTCGAGCCGGTAGGCATATTCGGGCTTGTGGTCGATGCTCAGCAGGCCCGGGACCTCAACGTAGAACAGCGCCCGTGAGTGCCCCAGCGCCCGCACCGCGGCAAGGTCCGCCACCGGCTCCGGGAAGTGCTCCACCACGTGGCTCAGGATGACCACGTCGAAGGGCGCCATGTTCATCATCGTCTCGGGGCCACCGTGGCGGATGTCGCTGCCGGCGCGCTTGCCAGCGTCGACGAAGGCCGCTGAGTAGTCACAGCCCACCACGGCGACGGGTCGATCGAGCGCAGCTGCGAACTCTCGCAGGACGCGCCCGGTGCCGCATCCGACGTCGGCGACGCGCAGCGGTCGAGGCGGTAGCAGATCATCGAGGAAGGCGAGGATCGCCGCGCCGTTGGCCAGCCTGAAGAGGGCGGCGTTAGGGTCGGGGTCAGGCCCATGTTGCAGGCCGTGGAGCGGGTGGTAGTCATCCTCGTAGAAGGCGGGCAGGTCGGCGGCCGCCAGGCGCGGCGTGGACCTGGCTAATCCACAGGTCGTGCACAGCACGACGCCGACAGGGAACCCGTACCGGTCGTGGTCGGCGATCGTGACGCCGCCACGCTGGCCGCAGAGGCAGACGGGCACCTCCTCGAGGCGATACGTTCCCCTCTCGAGCTTTGCCAGGACGGCTTGGCGGTATCTGCGCTGAACCGCCGTGAGCGGCAGGGCGGGCGCCGCGGTGCCCCCCGTCACCACTTCCTCAACTCAGCGGCTAGCCGTCAGTAAGCGCCGCAGGGCATGATCCGTCCGCTGTGCCCGTTCCGGGAGGAGGACGGTGCCCATGTCCCACATCCACGTTGATCCAGCCATCATCTCTGCCATCGAAGCCGCGTTCATGCAGTCCGTCTACGACGCCGCCCGGCTGGCGCGCCATCGGTTACTGTCCCTCGCTCCCCCGCCGCCCAGTCGTCGCGCTCCTGTCGTAGTGCCGATCGAGCCAGCTCTTCGAGCCGCTCGTCAATCCGCTCGGCGGCGGTCGGCTCCGGATCCGTGAACATCTCGAGCGGCACACCGTAGAGGCGGGCCATCTCCTTGAGGTAGCGCAGCCGTGGCTCCCGGGTGCCCGCCTCCCAGGCCGACATCGTCGACTTCGACTCGCTCGAGAGGCCCAGCTGGCCGGCCACAGCCGCCTGGGTCAGGTTGGCGCGCTCTCGGGCCATTCGCAGCCAGAACCCGCGGCGCTTGTTGTCCAAGGCTGGATCCGTTCCCATGGACACGAAAGTGAGCCGGTCTAGCGACAAGTTCTAGCCCCGTGTAGTTTCTCGCTTGACAAGAACCGGAGCATAGCCGCACAATCCCCCGGTGCAGCAACAAGTTCTCCCGCCGCTGAAGACCAAGCAGCAGCAGAAGATCGAGCACCGACTCGGTCGGCCGATCGAGGACTACATCCGCGAGCGGTACGAGGCTGGAGCCAAGATGTCCGAGATCGGGGAGGAGCTCGGCGTCAACTTCTCGACCATCAGCCGCTGGATGGCGCAGCTGGGCATCGAGGCCAGGTCGACGGGCCCGAAGGCAGCGGCATGAAGAAGCCCGCTGAGGTCGTCGAGTACACGCTCCTGCTGGGCGTTGCCCGGGGACTGATCCAGGACAACCCGGCGATCGCCGACAAGGACGCCTGCGCCCGTCGCATGGTCGAGGCGCACTTCCGCGGGCAGCTCGAACGAGAGAGGCTCGATCGGGAACGGATTGAACTGGTGACCGCGTGAGCCGCTCCGGTACGGTGGCCGTCCGCGCCCGCTCGCGGGACACGCTCCCCCGCGCCAGCGTCGAGGAGTCCTGGATGGACGTTCGGGCCTCGGCCTTCGAGGTTCGCCGTGACCTGGGCCGGGCCTACCGCGACCTCAGCTGCAAGCGCGACCCGCGCGAGCACCTGTTCTCGGCCGACAACCGCCTGATCCGCATCGAACAGCACGCCCGCCGGCATGCGGCCGAGGCAGCCGGCATCACCTTCATCAGCCCTGGACAGCAGACACTGCCCCTTCCGGATGGCTGCGGTCCTGACGGAGGCGCCGCATGAGGCCCCAGGCCTGGCGCCCTGATGTGGGCAGCTGGACGCGTGATCTTGTGATCGTCCTGACTTGGCTCTGCACCTTTGCCGTGTTTGTCGGAGCCTGGATCCTGCTCCTGTCGGCGGCATCGAACTGATGCCCGATCTGCCGGCGCAGGGCACACCAGCCTGGCTCGAGTGGCGCCGCGGCGGCTACGGCGCGTCAGACGCGCCTGACCTGATCCTCGGCGACGAGGACGCCTGGCGGACGCTCCACGCGGTGAAGCTCAACCTGATCCCTGACCCCGAGGGCACCGAGGCCATGGAGTGGGGGAAGCGGCTCGAGGACGTCATCGCCCGTCAGTACACCGAGGAGACCGGCGAGCCGGTGGTCAAGCGCCACCAGCTCGTCGTCCATCCCGAGCTGCCCTTCGTGCGTGCCAGCCTGGACCGCCGGCGCCGACGCGGCCGCGTCGTCGTGGAGCTGAAGGCTTGGGGCTGGAAGAGCCCGGACTTCGGGCCCGATGGATCCGACCAGGTCCCCGACCGGATGTTCTACCAGGTGCAGCAGCAGCTCGCGGCCACGGAGTACGACTCGGCCGACCTGGCCGTCTTCTTCGGGGGCAGCAAGCATCTCGCCGTCTACCGCATCGGCCGCGACCAGGGGACGATCGACGAGCTGCTGGCCCTCGAGACCGAGAACTGGGCCTTCGTCGCGCGCGGCGAGATGCCGCCCTGGCCAGGCCCGGCGCCGACGCGCCCGCAGCTGCGCGCCGACGAGATTCCGGCCGACGAGGAGCTCGTTGGCCTGGTGGCCCTTCACGAGGCCTCGGCCGCCGTGGTCGAGGACGCCACCTCTGTCCTGGACGACGTCAAGAACCAGATCCGCGCTCACCTGGCTGATGTCGGCGGGGCGCGCGGGCAGCTGTCGACCGGCCAGCGCTTCAGCGTCCAGTTCCGTCCCAACCGCGACCGGGCTAGGACCGACTGGGAGCAGATCGCCGCTGGCTACCGCCGGCGCCTGATCGAGCTCGGCGTCTCCGAGGACGAGATCGCCTTCACGCAGACCGCCCTGACCATCGTCACCCCCGGCGCCCGCCCTCTGGTGGTGCGCCTTGCCAAGGAGGCACAAGCCCATGCCGCGTAGGCAGTCCACCGCTGTTGCCGTCGCCGAGGCGCCCGAGCAGGAGCACCCGATCATCACCGCGATCGACGCCAAGATGCCGCAGATCGCGCAGATGCTGCCGACCGGACTCGATGCGGTCCGCTTCCGCCGGGTGGCGGTCCAGGCCCTTGTCAAAAACCCGGACCTGTGGCAGTGCACGCCGGTCAGCATCGTCACCGCCATCGTCGAGGCTGCCCAGCTTGGTCTCGAGCCGACGGGTCTCCTGGGTGGCGCCTTCCTGGTCCCGTACAACGTCAACACTGGGACCCGAGACAACCCGAAGTACGAGAAGCGCGCTCAGCTGATCGTCGGCTACCGCGGCCTGGCCGAGCTGGCCTGGCGGACCGACCAGATGCGGATCGAGGCCCGGGTCGTCCACCGTGGCGACGAGTTCGCCTACGCCTTCGGGACCGATCCGTTCATCCGCCACATCCCTCAGATGGTCGACCCCGGGGAGGTCACCCACGTGTACGCGGTGGCCAGCCTGCGCGGGGGCGGCCGGCAGTTCGAAGTCATGAGCCTCGAGCAGGTCGAGGCCATCCGCGATCGGGCGCGACACAGGAACCCGGTGTGGGACAGCGACTTCGAGGAGATGGCGCGGAAGACCGCCGTCCGACGGCTGGTGAAGTACCTGCCCCTCTCACCGCAGATCCGGGACCGGCTGAGTGCCGAGGACGACATCAGCTACGACGACACGCCGGTCGTGCGGGTCGCCGCGCCAGCGAAAGACCGGCGCGCCGCCATCGTCGCCCGCCGCCAGGCCGCCCTCCCGGGGCCGGCCAAAGAACAGGCGGGGAGTCCGGTTGCAGCCCCGGAGGCCGCGAACAGGCCGGACTCCCCGCCGTCGACCCAGGACACCGTCCTCGACGTGGACGACGTCCCTTTTGATCAGGGCCCCGCTCCGAGTGGGCAAGACGATCCGTGGATGCGAAGGCTCCACGCCGTGGGATCGGAGCGGGGCCTTGATCACGATGCCCTCCATGACCTGGCGATCGAGAAGATGGGCGTCAAGTCCCTAACCGAGCTGAGCGTCGTCGGGCGGGCCCAGTTCATGAACATGGTCGAGGACATTGAGCCGTGGGCTCCGGGTACAGCCGAATCCGAGACGGCCGTTGCGAACCCGGAGCCCCCGAATGACACGCCGCCGGCGTCGGACGCTTCCCCCCCGTCCGACCTGGCGGCGACTGAGCAGGCTGCCGAGCCGGGTGCCCCGGTGGCAGTCGAAGGGGCGGCGGTGTCACCCGCTGCACCTGGGTCGCAGGTGGAGCCGGGTCGTGGCGTGAGCGCGGCCGCGTCGGGAGACCGAGCCGTAGAGACGGCTCCATCGGCGGCACCCATTGATTCGTCGGTGGCGACGGGCGAGCACGGGCGCTCGGCTGGCGCTGGTCACCCTGCGATGACCCTCTCGCCACCGGCGGCACCCTCGGTGTCCACGCCTCTCAGCGTCGCGGCCTTCCAGGTGTTCGCGGCCGCGGTCCTGAACATCGAGACCACCGATGAGTGGGAGATCGGCGAGCTGACTCAGGCCGAGCTGGACCGGGTGATCGACACCCTCGGCATCGAGGACTACGAGACCTACTGGCGCCGGCTGGCGCGTCCGCTGCGCGCCGTACTCATGGACCGCGGCCAATCTCCGCGCCAGCGCCGAGACCGGGCGTTCGCGGAGGACGCCAAGGAGCGGCTCGACGCCGCTGCCGTCGGTTCGCCGGCCTAACGCACAAGAGGAGGATCCCCATGGCCACCCCCATCCCGCCGCTCGACACCGACGAGGCCGAGCGCGTCGATCGCCACCTGCAGAGCGTGCCCCAGGCGCAGCTCGGCTTCGACGAGACCGTCGTCGAGGACGCTGAGCTCGAGCAGGCACTCGAGGAGCGGTACACCGCCAAGGTCGACGCGGGGCTGGCCCGAAAGGTCTACGACGAGAAGGCCGAGGCAGCCGAGGCGGAGATCGCGAAGCTCGAGATGGACGACGACAGCGCCGTGCGGTGTGGTCGCTTCCGGATCACGAAGAAGGCCGTGGCCGCGCGCAGCGTGTCGTTCGAGGCAAAGGCCACCAGCCGCGTCACCATCACCCTCCTGGACGACGACTGATGACAGCTGCGACGAAGGCCCGCGTCCCCGACGTCGACGCCTGGCTCGACACCCTGGAGCTCAAGGTCGGCGCGCACAAGTCGGCCAAGGCCGGGATGTGCTTCATGGAGGCCGCGGCCTACCTGGCTGGCCAGCCGTTCTCGGACCACCCGCCGTGCGTGTCGCCAGCGATCGGTGCCTTCGGGCGTTCGTGGAACGACACCCTCCCCGATGACCAGCGCCACATCCTCAAGCCCCTGATCCCGGTCATCCTGGACACGGCCACCACGCCCGAGGACGAGCTGACGCGGGCCTGGATGGCCACCGACTGGTTGGCCAGGACGTTCGCGCCGGCATGGCTTGACCTGGCCGCCGAGCTGTCGAGCAGCGCGACGGTGGCCGCCAGCCTCCGGGACCACGCCACGAAGCTGCGAGCCATCGACGAACTGACCGGCGATGCGGTGGCCAACGCCGCGCTGCCGATTATCGAAGCAGCGGAGTCGGCAGCGGAGTCGGCAGCGGAGTCGGCAGCGGAGTCGGCAGCGGAGTCGGCAGCGAGGTCGGCAGCGGAGTCGGCAGCGAGGTCGGCAGAGACGTCGGCAGTGAAGATGGCAGAGCGGACGGCAGCGGAGGCGGCGGCGAGGTCGGCAGCGTGGTCGGCAGCGACGGCGGCAGCGGCGT
>Ga0184637_10002810_pt1 | contig 11068 bp, 10 predicted proteins | sample PLM3_127_b2_FD_133143 | JGI IMG/M metagenome (GOLD analysis project Ga0184637, IMG submission 133143) | Groundwater sediment microbial communities from an aquifer in East River, Colorado, USA - PLM3_127_b2 | ecosystem: Environmental > Terrestrial > Soil > Riparian zone | place: USA: East River... | reverse complement strand
GGCGGGTGAGAGCGCCGCACGCGGTGGCGCGGCTCGCACGGCGCCGCGCGCGGCGCCTTGCTTGAACGGGCCGAGCGGCTTGGCCACGACGCTGTCGGGCAAGGCGGCGATGACGTCGTACTCGGCGAGCGGCCGCGCCCATTCGTCGCGCTTCTTGAAGAGGATCCACGGATCCTGCCTGTCGTCCGGTTTCGCGATGCGCACCAGCTCCCACAAGCCGGCCAGTTTTTCGCCATGCAGCTTGAAAAGCAGCTTGCCCCGGGCCAGTCCATCGCGTGGATCGCCCACCGGCTCCCAGGTGCCGCGGTCCCAGACGATGACCGTGCCGGCGCCGTATTGCCTGGGCGGGATGGTGCCTTCAAAGCCGCCGTAGGCAACGGGGTGGTCCTCGACGTGGATGGCGATGCGCTTTTCCTGCGGATCGAAGCTCGGGCCCTTGGGGACGGCCCAGCTGAGCAGGACGCCGTCGATCTCCAGCCGAAAGTCGTAGTGGAGTCGGGATGCCCAGTGTTTCTGGATGACGAAGGAGAGTGCCTTTGCCTTTCTGGCACGACTGGCCTTGGGCTCCGGCGTGAGTTCGAAGTTGCGCTTGGCCGAATAGCGCTGAAGAGGCTTCGCAGCAGGCGCGGCGCGATCGGCCATCGTCGTTCAGCGCGACCCGGCGCCCGCAGTTACCGACTCGATCCAGTGCGCCAGCACATCCAGCAATTCGGCTCTCACGTCGGCATCCGTGCGTCCGCTGCGAACGGGAACGTGAAACGAATGATCCGCGTCCTCGAACAGTCTCAGCGTGGCGCGCTCGCCCAGTCGCGTGGCGAGCGCCTGCACCCGCTGCACCTGCGCCAGTTCGTCGTGCGTGCCTTGCAGGAACAGCATCGGCGTTCGGACCTCGAAGAGGTGCTGGCCGCGCTCGTCCGCCGGCTTGCCGGGGGGGTGCAGCGGGAATCCGAGGAACGCGAGACCGAGCACGCCGGGCAGCGGCGCGTCGGCCTGGGTTTGCGAGGTCATGCGGCCACCGAACGATTTGCCGCCGGCGACAAGGGCAAGCTGCGGAACCAGATGCGACACCTGCGCAACCGCCGCGCGGACCGCGGCCTGCGCAACGCGGGGACTGTCCGGCCGCCTGGAGCCGCGCTCCATGTAGGGGAACTGGTAGCGCAATGTGGCGATGCCGCGATCGGCCATTCCGTCGGCGATCGCTGCCATGAACGCGTGGTCCATGCCCGCGCCGGCCCCGTGCGCAAGCACATAACAGGCGCGCGCCGCCTGCGGCGCCTGCAGCAGGCCGGACACCGACTGCGCCTCGTCGACGACGATGGTCACGGGGTGTGCGCTTGCAGAGGCCATCGATACGCTCAGGGGAGTGGGTTGGCTCCTTAGAGCCTGTTCACACTAATGCACGCGGGCACGCATTAGTGTGAACAGGCCCTAGAACACCGTGCCGTCGCTGTCGATGCGCACCGGCGGCGCGCCGCCGGCGCGCCGCTCCAGCGCGATCTGCCGCCCCGCCGCCCAGGTGCCGCCTTCGAGGATGCAGGCGAGCGGCAAGGCGTCGGCCGCCACACCGAGTTCGGCGCGCACCAGCGGCGCCAGCTCATCGAGCAGGCTGACGGTGAGCGCGCGCCATTCGATCACCCATTCGTCGGCGGGCGTGTAGACCTGTGCGGCGAAGCCCGCGTCGCGCGGCACGATCACGCCGGCGTCGAGCAGCAGCCCGCCGTTGCGGTACTCGGGCAGGCCGGTCAGCTGCTCGACCCCGGTGACCTGCGCGCCGGCCCATTCGAACGGCTCGAGCAGCGAATAGGTGAGCCACTGCGACAGCTTGTGGAACGGCACCCAGCCGGCGCTTAAGGCCTCGCCGTCGGCCGCCGGGTGGCGCCAGACGTCGCCGAGCGGCGCCTCGTGCAAGGTCTGGCCGCTCGGCCAGATGCCGCTGAACGCGTCGAGCAAGGCGCCGAGAATGCGCGCCGCGCTGACATGGTGGCGCAGCGCCGACGGGGCCGGGTGGTGGTGGCGCAGCCGCGGCGCGTGCGGGTGGTGGGTCAGCGCATCGAACAGATGGCCCGGCTGGCCGATGGAGGTGAACAGATGCGGCTGGGCGCGCAGCGCGACGCCGAGGCGGCGCAGCAGCGCGGCGCGGCCCTCCAGCCCGACGATGGGGTTGCTGTCGCTGACCTGGAAGATGTCGGCCAGCGCGGCGACATCGAGCCGCAGCAGCGCGGCGGCGTCGACCCGGCACGGGTCGCCCACATCGGACGAGAAGCGCCCGGCCATGAAGGCGCGCAAGCTCGCGACGGCCAGACCCTCGGAGCGGCGGTAGGCCGTTCCCCGTTCCACATAGCGCCAATCCGGCCCCGCGCCTCCATCGAGCAACACGCTCACCAGCGTGAGGTCGATGTGCGAGCGCGCCATGCCCGTCGCGCTGCGACCGGCCAGCGCCGCGTCGAGTTCGCCCTTGCGATCGATACCGCCGGCCTCGAAATGCCGCCAGCGGCTGTGGTACGGAATCTTCAGGTCCGGATAGCGCTCGCGCGTCAGCCGGGCGACGCGCTGCCCGACCGCCGGCAGTTGCGTGCGATCGAGCCTGAAGTGCGCCGATCGCCCGTCGCTCACCGCCGCGGTGATCGCTTCGCAGCGCTCGCGAATCGTGGCCGGCGCGCGCAGCACGCGCAGTGCCTCGTCGATGGCACGCTCATTCAAGGCCGCGCCCTTTCACCGTGGCGAGCTGGATCTCGTCGGGCACCGAGCCGGTGGTGAAGTAGCCGGCGGCGATCTTCGCCTCGATCTCGACCCGCGCATCGGCCGGCACCAGCGCGTCGGGAATCTTCACCCGTTCGCCGACCTCGATGCCGCTGCCGGTGATCGCGTCGAACTTGTCGTTGCTCATCGACACCAGCCGGTGGATCTTGCGGATGCCCAGCCAGTGCAGCACGTCGGGCATCAGCTCCTGGAAGCGCATGTCCTGCACGCCGGCGACGCACTCGGTGCGCAGGAAGTACTTGTCGGCGCTGTCGCCGCCGACCTGCCGCTTGCGCGCGTTGTAGACCAGGAACTTGGTCACCTCGCCGAGCGCGCGGCCTTCCTTGCGGCTGTAGGCGATGAGACCGACGCCGCCGGCCTGCGCGCCCCTGATGCATTCCTCGATCGCGTGCGTCAGGTAGGGCCGGCAGGTGCAGATGTCGGAGCCGAACACGTCCGAGCCGTTGCACTCGTCGTGCACCCGCGCGGTCAGCGTGACGGCCGGGTCGGCGAGGTCGGCGGGCGAGCCGAAGATGTACAGCGTTTGCCCGCCGATCGGTGGCAGGAAGACTTCGAGGTCGCTGCGCGTCACCAGCTCGGGGTACATGCCGCCGGTCTCCTCGAACAGCGCGCGCCGCAGGTCGGCTTCGCTGACATGGAAGCGCTTGGCAACACCCGGCAGCCACCACACCGGCTCGATCGCGACCTTGGTGACCACCGCCGAGCCATCGTCCTGCAGCACCCGTCCGTCGGCGTGCAGGCGCAGGAACGCCATCGCCTGGCGCACCTCGGGCAGGTGGATGTGCGCCTTCGTCACCGCGATCGTCGGGCGGATGTCGTAGCCCTGCGCGATGAAGTCGGCGAACACGTCGGCCACCGCCGCGCCCCAGGGGTCGATCGAGACGATCTTCGCCGGGTCGCCCCAGGGCAGGTACGGCCCGATCAGGTCGGTGGGTGAGGTGTTGGTGAGGTCGGCGCGGTGGCCGCGCTCCAGGTTGCCCGCGGCGACCGCGAGTGCGCGGTAGACGCCGTACGAGCCCGAGTGGCTGCCGATCACGTTGCGCTGGCTGCGGCTGACGGTGGTGCCGATGACCGGCCCGCGCTCGGCCGCGCTGGCCGCGCCCCAGTGGATGGGCGGTGCGCCGGCCGTGCCCTGGCCGGGGTGGGACGTGAGGCGAATGTGCTTCGCCCCCGGTGGGTTGCCAGCGTTTCCCGAACTCATGCCGCGCGCTCCTGACACGGTGCCCTCGAGCGTTCGAGGATACGCCCAGCGGCGACCGCGCGGGAAGCGGCTGCGATCACGCCGCGAGCGGCAGCGTGATCTCGTCGATCTGCGCCAGCACCGCCGGCGTCAGCTTCGGCGTCACCTCCGTCGCGGCGAGGTTGCTCTGCAGCTGGCTCACCTTCGAGGCGCCGGTGATCACGCTGCTGACGTGCGGGTTGCGCGCCACCCAGGCGATCGCGAGCTGCGCCACGCTGCAGCAGAGCTCGGCGGCCACGCCTTCGAGTTGGGCCACCGCCGCGTTCTTCTGCACATCGGTCAGGTTCTTCACGAGGAAGCCCATGTTCTCCAACGCGCCGCGGCTGCCCTGCGGCACGCCGGCCTTGTACTTGCCGGTGAGCAGGCCGCTGGCGAGCGGGCTCCAGGTCGTGAGGCCGAGGCCGATGTCTTCATAGAGCCGCGCGTATTCCTCTTCGACGCGCTTGCGGTGGAACAGGTGGTACTGCGGCTGCTCCACCACCGGCTTGTGCAGGTGGTGGCGTTCGGCGATGTCCCAGGCGGCGCGGATGTCGGCCGCGCTCCATTCGCTGGTGCCCCAATACAGCGCCTTGCCGCGGGTGATCATGTCGCTCATCGCCCAGACCGTTTCCTCGACCGGCGTCTTCGGGTCGGGGCGGTGGCAGTAGACGAGGTCGATGAAGTCGAGGCCGAAGCGTTTCAGCGAGCCGTCGATCGCCTGCGTGAGGTACTTGCGATTCAGCGTGTCACGGCGGTTCGTCGCATGGCCCTCGCGGTCCAGGCCCCAGAAGAACTTGGTCGACACGATGTAGTTCAGGCGCGGCCACTTCAGCGCGCGGATCGCCGCGCCCATCACCTCTTCGCTCTTGCCGCCGGCATAGGCCTCGGCGTTGTCGAAGAAGTTCACGCCGGCGTCGTAGGCCGCGGCCAGCATCTCCTTGGCCGCGCTCTCGTCGACCTGGTTGTGGTACGTCACCCAGGAGCCCAGCGACAGCTCGCTCACCTGCAGACCACTGCGGCCCAAACGTCGGTAGTTCATGGTCCACGCCTCGTGAGAAAAAGTAAGCGATGCATCTTAGCCAGCGCGCGCCAACCGTTCAGCCTGCGCAGCGCGCCGCTGGTACGCGCGAAGGGTCAAGCGTCACTACAAATGCCTTCTCATCGAGGGTGTGCTTGGGCTATGGTGGAGGGCGTGAAGATTCTGACGCTGATACTGGCCTTGCCGTTCCTGCTGGCGCTCGCTGCCGCGGCGCATGCGCTGATCGACCGCGCCGTGAAGGCCGTGCTGTGGGCCTCGTCGCCGCTCGCCACCGGCGAGCCCGAGGCCTTCACCTACGAGCGCCGCGTGTACCACACGGCGGATGCGCAGATGACGCAGATCGTCGCCATCGCCTTCGGCGCCGGAGCGCTGTTCTGGTTGGGTCTTGCCACCGGCTGGGCGTGGCTGTACGGCGCCGGCGTGCTGGCGCTCGCCGCCGCGGTGGCGCTCGACCTGCTGCGCTGGGAGCGCGTGGCCGCGAGCGCGAACCACCTGTGGTTCCAGCGCGGCTTCGGCAGCACGGTGCACCAGATCCTGATCGAGAACATTCGCGACGTCGCGGTGCAAGAGATCGAGGTGCGCGGCTTCACCTTGCGCCACGGCACCCACAACCGGCTCGCGCGGCTGCAAGTGCGCATGGCCGACAAGCGCGTCGTCGCGCTGCCGAAAACCGATGCCTACAGCGGGCTCGACGATGTGGAAGGCGTCGCCAACCACCTGCGCCTGCGCCTGCAGCATCTCGCCGACCGGCAGGCGCTGCAACGCTCGGAAAGCGAAGCGTCGGCGGCGGCGCAGGCGGTGGCCAGCGATCCGGCGAAGACCGACGCCGAGCTGAGGCGCGAGCTGCGCCGGCTGCGCAAGAACGCGTTGGCGCCCGACGTGCCCCCCGCGGTCAAGTCGCGTTGACCGCGGCGCGCGGTGTGAGAATCGCGCGATGAATGCCCTGCTGCGCGACCCGCCTGCCACCGCCCCCTCCGCTTTCGCCCAACGCCGCGCCCGCCTCGCGCAGTGCATGGCCGAGCGCGGCGGCGGCATTGCGGTGGTGCCGACCGCACCCGAGCGGCAGCGCAACGGCGACAGCGACTTTCCCTACCGCTTCGACAGCCACTTCCACTACCTGAGCGGCTTTTCCGAGCCGCAGGCCTGGCTGGTGCTCGCGAGCAGCGGGCGCAGCACGCTGTTTTGCCGGCCCAAGGACGTCGAGCGCGAAATCTGGGACGGCATTCGCCTCGGCCCTGACGCGGCGAGCGCGGCGCTCGGCGTCGACGAGGCGTTTCCGGTCGCGCTGCTCGACGAGAAGCTGCCACAACTGCTCGCCAACCAGGGCGCGGTCTGGTTTCCGTTCGGCCTGCATCCCGAGCTGCCGGCTCGCATCGAGTCCTGGCTCGCGGCGGTGCGTGGCCGCAGCCGCCAGGGCGTCGAGTGCCCGTCGGCGCAGCGCGACCTGAACGGGCTGCTCGACGAGCTGCGCCTCGTCAAAGACGACGGCGAAATCGCGACGATGCGGCGCGCCGCCGGCATCTCCGCGCTCGCCCATGTGCGCGCGATGCGCTTTTGCGCCGAGCGGTTTCGCCGCGGCGCCGCCAGCGTGCGCGAATACGAGATCGAGGCCGAGCTGCTGCACGAGTTCCGCCGCCACGGCGCGCAAAGTCCGGCCTACACCAGCATCGTCGCCGCCGGTGCCAACGCCTGCGTGCTGCACTACGCCGCCGGCGACGCCGAACTCGAGCCCGGCCAACTGTGCCTCATCGACGCCGGCTGCGAGGTCGACGGCTACGCGAGCGACCTCACCCGCACGTTCCCGGCCGGCGGCCGCTTCACCAGCGCGCAGCGCGAGCTGTACGACATCGTGCTCGCCGCGCAGCGGGCCGCGGGCGAGATGACGAAGCCCGGCGCGCGCCAGCGCGACGCCCACCATGCGGCGGTGCGCGTGCTCGCGCAGGGCATGCTCGACAGCGGCCTGCTCGACCGCGGCAAGGTCGGCGATATCGACACTGTCATCGAGTCGGCCGCCTACCGCCAGTTCTACATGCACGGCACCGGCCACTGGATCGGCCGCGACGTGCACGATGTCGGCGAGTACCTGTCGCTGGGCGAGGCACCGGTCGAGCAGCCCGACGGCCTCGGCGGCAAGGTGGTGAAGAAGCCGTCGCGCATCCTGCAGCCGGGCATGGTGGTGACGCTGGAGCCGGGCTTGTACGTGCGCCCTGCCGACGGCGTGCCCGAGCGCTTTTGGAACATCGGCATCCGCGTCGAGGACGATGCGGTGGTCACGCCGTCCGGCTGCGAGTTGATCAGCCGCGGCGCGCCGGTGAAGCCCGAGGAGATCGAGGCGTTGATGCGGGGATGAAGAAGGCACGCCGCTTGCCTGCCGTACCGATATGAAAACGCTGTATCTCGTTCGCCACGCCAAGTCGAGCAGGGACGACCCGAGTTTGGCCGACAAGGACCGGCCTTTGGACGATCGCGGCCATCGCGACGCGCCGAAGATGGGCAAGCGGCTGGCCAAGCGCGACGCAAAGCCCGACCTCATCCTGTCGAGTCCGGCGCTGCGCGCGCTCGCGACGGCGGAGATCATCGCCGAGGCGCTGGGATACCCGCTCGAGGACATCGAGGTGAACGACAGTCTGTATGCCAGCGACGCGGACACCTTGCTCAGCGTCATTCACCAGCTCGGCGACAAGCTGGACCGCGTGATGCTCGTCGGCCACAACCCCGAACTGAGCGAACTCGCGCATCGCCTCGCCAGCGAGATCACCGACATGCCGACCTGCGCCGTCGCCGAGTTCGGCTTCGATTCCACGTCGTGGTCGGACGTCGGCAAGGCCAAGCCCGAGAAAGTGGCGCTCGACCATCCGAAGAAGTCGTAGGGGCGCCTTGTCAGGCCGCAGGTGCAGCGGCTAGCTCTTCTTGCTTCCAAAAACCAGGAGCACGCCGCCAATCACGATCGCCCCCACGCCAGCCCAAACCGGGACGTTGACCGTCTCCTTTTCCTTTACCGACAGCTTGATCGGCCCCAGCGTGGCCTCATGGGTCTCCTTGGTGTAGCTGAAACTGCCATACACCAACCCCAGGACGCCGGCTACGATCAGCACGATTCCCGCAATCTTGACTGGATTCATTTCGTCTCCTTCTGTCAAAGAAACCGAGTCTCGAGCATTTTGCTTCTCCTTTTGCCATGACTTGGTGAATCGGCGCCGCGCCTGGCGGGGGAACGCCGCGGGTGGGGCCTGTCACGTCAACCGCCGCAGCGTGCGAACGACCTGCTCGTGCATGGCCCCGGCCGCGTCGGAGCCACCGGAGGCCTTGCTGCGCAGCACGGCCACCTCCATCTGCGGCAGCGCCGGCAGGTCATGCGTCTCGTCGAGCACTTTCAAGCCAGCGGGCACACTGCAGCGCGTGAGCGCAGCCACCGCCAGGCCGCTTTCCACGGCGGCCAGTTGACCGACCAGGCTGGGGCTGTTGTAGACGACGCGGTGCGCGCGCCGCCGGGCGTTCAGCGCCGCGAGCACTTCGCGACGGGCGCGGCTGCCTGCCTCGTACACCGCCACCGGCAAGGGGTCGCGCCGCCAGGCCTCGTGTTGCGTCGCGCCGACCCACACCATCGGTTCCTTGAACAGCAAGCTGCCACGCTGCGGCCGGTCGCGCGTGACGACCGCCAGGTCCAGTTCGCCACGCTGCACCTTGGGGATCAGCACGGTGGACTGTTCGCACACCAGGGTGATCTCCACGCTGGCGTAGCGGCTTGAAAAGGTGCGCAGCACCGGCGTCAGATAGGCGATGGCGTAGTCGTCCGGCACGCCCAGGCTGACATGGCCGCAGACCGTGGGCCCGTTGAGGGCTGTCAAGGCTTGCGCGTGCAGCTCCAGCAGGCGTCGCGCATAGCTCAGCAGGTCGCGTCCGGTGGCCGTGAGGGCGAGGTGGCGCGGGCCACGCGTCAGCACCGGCCGGCCCACCGCCTCTTCCAGCTTCTTGAGCTGCATGCTCAGTGCCGATTGCGAGCGGTGAACATGGGGCGCGGCCGCGGTCAGCGAGCCCGCGTCCACCACCGCCACAAAGGCGCGCAGCCAATCGAGCTGCAGGTCCGCGGTTTGCATCGGGCGTCTCCATCATCCGTAAATCGAATGCCAATCGTCAAATCTATTCGCTTTACGCGAATCTGTGGGGCCTGCACAGTGCTGACGATGACCTCTGCGCTCTCCGATCAAGCACTGGCGTGCGACGCCGCGCGAGGCGCCGCCGCCCGCGAGCGGCGTGGCAGCGCCCTGATGGTTTGCGGCGGACTCTTGCTGGGAACCCTCGGCGTGTTCGTCGAGGAAGCCGGGCAGGACCCGTTGACCGCGGTGTGGTTTCGCTGTGCTTTCGGTGCACTGGCCCTGCTGGTGTGGGGTGCGGTGAGCGGCCGCTTGAGCGAGTTGCGGCTGAGCGGTCGGGCCCTGGCTGCAGCGCTGGCGGCCGGCGTGCTGATGGTTGCGAACTGGACGCTGTTCTTCGGCGCGATCCAGCGTACGTCGATCGGCGTGGCGACGGTCGTGTTCCATGTGCAGCCGCTGTGGGTGATGGCGCTCGGCGCCTGGTGGCTGCGCGAGCCGGTGTCCGCGGCGCGCTTGGGCGCCGCGATGCTCGCGCTGATCGGGCTCACGCTCGCCACCGGGCTGCTGGATGGCGCGGGCGTGGGTGCCGTCCATGCGCCTGGCTACTTGTGGGGCCTGGCGATGTGCCTCGGCGGCTCGCTGAGTTATGCCGGCGTCACGCTGATCGCCAAGACGGCGCACTCGGCAAGCGCGTTTGCGCTCGCGTGGTGGCAATGCCTGGTGGGTCTGCTGGCGCTCGCGGGGTGGCCACTGCTGCACGGCTGGCCTGCGGCGGGCCCGGCCTGGGCCTGGCTGGCCGGGCTGGGTGTGTTTCACACCGGTCTCGCCTACGTCGTGCTTTACGCGGGCATGAGCCGCTTGTCGACCAGCCGCATTGCACTGCTGCAGTTCGTCTACCCGTTCACGGCCGTGTTGCTGGACTGGGCGGTTTACGGTCGGGCGCTGTCGGTGGTCCAGGCGGGCGGCATGGGGCTGATGGGACTGGCGTTGTGGGCGGTACGGCGGCCCGGCTGAAGCGACGCGATCACGACGGCAGGAAGTCCACCGGCCAGGTCACGATCATCTGCTCGACATCCTTCGCGCCGAAATCGAATTGCCTGATCCGGGCGAGCAGCTTGCGCTCGAGCTCGGAAGCGCGAAGCTCGCTCGACGCGATCTTGCAGTCGAGCACCTCGCCCGACGGCGCGATCTTCAGCTCCAGCACCACCTTGCCTTGCAGCGTCGGGTCTTCGCGCAGCGCGCGGTTGTAGATGGCGTAGATGGCACCCTTGTTGCGCTCGAAGACGAGCTTGATCTCTTCGATCGAACGCGAGGCCTTGCCGCTGCCGCCCTTGTGCAGCGTGCCGCCGGCGCCGGGCCCACCCGAGCCGGTGCCCTTGCCGCCGCCACCCCCACCACCGGCACCCCCGCCGCCACCACCGCCCGCGACCCCTTCGACCAGCGTCGTCGCGCGGCCCGCCAGGCCACCGCCACCGGTGTTGCGGCTGTAGCCCGCGGTGTTGATCCCGCCACTGCCGCCCGCGGCATTGGAGGTGATCAGCGCGCGCACGGGCACGCCGGCTTCCGTGCCGGCACCGACACCGACGCCCACGCCGCTGCCCACGCCGGGCCCCTGCTTGATGTCCGGCTTCAACTGCACGGCCACCGGCGCGCCGCGCAGCTCGGCCAACTGGTCCTTCATCGCGAGCAGGCCCACACCCGCGGCCTTGCGGCGTGCTTCGCCGATCACTTCACCGGGCGGCTTGTTGCGCTGCGGCCGGCGCGCTTCGGGAACGGGCGCCTCCTTCGACGGCTCGACCTTGGCGAGCTCCTGCTTCTTGGCGGCGGCCCGGGCCTCCAGCTCCTTCGCGCGGTCCGGCTTGGGCGCAGGCTTCGGTGGCGCGATCGGCTCACGCTCGAGCAACAGCTTCGCGAGGCGCGGCGGCAGCTCCTGCGGCTGCGTTCGATCCACTTTCG
>Ga0184637_10002809_pt1 | contig 11074 bp, 7 predicted proteins | sample PLM3_127_b2_FD_133143 | JGI IMG/M metagenome (GOLD analysis project Ga0184637, IMG submission 133143) | Groundwater sediment microbial communities from an aquifer in East River, Colorado, USA - PLM3_127_b2 | ecosystem: Environmental > Terrestrial > Soil > Riparian zone | place: USA: East River... | reverse complement strand
TGCTGGACGCTGGGGTTAAGTTTGTCGGCATTGACTCGCTGAACATCGATGATATCGAGGATTTGGCCCGTCCAGCCCACACCAAATTGCTGGGCGCCGGCGTACCTATTTGCGAGCACATGGCGAATTTGGCCGCCGTGCCACCCACCGGTGTATTTTTACATGCCGTACCCATTGCCTGGGTCGGCGGCGCAACCTTTCCAGTGCGGGCCTACGTGATGCTGTTTGAATAAATCAGCCAAGAATCCTTGCCCATCGAGCCAAAAAACTTAACGCAAAGACGCAAAGGAACAAGGACGCAAAAATATTAAAAAACTTTGCTTCTCTGCGCCTTTGCGTTGAAAATCTTTTTTGGTTCCGGCTTGTCCGGTTTAGGGTTATTTAGAGGGGAAATTCGGTTTCGAACTTGGTGGTGCAATTGACCAACTCGTTGGCCGCTTTCGCATTTTTTAGCACTTTGGCCATATTACCTCTCAAGGTAATTTGGCGGGTGAAGAGCGCCTTCATGGGGTCTAACTTCTTTTCGGCAATTGCTTTCCAAATACTAACCGGACCACTAATGTAAAATTCTGGGGTGATGGTCGTGTAATCTGCGGGCACAAAAGCTTGGCGGCATTGACCATGATACAGGTCAAGATACATGTAAACCGCAGCTTGCAACTGGCCTTCCGGTTCTACAATAATGTACAGATCCCCTTCCCAGTTTTTAGCCGCCTCGCGATAGGCCTCACTTTTATTACATTCATCACCCAAACGCTTGATCCAGCCATCGGTGGCAAAGGGAATAGGGCCTGACATAATCCGCCTCCTCCTGTACTTCCGCTTTGATTATACTACGAGACCAGGGTAAAAACCAAACGGGCTGAGATTTGCGAGTGCGTCCCAAATTTCGGGCGAGTTTTGTACCTTCGGCATGCTGTTAGCTTGTCCCGGCAGGCGACACGCCAAGCGTAACAGTTTGTCCTACGTTTCCTAAAAGCTGGGACAGGGCCGAGATTTGCACTTTTAACAGCCAATGGTATAATTTTATCTGCTACGGGCGGTTAGCTCAGTTGGTTAGAGCGCATGCTTGACATGCATGAGGTCACAAGTTCAAGTCTTGTACCGCCCACCAAAAGAGTCTGGCCTGTCCAGGCTTTTTTTATCCTAATCAATTTAGGCAGCAAGGGGGTTAGGAGCCAAGGGCTGGATCAATCTTGCCTTCGACTCCTAACCCCTTTATTTTATCTGTCTCATTTTCACAGAAACGAAGGAGTTTTTTAGTATGACCCAGAATGCAAGAGTCGCCGCCGCTGACGCAATCCTGTCGCAAGTAGACCCGGAAATCCTCGAAGCTATTCGCGGTGAGCGCAACCGCCAGCGCAATCAGATTGAACTGATTGCCTCGGAAAATTACACCAGTGCGGCGGTGCTGGCCGCGCAGGGGTCGGTGTTGACCAATAAATATGCCGAAGGTTACCCCGGTTACCGTTACTACGGCGGCTGCGAGTATGTGGACATCGCTGAGGAGTTGGCCCGCCAACGCGCTAAAAAACTCTTTGGGGCCGAGCATGCCAACGTCCAACCCCATTCCGGCTCTCAAGCCAACGCCGCCGTTTATCTGGCCCTGCTCAAACCGGGTGACACCGTGTTGGCCTTTAAGTTAGACCACGGCGGCCACCTGACTCATGGAATGAAAATAAACTTCTCCGGCCACTACTACAACTTTGTCCATTACGGCGTTGATCCTGAAACGGAGCGCCTCAATTACGACACCATTGCTCAATTGGCCCAAGAACATCAGCCCAAGCTGCTGCTGGCCGGAGCCAGCGCCTATCCCCGCCTATTTGATTTTGCCCGCCTCCGCGAAATTGCCGGCAGCGTGGGCGCTTATCTGGTCATGGATATGGCTCATATTGCCGGTTTGATCGCCGTTGGGCTCCACCCCGACCCTGTGCCCTATTGTGACGTGGTTACTACCACTACCCACAAAACGCTACGCGGCCCTCGAGGCGGGCTGATCCTCTGCAAAGAAGAGCATGCCAAGGCTATTGATCGGGCCGTCTTCCCCGGCATGCAGGGCGGCCCGTTGATGCACGTCATTGCGGCCAAAGCGGTAGGATTTCAAGAGGCCCTCCAACCTGGCTTTAAGGCTTATCAACAGGCTATTTTAGATAATGCCGAAGTTCTGGCTCAGACTCTGGTTGAGGGCGGTCTGCGGCTAGTCTCCGGCGGCACCGATAATCACTTGATGATGGTTGACCTGCGCAACGCCCATATTACCGGCCAGGAGGCCGAAAACGTGCTCCATAAGGCCGGCGTTACCACCAACAAAAATTTGATCCCCTTTGACCCACAACCGCCGCGAGTCACCAGCGGCGTCCGTTTGGGTACGCCGGCTGTCACCACGCGCGGCTTTCACGAGGCGGAAATGAAGGTTGTGGGCCAGGCCATTCTAAATGTTGTCTTCAATGCCCACGACGAAGCCATGCTCTCGGAAGTGCGTCAAGTGACCGCCGAGTTATGCTCCCGGTTCCCGGTGCCGGGCCTGGAATAATAGTGAATTGTGAATAATGAATTGTGAATGGCGAATGAATAATTAGCAATTGACTATTCACCATTCACAATTACCTACGCTACCCCAGTTATCGCTGTCAACTGCTGCTGTACTACGTCTGGGTCGGTAAAGTGGAGCGTCTGCGTTCCGATGGCTTTGGCCGCCTCAATGTTCTCCGCAAAATCATCCACAAAGAGAGCTTCTGTCATTTGCACCCCCACGCTCTCGGCGGCCAGATGGTAGATTTGGGGGTCGGGTTTCATCAGGCCCACTTCGGCGGAAATGACAATCCCGTCAAAATATTCAATAAATGGATAAATTTCGGTCCAGAGGCGGCGAGCGTTATCGCCAAAGTTGCTCAACAGACCGGTGCGATAACCGGCGTGGCGCAAACGCTTAATGTATTCTAGCAACGGCTCATTCAGCGCATCGCCGGCAAAAAAATCAGACTGAATTTCAGCCAAACCGGCCTCATCCAACTTAAAGTAGTCGCCCAGCCAGCGCCAATGAGCTGCACTCGTCTTCTGGCCCAACTGAGCTTGCCGGCCCGACTCCCCGCTGAAAACAAACTGTTCAAATTCAGCCGGGTCCATGCCCAAGTTAGCCGCCCATTTCTCCCGCCCAGCCCGGCTGTGGGTGCGGATCAGCACCCCGCCCACATCGAAGATAATTGCTTTGAGCATTCTTCTTCCCCTTCAATTACAATATTGTAACGTGATGCGTGGTGCGTAAAAAGGTAGTATATGTTTCACACTTCAGTGCGAAGCCTCCCCTTGGGACGCTCTACTTCCTCTCGCCTCATCGCCTCATCTCTTCGGCACAATCACATAACTATCTACAATCTGGCGTCCAATTTTGGCAGCAGTTTTGAGGCTGTGCTCATTGCCGGCTGTAATTAATCCGGCAATGAGCGGCGCGGCCGCCAAGTTCATTCGGTTGGCGGCCAAGTAGTGCAAGGCTTCGCCCAAGCCGCGCCGGCGGTGACTGGCTTTGACAATAATAGCATTGACGTGCCAGCAGCGCCAAATGAGTTGCTCCCGATAACTATCCGGATTCCAGGAGATGTGACCGACCAAGGTATTACCCTCAAAAAGATTAATTACCCCACCCCCATTTTCGAGCAAGTGATCCATCTCGCGCCGCAACTCGATGAGCGCGGATTCGTAATCGTTCCAATCCTCTAAACCTGGCGCTAGCTGCTCCTGCTCATCCAGCAAGGCTCGATACTGCGACCACCAGCCCGGCTCGACCCTGCGCGGTTGCTCTAGCCTCAATTGACCGAGACTCAGCTTAGTTAGTTTTTGCCGGAGCATTGATCGGTCTGGGTGGCCGGCGACAACATAGTTTTGCCATACGGCCTGGGAATGAATAGCGGTGGGGGTGAGGGTTGAACCATAGCCCAATCTCAGCTTGAGCCAGTCAAAGGAAACGGTTTGCCAGGCCAGCAGCACGGCTTGCACCATGGCTTGCAGCGCCGGCGCATGAGCGGCCCACCAGTAACGCACGTAACAAAAGCGATATCTGGTGCGCAGATTATAGCGCGGGACGATGACTGCGTACCAGCTTCCATCGGCGGCAGCCAGGTAACGCGGTTGCAAATCGGCAGGTGTGGCTGGGGCAAAAAGGGCTAACATCTCAGACGCGGCGGACAGGTCAGTGGTAAAGAGTGAAGCATAATCCCGCTGCCATAGGTCATAAAGCTGGGCCTCGCTCAATTCCGGATAAAGATAACGCGGCATTTTAATCAAATCATCCCGCCCCAGGCGGTCTCTCAATGGGTCTTGTAAATCGGCTTCAATAGTGATGTCTATCAACTAACTCTCTTCCATTCGGCCTCGATTCTTGGCCTGTTTTGGCGACATTTTACCGTTAAGGCGCTGAAACAAAAATCTTTGTTCATGATTTTTACATTTCCATTACATTTTCCTATTGAAACATTTACATTTAGCCCTTATAATGGTAGAAGATTAGACTGTCATTTTCCAAATAAAAACCCAAGGGAACTTAGGGGAATGGTTAGGAACTCAGCCCCCCAGTTCTCTCCACTTCCACCGAGTTCCTATCTTCACCACAGAAAGAGGTTTATTCCCATGACGATTACCCCAGGCGAAAATGTCGGTCCTTATCGGGTGATTGAGCAGCTAGGCAGCGGCGGGATGGCTACAGTTTTTAAGGCCTACCATCCCTCACTGGATCGTTACATCGCCATCAAGGTTTTGCATGCCGCCTTCAAAGCCGACCCCCAGTTTTTTGAGCGCTTCCAGCGCGAGGCCCGGATTGTGGCCAAATTGGAGCATCCCCATATTATTCCCGTGTATGATTTCAATGAGCACCACGGCGAACCGTATCTAGTGATGCGTTTTGTGGAAGGGGAGACGCTAAAACCGGAAATACGCGGCGATCCCTTGCCTCCGGCAGAGATTTTGCGCTTTATGCATCCTATCTGTTCAGCGCTGAGCTATGCCCACCAGCAAGGGGTGTTACATCGGGACATCAAACCCAGCAATATTATGGTCACCACCGCTGGGCACATTTTTCTGACCGACTTTGGCCTGGCACGGATGGTTCAAGCCGGCGAAAGTACCCTTTCCCAGGATATGATGATCGGTACACCCCAATACATTAGCCCGGAACAGGCCCAGGGCATCAGAGATTTAGATGGCCGTACCGATATTTACTCCTTGGGCGTAGTCCTCTTTGAGATGTTTACCGGGCGGGTTCCGTTTAATGCCGATACGCCCTTTGCCACCATTCACGATCACATCTACACCCCCCTGCCTCTGCCCAGTGTCATCAATCCCGACATTGATCCGGCTGTGGAGCGACTGTTACTCAAGGCCCTGGCTAAAGACCCTAACGACCGCTTTGCCACGGCGGATGAGTTGCTGAAAGCTCTCGAAACCACTCTGGACGCCCCCATAGCCATGAAAACGTCAACTGCCGCCAAAGCAACCTCTCCTTCTAGCAAAACCGTTGCCGACAAAAAGAAGGAGGGGCTGCCCTGGTGGGTCTGGGTCGGCGGCGCTGCGCTCTTTCTGTTCATTTTCGCAGGGATTGTGATGGGAGCACGCTTGTGGCGACGAGCTCAACCATCCTTGCCGGCCAATCAGCCAGCTCCGGCCCAGGTGGTCAATGCTAGTCAGCCCATTGCTGAGGAGCAACCTCAACCAACGCCGGATAGTCAGCCAGGTCAGGCCAGCCAACCCACCACAGTTCCATCCGGCGACCAGCCTGCCCAACTCCCGCCACCCGCCGACGAGCCAAACCAAGCTGGCTCTGCTCCTGACAGCCCTGAGTCACCCCAAGCGCTTGAATTATCCCAACAAGCGGCAGAGGCTATGGGGCAACGGCAATTTGACAAGGCAATTGACTTGTACAAACAGGCTCTTGTGGCTGACCCCCATTTTCTTCCGGCCTACTTGGGCCTCAGTGGAGCCTTAAAACAAAGCGGCGACGCCGCAGGCAGCGTTGCTATTCTGGAAGAAGCCGTCGCCCAAAACCCCGAAAATCCCGACGCTTTCCTCAGGTTGGGAGAAGCTTACATGACCAGCGAAAATCCGGAGGCGGCGCTGAAAGCTTTTGAGCAGGCCACGACATTGGCGCCGGACTCGGCTGCCGCCCACGCCAGACAAGCTGTCGTTTTGCTGACTCTGAACAGGGTTGAGGAAGCCAAAACGGCCGTTGATACTGCCTTAAGCCTGGATCAACTCAACGCCGAAGCTCACTTGGCGAATGCCATGGTCCTCATCAAAACGGGTGACAGGCCAGGCGCCCGCCGCGAGCTTACCCAGCTCGTGCAGAATGGTCGAGCGCCCCAATTTGTCATCGAGCGCGCCCGGCAGATGTTGGCGAGTCTAAATAATTGACGACCTGGATGAACAAAAAACCCCGTGTTCGCGGGGTTTTTTATTAAGGTTGATTGTTAAAGGTTTCCGCTCTGGAAACCTTCAACCTTTAACTTGAAACCTGCAACCTATAGCTCAAGCCATCTCGGCCACAGGAGTGGTCTTGCCTTCGGTCAGCTTTTGCCACAGATCCTGAGCCAAATAGATGATCGCTTGGGCCGAGGGGGCGCTGGCCTCTTGTTGGGTAATCGCCATACCCTTATTGATGGTCAGGTGTATCTTGAGGTCATAAGGAATGCGATAGGACTGGGGCAGCTTGAGGGCCTTCTCAATCTTATCAGGGGAAATGCCGCCAAGCAAAGTCGCCCGGTTCATGACCACTCCCAGCCGGTTGGGTGAAAATTCAAGCTGGTTGGCCAACTCAAGAAATAGTTTAGTGCTTTTAATCGCCGGCAACTCAGGGGTCGTTACCACCAAAATATAATCGGCGTTATCCAACACCGCCAGAGTTTTATCATTTAGTTGGCTGCTGGTGTCAATCACTACGATTTTAAAGTGCTTTTTAAGACTTTTAATGATCTCAGACATCATTTGTGGGGTGATGGCGTCGCCTAATTCCGGCTGGGGTGGGGCCAAGAGCAATTTTAAACCAGAATTGTGAGCCAGGGTGATTTCGGGCACCAACTCGGCATCGAGTTCACCATTTTGGATTAAATCACTGACAGTGCGAGTTGCTTTTGTGTTCAGAAGTACCAAAATGTCACCAAATTGCAGGTCAGCATCCATTAATACGACCTCACCATGCTGTTGCTGCAAGGCTACAGCTAAATTGGCGGCAATCGTTGATGTGCCGATGCCACCTTTAGGGCTGTAAACAGCAATGACCGGGGCCCCCTCAGTCTGCATCGACTCGTCCTGGGGTTGAGCAACCCCTTGGCTTTGCGACTGCCCAGCGGCTTCCATTTGGCGATACGCAGGCTGACCAATTTTGTAAACTCGATGAATACAACTGACCAATTCATCGGCGGTAAAGGGTTTGGGCTGAAAATCTCTGGCTCCGGCCGCCATCGCTTGCCTCATATAATGCTGCTCTGCCTGAACCGACATAATGATAACCTGGCTGAAAGGCGCTACCACGCCCATCTCTCGCGTGGCCGTAATTCCATCCATATCGGGCATATTAATATCCATCAACACGATATGGGGTTTGTGTTTAATAGACATGGCAATCCCCTCCCGACCGTTGACCGCCTGCCCAATCACTTCCATATCCTTTTCAAAATAGAGCAAACGGCCCACATTTTCACGGGTGTCGGTGTTATCATCCACAATCAAAATGCGGATTTTCTGTTCTTCATTACCCTCATTGCGCGAGTTGGCAGAGGATGGTGCAGAGGTTGGCCTGGCCGCAGTTGCCGGAGCAGGCGACGGCGCCAATTGGACAGGTTGAGGATTATCACCAGGAGCCAAGCGCTTTTCAATTTGATCTTTGACCGGCTTCTTTTTGGCTACTTTTGACTTAACAGATCGCTGTCGCCAAAACCAAATAAGTCCCCCAGCCAGTATTAGAAAGACCAAAGCCACTAAAGCAACAAGCAAAAGTAGAGTCGCTGATGACATAGTAAACCCCAATGAAAGATTTGACTCACAATAATAGTTTAACTTTTAATATTTTATCACAAACGCAGATGGATCAACCACATTACTTTACTACCATTGCCACCTGTGTAATCTTCCCAAAAGCTCGATCTTAAACCCAGTTGCCCACAAATAGCTTTCCGGAAGATAAATTTTGATCTCTAAAGCATTCCCTTAGATTGTACCCCACCCTGCCAACTTATACAAGCATGGAAACTACGATAACTTTGGCTGCTCCAAGCGTTTTTGGTTCTGGCTAAATGATTTCAATACGAATTTGAAATATGGTAAAATAGTCAGCGGCCAGCAAGGTTAGGGGCTGGCCGATACGATTGTGAATCCATCAACCTTTCTCAAGCATCTAAAAGAGCAAAGCTTTTATCAAAACCAGTTGGTCCACGTCGAGCGGATCGGGGCGCGCGGAGTGTGCTATACCTCGCTGGAGCGACCTTTGCTGCGCCCGCTAGTTGAAGCGGTTAAAGCCGGCGGGACAGTCCAGCTCTATAGCCACCAGGCCCAGGCCATTGATGCGATTCGAGCGGGTCAAGATGTGGTGGTCGCTACCGGCACGGCCAGTGGCAAAACCCTTTGCTATAATTTATCGGTGCTGGAAGCGGTTTTGCTGAATTCGGAGGCGCGGGCGCTCTATCTTTTTCCCACCAAAGCCCTGGCCCAAGACCAATTGCGGGTTTTAACCGAGCTTATCCATCACCTCAAAGCCGTTTCGCCTCCGAGTAAAAATGGCTTACCCTCGTTTATGCCCCGTTTTGGTTCTTATGATGGCGACACTCCCCAAAGCAGTCGCACCCGGCTGCGGCGCGAAGCGAACATTGTTTTGACCAATCCCGATATGCTGCATGTCGGCATTTTGCCCAATCATAGCTTATGGGCCCACTTTTTGAAAAATTTGAAGTTCGTGGTCGTGGACGAGGCCCACATCTATCGGGGCGTTTTTGGCAGCCACGTCGCCGCCGTTTTGCGGCGGTTGACTCGCCTGTGCCAGCTTTATGACAATCAACCTCAATTTATCTGCTGCTCGGCCACCATCGCTAACCCTGGTGACCACGTCGAGCGGTTGACAGGCCGCCGCCCGTTGGTGGTTGATGACGACGGTTCACCCCAAGCGCCCAAGCAATTTGCCTTGTGGAACCCCCCTTTTATTGACCCCAAGAAAACAGCTCGTCGCAGCCCCAACGGCGAAGCGGCCCAGCTCTTTGCGGAAATGGTTCGCCACGAGGTGCGCAATATTACCTTTACTAAGGCGCGGGTGGTAGCTGAATTGATTCTCAGCTACGCTCGCCAAGTGCTGGACCGCACTGACCCGGAACTCAAAGAGCGGGTCGCCTCCTACCGCGCCGGTTATCTGCCCGAGCAGCGCCGCGAAATTGAACAGGCCCTGTTTCACGGGCAACTGCTTGGAGTGACCGCCACCTCGGCTCTGGAGTTGGGGGTAGATGTGGGCGGACTGGATGCAACGGTTTCCGTCGGATATCCGGGCACCGTGGCCAGTCTGTGGCAGCAGGCCGGGCGAGCCGGGCGCAACAATAGCGGTTCACTGGCCATTCTGGTCGGGTTGGACAATCCGCTCGATCAATACTTTATGCGCCACCCCGCCCAACTCTTTGGCCGTCCCCACGAGCACGCCCTGATCGATCCCGGCAATGTTTACATTTTAGAGCAGCACCTGCCCTGCGCCGCCCACGAGCAGCCCCTCACCCCGGCAGATGAGGCCCTCTTTGGCCGGGGCTTTGTCGAAGCCATGGTCAAACTGGAAGAAACGGGCATGGTCACTTACGAATCTGAGCACGACAAATGGTACTATCGGGGGTCGGCTTACCCAGCTCAGCACGTGAGCATCCGCAGTGTTGGCAGCAAGCCGGTCGTGCTGGTTGACAGCAGCCGCAAATTGAAGCGGTTGGAAGAGATGGACGAAGTCTCAGCCTTTAGCCGGGTTCATCCGGGGGCAGTCTACATGCACCAGGGCGAAAGTTATATGGTGACGGAGTTGGATTTGCTTAAGGGACAGGCCACCCTTATCCCCGCCCGCGTGGACTACTACACTCAGCCCCACGAGCGGAGCGAAGTCAACATTGTGCGCTCCCTCAAGCATCGCCAGATGAAACTATGTACTGTTTTTTGGGGCGCGGTGCGGGTGACGCAGCAGGTCGTCGGCTACCGGCGGGTGCGCCACTTTAGCGAGACCGATTTGGGCGAGACGCCGTTGGAGATGCCGGCCAACACCTTTGAAACCCGCGCTCTGTGGTGGGATGTGCCGCCGGAATGGGCGCGTTACCTGGGTGGGCGCGGCTGGGATTTTCTGGGCGGTTTACATGCCGTGGAGCACGCGGCTATCGGCTTACTGCCTCTCTTTGCCATGTGCGACCGCTGGGACATCGGCGGCCTCTCAACCCCCATGCATCCCGATACCGAACGACCGCAAATTTTTATCTACGATGGTTACCCCGGTGGCGTCGGCATCACCGAGCAGGGCTTTAATCTGCTGACCGAGTTATGGGAAGCTACCCTGGCCACCATCAAAGAGTGCCCCTGCGAGGAAGGCTGCCCCAGTTGCATTTACAGCCCCAAATGCGGCAATAATAATGAACCGCTGGATAAGCGAGCAGCGATTTGGATTTTGGAGTCGCTGCTGCGGGCGTAGTTTAATTGGAGTGCAAGGCTTGCCTTGCTTTAGCAAACCAAGGTTTGCACTCCAATTAAACTACATCCGCAACAGCGACTCCAGAATCCAAATCGCCGTTCGCTTGTCGAGGGGTTCATTATTATTGCCACACTTGGGGCTGTAAATGCAACTGGGGCAGCCCTCTTCGCAGGGGCACTCTTTGATGGTGGCCAGGGTGGCTTCCCATAACTCGGTCAGCAGATTAAAGCCCTGCTCGGTGATGCCGACGCCGCCGGGGTAGCCGTCGTAGATAAAAATCTGCGGCCTTTCGGTGTCGGGGTGCATGGGGGTCGAGAGGCCGCCGATGTCCCAGCGGTCGCACATGGCAAAGAGAGGCAGTAAGCCGATAGCCGCGTGCTCCACGGCATGTAAACC
>Ga0184637_10002808_pt1 | contig 11074 bp, 13 predicted proteins | sample PLM3_127_b2_FD_133143 | JGI IMG/M metagenome (GOLD analysis project Ga0184637, IMG submission 133143) | Groundwater sediment microbial communities from an aquifer in East River, Colorado, USA - PLM3_127_b2 | ecosystem: Environmental > Terrestrial > Soil > Riparian zone | place: USA: East River... | reverse complement strand
TACTTTACCTGCCGGTAAGCACGGGCGAACGCTAGCGCCTTGCCCTCGGAGTATGCCTTTTTCGCTGCCGCTATGTCATTGTCGGAAACCTTCCGCGGTGCCATGGCATAGACGTAAGCCTTCCCCACTGCCGCTACGGCATCGTCATAAGCTTTCCACCCGGAGAGAGGCACTAAGCGCTCTACCAGCCAGTCCCACTCGAACAAAGCAGCAATGGAAAGCACCGCCTTATCGGTCACCGCTATTTTTGCGCGGCCCCTGAAAAATCTGACGGCGAGTTTGTATGTGTCAGCACAGGGTTTGTGCTTGCGAATCTGTTGCAGGGTAAGGTATTTCATACACCCTCCTTTTCCGCGTTGTTGAATAAAAAATAAAGCTGCTGTCCCGATACCTGCAAATCGCATCGCTCGCAGGATAAAGGTAACAAGCCTGTGGCTACGGATTCTATGACCCCCGCCCCCATGTCGAGCAGCCTGTTAACTAGTGCGGCCAATTCTGCCATATCGGGTGCCTCTCCGAGTAGAGCCAATTCTGCCGTAGCACGTGCCACCGTTATCATGTCCATCGCTTCCCCATCACCGTATGCGGATTCAATACGCCGTGTATACGCGGGACCGGCAAGGGCTGTGACAATCGTAGCGCGGTAAAAGTCGGACGTCGGAGCGCGCCCCTTAATCCCTTTGTCCGCTATTGAATAAGCGCGCACGTCCCAAGGGTTATCTCCCTTCACTATAACACATACCTCCACTATTTTGACCCCCAACGCGTGCATTGCGTAGGCGTGCGCCAGTTCATGGCGTAGCACTACTTCGGGCAGGGTAAGATTCATGCGGCCCCCCACAGGTAAAGGATTGACGCCGTAGCGCGGTAGCGTGCGGCAGGAATCATAAACCCTGCGCGCTCTAAGCACGCGGCCCGGCGGACTAGATACTCAGCCGCCGACTGGCTGTTGCCAAACTGCGAGCGATAGAAGTCTGCGAGTAAAGTATTCATTTTGTCACCCTTTCCAAGACAGGCCAAAAGCAGGGACGGCGCAACATTGCAAGCGCCGCATTCCCATCCTCGCCGTCGGGGCTATGCGCCTCGATGATCATCGCTTGCCCACGGTTCACGGTCACGGGCACGAGCGCCGATTCGCCGTTCACCCCGCCTTGCACATACACTTTGAATTTAGTCATTGTCCAACTCCGTCGATTCTGTGGAATTGATTTTAGCAACTACGGCTTTTATCCAGTCGCTCGCAGTCTGCAAGCTGCAGATGCGGTTGCCAGCTAGATAGTCAGCCGCATCCGCTGGCAACGCCCCTACCAAGATTCCAGAGTTGCCGCTCAAAGCGTTACAGTGAACCGGTATCCAACGATGACCTATAGACCGGAAAAATGCGGGTAGCGCCGTGCATGCGGCTAAATCCACCAGAGTAACTGGCTGGTCAGGCTGTTTTATGGTGATGCGGCAGTCTACGTTTTCATTACCAAATGTTTGCCCACAAAATCCGGCCATTACAGAAACTATATAGCCGTATTCCTGTAGCAAGTCTACCAGTCGCACGAGTGCAGCCCCCCGCCAGAACAATACATCCGCATCCAACTTGCCACCACACAACACGTCCACAGCTAGCGACACATGACGCAGAGTGCGCCGTGCAGACCGTGCAGACTTGCGCCATGCGGTTTGCAGTTGGCCGGAATAGACCCTGTGTATGTCAATCTCATCGCCGGCATCACCCCATACAAGCCTGCGGCGCAAGTCTAGGGGGGCAGCAATATCCGGCGCTATCTGGCCTAGCGTGTCATTGATGCGCGCTAGGCCTTCCGTCCATCCGTTCCGCACTAGCTCAACAATAGCTGACGTGCCTAGCCCACTGCCCTTAGGCACGCCAAGCCACTCCCTCTTATATCTACGCCCGTTATCCAAAAGGTCACAGACCATTTGATTATCTGAATTGCGCGGTTTAGCGATAGTAGCCGCGTCCAGAAAATCAGATACACAATTGTAACGCGCTCCGTTCACTCCGACAGCGGGGTCTGTGTATGCGGCGCTCATGCGATGCCCCCTACTTTTGCCAAGTCATCCTTAGACCAGCCAGCCAGCGCATCCCCTCGAACCTCACTGGCGGATAGCCCCGCGGCCAGCCCCGCGGCCATGCGCTGTAGCATGCGGGTAGACACTACGCGCCTGAGTCTGCATTCCCGTGCCTTGTCCCGAATGCCCCATACCCAAGTGCACAGAGCCACAGGCGCGATAGACCTCTCATACATGCGGTCATAGTCCATAGGCACAACGTAGAACCTATCCAGCGTAGCCGCGTCAAGCTGGTTGCGCCCGACATACATCATGTCTGCTCCGTGGCCGAAGGTGTTAGCGGCTGCGATACAGACAAACTCGGGATGCCGCGCTATCACGTGGTCTCCAACACGTTGCGGGATGGAGAATGAGCCGTTCGACAGCGCGCTGTTCATCGTTAGGAACACGTTAGCATCACCGCCGTCCAATTCGTCAATCAGATGCACGCCGCCGTTCTTATACGCATCCACGAACGGCACGGACACGTATTCAAAGCGCCCCGCATCTCCAACAGGCAACAGGTATCCCGTCAACGCGGATTCGCTCATGCCGCTAGATACGCTGTTGCTGCTGAAGGCCTTACCCAAGGCCTTTGCAACCTGCGCGGCGAGGTGTGTCTTGCCACAGCCTGCGGGACCGACCAGCAGCACGTTTTGCTTTGCCGCGGCCAGCTTCAACACCTTTTCGAACAGGGGGTGAGCAATACCCTCAAGATTGATGGCCGGCGCGCCCGCCACCTTGACGATAATCTCCGCTGGTGCAGCCTGTGGGGCCTGTGCCTGTTGTTCTGGCTTTGGCATAGCCGCTATCTTTTCCTCCACGGCCTTTTCGATTTGGTCCATACGCCGGTCCGACATCTCCGCGAATACTCGGGCGGCTACGTCGACTATCATCTCTGCGCCAGTAGAACCGTTCGAGGCCACGGCATCCCGCACGGCCACTACGAACATGTCTGCGTCCTCAGGGGATGGCTGCGGACTGTTGCCTTGCGCTTCCGCATCAATCCGCGCTTGCTGTTTCGCGAGTGCCCGGTTAGCTACGGCAATGTGGGGAAGGAGGTTGGCATAAACATCCTCTCCGATGACCCCCTCCTGCGGCCTTCCGTCCAGATTCAAGGGGGCATCATCTTTAACAGCGCATCCTTCGTGGACCCATTTTCCAAGGCCATTGCGGGAGATAAGGTCACCCTTAACGAAGGTGCCACTGCAAGCCTTGCATATGCCCGGATATTTAGCGGCTACCGCGTGACCCCCGTGGAGAATTGCCGCTACGGGTTCCTGCGCCGGGGCATCAACAACAGGCGGCGCACCTTTTGCCAAGGCGGCTGCATGCACAGTGGCAAGGTCAATCAACTGTTGTTTTGTCTTACGGTCATAGTCCCCCATCTTGACGCCAGCGGTTTTTAGCGCGGAGATTAGTTCCTGTTTTGTCTTGTCGTCCCAGTCCATTTTGTTGCTCCATTTTATGTCGGCCTGTTGTTAGGTGGCCGACGGTCCTATTTACTGGGGTGACCCCAGTAGCACAATTATGCGCGCGTTTACTGGGGTGACCCCAGTAGCACAATTATGCGCGCGTCAATTGTTAATTGCAACTGCCAAATTAGGCGATGTCAAAAGGCGGGAAATTGGGGCCGGAAATTGGAGCGTCTAAAAACAGGTAAACCGGGGGAATTGAATAATGAGGGTCAACGTGGGTTTTAAGGCCATCAAGGCGGCGATATAACCTACCTGGCGCATCACGCGGAGCATGGTCTGCAGGCATGGTCGCAGCGCAGGGCGCGGAATCGACTGTAGACCCCTTTACGCCAGTCCTGAGCGGTTTTCGGGGCATACAAGGTAGTGGGTCAATCCACTTGGAGGGGGGTTCTAAAGACCCCCCTCCAAGTTCTGTTGAATGAGACCAATTTTGTTAATGTTGCGACTTAAGATACGGGCAGAACATATTGATTATAAGGATGATACAGGTTTGTCATTTTCACTGCCCGTAACGCTGTTTTGGCATTTTATAGTTAGTGCTCACTATCACTCATTTCCATTTTCCGCTAGATAGGTGAATTCCCTTAATAATCAGATGGGTTTACGAAAGTCTTAAAGTAAACCTGAGAAATTACAGACGGAGAGAGTTGATTTATATACAACTTGCTAAATGTCACATTGTGAAATGCACAATTACGCATTAATTGGGTAATTGATTACGCATTAATTGGGTAATTGATTACGCATTAATTGGGTAATTGATTACGCATTAATTGGGTATTGCTCGGGTAATTGTGCGCTACTGGGGTCACCCCAGTAGCCTGTTAAACTAGGTTATGGGACATTCAAATACAACAGTTGGCGTTGAGACGGCGGCTAAGCTAGAACAGTTGTGGCCGTCCATCTTGGCCTGCGTTGCTTCTGGTGAGCGATACAGCGTCATCCTGGAACGCATCGGTATTTCCTACGAGTCAATGCGCGCGTGGCGTTCGCAGTCGCCGGAACGCCGTCAACAGTGGGATGAAGCACGGCGCGAGTCTGCGGCCGCATTACTTGAGCGCATGCTCGACATGGTTTATAACCTCGGGGCACTTGATCCCGCTCGCGCTAGGGTGCAGCTCGATTCCCTCAAGTTTCTCGTCGAAAAGCTAGACCCCGACCGATATGGACAGCGCACCCGCGTTGACGTCCGACACATAGACATGAGTGAGACCCTGCGACTAGCCGCGGAGCGCGCTAGTGCATGGCGGCTGTTGCGCATGCCGACTGTTCCTGTGCAGGCTATTGTGATGAGCGCATCAGGCGTTGAGCGTAAAGTGATCGCGGACTTGATGTAACAGGCGAGGGAAAACGCAACAGGCGGGGGGTAGGGGAGGGGTAGGGTCGCGATGCGGGGTTTTACCTGCGCGGGGGGATATTTCTCTGGTCGGCCGCGTAAAATTCTGCGAAAAATGTTTGTCCAAAAACACCAGAAACGTGCATAGTGTAAAATGGGAAGTGGGCCTGAAGGGACCACTTCCCATTTTCAGCAACAACAGGACCAAGTCGCAATCCAGAAGGGAGACAGATGAAATACAACCTCGACAATGAGCGTGAGTTGCTGGCGAACGTGCTTGCCTACGCCGACGACCCGCTGGGGTTCGTGATGTATGTCTACCCTTGGGGGCAGGCCGGAACATTCCTGGCGGACATGAAGCAGCCCCGCACCTGGCAAATCGAGGAACTGGAGCTGATTACTGCGCATATCCGCAAACAGCGGTTCGCTCACGCCAATGGCCTGCCCCTGGAAGTCTGGCGCTCCGCCTATTCCTCCGGCCGTGGCCCCGGTAAGTCGGCGCTGCTCGGGATGCTGGCACACTGGCAGATCAGCACCCACCTTGGTTCTACGTCTGTCATTACGTCGAACACCGAGACGCAGATGGCGTCCCGCACCTTTCCTGAGTTTTCCCGCTGGTTTGGCGTGGCAGTCAACGCCCACTGGTTCCTTATTGAGCGCCTGAAGATCAGCCCGGCGCAGTGGCTGGCCGACGCGGTCGCGCGCCCGGTGCCGGAGGGCGGCCTTGGCATTGACTCGAAATACTGGTATGTGGCCGGGCAGACGTGGTCCGAGGAAAACCCGGACTCGTTCGCTGGCGTGCATAACCCCTACGGGCTGTTCGTGGCGTTCGATGAAGCCAGCGGCATCCACCCCCGCGTATGGGACGTAACGCGCGGATTCTACACCGAAATCAATCCGCACCGGCTGTGGATAGCCGCATCACAGATGCGGCACCGGGAGGGGCGCTTCTTCGAGCTGTTCAACGACCCGCGCATGGCCGCCGGCTGGCGCACTCGCACCATATCCACCCGCGGCATGGACGGCGTCGATCAGGCGGAGCTGAAGGCGCAGATCGCCGCGTATGGTGAGGACAGTGACTTTGTCGCGGTGGAGATCGACGGCCGGCCGCCCAAGTCGAGCGAAGATCAGTTCATCCCCGGCATCTACGTGCGGCAGGCGCAGGGCAACGTCATCCTGCCAGATTACGGCGAGCCGCTGATTTTGGGTGTAGACCCGGCACCGCGGGGGCGCACGGCGTGGCGGTTCCGGCAAGGGCGCAACGCGAAGGACTGTTGTGGGCCACAGACGAAGGGTGAGCTCATGGGACAGGACAACGTGCAGATTGCCGAGAAGATTCTGGAGCTGGATTACAGGTTCAAGCCTGCGGCCATTTGTATCGACTTCGGCATGGGCACGGGGGTCATTGATTATCTCAAGCGCCGCAAGCCGCGCGCCCCAGTGCATGAGGTGCAATTCGGTTCGTCGCCGAATGACAAGGCGGGCGAATTTGGCTCGCACGGCGCGGAGCTGTGGGGGCGGGTGCGCGACTGGCTGCCCGGTGGGCAGATAGAGCAGGACGACGGCAGCAAGGGCACATTGTCACACCAATTGACAGATCGCGGCTGGAAGTGGTCCGGGCGCGAAGAGGGGAAGAAGATTCTGGAGTCCAAGGATGACCTGCAACGGCGCGGCGTCAAGTCGCCGGATGACGGCGACGCCCTGGCTTGCACCTTTGAAGTCAAGCCTATACGCAGCGACCTGCGCTTGCGCCGGGGTGGGACGGGCGTGCAGATCGCTGAGGGCGTGACGGCGGCCTACGCGGGTTGGTAAGGTATAATGAAATGGGGAGATTGCATGCTAGACTTTCTTGGGTGGCTGTCGCCGATGTATTTCAGCAAGCCGGGCCTTGCCTCGCCGGTTCCGCTGCCTACGCCTCCGGGCGAAGACCCTGCTTCCAAGACGGCGGTTGCCGACGCAGCGCGCGCGGCGGCTGTTGACGCAGCGCAGAGTGGCCGCCGCTCAACCATTTACGCTGGCAAGACTCTTACTGACGAGGACTTTCTCGGGACAGGCACATCCCGCGGCACGCCCAAGAAGCGCGGGGCGTCTGACCAGCTCGGGGTAATGTGAGTGAAGGGGGCAGCAGCGCCGGGCAGCCGCGCCGTGTGCGTCGCACGCGGATAGCGGAGCGCGTCAAAGACATTGCCGCTGAGGTCAAGGGCACGCCGCGCCGCACTGAGGACGGGGTGCTTCGATTGCAGATGGACTATTTCATCACCCGGTCCGCGCTCCATATGCGGCGTCGGGATGCCGTTCAAAAACAAGTGAGTGGAAAATGAGCAAATCGCAGAGCCTGGTCAAGAAGCTCGACCCCGTTGGGGATAAGTATATCTCGAAGGTTGGCGGGGGCGTGCTGGACCCTATTGACCTTTATGGGCACCAGGCGGAATCAATGGACGCCGCGGCTAAAGACCTTGCGGCCAAGCTGGCCGGCGGCGCGGTAGACAAGCGTTCAGCCGACAAGCAGGTGGAGGCGCGGCGCGACCAGCGCGGGGCTACCGCAGCCGCGACCAGCACGGCCGCCCTGGACTCGGACTATTTTCTGCTGGGGACCGGTGGTCCCAAGACGCGGGCCAAAGGCGCGTATCGGCAACTGTTGGGTGAGTAAATGCCCGACGTGAAATTCCACCTCATGCGGCTGGACACGCTTCGGCGTGGGCGCAGCCATTGGGACCAGCAATGGGAAGAAGCCGCAATGCGGGTAATTCCCGCTCACCGTGACACCTTCCAGAGCTACGCAAACGGCCGCGTTTACGGCAGCGAGGGGCAGAAAAAGACGGAGGACATGTTCGACGCTACGGCGTCGATTGCGTGTCAAAGGTTCGCGGCGGTGATGGAATCCCTGGCCACGCCGCAGTCGGGCATCTGGCACAGGTTGGTTCCAGCGGACAAGCTGCTGAAGAAGAATCGTGCGGTGCGTATGTATTTTGACGACGTGACCGACTTGCTGTTTTCCCTGCGCTATCGCCCGGTGGCAAACTTCGTGGGCAACAGTCAACAAGTCTACCAGTCGCTCGGCGCGTATGGCAATGGCACACTATTCATAGACCAGCCGGACAGTGGGCGCGGGCTGCGCTACCGCAACGTGCATCTTGGCGAGACCTACTACGACGTGAATCATGCCGGCGTGGTTGACACCATGTATCGCTGCTTCTGGCTCGACGCGCGGCAGGCTATCCAGAAGTTTGGCGACGCGCTCCCCGATTCTATCAAGTCCAAGGTGGACGCCAAGCAGAACGTGGAGAAATTCGAGTTCGTGCATTGCGTCTACCCGCGCGCTGACTACGACCCCGGCCGGGTTGACGTGAAGGGCAAGATTTACGCTTCCGTCTATATTTCCCGGCTTGAAGAAAAACAGTTGAGTGAGGGTGGGTTCAATTCCTTCCCCTACGCTACGGCGCGCTATACGCAGGCGTCCGGCGAAATTTATGGGCGCGGCCCGGCGCAGTGGGTGCTGCCTTCAATCAAGATTCTCAACGAGCAGAAGAAGACCGTGCTGAAGCAGGGGCACCGCATCGTTGACCCCGTGCTGCTGGTGCATGACGACGGCATTATGGACGGGTTCTCACTTCGGTCCGGTGCGATGAATTCCGGGGCTGTCAACAAGGACGGCCGCCCCCTGGTGATTCCCCTCTCGACGGGAAACCTCACCGTCGGTGACAAGATGATGGACATGGAGAAGTCCATCATCAACGACGCCTTCCTGATTACGCTGTTCCAGATTCTCATTGACACGCCGCAGATGACGGCGACTGAAGTCTTGGAGCGGGCGCGGGAGAAAGGCATGCTGATCGCCCCCACTTCGGGCCGCCTGCAGGCTGAGTTCCTGGGGCCGATGATCGAGCGCGAGCTGGACCTGCTGGACCAGCAGGGCATCCTGCCGGCCATGCCCGCTATCCTGGCGCAGTCCGGCGGCGCATACAAGATCGAATATGATTCCCCCATGGCGCGCATGCAGCGGTCGGAGAAGGCCGCTGGCTTTCTGCGCGCGTTTGGCGTGGCGACTGACTTCGCGCAACGCACGGGAGACCCGTCGGCGCTCGACTGGTTCGAGATTGACGTGGCCATGCCGGAGATCATGGACATTCAGGGGTCGCCCGCGGCGTGGACGCGGTCGCCGGAACAGGTTGAAGAAAGACGCGCCGAGCGCGCGCAGCAAGCGCAGACCCAGCAGGCAATCGAAGCGGCACCCGCACTGGCGGGAGTGGCTAAGGCAATGCCCGAAATTCAAAAAGCTCAATCGTCCAGACCCGCGTGAAATTAGATATCGGCTGCGGGTATAAACCCGTTCCAGGATATACGACTGTTGATCTCAGGCCGGAGGTCGGGGCGGATTATTGCTTTGACATCAGCAAAGACCCCTGGCCCTTTCCTGACAGCAGCATGGAAGAAGTGCTGGCCTCGCACGTTCTGGAACACCTTGGGCCTGAGCCTGAAAAGCTGTTTCACTGCATACGGGAGGTGTATCGGGTGTGCGCTCCTGGGGCGCTGTTCCGCGTGGCCGTGCCCCATCCGCGCCACGACATATTCCTGCATGACCCGACGCACGTCAGGCCAATTACGCCGGGCACGCTGGCCATGTTTTCCCGCGAAGTGGTGGATAAGCACAGGACGGGCAGCGTATTCGGAATTACTCCCCTTGCCTACTATCTTGGGGTGGACTTCCGTATGCTCGACCTGAACTACAGGTTCGACCCCCGCTTCCCCGCGGACACACCGCTGAACGTCCTGCTGGGCTATGAGAAGACGCAAAACAACGTCGTCACGGAGTACCTTGTCACCATGAAGGCCATCAAGTGAACCTGATCGAGAGGGCACGACAGTTCCTTAGCGGTAGACGGACGGCCTACGTGCAGACGTTCCGTGCGCCGGCCGCGCGCCCCGTAATGGTGGACCTTGCCAAATTCTGCCGCGCTCGGGAGACCACGTTCCACTCGGACGCTCGGCTTCATGCGGTTCAAGAGGGAAGGCGGGAAGTGTGGCTGCGGATACAGAACCATATCAATCTGTCTGACGACGAGCTGTGGCAGCTCTACGACGGGAGGAATGTAGATGTGGCGGAATAGGCAAGAGCTGGCTGTTGACACGACGTTTAACTTCGTGATGAACCACGGCGCGCTCGGCGACATGATTAGTTCGTTGCCGGCGGTCATTCATGGGCGGCGCTCGCACAACGATATCTTGAAGATGAAAGTGCATGTCATGCCACACCAGGTCGCCTTGGTCGAGCACTTACTCAAGCCTTATGGGGAATTCGAGGTGTGTGACATTGCGGCCTTCCCGCTGAAGCGTTCACAGCGCGAGGACTGGACGGGCGGCCCCATCGCCTGCAACCACATGCAGCAGAACACCCACACGCGCAATCGGGTTCACATGGTTGACTTCGCGTTCAACTGCCTGTTGGACGCTGCGCCAAACAACATGCAAGAGCGCAGCTACCCGCAGGCCGCCTTGGGGCCGCGCGTGATTGACGAGCCTTACGTTGTATTCCCGTTAGGGGCAACGTCGGAAAACAAGCTGTTTAAGGCGTCGGTGTTCGTGCCGGTCATGGAGTGGTGCATCGCGCAGGGCTACAAGGTCGTGGTCACGGGCACAAAAATGAGCTTCGTCCACAAGCAAATCGGGGAGTTTGTGTCGGCTAAACCCATCGAAATCATTGACGAGAAGGACAAGATTCCACCCGCGCTTGCGGCGCAACTCATTGATAAGATGGAGAAAACAACCCTGCTTGAGCTGCGCGACCTGCTCGGGCACGCGATGGCTGTAGTAGCCATTGACGGGGGCACGGTTCACCTGGCGGGCACGACGGACACGAACATCATCTACAGCTTGACCACCGCGCACCCGCGCCACCGCTACATCGCGCGCTTCGGCGACCCGCACTACAAGATTCGCTACGTCGTGCCGCGTAAGCTCGAATGTTCTTTTTGCCAGAGCAACTCGAACCTGATTTTCTGGCACGACTTCAGCACGTGTTTCTACGGCGACAACAAGTGTGTTGACGCCCTGCACCCGGAAGATTTTACAAATGGTCTCAAGGAATTGGGACTTTAACCTCGGCCCCCACGAAAGGACAAGCCATCATGACAGAACCAGCAGAAGCAACAGCAGCGGCAGCCGCAGCAGCAGCCTCAGCCGCATCAGCCGCATCAGCAGC
>Ga0184637_10002807_pt1 | contig 11079 bp, 8 predicted proteins | sample PLM3_127_b2_FD_133143 | JGI IMG/M metagenome (GOLD analysis project Ga0184637, IMG submission 133143) | Groundwater sediment microbial communities from an aquifer in East River, Colorado, USA - PLM3_127_b2 | ecosystem: Environmental > Terrestrial > Soil > Riparian zone | place: USA: East River... | reverse complement strand
GTCAGATCCCGATGGCGAGGATTCTTCTACATCGACTGAGGATTTAGAAAATGAGATTGAAACCTATAATCCAATAGGTGTTCAGCAATCCTTTTTAGATGAGATTAGTATTTCTGAAGATCTAGTCAAAGAGAGTGAGGAAGAGGTTAGCGAAATAAAGCGTGAATCACTATTTTTTAAGATAAAGGGCATGAATACATCTGAGAGGATAAAATTAGCCCTGTTGGGCAATAGAGAGTCAAGGTCGATCTTAGTGAGAGAATCTAACAAATTAGTATCTCGCACTGTCTTGAGAAACCCGAGACTTTCCGATGGGGAGGTCGTACTAATATCACAATCAAAGGTGGTTGACGAGGAAATTCTTCGAGAAATATCTGAGTCAAGAAAATGGATTAGATTGTATCAGGTTAAGCTCTCACTGGTTAGCAACCCAAAGACGCCATCTCATATATCTCTAAATCTGATTCGCCATCTTCGTGATAGGGACCTGAGAATGATTATGAATGATAAGAACATCCCCGGTATTGTAACTAGTTCGGCTAGAAGGATTGTAAAGGAAAGGGAATCGAAGGGTGGCTAGTCTTTTATGGGAATAAAAGGAGGGAGCTCCATTGAATTAGAGATTCCAGAGGAGTATTCAGGCCAAAGGGCAGATTTAGCATTGGCAAGTCTACTTAAAGAGTTTTCACGTTCACAGATTAGAAGGCTTATTGACGATGAGAACATTTTATTAAAGGGCAGGGCGATAAAACCTTCACAAAGGTTGATCGCTGGAGATAGTGTCTCCATAACAGTACCTCCTCCTACACCTCTGGAGACCCTACCTCAAGATATCCCCATTTCTATTGTCTACGAGGATGAGGATATATTAGTGGTTAATAAACCCCCGGGAATGGCTGTTCATCCAGGAGCAGGGATAAGAGAAGGTACTTTGGTAAATGCGATTCTCTATAAGTGCAGAAACCTGTCCGGAATTGGAGGAAAGGTAAGACCTGGTATTGTGCATCGACTCGATAAAAATACATCGGGGGTGATGATCGTTGCTAAAAACGATTTTTCGCATCGGAGCCTTGTGGATCAGTTTAAGTCACGAGATATAGAAAAGAGGTATTTAGCATTGGTTATAGGGAATGTAGAGGGTGAATCTGGTTCATTTTGCTCCCTTATAGGCAGGCATCCTAAGAATAGATTAAAAATGACTACAAAACCAAGGCAAGGGAAAGAGGCTTTTACAAAATGGAGGGTGATAAAAAGATATAATGTCGCGACACTGATTGAAGTTGACCCGAAGACGGGGAGAACCCACCAGATAAGGGTACACTTTTCGGAGAACGGCTATCCAATATTAGGTGATAAACTGTATGGAACAAGAAGACAGGGATCTCAAGCTATTGATAATATTTCTGAAAAACTAGGAAGGCAGGCGCTTCATGCATATAGTATAAGATTTAAGCACCCAAGAAGGGATGAAATTATGGAGTTTAAGGCTCCGATCCCAGAGGATTTCGAAGAGGCTATTAAATTAATAGAGGAGTATAGGGTCTCATAAATGAGTTGCTTAAGCTCGAAAAGCCTATTTAATATTAAAGGTGTTGTTCATGGTTTCTTGAATAGGAATTTTAAAGGGAGTCTTACTGAGACGGCCACTCATTTTGGACTGGAAAGGATAATCACACTGAAGCAGATTCATAGCAACTTTGTTATTTCTATTAACAATGGTGACATAGATTACTCTAGTGATATGGGGGATGCGATCGTAACGAGGTTGGGGAGTATAGGGATAGGGGTTTATACGGCCGATTGCGTTCCTATAGTTCTGGTTGATAATGATGCTACAGCTATAGCAGTTATTCACGCGGGATGGAGAGGGACACTTTCACGAATTATAAATACCACACTAGATACGATGGAATCGGAGTTTGGAATTCCATCATCTAAGATACTGGCAGTTATAGGACCAGCTGTTGGGAGATGTTGTTATGAGGTTGGGGAGGAAGTAGCTTTAAGATTTATTAGTGAATTTGAGGACTGGAATGGTTTTATGTTTACGAATAAAGATTCAAGTTATACTATTGATTTAAAAGAGGCTAACAGGGTGAGCCTAATAAATAAGGGCGTAGGAAACGTGGATGTAATTGAAGTATGTACAAGATGTAATGAGAATTTTCACTCATTTAGAAGGGACGGGAATGGCGTTGGAAAACAGTTGAGTTTTATTGGGCTGGTTCAGGACCAATAAAAGAGAACTATTATCCCAATATAGGTATGTTAAAATCACGGGCAATTTATGTATTATTTAATGGGAGGCAGAGATGTTACAAATAATGTGCTGGTTAGACGCAGAGGATTACATGTATATCAATTCAATAAGTGAACAGAAAATCCCAGTAGATTATTATGGGTATACCTTTGAAGTCTCTGGCTCTGCAGGATCTACAGAGGGCAGCTCAACCGTGAGGCTTGTGGTGGTAGAATTAATTAACGTCAAGATGACCGTGGGATTTGTGATTCCTAACGATATGACGATCGATGGTGAATTCAAGATTGGGTTTATTTCATATGAAGATCCTTTAAAAGACATTCCTATAATGTGTAAACTCTCCCAAGAAGTAAAGCGCGCAACGTATATGGGTGATGACGATGCGAAACTAGAGTATATAGGGTATTCTCTTGAAAAGTTTTACGAAAACAAAGGCGCCAGGTTTTACCTTCATGATCTAAGGGGAATTGGTAATAAACAGGAATGAGTAACTGAGCTTTCCAACACTTAGTCATTAATACGCTTATATTCAAAGTAGTTGTTCTGATTTAATGAACCCTTTTTATATCTTAATGGTGTAGGTTTATGGGAGATAATGGAAATGGCTGATCTGAATAAAATCATTCTTGCATACTCGGGTGGCCTGGATACATCGGTAATTCTACGCTGGCTTATCGAAGAATATAAGGCAGAGGTAGTTGCATTTGTAGCCGATTTGGGACAGGGGGAAGATTTGGGTGAGATAAAAGAAAAGGCTCTAAATACCGGTGCAAGTAAGGTCTATGTCAAAGACCTGAAGGAGGAATTCGTCAAGGATTTTATCTTTCCAGCTATTAAGGCAAATGCTCTATATGAGGGTTTGTATCTTATGGGGACCTCCCTCGCAAGGCCTCTTATTGCAAAAGCCCAGATTGAGGTTGCGAAAAAGGAGAATTCCAATGCTGTTGCCCATGGAGCCACAGGAAAGGGTAATGACCAGGTGAGATTTGAGCTAACATATTACGCGCTCGAGCCGAATATCAAGGTGATTGCTCCGTGGAGGGAGTGGGGTTTGAAATCGCGAAAGGATCTTATCGAATATGCAGAAAAGCATGGCATACCTGTACCTGTAACTCCGGATAAGCCGTATAGCTGTGACAGGAACCTCTTCCATACGAGCTACGAGGGAGGGATACTTGAGGATCCATGGAAAGAGCCTGCTGAGAATATGTTTGAAATGTCAATCTCCCCTGAGATGGCTCCTGATGAACCAACGTATCTCGATATAGGGTTTGAGAGGGGTGAACCTGTTTCAATTGATGGAAAGAGTATGTCACCTTTAGAAATTATATCTACGCTAAACAAGGTAGGAGGAAGTAATGGAGTCGGAAGGGTTGATATGGTAGAGAACAGGTTTGTGGGTATTAAATCCAGAGGAGTTTATGAAACCCCGGGAGGTACCATACTCCATGCTGCGCATAGATCGGTTGAATCAATTACCGTTGATAGAGAGGTAATGCATTTGAGGGATTCGCTAATGCCAAAGTTTTCCGAGCTAGTTTACTACGGCTTCTGGTATTCACCGGAGATGGAGATGCTAAGGGCAGCCATTGACGAGTCTCAGAAGAACGTGACTGGAACTGCAAGGGTGAAGATTTACAAAGGGAATGTAACAACTGTTGGGAGGCGCAGCCCGAATTCACTTTACAAGATGGATTTGGCCTCGTTCGAAGAGGACAAGGGCTATAATCAAAGTGATGCAACGGGGTTTATAAAACTGAATGCACTCAGGCTTTCTGTGAGAAAGATGCTTGAAAGAAAGTAAGATGGTTTTATAGTAGTACCCCTCCAATTCTAATAACCTAACCAATATCAATATTATGAAAACTGAGGATTTTGATTACCCTCTTTCTGAAGAATTGATAGCTTACCATTCTTTGAAAAATAGGGATGAGTGCAGATTGATGGTTTTAAATAGAAAAGATAAGACCATCCAACATAAGAGCTTTTATCAACTTCCTGATTTCTTGGAACCTGGTGATTTTATAGTCTTAAACGACACAAAGGTGATACCAGCAAGGCTTATAGCTAAGTCAACTAATGGGAGGAGGTATGAAGTTCTCTTGGTTGAAAGGATCGACTCAAAAAATTGGAAGTGCTTGGTTAAGAATCCCAGGGATGGGATTGTCTTATCATTTGATAATGGCGTCAGCGGCAGATTACGTAAGATTGAAAACGAGGAGTGGTTGATGGAGTTTGATTTGAACGTCGAAAGGATAATTGATCATTATGGTAAGATGCCTCTGCCTCCATACATAAGACGCGAATCAGAGGAGGATAAGGTTTATTATCAGACGGTTTTTGCTAGGATAGATGGCGCCATTGCGGCTCCAACAGCGGGGCTCCATTTTACTGAGGAACTCTTAAAGGCTATTCGAAGAAAAGGGGTAGAGGTTAATTTTATAACCTTACACGTTGGAGTAGGAACATTCAAACCAGTAAAGGTCGAGAGAGTTGAAAATCACATAATGGATGCGGAGTATTATAAAATAGATGAGAGCACAGCAATGTCAATAAACAGGGCTAAGGTTGAAGGAAGGAGGGTCATCGCAGTGGGTACTACTGTGGTCAGGGCACTAGAGTCGAGTTGTGACGGATCCAATGGAATAAAACCAATTTCAGGGCACACGGACTTATTTATCTTTCCTGGATTCAATTTTAGGGTTGTGGATGCATTGATAACGAATTTTCATCTTCCCCATTCAACCCTCTTAATGTTGGTTTCGGCATTTGCAGGAAAGGATTTCATATTAGATTCTTATCGTATTGCTATGGAAGAGAGATACAGATTTCTAAGCTACGGCGACGGGATGTTAATCCTGTAGTATTGCCACCTCCGGGAGGTTCTTGATTTTTTTGTAGGGTGAACCCATAGGTTCATGACATGATAAAAAACTACTGGGAACTGAATTCTCAGTGGACGTGACATTTGAGAAAAATTTAGATAAGACGATAATTAGTCAACAAAAGATTGACCCCTTTGCTTATTTGGAATTAATCCATAAAAGCCGTATAATCATAAGCCTGACTATTCAAGATTTGGAAAAAGATAAAAGTATATTTGAGGAGATCAGACAATGAGTACCATAGGTAAAATAAAAAAACAACCTTATACAACCCTCAAAACCTCTGGAAAATTGGAAATCAGAGACCAATTGCGAAACTACTATCCCGACGTATACACCCCGGAAGTTATGACCGCCTTGGAATACTTGGCTGTATTTAATGAAGATCAAAAAGCGGTCATGGCTAAGAGAATAAATAGGAGGCTGGAACGATTTCGTAACGAGCAAAGGATAACCTTCATGGATCCAAATGATTTTATCCCGCGAACCAATATAAAAGTACAGGAGGCGAGAGATGGGAAATTTGTTGGTTCAGACATCCCTAAAGATTTACAGCGACAGTGGATTCAAGGAACAGGCCCTGGGGCAAAACCCAATTCTCCAATTGAAAAAAGTATACGTAATGTTGCATATGCATTACTTTCCGGTGCGGACGGGTGGATGTTTGACGGAGAGGATGCCTTAGGACAGATCACAACAATGTCATTAGACAATCTAAGAAACCTTAAATTGGCAATTCTTAAAGACAACATTTTTTTGAGAGCGGCTGAGCAGGTTGCAAAAGAGATGAACAAATGGGGTGAGGGTTTTTTTGGAAGGGAAATCATAAGAGATTGGGAAAAACAGTTGGACTTTACGACAAAGATATTCCGCTGTCGAGGACTACATCTGGACGATAGACACATTCGTGATGAAAATGGAGTAGCACTCTCGGCTTCGATCGTCGATTTGACACTTTATGTGGTTAATAATTATGAGCAGTTGCAGCAGTCGGGCTCTTCCATTGTATTGTATCTGCCAAAGATTCAGACTGCGGAAGAAGCGGCGCTTTGGAATGAAATGATGTCGGCTCTCGAAGATCATCTGGGCATTCCTGTCGGAACGATAAAGGTTTATGTTCTTATCGAGCAGATAGAGGCAACCTTCCAGTTACTGGAAATCCGTGCCGCTTTGGCTCAGCATTTCGTTGGATTTAATACTGGAAGATGGGATTACATCAACAGTGTGTCCGATGCGATGGCATGGGATAAAGATTTTATTAACCCAAATATTGAAGCCATTACTATGACTTACGGTTACATGAGAAATTATGAAGATCGGGTCCGTAGGGCGGTAAATACACCCGATATGAATGGTAATTTTGCTCTATGGCAGGGCGGCATGGAACCCAATATTCCAGTCGGTTCAGAACAAGGCGTCTCAAGTAGTATGGAGAAAGCTGTTGCCGGGGCGGAGCGTGAGCAGAGGGAAGGAGCCAGTGGTAAATGGGTAGCACATTGGAAGATGGTTCACATCGTACGACCCGTTTGGGAAAAAGCTGGTGATGACAACCAGCTCGGAAGATCTTTTCCAGCCCTCACATATAGTCAGGAGGATGCGAATGGTCTTGTGCTTCTCGAGCCAGCATCAAGGACGATTAGGGGAGCTCGAAACCTTTTAAGTGTTGGTCTACAATATGGAAATGCATTTGGTCAGGGATTTCAGGCAGCAGCATTAAAACCAGCTGACTTTTTCGATAATGATGATGTTCTATATCTGATGGAGGATATGGCTACGGGTGAAATTCGTCTTAGTATCCTCTGGGAATGGCTCCACAAGAGAGCGAAACTGACGGAAAATGATCCCGAAACGGGGTTAAAATCAGGAGATGTTTTTACGGTAGAGGTATTTAAAAGGTTATTGAGAGAGGAGTATGAAAAATTGCTTCGGGCAAGAGACAAGGATGTTCATGATGATTCAAAAGAAACAACCCTGCCGATCGCAAGAGAGATTGTTGAGACTTACGTGGTGGATGATATCAAGGCTCCCTGGTATATAGATCTCTTGAATATCAATCTAAACAATCATGATTTGCAAATTGCAAAAAGGAGGATTCGACAGTACATGGAAGCTTTCAAGAAGGATGGAGCCAGAATCACGGAAAATTTAGATTTTGTGCCGTTAACTAAGTCCGAAATTGCGATTCAGCCAGAGATTGTAAAAGAAGACGAGGCTTACAAATTCGAAAATGAAGTAGATGAAATGAGGCAGTGGTTTTCATTGCCACGCTTTAAGGGAATTACTCGACTCTATTCTGCCCGTCAGGTCGCTCAGCAGCGAGGAACCATTGAAGTAGAATATCCGATAGCTAGAGACGCCGCAGAGGCGTTTAATGATAGGTTAAGGGATCTGTTTGCGAAGAAAGAACAAATTACGACCTTCGGTCCTTATTCTCCGGGTCAGGCAGTCGCCATGAAACGCATGGGAATTGAGGGTATCTATTTAGGGGGATGGGCTACGTCGGCAAAGGGCTCGATTACTGAAGACCCCGGGCCTGATCAAGCAAGTTATCCCCTGAGTCAAGTACCGGATGAAGCAGCTACTATTGTACGAGCATTGCTTACGGCGGATAGGAATCAAAAATACGCCAGGTTTAAGATGACCGATAAGGAGCGAAAGGCCACTCCTAAAATTGACTACAGGCCTTTTATAATTGCGGATGCCGACACCGGTCACGGTGGTGACGCTCACGTAAGAAACTTGATAAGGAGATTTGTCGAAGTGGGAGTTACTGGATACCACATAGAAGACCAGAAGCCTGGCACCAAGAAGTGCGGGCATCAGGGCGGTAAGGTGCTCGTTCCCGTAGATGAGCAAATGAAGAGGCTTAATGCCGCAAGGTTTCAGCTTGATGTTATGAAAGTCCCCGGGATTATAGTTGCTAGGACCGATGCGGAGGGCGCGAATTTGCTGGATGGGCGAGGCGATGAACGTGATCATCCTTTTATATTAGGCGCAACGAATACAAATTTACCGGGCTATAAGAACTGCTATCTTGGGGTTTTGAGGAGATTTTATGAAAAAGGGGTAAAGGATGTTAATGGCCATTTGTTATACAAAATATCGGAGAGAGAATACGAAGCCGCTTTTGAGTGGTTTAAACAAGCAGGACTTATATCCCTCATGGATGAAAACATTCAGGCACTAAAGGAGGGTAAGGAGAAGAGTATCACGAAGCCGCTCGACAACGTTGTGACAAGATTTGTCGAAATATGGGAGGTGGAATCAAAACTCAAGACATTCGGGGAGGCAGTAGCGGATTTGATGAAATTTCAGATTGAAGAGGGCAGGAAGCTTGATTTAACTGTTGACGAATGGCTGCGTGTTAGCAAGCGAGTTTCGTTACACGAGGCGTGGGAAAAAGCGAGGTCGATGGGTATAGAAGCTACATGGGATTGTGAATTATCAAGAACGCCTGAGGGTTACTATCAGGTCAAAGGAGGTATTGAGTATGCGATTGCAAAATCACTAGCAGTTGCGCCTTTTGCCGACATCCTTTGGATGGAAACCAACACCGCGAATCTGAATGAAGCAAAACAGTTCGCTCATGCCATCCATGCTGTATACCCCGACAAAATGTTAGCTTACAACTTGTCGCCGTCTTTCAATTGGGACACCACTGGAATGAGTGAAGATGAAATGCGGGATTTCCCTAAAGAACTTGGAAAACTCGGATTTGTTTTTGATTTTATCACCTATGGAGGTCATCAAATTGATGGGTTGGCGGCAGAAGAATTTGCCACAGCCCTGCAGCAGGATGGAATGCTTGCACTTGCGAGATTACAACGCAAATTCAGGTTGCTTAATTCCCCTTACAGAACCCCCCAAACGCTGGTTGGGGGTCCTCGCGTGGATGCCGCTCTGGTTGCCTCTTCCGGTCGTACCGCGACAACGAAGGCGATGGGCAAGGGTTCCACTCAGGTTCAGCATTTGGTTGAAACGGAGGTTCCACCGAAGCTTCTTGAGAAATGGCTTGAGGTTTGGACGGAATATTATGGAATTCCGAATGCCTTACGCGTTGAGTTGCGGCCCCATAGGGCTGGGGCGGATTTGTTAGAATTGAATGTTTTGGATGAGCTAAATAAAAAGGCTGCTGACGTTATATTTGCAACTATTCATGATCGTATGGGCAGAAACATTTTATCCATTAGAAATCAAAACACATTTGAAGAAGCATACCGTCAAAAACGTCTAATGACATTAATCCATTTGTTCCTGATTCACAGATATAAGAGTGTTTCGGTCCACTATGTTAGTCCCACCGAGGATAATCAGAAGCAGACCAAGGGAATGAAAAAATTAGGCATCTATGACGAGGTCAACACTGAAATTGGCGATATCATTGTAGCCGTAGTCAATTCTGAAACAGTTAAGGAACTGCTTAATCCTGACCAAATCGAGCTAAAGAAGCTCATTAACAAGAGTATGAAAGCGAAAAAACACAAGAATTATAATAATCGAACATGATGCTGTGCCGAGCCGCGCTTAGCACAACACGTGGTCTTCATCCCTAGGCTCAACGAAGCTGCCACTTGTTCACGTTCGTTTACGCTACATATTGATTTATTGCAAAAAGAAATATAACGTAAAATTAGGTTAGCCGATCAGTCCCTTCGGCCGTTAAACCCTTCGACAGGAAACTGTACCAAAATGAAGCCGTTCGTGGTGAGCCCTGAGTTTATCGAAGGGTCGAACCATGAACGGCTATTCTAGGTAAGTTCTAAGTAATCAAAACTATTTTGGTCGATCACTAGCATAGCCGACGCAAAAGGAATAATGCTTACAGATTATAGCCTCACGAGCGAGGTCCAGGAAAGCGCATCCTTTTTGTGAGAGAGGACGAAACCCTTTATTTAACCTCAGTAATCAAATAAGCAAAGCCTGACCCTACAAATTGTTTTATAGTTAAAATCACACATTTGTCGAATTCTTGATTGTCATCAAAAATGGTGTCATACTAGGCTAAATTATAGTCAACCAGAAAGGAGGTCTATCAAGATGAAGACACTTTCAGTTTCAGAAGCTAAAATGAAGCTGAGTGCGCTTGTTGAAGCTGTAAGATCAACAGATGAAGAGGTAATCATCACAAAGAACGGCTCGCCTGCAGCCGTGCTGATTAGCCCTGATGAATTTGAGAGCTTGAAGGAAACATCGGCTATTCGTTCCGATTCGTCTCTTATGAGTGAAATTAAGAGGGGTTTAAAGGACTTAAAGAGCAAGAAAGCACGTCTTTATTCTCTTGAGGAGCTAGTCAAATAATTCTATCGTGACATGAAGCGATTGGAATACAGAATGAGGGTCCCTAATCGAGTTGCTGAGGCTTTACGTATTTCGCATCCCCATCTCAAGAGGAAAGTAAAAGGATCATTAAAATTAATTCTGGCAAACCCAAAGGAAGGGAAGGAACTTAGAGATGAGCTCTCTGGATTGAGGAGTTTTCGTGTGAGTAGATTTAGGATAATTTATAGAGTTCAGAAGGATGTTATTGAGATTGTAACGATTGGTCCGCGGGAAAAGATATACGAGGATACGCTCATGGTCTTAAAGAGAGAGGCACAGAAATAAAATTCTCCAGAAATACAATAATGCAAGCCAGACCCTCTCACATTTAATTCGTTTAAAGGAAACCCTTAGCTTGGCATGAGGCTTGCTCTCTTGTTGGCCATGCCTAGTCTTCCGCGTTTTGCCCACCCTTCTCCCCTTTTCATCGGCTAATGGACTCTGTTGTTTGAGTGCAAAATATGTTAGAATAATTATGTTCAATACAATATGATGTAGAGACCAAGGGATGCTACATGGATTGGATTCGAAACCTCGCTTTGCCTGGAGCCTTAATAAAAATCGCTTGTTTCTGCTTGCCCTTGTTCCTCTTGCGATCCTGGGGGCCTGCGATTC
>Ga0184637_10002805_pt1 | contig 11087 bp, 10 predicted proteins | sample PLM3_127_b2_FD_133143 | JGI IMG/M metagenome (GOLD analysis project Ga0184637, IMG submission 133143) | Groundwater sediment microbial communities from an aquifer in East River, Colorado, USA - PLM3_127_b2 | ecosystem: Environmental > Terrestrial > Soil > Riparian zone | place: USA: East River... | reverse complement strand
GGGGGTTAATTCTTAAACGACAATTTAGCACCTTGCAGGTCGATGCAAAACGTTGGGAGCAGGCCGAGATGCTAGGCGCGGGCGAGCAAAAGGCGAGACAGTACAGAGAGAGTACGGCGAGCCTTGAGCGAGTGCGCAACACCGCAGATCGGCCGCGCAGTAGTTTTGCTAAACGTTAAACCGGAAGTAAATCACGTCTCCATCCCTCACGATGTAATCTTTTCCCTCCAGCCGCATTTTTCCCGCCTCGCGCGCGCCCTGCTCGCCTTTGCACGTCACGTAATCGGTGTAGGCAATCACCTCGGCGCGGATAAAGCCTCTTGCGAAATCGGTGTGAATCTCGCCTGCCGCCTGCAGCGCGGTGTCGCCCTTGTGAATAGTCCAGGCGCGCGCTTCCCTGGGGCCGGTGGTGAAAAAAGTGTGCAGGCCCAAGAGATCGAATGCGGCGCGGATTAAGCGGTTGAGCCCGGGTTCTTTCAGCCCCATGTCTGCAAGAAACACCTGCTTTTCTTCCAACGGCAAATCGGCGATTTCGGCTTCCAGCGCAGCGCAGATCGCCACCACCGGCGCGCGCTCACGCGCAGCATATTCATTGACCCGCTCGAGCAGCGGATTGGCGCCAAAACCCTGTTCGTCCACATTGGCCACATACAGCGCCGGCTTCAGCGTGAGCAGGCATAGAGGTTTCAATTGTTGCAGCTCTTCTTTCTCCATACCCAGGCTGCGCGCGGGCAAGCCCTGGTCGAGATGCGCTTTGACTTTTTCCAGCAGCGCATTGAGTTTGATTGCTTCCTTGTCGCCCGATTTGGACTGCTTCGCCACGCGCGGGGACGCTTTTTCCACGGTCGCCAAGTCGGCCAGCGCCAGCTCGGTGTGTATGGTTTCGATGTCTGAAACCGGATCCACTTTCCCGGCAACGTGCACCACGTTTTCGTTCTCGAAACAGCGCACCACATGCACGATGCCGTCGGTTTCGCGGATGTGGGCCAGAAACTGGTTGCCCAATCCTTCGCCCTTGGACGAGCCCGCGACCAGACCGGCGATATCAACGAATTCGGTGAGGGCGGGCTGCACTTTCTGCGGCCTGGCAATGTCGGCTATCGCTTTTAGCCGCATGTCAGGCACTTCAACGATGCCGAGATTGGGCTCGATGGTGCAGAACGGATAGTTTTCCGCGGCGATTCCCGCCTTGGTCAGCGCGTTGAACAAAGTGGACTTGCCGACGTTGGGCAGCCCCACTATCCCACACTTGAGGCTCATTGGGTTTGCTTTGTGTGCAGTTTGAGCATTGCTGCTTGGTGCTTGCCTTCGGCAATCAGCTGCCAGATTTCAAGGCTTTGATGAATGGCCTGCTCGATGAGCTTTGCTTCTTCGCTGCGCGGCCTGTCCAGCACATAATCCACTACCAGCGATTTTTCTCCGGGATGCCCGATGCCGATGCGCAACCTCCAGAAATCCTGCGTGCCTAGATGCGCAGCGATGTCCTTGAGGCCGTTGTGTCCGGAAACGCCGCCACCCTGTTTCAGGCGCGCTACTCCCGGCGGCAAATCGAGCTCATCATGCACCACCAGAATTTCCTGCGCGGGAATTTTGTAAAACCTAGCGAACGCGCCGACGGCGCGGCCGCTTGCGTTCATGAAAGTTTGCGGCTTCATCAGCCAGCATTCTTCGCCGTCGCGCGCAAGTTTGCCCAGCAAGGCATTGAAACGGGCCTCAAGCTTGAGCGAAACCCGTTCCCCTTTGGCAAGGTGCGCAAGCCAGCGGTATCCGGCATTATGCCGGTCAGCCGCGTGTTCCTTGCCGGGATTGCCTAATCCGACGACTAATTTCATATAGGAACCTCTGATTAAGTCCCCCGCGTGGCGCGTTGCGGCGAGGAGCGGTCAGATGCCGGGCGCGAGGGAGCAGCGCTACCAGGTAGTAACGCAAGCCCGAGCCGCCCTCATCCTAACCTTCTCCCCGGGGGAGAAGGAACGAACGCCCCCTCTCCCGATTGCGTGAGAGGGATGGGGTGTTCGCATAAACAAAGCCCGCCACTTCACTGCGAAATATGGCGGGCTTTGCAAAGTATCGCTTAAACGGCCTATTTCTTTTCTGCTTTCTCGCCTTTGCCGCTCTCTTTTTTGCCGGCTTCAGGCGCTTTGCCGCCTTCTTTCCTGCCAGCATCAGGCTTGTCAGCCGCTTTCTCGCCTTCTTTCTTCTCGCCGGTGGCCGCACCCGCTTCGGCCGCAACGCCCTCGGCTGCCGCCGCTTCTTCAGCCGTAGGCGCAACTACCGGTTCTTCGATGACGATGGCCTTGGGCACCTGGACGGTCGCCACCACGGCGTCGTTGCCTCTTACCAGCACCGTGGACTCGGCTCCTTTGGGGAATTTGAGCTCGGACAGGTGAACCGAGTGGCCGAGCGCCAAATCCTTCAGATCAACCTCGATAAATTCGGGCAAATCGGCAGGCAGGCAGGAGATTTCGACTTCGTTCATGACGTGGCTCACGATACCGCCACCGACTTTCACTCCCGGCGCGATGTCGGCGTTGAGGAAGTGCAGCGGAACTTTGGTGTGAATCTTTTTGTCCTTTGCGACGCGCTGGAAATCCACGTGCATCACCTGCAGCTTGAAGGGATGCATGTGCACTTCGCGCAGCAATACCTGCTGTTTTTTTCCGTCCAGGTTCATGTTGAGAATCGAAGCGTGGAACGCTTCCAGCTTGAGCAGGTGGTATAGCGCGTTATGGTCCAGCTCGATGGTCTGTGCCTGCTGTTTTCCACCGTAGAGGATTCCCGGCACGCGTCCGGCACGGCGCATGCGGCGGCTCGCACCGGTTCCCTGCAGCGTGCGCGATGTTGCGGCGACTTCTATTTCTTGCATTTTTCTCTCCAGTTGAATAGCACGGTCCGCGACCCGCAGACCATAAAAAACTCTTTATTGCATGAACAGCGAACTCACCGAGGCCTCGTTGCTGATGCGCAACATGGTCTCGCCCAGGAGTTCCGCTACGCTCAGGCAGCGAATGCGTTTGCATTTCCTTGCGGCTTCACTCAGCGGGATGGTGTTGGTCACCACCACCTCATCCAGCACCGAATTATCGATGCGCTCGACCGCTTTTCCCGACAGCACCGGGTGCGTGCAATACGCCAGCACCTTCATTGCACCCTGTTCTTTCAGCGCCTCAGCCGCTTCGCACAGCGTGTTCGCAGTATCCACCATGTCATCCATGATGACGCAGGTGCGGCCTTTGACTTCGCCGATGATGTTCATCACCTTGGCCACGTTGGGCTTGGGACGGCGCTTGTCGATAATCGCCAAATCCGCTTCCAGGGGTGTCGCAGCAGCGCGCGCGCGCACCACGCCGCCGACATCGGGCGAAACCACTACTAGATTCTGGTAATCATGTTTCCAGATATCGCCCAGCAAAAGCGGCATTGCGTAAATATTGTCCACCGGGATGTCGAAAAAACCCTGGATTTGTTCGGAGTGCAAATCCATGGTAAGCATCCGGTCCACTCCCACACTGGTGAGCATGTTCGCCACCATCTTGGCGGTGATCGGCACCCGCGCGGAGTGCGGCCTGCGGTCCTGGCGCGCGTAGCCGAGATACGGGATCGCCGCCGTGATGCGTCCGGCGGAAGCGCGTTTCAGCGCATCCACCATCACCAGCAATTCAATCAGGCTTTCGTTGGGCGGCGAGCAAGTGGACTGCAACACGAAAACGTCTTTGCCGCGCACGTTTTCCAGGATTTCCACCATCACTTCGCCGTCGCTGAAGCGGCCGACGGTGGCCCGCCCGAGATGGATGTTCAGATGTTTCACCACCTGCTCGGCGAGCTTGGGGTTGGCATTGCCGGTGAACACCATCAAATTGTCATAAGCCACGCCGCTTCCCCCGATCGCTTGAGACCGCTTCATCTATAGAGACTCTAAACCTGGCTGGGGAGGTAGGGATCGAACCTACGAATGCCGGAATCAAAATCCGGTGCCTTACCACTTGGCGACTCCCCAATGTACTACTGTGCAAGATCCCGCAAGGGGTGCCGGTCCAGGCCCCGCGCCACAAAACCGCTCATCTGCCCCGGTAACTGCGCCAGCACATCGCGCGCTTCCTTCTCCGTCGCATACTCCGCAAAAACGCAGGCTCCGGAGCCGGTCATTCTGGCCGCGCCGAACTGCTTCAGCCATGCCAGATGTTGCGCCACCTGCGGGTATTTGCGGCAGACTACAGGTTCCAGGTCGTTATGACCTCGCGCTGTAGAAAAGGCGGTTATTTTGATGCGATTCGTGTTCCGTGTCAATTCAGGATCAGCGAAAATCTCCGCGGTGGAGACGCTGACCTTGGGCACCAAAACCACATACCAGGCCGGCGGCAGGCTGATGGCCTGCAACAATTCTCCCACTCCTTCGGCAAACGCGTTTTGACCGAACAAAAATACCGGCACATCCGCGCCCAGTTGCAGCCCCAAGTACTGCAATTTTTCCCTCGTGAAGCCGAGTTTCCATAAGCGGTTGAGCACCAGGAGCGTGGTCGCGGCATCGGAACTGCCGCTGCCCAATCCGCCGCCAAGCGGCAGTTTCTTCTCCAGTATGATATCCACACCGAGCCGGGCATCCGCCGTCCGTTGCAGCAACTTTGCGGCTTGCACGCACAGGTCATGTTGCGCCGGCACGCCCGCCAAGGCGTAATCGCGCTTGATAACACCATCGTCGCGCACGCGGAAACTCAGGCTGTCTGCATAATCCAAAAAGCGGAACACGCTTTGCAGCAGGTGATAGCCATCCTGCCTGCGCCCGACGACATGCAGAAACAAATTGAGTTTGGCGGGCGCAGGATAGGCTTGCAGGTCGCTCATCGTGCGGGGGAAGGAATTGTCCAGTCGTCAATAATCAGGCTGATTTGCAGGTCGCCGCGGCTCAACGTGATGCGCGCGGGCATACCGCTTTCTTGCTCGGGCTTGTAGCGCAGGTAAGCGATTTCCCAGGAGTCCTGGTTCAAGCGCGCCAGGCGCTGCTGCGCGTCGTGTTGCGCTTGCGCGGCGCTTTCTGGAGCGGCAATCCCCAACACCCAATACTGCAATCCGGAGAGCGGCAGGCTCCAGCCCAGCACCTCGCGCGTCAGGCTTTCTGCATCCAACGCACGGTAGGTTTTCTGCTCGGCGGTGGTAAGGCTGATTCCGCCGGCGTCCTGCACGATGCGCGCAACACCGCGCCCGAGCGGAGCAAGTATCCAGATTTCATCGCCGCTGCCGTTATGCTCCCAGCGCAGGCCGCCGGAAAAACTTTTCTCATCATATTTGACGGCAACCCGTCCGGAGAGCTGGAAACCGTAGCGCTGGGCGGCCGCCAGGCTCTGCGCCCGCGACAGCGGCGGCGAGATGGGTTTAGGCGGGGGCGCGGCGCACGCGCCGAGCAGCAACAGAAGCGCAAGCCAATAAGCGCGGGAACCTCTGATGAGATTCCTGATCACTTGTTGACAAATTTCTTGATGACATTCTGCAACGCTTCGTTGCCGGGATTGTCTTTTAGCGAAGTCTGCCAGATTGTCTCGGCTTCCTCATGCTTGCCCTGAACCCACAACACTTCACCGAGATGCGCGGCAATTTCCGGATCGGGGCGGTCGGCGAATGCGCGCCGCAAATAGGTCGCCCCTTCCTTGAGATTCCCCAGCCGGTATTGCACCCAACCCATGCTGTCCATGATGAACGGGTCCTCCGGGGCAAGCTGCAGCGCCTGCTCGATGAATTGCCTGGCTTCAGCCAGGCGGTCGGTGCGATCCGCCAGGGTATAGCCCAAGGCGTTGTAGGCGTGCGCGTAGTCAGGCTTGAGCTGGATGAGTTTGCGCAGACTAGCCTCCAGCACGTCGAGCCGGTTGAGTTTTTCCGCCGCCATGGCGTAGTCATACAGCAAGTCCGTGTAATCGGGATTTTTTTCCAGCGCGTGTCCCAGCAAATCAAACGCTTCCTGGTAGTGCGCCGCCTCCCGCAGCAATTGTCCCTCAGTGAGAATAATTTGTATCCGTTGCTGATTATCCTGCGCCGCTATCTGGCTGAGAAACTTGCGCGCCTCAGCAAGCTTGCCTTGCTTCGCCAGCACGCCGGCATAGCGGGTCTGCGCGTTTAAATACTGGTCGCCCACGCCCACGCCGCCGTACCAGCGCAACGCCTCGTCGTAATGCTTGCGCTCCTCGTAGACCTGTCCCAGATAAAAGCGCACGCTGTCGGGGTCTTTGTAATTCTGGCTAAGCGCCTCCCTGAAGCTCGCTTCCGCCGCATCGAAATCATTGAGTTGCATCGACAGCAAACCCACTGCCAGCGAAACTTCCGCATTATTCGGAAAAGCCGCCCGCAGCTTCTGGAATTCGCTGCGCGCCTTGGGGTAGTCTTTTTCAGCCACCAGCAATCGCGCATAATTCAGGCTCACATCTTTGGCCTTGGGGTAGCTCTTGAGGTAGCCGCGCATATATTCGAGCGCGAGCTTGTTGGAGGTATGCTGCAGAACCTGCCCCTGAAACAGCACCGCAAGCTCCCATTCCGGACGCAACTCCAGAGCCTTGCGCACTTCACTCAGCGCCACATCAAACTGCATCGCGCTCCACGCCGCCTGCCCTATCGCAAGATGCGCTTCGGCAACGCGCGGGTAAGGTTGCGCCAGTTCCTGTACCAAACTCAGCGCTGCCGGCTTGTCGGGGTACTTGGACAGCATCCCGTTCAATTGCATGAAACCCTGGCCGACATTTTGGCCTTCGGCGGAAAACAGCTTTTCGATAATTGGTCGGGCTTCTTCCAGCTTGCGGCTGCTAATCAGCAAAGCCACCAGCGTCTGCCGTGCTTGAGCGGAATCGGGATCTACGTCAGCCCACACTCTGGCCGCCTGCAACGCCGCCTCCGGCTGCCTTGAATATAGGGCTATTTCAGTGGCGCGTTGCGCAATGCGCGGATCGCGCGTGGTTTTGGCCAGGTCCACATACGCTTTGGTCGCTACATCGAGCTGGCCGCGCTGGCCGGCGATCTCCCCCAGCAAAAACTCGTACAACACGTCTTTGCTCAATTCCTGCTTGGGTAAATTCTGGTTCTTCGCCGCGCTGGCCGGCTGCTCCTCCTGCTGTTCTTCATTTGCAGTCGCGGCGGCGCCGGTGGTTTTGAGAGGTTGCTGGGCGCACGCCACCAGAAATGCCGGCATGGCCAAAATAAGCAATTTGGGGTTCATCGCCGTCCTAGAGAGTCGGAATCAAAAGCTTGGAAACGCGTCATAACGCATAGTTCTTCAATATTACCTACATATTAGGTATATTTTGGTTTCACTACAAGAGAACTTGGGCGCATCCGGCCATTCTCCGCATATGACTCAACAAATTTCGGCGACAACGGTTTTTGCGCAGCAGATTTCGCGCTGGTTCGGCGCGCGCGGCGCGGTGTTGGAAATCAACCTGGAACTCAAAAAAGGCGAAGTACTGGGCTTTCTCGGGCCGAATGGAGCGGGCAAAACCACCACCATGCGCATGCTGACCGGCAATCTGGCGCCGAGCGCCGGCAGCATCAGCATCTGCGGTATTGATTTGCTGGACCAACCCAAAGCCGCCAAACAGCTCATCGGCTACCTTCCGGAAAACCCGCCGCTGTATCGCGAGCTCAACGTGGATGAATACCTGGCGCTTGCCGCAAGACTGCACCGCGTCGCCAAATCCGCGTTGAAAAAAGCCGTGGAGCAGGCCAAACAGCGCTGCGGACTGAATGAGGTCGGCAAGCAGCTGATCGGCAGCCTGTCGCGTGGGTATCAGCAGCGCGTGGGGATTGCCCAGGCCATCATTCACAATCCGGAAGTGGTGATCCTGGATGAGCCTACTGTAGGGCTCGATCCGATTCAAATACGCGAACTCCGCACGCTGATTCGCGAACTCGGCGGCGCCCACAGCGTGATTCTCTGTACCCACATCCTGCCGGAGGTGGAAAGTGTGTGCGACCGCGTTGTAATCATGCATCATGGAAAAAGCGTATACAGCGGCAGCAACGAAGCTTTGCGGGAGATGCGCGAAGGGCACTCATTGCAGCTGGGTTTGCGCAATCCGCCGCCTCCTGCGCAACTCCAGGTCGCCGGAGTGGGCGCAGTGGAAAAAGTCACCGACACCCTGTTTAACATCCAGTTCACCCCTGGCGCCGACCCGAGCGAGGCATTGGTGAAGGCCGCCGCAGCGCAGGGCTGGGGCTTGTACCAGATAAACCGGCAGCGGGCCAGCCTGGAAGACGTGTTCGTACAACTCACCCAGCACGAATGAACGTCATGATTTTCACCCTCGCCGCCAAGGAACTCAAAGCGTTGTTTGCCGCTCCACTGGCGTGGGTCGTTCTCGCCATAGTGCAACTCGTCCTGGCGTGGATTTTTTTGTCGCGGCTGGACACTTACCTGCTGTTGCAGCCGCAACTTGTACAGCTGGCCCAACCGCCCGGCGCCACCGAAGTGGTCGCCGCGCCGCTGTTCGGCAGCGCCGCGGTGCTGCTGCTGATGGCGGTACCGCTGCTCTCGATGCGCCTTATCGCTGAAGAGCGGCACAATCAAACCATGCCGCTGCTGCTGTCGGCGCCGCTTTCCATGACCGACATCGTAGTCGGCAAATTCATCGGCTTAATGCTGTTTCTCGCCGCGCTGATCGGCCTCAGCGCGCTCATGGCATTGTCCCTATACACCGGCACCGCGCCGGATCTAGGCTTGCTGGCGGGCAACCTGTTGGGGCTGTTGCTGATTAGCGCATGCTACGCAGCGCTAGGCCTTTATGTGTCGTGCCTCACTTCGCACCCGGCGCTTGCGGCTGTCGGCGCTTTAGGCGCGCTGCTCGGCCTTTGGGTGATCAATCTTGCGGCCGGCTCTCCAGAAAGCTTGTTGCACTGGTTTTCCCTGCTCAAGCATTTTGAAAGCTTCAACCGCGGTTTGATTGACACTGCCGATATTGCATTCCTGGTGCTGTTCACTGTTACTTTTCTGGCGCTGGCGATCAGGCGTCTTGATGCCGACCGATTGCGCGGATGAAAGTTATGCAAATCAATAAAAAGCTCCGCGTCCAGATGTTATTGCAGAACTGGTTTTTCGTGCTGCTCTTGATCGCGGCGGCGGTGTTGCTTGCACTGTTGGCGCGTGACCATGGCGCGCAATGGGACGTGACGCAAAACAACCGCAACTCTTTGACTCAGGCAAGCCTGAACGTGCTCAAGCAGCTGCCTGAAGCGCTGACCATTACTGCCTACGCCACGCCGCAGGATGCGCGGTTTGGCGATGTGCGCAAGCTGATCCGGGATTTTATGCTGCCCTATCAGCGTGCCAAACCCGATATCCGGTTGGAATTTGTGGATCCCACTGAGCAGCCGAAGCTCGCCAGCGCCGCCGGCGTGCAAGTCAACGGCGAAATGGTGGTCAAGTTCGCCGGCAAATCCGAACATCTGACCGCGCTCAATGAACAAACATTCACCAATTTGCTGATGCGCCTGGCACGCTCGCAGCAGCGGCTGGTGATGCAGGTTGAAGGGCACGGCGAAAGAAAGCTGGACGGCAAAGCCAATCACGACCTCGGTGAATTCGGCAAACAACTCGCCGCCAAAGGGTTCCAGACCGCGAGCGTGAATCTGACGCAGGCGCAGGAAGTTCCCGACAATGCCAGCATGCTGGTTATTACCCAGCCGCAAGTGGATTGGCTGCCCGGCGAAATTGCCAAGGTGATAAGTTATCTCGGCAAGGGCGGCAATCTGCTGTGGCTGGTTGACCCTGAGCCGTTGCACGGCCTGCAAGCGCTCGCCGATATGCTGCGGCTTAAACTCACCGCCGGCGCAGTGATAGATCCCGCGGCGCAACAGCTCAATGCGCCCGCCACATGGGCGCTGGGCTCCAGCTATGGCAGGCACCCGATTACCCGTGGCTTCAACCTGATCACGGTGTTTCCCTTCGCTCGCGAGGTGCGCGTTAATCAAAACCAGGATTGGCAATTCACCACGCTCATAGAATTGGCGCAGCGCGGCTGGGTGGAAACCGGCAAACTGGATGGAACGGCGCGCTTCGACAAAAACCGCGATACCCCCGGCCCGGTGCCGATAGGCGTTGCTCTGGTGAAACAACTCATGGGACGCGAACAGCGGGTAGTGGTAATCGGCAGCGGGGCTTTTCTCGCCAACAGCTATCTTGGCAACGCCGGCAACCTCGACCTGGGCGTCAACGTCATCAACTGGCTGGCGCAGGATGAGAACTTGATTACGATTCAGCCGCGCGCCACTCTGGACAGCAATCTTAATCTCGGTAAAACCGCGCTGACGTTGATTAGCGTCGGCTTTCTCGTCGCTTTGCCGCTGATTTTTTTGGCGACCGGGGGAGCAATTTGGTGGCGCCGCCGCAAATTATGAAATCAAGGATCTGGCTGAATCTCGCGCTGTTACTTGCAGCAGCGGGCATAGGCTTGTTGCTGTACTTCAATCCGCAAAGCAATGCGCCAATCGAATACCGGCTTTCCACGCTGCAAGCAGGGGATATCAAACGCATCACGATTGACAAGCCCGCGGGGCTCAGCCTGGAAAAGCGCGACGGCGGTTGGTTCATCACCAGCCCGTTCAAGGCGCGCGCCGACGCCGTGCAGGTGGATCGCCTGCTGGACATTCTCTCCGCCAGCAGCAAGCAGCGTTTCCCGGCGAATGATTTAGCGCGCTTTGATCTGGACCAACCGCGGGCGCGCTTGACGCTGGGAGAGCAGACCTTCAGTTTCGGCGCGCTCAATCCGCTGACCCAGGACCAATATGTGGCTACGGCGGGTAACGTTTATTTGGAGCCGCCGCGCTACGGCGCTGCCGCCGCCATGCCGCTCAACAATCTGCTTAACCACAAGCTGCTGGCCGATACCGAAATACCGACTGCTTTCGATTTGCCGGGATACAAGCTCACGCGGGTGAATGGCACGTGGAGCGTGTCCCCCGCTTCGGCTCAACTCTCACAGGATCAATTGAACCGCTTCGCGGATGGATGGCGCCATGCTTACAGCATTGCAAGCGAGCCCGCCAAGCCGGCGCCGGGTGCGCAGCAAATCAAGATTACGCTTGACAACGGCGGCAGCTTGCTGCTGCAGATATTG
>Ga0184637_10002804_pt1 | contig 11091 bp, 11 predicted proteins | sample PLM3_127_b2_FD_133143 | JGI IMG/M metagenome (GOLD analysis project Ga0184637, IMG submission 133143) | Groundwater sediment microbial communities from an aquifer in East River, Colorado, USA - PLM3_127_b2 | ecosystem: Environmental > Terrestrial > Soil > Riparian zone | place: USA: East River... | reverse complement strand
GGCGAGGGCGAGTGGCCGCGCAAGGAGTTCCTCTACTGGACCGACGACGGCAGCGTCGCGGCGCTGCGTTACGGCAACTGGAAAGCCACCTTCCTGCGGCAGGACGCTCACGGTATGCACGTCTGGCAGGAGCCCTTCGTGGCACTGCGCGCGCCCATGCTGACCAACCTGCGGATGGACCCGTTCGAGCTCGCCCACGAGATCGGCATGGACTACGACCGCTGGTTCGCCGAGCACATGTTCATGATCGCTCCCGCCGCCGGTTACGTCGGACAGTGGTTGCAGAGCTTCCGCGAGTTCCCGCCGCGCCAGAAGCCCGGCAGCTTCAACCTCGACCGCGTGATGGAAGCGGTGACCGCTCCTCCGAAGAACTAGCTAGGCGGTCCTAAACCCTATGCGCCCGCCGTCTCCAGACGGCGGGCGCTGCCTCCCCGGCACACACGATGACGAAGCTCACCGGCAAGATTCACCGCGTCGTCGTCGGGTGAAGTAAAATCCGGACCACGAAGGAGAACCTATGAAAGTCATCGCGCGACTCGCGTTCGCCCTGCTGGCGGCCGGCGTCTCCTTCGCGCAGGAGCCGCCGCCCCCGCCCGTCGAGCCCGAGCTCGCGCCGGGGTCGCGCCTCATCGACCCCCGGGCCGACCAGCTGGTGCGGAAGATGAGCGAGCTCCTCGCGAGCACCCAATCCTTCGCGCTCGAAGCGGAAGAGGTGTACGACGAGGTCCCGGAGCACGTTCCTCGCACTCAGCTGGCGAACCGGCGCCAGGTGGCCTTGAGGCGCCCCGACCGTCTGGCCGGCGACGCCTCAGGGGATGCCATCAATCGGAGCGTCTGGTACGACGGGAAGACGGTCTCGGTCCTCGACAAGGAGCAGAATACTTACGCCACCGTCCCGGTGCCGCAGACCATCGACGAAGCCCTCGACGCGGTCCTCGAGCGGACGGGGATGGTGATCCCGCTCGCCGACTTCCTCTATGAAGACGTCTACGCGCGCCTCATGGATAGCGTGCAGCGCGGAGTCTACCTGGGGATCCACCAGGTTTCCGGCATCGCCTGCCACCATCTTTCGTTCGAGCAGGAGACGATCGACTGGCAGCTCTGGATCGATGCCGGTGAGATGCCGCTTCCGCGAAGATTGGTGATCGCCTACAAAACGGAGGACGAGGTCCCGCAGTACGCGGTGACGATCGTCAAATGGAACCTGAAGGCCGACGTGCCGGAGGAGCTTTTCCAGTTCGAGCCGCCCGAGAATTCGGAGCGGATCGATCTGCTGGGCGTTTTCGAGCCGCCGAAGGAGGAGAAAAAACCATGAAGCAAGCGACATCGATCCTCGCCGTTCTGCTGGTCGTCCTTGCGCCGACGGAGCCCCTGTTCGCACAGTCCCGCCCGGCGCGGGGGTCGGTCTCCGGCGCGTCGCGCGGGAGCCGGACCCGCTCGGGCAACACCACGTCGTGGCAGGGCGGCGGGGGACGGGCCTCGGGCTCTCGAACGGTGAGCCAGACGGAGAGCGGCGCCACCGCCAGCCGGCAGGCCCAGACCCAGAGCGGAGCCTCGCGCGAGGTCAACCGGACCGTCGACACCGAGGATCGGACCGTCGAACGCTCGTCCACCGTCACCACCGCTCAAGGGGAGACGGCGAGCCGCGAGCGCACGACCGAGGCCCAGGGCGGTTATGCGACCGTCGAGGGGAGCGCGAAGACGAGCACCGGGCGCGAGGCCGAAGGCCAGGCGGTGGCCGGTCGAAACGTCTACGGGCAACCGGCGGTCGCGGGAAGCGTGAACACCAAGTACTCGGGCTCGTACGCCGGCGCCGCGGCGCGCAACCCCTACGGTGGCTGGACCTCCGCCACCGTCGGCCCGTACGGCGGGAAGGTCACGACTACTCTGCCTTCCGGCTACCGCGTCTCGAGCTATTACGGCCGGCCGTATTACGCCTACGGCGGGGCCTACTATCGGCCGTACATGTACGGCGGGGTTCCGTACTACTACCCGGTGCCGCCGCCGTACTACGCGTATTACTACCAACCCCCGGTGGGTGCCACGATTATCGTCGTGGCCGGGGTGACCTACCTCGTCTCGCAGGGAAACTACTCGAAGAAGACGACGGACGGTGAAGGGAAGGCCGCCTACCAGAGCGTCCCGGCGCCCGACGGGGCGCAGCTCAAGACGCTCCCCGCGGAGCGAGTGCTCGTCACCGTCGCCGGTACGACCTATCACCTGTACTCGAACACGTTCTACCGCCGCGTCGTCCAGGGTGCTTCGGAGCAGTTCGTGGTCGTTTCCCCTCCGGCGGGTGTCGTGTTCGTCGCCGCGCTCCCCGCGGACTTCCAAGTCCAGCAGCTCAACACCATGTACTTCGCCGCCGAAGGGCGTTATTACGTGCCCTATCTCTCGGCCGAGGGGCAGGAGCTCTACGTTCTCGTGGACCCGCCTCCGCAGCCGCAAGCGGCAGCTGTACAACCGTCGGCGGCTTCTGCCCCGGCGCCGGCCCCCGCCATCCGGAGCGTCGCCGAGACGCTCACGGTTCCGACCGGAACGCTCGTTCTCGTCCGCCTCCAGGCGGATATCAGCTCGGAGACCGCCAAACAGGGCGATCGCTTCCAGGCTTTTCTCGACCAGGACATCGCCGCGAACGGGCGCATGATCGTCGCGAAGGGAGGCCGCGTTTACGGCGTCGTCACCTCCGTGGATGATGGGAGCAAGATGAAAGGGAAGGCCTCCCTGAGTGTTGCGCTCACCGACATTCAGGTAGGCGACCAGGTCGTCTCGATCAAGACCCAGCCCCTTCAGGTGCAGGGCGAGGCCAGCTCGGGCGCCAAGAAGCTCGCCGGGGGCGCGCTCCTCGGTGCGGCTATCGGCGCCATCGCCGATGGCGGCGAGGGTGCGGCCATCGGCGCCACCGTGGGTGCGGGTGCGGGAGGGGCGGCGGCAGCCGCGGGAAAGGTGGATCCCGCCGTCATCCCGGCCCAGAAGCTCGAGTCGTTCACCGTAGCCGTGCCGTTCGAGGTCTACGTGATGACGAACGTGGCGGTGCGTTGAATTTTCATATCAGCTAGCGATAGGAGAAGGTCGATGAAGAGAACGGGACTTCTGTGCGTCCTGCTGATTACGTTCGGCGGCGGCATCGCTCTCGCGCTGCAGAACCCGGAGCTTCAGCAGAAAGTGGCCGCCGCCAAGGAGGCTGCGGCCCGAAACCAGCAGGCTCTCCGGTCTTACTCATGGATCGCGAAGACCGAGCTCAGCTTCAAGGGCGAGGTCAAGAACACCAAGATCGAGTCCTGCCAGTACGGACCGGACGGTAAGGTGCACAAGACCCTGCTCTCGGATCCGCCGGCGCCGCCCGAGAAGAAACGCGGCCTTCGAGGAAAGGTCGTGGCGAAGAAGACCGGTGAGATGAAAGAGGAGCTCGAGAGCGCCGCGGCCCTCGCGCACGGCTACGTCCCGCCGGCGCCGGAGAAGCTCCAGGCAGTCGTCGCCGCGGGGAAAGTATCGCTCTCGCAGGCCGGAGCGGGCGCGGTCGCCATTCGATTCCCGGACTACGAGAAGAGCGGCGACTCGCTGACGCTAACCTTCGACTCCGAGGTGAAGGCGCTTCGTCAAGTGGCCGTCGACACCTGGCTCGACGAGCCGGCGAACCCGGTGACGCTCGAAGTGAGCTTCCAGTCGATGCCGGACGGGATCAACTACGCGGCCACGACGGTGCTCAAGATTCCGGCGAAGCAGATCGAAGTCCGGATTGAAAACAGCAACTACCAGAAGCTGGCTCCATAAATTCGACGTGCCGGTCGCGGGGTTTTGAAGGTCCGGAAGCAGAGATGACCCGGAGCAGCTCCACGATCTTCGTCACGCTGCTCGTTTTGGGTCCGGTGGCGAGCGAAGCGCTGAATGAGACCGCATCGGGCCAGGTCTGGGCGAACTTCACCCTGGACTACCCACGGGGAGAGCGACTCCTCTTCGAGGTCGACTTCGAGCCCAAAACCCAATACTCCGGGAGCGACACCTGGCGAGGGCTCGACGTCACCCCGGCGATAGAGTTCTCTCCGAACCGCTGGATCGAGCTGGTCGGAGAGGCGGCCCTCGCGAGGACGAGACAGTCGAACGCCGTTAGGAGCGCGGAAGTGACTCCCCGATTCGGCGTCCGCGTTCACCTTCTCAACAACCTTCGAACAATGCTACCCCCCGGTCACCACCGACTGGGGAGAGTGGGAATCGCGAACCTGTCCCGCATCGAGTGGCGCAACTTCTGGTACTCGGACGACACCCCGTCGAGTCACGAGACCCGCTTCCGGAACCGCCTCGAGCTCAAGGTGGGTCTCAACCACGCCGAGGTGAGCCTCGACAAGACGCTCTACCTGCTTGCCGACTACGAGATCTTCGTGCCGCTTTCCGACGACGTGCCGGAGCGCTTCGCCGCGAAGGCGCGCGTGCGAGCGGGCCTGGGATACCGGCGGGACCGGAGGTGGCGGTTCGAAGTCCTGTACATTCGCGACGGAACACGCCAGACGGACGAGGGGAGCTTCGCCACCTCCGCCAACATCGTCGACTTCAGGCTCAAGATGTTTCTGTAGGCTACAGCGTTGTTTGAAGATTCCAAGCAAGATACGAGAAAACGTACTCGGCGACCCGCACCTGTAAGACGCCGGGGTTGAAAACAAGGAGGGCTCATGTTCCGTTATCGGGTCGTTGGCACCGTCAGGAATGCACTGGGCGTTGCGACCGTTTGTATTCCGTTCGTCCTGACCTCGTGCGGTGAGAAGGCCGAGGAAACTGCCGCACCGACGGGTGCGGTCGCGACCCTGGACCGCACGGTCCTTCCGATCGCGGAACCGCCCGTTGTCTCGATCACCGAGGTCGACGCGCGCAAGGCGACGCCGCCCGCGCGCTTCGAGGTGAAAGCGCCCGACAGCGCGCCCAACGTGGTGATCGTGCTGATCGATGACATCGGCTTCGGGCACGCGGGGGCGTTCGGCGGTCCCATCCGCATGCCGACCCTGGAGAAGCTCGCGAACCGCGGATTGCGCTTCAACCGATTCCATACGACGGCGCTGTGCTCGCCGACGCGGACTGCTCTTCTGACGGGTCGCAATCACCACGTCAATAATGCAGGCGCCATCATGGAGCTCGCGACCGCCTTCCCGGGCAACACCGGCGTGCGGCCGAACAATGTGGCACCGCTGGCGGAGATCCTGCGCCTGAACGGGTACAGTACCGCGGCGTTCGGCAAGTATCACGAGACGGCGCCGTGGGAGGCGTCCGTTTCGGGCCCGTACGATCGCTGGCCCACGGGCTCCGGATTCGACAAGTTCTACGGGTTCATCGGCGGCGAAACCAACCAGTGGGCGCCCGCGATCTACGACGGTGTCACGCGCGTCGAGCCGCCGCACGACCCGAATTACCATTTCACGACCGACATGACGAATCAGGCCATGGCGTGGTCGCGCTTCCAGCAGGCGCTGACCCCCGACAAGCCCTTCTACATCTACTTCGCGCCCGGCGCCACCCACGCGCCGCACCACGTCCCGAAGGAATGGATCGCGAAGTACAAAGGAGAGTTCGATCAAGGCTGGGACAGACTGCGCGAGGAGACGCTCGCGCGGCAGATCGAGATGGGGGTCGTGCCGGCGGAGACGAAGCTCAGCGCGCGCCCGGTGGAGATCCCGGCATGGGACTCGCTCACCGCCGATCAGAAGCGCCTGTTCGCGCGCCAGATGGAGACCTTCGCGGGCTTCGCCGAGCACACCGACCACGAGGTCGGCCGCCTGGTGCAAGCGCTCGAAGGCATGGGCGAGATGGACAACACGCTGTTCATGTACATCGTGGGCGACAACGGCTCGAGCGCCGAAGGCGGCCCGGACGGCACCTATAACGAGATTCTGGCGCTGAACGGCATCATCAGCGACGTCTCGTCGCAGCTCGCGCACATCGACGAGTGGGGCGGCCCCAACACCTTTCCCCATTTCTCCGTGGGTTGGGCGCACGCGGGCAACACGCCGTTTCAATGGACCAAGCAGGTGGCCTCGCATTTCGGCGGCACGCGCAACCCGATGGTCGTCCACTGGCCGGCCCGCATCAAAGACGCCCACGGCGAAGTTCGCTCCCAGTTCCATCACGTCATCGACGTCGCGCCGACGGTGCTCGAGGCGGCCGGCCTGCCGCAACCGACAATGGTCAGCGGCACCAAGCAGTACCCGATGGACGGAACCTCGATGGTGTACACCTTCGACGACGGGAGCGCGACCGGGCGCCGCACGGCGCAGTACTTCGAGATGTTCGGCAACCGCGCGATCTATCACGACGGCTGGGTCGCGGCGACGCGCCACTCGATCCCGTGGGTGAATGCGGAGCTGCCGCCGTTCGACCAGGACCAATGGGAGTTGTATAACGTCGTCGAGGACTTCAGCCAGGCCGACGACCTCGCGGCGCAAAATCCCCAGAAGCTCAAAGAGCTGCAAGAACTGTTCACGCGGGAAGCGATTAAAAACCACGTTTTCCCGCTCGACGATCGCCGGGTGGAGCGCTTCAACGCGGCCATCGCGGGTCGCCCGGATCTGATGGGGCCGCGGACGTCACTGACCCTTTACGAAGGAATGACGGGCATCACGGAGAACACGTTCATCAACAACAAGGGGCGGTCGAGTGCCATCACCGCCGAAATCGAGGTGCCCGCGAGAGCGAACGGCGTCATCATCGCGCAGGCCGGACGCTTCGGCGGGTGGAGCCTGTACATGAAGGACGGGCGCGTGCACCACGTCTACAACTTCGGAGGTTTGGAGCGCTCCACGGTCACGGCGCCGGCCGCTCTCACGCCCGGCACTCACACCGTGCTCTACGAGTTCGTATACGACGGAGGGAAGCCCGGCTCGGGCGGCGTAAGCCGCCTGACCATCGACGGCAAACCGGCCGGCGAGGTACGCGTCCCCCACACGATGCCCTTCCTGTATTCGGCCGACGAAGGGATCGATGTCGGAGTGGACAACGAGACGCCCGTCACGGACGACTACGAGCAGGGCAGAAACGAGTTCACGGGGCGCATCGTCAAGGTCACGGTCGAAGCAAAGTAGGAAGGCGGCATCCTCCTGTGGGAGAAAATCGAAAGCAGAAACGACGCCAACATTAGCTACCAGAAGCTGGCTCCTCAGGGGCCGAGCGGATCCATGAAGGAGTCACGCAGATGATGCTCGAGAGGTTTTGCAGGTCGCTCCTCGCGGCCGCGCTCGCCGCCGGCACGGCTTTGCCGGCGTTCGCGCAGATCCCGGGCACACCCAGCGAGAAGGTGTTCCCCAAGCCCCCCTACTCACCTTACGCAGGACGGAACTACCCGACGCGCCCGTACTTCGGCGACACGCACTTGCACACTTCGTTCTCGATGGATGCCGGCGCCTTCGGAGCGCGCCTCACTCCGCGCGACGCCTATCGTTTCGCGCGCGGCGAGGAAGTCACCGCCTCCAGCGGCCAGCCGGTGAAGCTCTCACGCCCGCTCGACTTTCTCGTCGTCGCCGATCACTCGGACAACATGGGCTTCTTTCCCGACCTCTTCGCCGGTAAGTCCCGAAATGCTCGCCAATCCGACGGGCCGCAAATGGTATGACTTGATCCAGTCGGGAAAGGGCCAGCAGGCCGCAATCGAGATCATCGTCGCTTTCTCCCAGGGCACCTTTCCCAAGGACCTCATGTACTTCCCCGGCACCCGCGCGTATCGGGGGGCGTGGCAGGAGACGATAGCCTCCGCGGAGCAGTACAACGAGCCGAGCCGCTTCACCGCGTTCATCGGCTTCGAGTGGACCTCGAACACCGGCGGGAACAACCTCCATAGAAACGTCATCTTTCGAGACAACGCGGACAAGGCGAGCCAGGTGGAGCCGTTCACCGTCTACCCGCCCTACGGCAGCGACAACCCGGTCGATCTGTGGAAATGGATGGACGCTTACGAAAAGAAGAGCGGAGGCAGCGTTCTCGCCATCGCCCACAACGGTAATTTGAGCAACGGCCGGATGTTTCCCCTCATCGAGGCCTTTGGCAAGAGGCTCGACCGCGAGTACGCCGAAACGCGCGCGAAATGGGAGCGGCTCTACGAGGCGACTCAGACCAAGGGCGACGGCGAGGCCCATCCGTATCTTTCCCCCAACGACGAGTTCGCCGACTTCGAGCGCTGGGACAAGGGAAACCTCGACGGGAGCGCCCCCAAGACGAAGGAGATGCTCGAGTTCGAGTATGCCCGCTCGGGCTTGAAAATGGGTCTGAAGCTCGAACGGGACCTGGGCACGAATCCTTATAAGTTCGGCATGATCGGCAGCAGCGACGCTCATACCGGTCTCGCCGCGATGGAGGAGGAGAACTTCTTCGGGAAGACCACTCCGCAGGAGCCGAGCCCGGAGCGCATGACCGCCACCTTCATGAACAACGCCGCGACCGGCGTCAAGATCATGGACTGGGAAGTTCTCTCCTCGGGGTACGCCGCGGTATGGGCGAGCGAGAACACCCGAGAAGCCCTCTGGGATGCCATGCAGCGCAAAGAGACCTACGCGACGACCGGCACCCGCATGATCGTGCGCATCCTCGTCATCTGGGGCGACGACATCGGCCAGTTCAACATCAGTGCCTACAACCAGGGCGTGATGCGCTACAAGACGCCCAACATCGACCGCATCGCCAGGGAAGGCGCGCTCTTCACCGACTGGTACGGCCAGCAGAGGTGCACCGCGGAGCGGCGTTCATCACTGGCCAGTCGCCTATCCGCACCGGGCTCACCAAGGTCGGTCTCCCCGGAGCGCCGGAAGGCATGACGAAGGAGGACCCGACGATTGCGGAGCTCCTCAAGCCGCTCGGTTATGCCACCGGGCAGTTCGGCAAGAACCACCTCGGCGACCGCGACGAGATGCTGCCCGTCGAATCACGGGTTCGACGAGTTTTTCGGGAACCTCTACCACTTGAACGCGGAGGAGGAGCCGGAAAATCCTGACTATCCGAAGAACCCCGAGTCAAGAAGAGGTTCGGCCCGCGCGGCGTCATCCATAGCTTCGCCGGTGGCAAGATCGAGGACACCGGTCCGCTGGCGAGGAAGCGCATGGAGACGGCCGACGAGGAAGTCACCACGGCGGCGCTCGGCTTCATGGATAAAGCGCACAAGGACGGTAAGCCGTTCTTCGTCTGGTGGAATTCCACCCGCATGCACGTCTTTACGCACCTGAAGCCGGCGTCCGTCGGCAAGACCGGCCTCGGCATTTATCCCGACGGCATGGTCGAGCACGACGGGATGGTTGGTCAGTTGCTGGCGAAGCTCGAGGAACTGGGCATCGAAGACGACACCATCGTCATGTATTCGACCGACAACGGCGCGGAATCCATGAGCTGGCCCGACGGCGGCACGACGATGTTCCGCGGAGAGAAGACCACCAACTGGGAGGGGGGCTACCGCGTGCCCACGGCCATTCGCTGGCCGGGCGTCATCAAGCCCGGCACCGTCGTCAACGAGATCGGCGCGCACGAGGACATGCTGCCGACGCTCCTCGCCGCCGCGGGCGAGGCGAACTTGAAGGAAGAGCTGCTCAAGGGTAGACAAGCCGGCGACAAGACCTTCAAGGTCCACCTCGACGGCTACAACCTCTTGCCCGCGCTCAAAGGCGAAGCCGAGTGGCCTCGGCACGATTTCGTTTACTGGACGGACGACGGGAGCGTTGGCGTCGAAGGCGCTACAACGATTGGAAGGTCACCTTCCTGAAGCAGAACGCCCACGGTCTGGCGGTCTGGCAGCAGCCATTCGAACAACTGCGCGCGCCGATGCTCGGGAACCTGCGCAGCGACCCGTTGGAGCGTGCCGAGTATGAAGGCTACGGCTACAACCTATGGTACGCGGAGCATATGTTCGCGATCGCGCCCGCCGCTGCCTTCGTCGCGCAGTGGTTGCAGAGCTTCCGCGAATTCCCGCCGCGCCAGAAGCCCGGGAGCTTCAACCTCGACCGCGTGATGGAAGCGGTGACCGCCACCCAGAAGGACTAGCGGGCCTGGCATAGCGCGCCCGCCGTCGCCAGGCGGCGGGTGCTACCTTCCCGACACAAGACAACGACCGAGATCGCTCGATGGGTGCAATCAACCAACTCAGTGTGATGCGGGGGAAATTTGACGCTGTCGATGACGCGCTGAGGCGGTGGCTCGGAAATGGCGTGACTGGCGCGCTCCAGAAGCTCCGGATGTACGCGAACCACCAGCACGCGACCTCCTGAGCCATCTCGAGTTCGGCGCCATGATCAACTACCGCGCCGAGACCGACCGATTCTCCATAGGCTTCGACGGGATCTCCATGGGCTCGGGGCGACGACGGAGGGTCCGCCCGCCTAGATCGACGTCGACCAGTACGACCAAAGTCCAATGGACGGCCCGGCATTTGCCTGCTGTACTCTCGCGATGCGATACTCGCTCCGCGTGGCAGGCCAAGGCAAGCCAGGCCGCCGCCGACAGCCCGAGGATATGCGTGAGGTCAACCCATAATCGAAGTCATTAAAAGGAGGTCAGAATGAAGTTCGCGAAAACTTTAACCGTAAGCCTCGCTCCGGCCGCATTCTTGCTACTCGCCGGCAGTGCGTTCGCGCAGGACGTCAAGGTCGACTACGAGAAATCGTTCGACTTCTCGACGCTGAAGACGTTCGCGCTCAAGATTGGAACTGCGTGGGGCAACCCGATCAGCGAGAAACGTGTCACGGATGAAATCGAAGCGGAGCTCATCAAGAAGGGCTGGACCAAAGCGGAAGAGGCACAGGCGAATGCCGTCGTCATTCTTCACGGCGCAACTCAGCAGAAGAAGGACCTGAATACCTTCTACAGCGGCTCCGGTGGCTGGCGCTGGGGTGGCATGGGGACGGCGCAAACGACCGTGTCGGAGTACACGGTGGGCACGCTCGTCGTCGATATCTTTGATGCCAAGTCGAAGCAGCTCGTCTTCCGGGGCACGGCGACGGACGAGCTTTCGGATAAGGGTTGACCCAACAATAGAAGTGCACCCAAGAATTGGACATCTAACATAACACCAGAGACCGAACCGACCGCACTCGTTGGCAGGTGTCATGGAGGTCCAGTAAATACGGGGCTCAGCAG
>Ga0184637_10002803_pt1 | contig 11095 bp, 9 predicted proteins | sample PLM3_127_b2_FD_133143 | JGI IMG/M metagenome (GOLD analysis project Ga0184637, IMG submission 133143) | Groundwater sediment microbial communities from an aquifer in East River, Colorado, USA - PLM3_127_b2 | ecosystem: Environmental > Terrestrial > Soil > Riparian zone | place: USA: East River... | reverse complement strand
GCGTAACAGCAGGATGCTCACGCGCGGCGCCTGTTTCGTTGTGGTCGTATGCCTCGCCCTCACGGCGGTGGTTTCCGCACAGCGATTCGGACAGCGGGGCGGGCGCCGTGGCGGCGATCGCTTCTTCGGCCCCCGCATGGCCGCCGCCACTCCGCTCGACTTCGACGGATCGTTTCACTTCTGCCGCCTCGCCTATCAAGGTGGAAGTTGGGCGACTGACTGGCCGGCCGCCGACTACAACTTCAGCATCAGGCTCTCGGAGCTCACGAAGACCTGGGTTGGCAAAGACGAAACCGGCGAGCCCCAGCCGTTGATCGTCCGGCCCACGGACGACACGTTGTTTCAATGCCCGTTTACGATGCTCTGGCAGGCGGAGCGGCTGCGGTTCAGCGACGCGGACGCGGCGCAGATGCGGCAATACCTGCTGAAAGGCGGATTTCTCTGGTCGGATGACTCGTGGGGGACGTACGCCTGGGAAAACTTTGCCGCCGAGATGGCCAAAGTGCTCCCGCCGCCAAAGTATCGCTTTATCGATATCCCGTCCAACCACGCGATGCTGCACACGCTCTACGACATCGCGAAGGTGCCGCAAATCCCGAGTATCAACTTCTGGCGGGGATCGGGAGGCCGGACCTCCGAACAGGGTTACGACAGCGCGGAAGTGCACTTCCGCGGGATCTTCGACGACGGCGGCCGCTTGATGGTCCTTTCAAGCCATAACACCGACATCGCCGACGGCTGGGAGCGCGAGGGAGAGGATCCTCGGTACTTCTACACGTTCTCGGTCGAATCTTATGCCGTCGCCATCGACAGCCTTCTTTATGTGATGTCGCATTGATTGTTGAAGTCTCTGAGTTCTTGGTTCTCAGTTAACGAATGGCGCTCAGATCCCGTCCTTTGATCCTCGCCGCTTTTGTTCTTGTCGTGGCTGGCGCAGCCGCGTTGGCGCAATCGATTTGGTTTCAGGGGGAGGGCTACCGAGACACTGGAGCCAGGGTTGCCTCGCGCGAGAGCTTCGACGGCACGTTCCATTTCTGCAGGCTGCAGTATCGAAGCGCGTGGCGCGAAGCAGGGGGGAGCGGCTGGAGCACCGACTACCCGGGCGCGGACATCAATTTCAGCATCAGGCTCTCGGAGCTCACGAAAACGCGCGTGCGAATGAATCCTCGCACCCAGGATCCCGATCATCTCGTCGTGCCCATCGGGAGCGACATGTTTTTCCAGTGCCCGTTCTTGTCGCTGGAAGACGCGGGAACCGCATTCTTCAACCCCCTCGAAGCGGATACGCTGCGCGACTACCTGCTGAAAGGTGGGTTCATCTGGGCGGACGATTTCTGGGGCTCGCGGGCCTGGGAACGCTGGGCGGATCAGATCGCGAAGGTCCTGCGGCCTGAGGTGTATCCGATTGTCGATATTCCAATCACCCACGCGATGTTCCACACGCTCTTCGATGTCAAGCGCGTGCCGCAAGTGCCGTCCATCCAGTCGTGGAGGCGGTCCAGAGGCTCAACGACGTCCGAGCGTGGCGCCGACAGCGCCGAGGTGCATGTCCGAGGGATTTTCGACGAGCGCGGACGCCTGATGGTGCTCATGACCCACAACACCGACATCTCCGACACGTGGGAGCGCGAGGGAGAAGATCCTGAGTACTTCTACAGGTTCTCACCCGAGGGTTACGCGATCGCCATCGACGTCATGCTGTACACGATGTCGCACTGAGCCCGGACAATGACCAGATACTCGGCCGGCTTTCTTATCGTGCTCCTCCTCTTCGGGTCTACCGCCGCGGCGCAGCGATTCGGGCGGCGCGGTCCGCGGGTCAATGTCGCCACGCCTGAGAATTTCGACGGCGCGTTCCACTTCTGCCGCCTCGCGTATCAGGGTTCCGGCTGGTCAACCGATTATCCCAGGGCCGACTACAACTTCAGCATCCGGTTCTCGGAGCTGACGAAAGCGTGGGTCGGCATGGATGCCGACGGCGAGCCGCTTCCGCTGATTGTGCGGCCGACCGATGACACGCTGTTCCAATGCCCCTTCGTGATGATCTGGCACGCCCACACCCTCCGCTTCAGCAGCGAGGACGCGGCGAGGATGCGCGCCTATCTCCTGAAGGGGGGCTTCCTCTGGTCCGACGACCTGTGGGGATCGTACGCCTGGGAAAATCTATCGAATGAGATGGCGCAGGTGTTCCCGCCCGCGCAATATCCGTGGGTCGATATCCCGCCCGATCATCCGATGTTTCGGACGCTGTTCGAGGTGAAGGGCGGCGTGCCGCAAACGCCTGCGATCAACTACTGGATGAGGAGCGGTGGCGACACGTCTGAACAGGGAGCGGACAGCGCGCACGTGTACGTCAAGGGTATCTACGACAAGGCAGGGCGCCTGATGGTGCTCTCAACCCACAATACCGACATCGCCGATGGCTGGGAGCGGGAGGGCGACGACCCGCAGTATTTCTACAAGTTCTCCGTGACGTCCTACGCGATCGGCATCGACATGTTCCTGTACGCGATGACGCACTAAATTTAGGCGCCGCCGCGACGCCCAAACAGCGCAAGGCCGAATTTCGGATTTTCGCGGGTTCCGGTGATCCTGATGGGTAGCAACGCCCCTGCTCCCTCCTTCCGGAAAAACGGATCGAAGACCTTCAGGAAGAACGACTTCATCCCCCCGCCCGCCGCCTGTGAGACGGTCGCCCGCATCCGCAGGGTGCCCGTGAAATCGAGCTGCTCGGAGCGAAGCCCGTATGTGCCGGACAATTCGACGCTGGCGCCTGGTACCCCGAACACCAATCGCGAGAACCTCACGACGCCATTGTCGAGAACGAACCGCCCCTCCAAGTCCGACACGACTTCACCCATCGGCTCGTTGTTCGCCTTCCCCTGGCTCCGCCGGCTCAACCCGACGACCTTCGACTGAACCGTGGTGTCGGTGAACTTCGCGCGAGTGAGCCCGAACTCTCCGTTGAGATCGAGTTTGTCCACCACCGATCCCTTGCCTGGGGGCAGCAACATGGAGGCATGCAGCTGAACGGCTCCCGTCAGGATCGGCTTCGCCGACTTCACAACCAGCGTGAGCAAGTCCTCAACGCGGCCATCTTCCATGGTCACATCGACTTTGATGGCGCGGCCTGGCACCCCCTCGACATCGGTGACCGCGCCGGAAGCGACGAGCGCCGTGTTGAGAAACGTCGCGTCCACCCGTTTGAGAATCGTGTCGCCGTTCGAGCCATCGACGATCGCGTCATAGCGCGTGTACAGCGGCACCGCGTGGCCACCCACGTCCACGCGAAAATCCGGCGTTTCGGTCTCCCCCTGAACCTGGATGCGTCCGAGCGGACCGCTGAAGGTTCCTTCAGATCTCAGGATGCCGCCCAACCCGTCGATGGTGCCGAGATCCGCGTGCTCGAAGACAAACTTTCCGGACACGGGTGTCCGCGAAGGATCGGCGACGTGCCAGGGGCCGAACGTTCCAGAGGTCTCGATCAGCCCCATCGGCTTCGGGTTCGTCACCGTTGCGACGAAGGGCATCGAATGATTGGGCGCAACTGACGTCAGCACGAGATGGTGAATCACGAACACGCGGGGCTCTTTAGACCGGTTTCTCGGAATCAGGAAGACCTTCGCGTTCGGGGCCTCGACCTGATCGATCACCACATCATTCACTTCTCTTGGAAGCGCGGGCTTGGAATCATCATCCTTGGAGTCATCGTCATCAGCGGCGCCAAGGGCAATCTGAACCTCCAGGCCCTCGAGCTGAATCTCGGCGAGGTGTCGCGGCCGCCGCAGCAGCGCCAGCGGTGAGCCCGCGATCTCAAAGTGAGGAATCGTGATCAGCGGAGGAACGTCGGTCCGCCCTTTGTGACGGATCACCAGGCCGTCCCCGACGAGCGCCACGCGCGGAAAAAGACGCCCGTCAAGCGAGGCGAGCGTCACTTCGCTTTCCAACTCATCGCTGAGGAGATCGACGACGCGCTGGTGGATCGCGGAGGAACGCAGCGTCAGGGAGACGGCGATCGACGCCAGGCCTCCCGCGATGAGCACTGAGACGACCACCCAGCGCCAAACACGCATCGTGCGTGTCATGTGTGTGGACATGTTGACTGCCATTCTGACAGTTAAAGCAAAGCGAACGCCAGCGAGGCTCGTCAGGGGGTCTTCAGACCGCCTCTCAGCGCGCGCCGGTGATCCTGATTTCCGAGAGGAATCGCCTGAAATTGCTGAAACGCTGGGTTGTGCGAAGGCTGGGCGCGCCGCGAAAGACGGTCAGTGTCTCCATCGATTCCAGCAGAAGGACCGTTTCATCAGGATCCTGAAAATTCACACGCGCAAAGCGCAACGTCGTTTCAGATCGCTCCACCCTCAGCGGTGGAGAAGAGATGAAACCGAGGCCGGGCGGCACCACGATTCGAAATGGTTTGGGCAGACGAACCTCCAGCTGAAGCACGTCGTACGTGCGCGGATCGAACCACAGCCGGCCTTTGGCGCCACCGCCTTCCGCATTGAAGCAGTTGCCTTCCCACGTCACGTCCACCCGCTGGGGCGGCGATTCTTCGAAATCAATCGCCACCGTCCCGGGCGGGCCTCCCGTGCCGCGCGACGCGACAAACTTGTATTTGTGCTGACGCTGCGGCAGAAGGAAATCGAGGGGCTCGGTCGCGATGGCCTTGGGATCGGTGCATCCGGGGCGATCGCTCTTCCTGGCTTCGCGGCCATTCACCAGCGTCAGCGTGCGTTCGACGTGGATCGGGAGCTCCCCGCCCTTGGCATCCGGCTCCCGGACCACAATCAGCTCGTATACGGTATCGCGCGACTTGCCGGTGGGCTTGAGGTCGAACCGGAGCCCCTGCTGGCTCACGGTCTCCGTGCACATGATGCTGGTGACTCGATCGTAATACTGCCGGATGCGTTCGCCGAGGCGCGCCAGCACCGAGACGGTGTCACCAGAAGCCTGGGAGGCGGCGTCGGTGGAAAACGCGCACAGTGCGACCACCACCGCCGCACCTGACATGAGCCGCATAACCGTGCGTGGCTCCATGGGCCGCACCCCCAAACCTTACCCTACTGGTCTTCGCTATTCCTTGTAAAGCGCCGCGCCGACAACCGCTGCCACGAGGATTTCGACCAGACCCCAGGCGACGGCAATGGTCATGAGGCGGGCTGTAAACATGCCCATGACGACCATGCCGAGCCCGCTGTAAAAATACGCGAAAAACCAGGCGATCGCGCCGGCACACATCGCCGTTTTCGGGCCAGGACCAAAGCGCGGGCGGATTGCCGCATACAGCCACGTCGTGAGGATGCCGACAACGAAGCCCATGAACACGAACACGCCGATAGCCTGACCGCCGATTGGCGGCAGGTTCAATCTGGCCATGGCCGCTTCCATATCGGCCCCGAGGACGACCAGATTGAGAATCGACTCACCGACGTTGATCACGACACCCGCGGCGATCCCGCCAAGAATGACCCGTCGCATGTTGATTCGGCTCATGCGGCACCTCTTTTCGGGACAATCCTGCGCCGGAAGTCAATGTTCGTCAACCCTCATCCTGAGCCGCATCCGAGAGCGCAGCCACTCTCATGACCTTCCGGGCGTACGCTAACATGGACCGCCGTGATACGGCTCCGACGTGTCGTCATCGCCGCCATGCTCCTGAGCGTCCCAGGGGCCGCCGCTGCTCATCCGGCGCCGTTCAGCTACCTCGATGTGCGTCTGAAGCCGGGCGCGGTGGAGCTCACCCTCGTCGCGCACGACTTCGACGTGGCGCACGAGCTGGGTATCGATCCACCGGACCGTCTCCTCGACCAGAGCGTCGTTGATCGACAGGCCGGCGCGATCGTGGCATTGCTGCGGAATCGCCTGAAAATCGCCGCCGGCGGGCGCCTTTTGACGCCGGTCCTGTGGTCCTCTCCGGCGCCACTGCCAGACCGTCAGTCGATTCGGGTGAGCGTTCGTTACGAAACAGACGGAATGCCGAGCGCGGTATCAGTCACGACCGTGTTGTTCCCGTACGACCCCGTGCACCAGACGTTCCTCAACATCTACGAAGGCGACGAGCTCATGTCCCAGGCCATTCTCGACCGGGGCCATGCCCAGTTCGAGTACTTCGCGGGAACGCGCCAGGGCGCGATGGCCGTGGTCAGAAAATTCCTGCCGGCGGGCATCCACCACATCCTGATCGGGCCCGACCACATCCTCTTTCTGATTGGCCTCCTCCTGCTGGGCGGCTCGCTGAGGCGGTTACTTGTTGTCGTGACGGCATTTACACTCGCCCACAGCCTCACGCTCTCCCTGGCGGCGCTCAATCTGGTCACGCCGCCCGCCCGCATCATCGAGCCGGCCATTGCGCTCAGCATCGTGTATGTGGGGATTGATAATTTGATGGTAGGCGGTGGCCGGGATATGCGAGGATGGATTGCTTTTGTCTTCGGCTTTATCCACGGATTCGGGTTCGCGAACGTCTTACGGGAGATGGATCTCCCTAGCCGGGCATTAGGATGGTCGCTGTTCTCGTTTAATCTCGGCGTCGAGATCGGTCAGCTCTTTGTCGTCTTGGTTGTCGCCTCCGCGCTGATGGCGCTGCGGTCTCGCAGCGAAGCGGCCGGCCGCCGGCTGGCGTTTGCCGGTTCGTTGGTCGTCATTCTCGCGGGCGCATTCTGGTTCGTTCAACGCGTGTTCTTTCCGGGAGGCATAGCATGAAGCGAGGCATCGTTCTAGGCCTGATGATCGCCGTGGGCGCGCTGTCCCTGGCGGTCGCTGGGGCGCAGCAGGGAGGCGGCGGAGGACAGCCGGCCCCGAAGGTCGTCGAGGTCCAGAAACTCAAGGACAATTTGTATGTGCTCACAGGCGGTGGCGGGAACGTCTCAGCGTTCATCACGACCAGTGGCGTGGTCGTCGTGGACGCGAAGAACCCCGGATGGGGACAACCGCTTCTCGACAAAATCAAGACGCTGACCGACAAGCCGGTCACCATCCTCATCAACTCGCACACCCACGGCGATCATGTCAGCGGCAACGTCGAGTTCCCGGCCACCGTCGACATCGTGACCCACATAAACACGAAGTCGAATATGGAGAAGATGATCCCGAACAGCACCGCGCAGGATCAGACCCGGCCGGCGCAGACCATCTTCCAGGCCAATGGCGGCAAAGGGCTGCCCAAGAGAACGTTCAAGGACAAGATGACGATCGGCAGCGGCAACGACCGCGTGGAACTGTTCTACTTCGGCCGAGGGCATACAGATGGAGACGCCTGGGTGCTCTTCCCATCGCTGCAGGTTCTCCATGCAGCCGACATATTCTCCGGAAAGAACGTCCCGCTCCTCGACGCCAACAACGGCGGCAGCGCCGCGGAAATTGGGAATACGCTGCAAAAGGCGCACGACAGCTTCCCGACTGTGACAGCGATCGTCACCGGTCACAGCACGACGGCGAGCTTGGCCGATCTGAGGGAGTACGCGGCCTTCAACCGCGAGTTCCTGGCGGATGTGCGGGCGGCCAAGAAAGCAGGCAAGACCGTCGATGAAGTGGCCAGCACCTGGAAGATCCCTGCGAAGTACGCCGGCTACGCAGAACCGGCGGCAAACCGCATGAAGAACAACGTGCAGCTGGTCTATAACGAGACCAAATAACTTCGGCCTTAGCCGGAGCTACAGTACGTAGGCCGGGTCTTGCTTTGTAGACCCGGCGAGCGTTTACGACAAAAGCCCGCTGTGATCGTTCACAGCGGGCTTTTTGTTTTCGGTATCATTGGGGCCTCATGCAGCAACGTCGGTACTGTCGTGGCCGGAATTTCCGGCGCGCCATCAATATTGAAGAGCTCCGGCGGGTGGCGCATCGATGCATGCCGAGGTTTGCCGTGGAGTATCTCGAGGGCGGAGCCGAGGACGAGATCACCCTGCGGCGCAATCGATCGATCTTCGAGCAGATAACCTTCCTGCCGCGCACGCTCGTTGACGTGGGCCAGCGCGATCTTTCCACCGAGCTCTTCGACGCTCGTGTCGGCGCGCCACTCGTCGTCGCTCCCACCGCCCTCAATGGGATGCTCAGGCACGGAGCTGATTTTGCGCTCGCGAAAGCGGCGAGGGCCGCAGGGATCCCGTTCACACTGGGCACGCTGGGTACGGCGCGTATCGAGGATCTCGTCGCGCAAGTCGGCGGCTCGATCTGGTTTCAGATGTATAACATGCGCGACCGTGAATTCTGGAAGGGTCTCGTGAAGCGCGCCGACAGCGCCGGGTGCCAGGCGCTCGTGATCACGTCAGATGTGCCGGTCTATGGCAATCGGGAGTGGGACGCCAGGAACTACGTTGCCACGGCGCAACTCTCACTCCGGAGCAAGCTGGAGGTGTTGAGGCACCCGCGATGGCTGCTCGACGTGATGGTGCGTCACGGACAGCCATGCTTCGAGAATCTCACGGAAGTTCTCCCGAAGGGTGACACGCGCGCCGTCAAGGGCGCGCAATACGTGACCCAACAGCTCGACCCGACGCTGAGCTGGAACGACATCCGAGTGCTCAGGGATCTGTGGCCGCGGGTGTTGCTCGTGAAGGGCATCATGACAGTCGAGGACGCGCGGCGCGCCCTCGAGATCGGTGCAGACGGCATCGTCCTGAGCAACCACGGCGGCCGGCAGCTTGACAGCTCGATCTCTCCGATGGAGGTCCTACCTGAAGTCGCAGCCGCTGTCGGCAATCGGCTGACCATCCTCATCGACAGCGGTTTTCGCCGGGGAACCGACGTGGCGAAGGCGCTCGCGTTGGGCGCGAAAGCCGTCATGATCGGCCGATCGACGCTCTATGGCGTGGCCGCCGGCGGGGAAGCCGGCGCCTCGCACGCCCTCGACATCCTGCGCAAGGAGCTCGATCGAACCCTCGCGCTCCTCGGCTGCACCAGCGTGAGCGAGCTTGGTCCGCACCTGGTGCAATTTCATAGATCCTGTTGAGTCCTGTCTCAATACTGCCGGAACGTGAGGCTCAACCGGCCATTAAATCCCAGCGACGGTGGTGCGCTGTCGGGAATGATTCCACCGATACCGTGATACCGAAGCCGCGATGGGCCCCCGAATACGAACGCATCGCCTGACTCTAGCAGGATGGCCTCGACTGGATCGCGTCGCTTCAAGCCCCCGAATAGAAAGCGCCCCGTGTCGCCCAGCGATAGAGACACCACCGGAATTCCCTGCTCGATGGTTTCTCGCCCTTCATCCTTGTCCTGGTGTAGTCCCATTCTGCTGGCCGCGGCATACAAGTTGACGATGCAGATGTCCGGCGTGAGATCGAATCCGGCGTCCCGGGCGATTTGGCTCGCGAGTGCGGCAAATTCCGGTGGCAACGGCGGCACCGGAAGCCCGTCAACATCGGTGCGCGTGGCCTCGTACCAGTACGTGCGGGCGTTCCAGTGGCGGCCCAGGCACAGCATTCGGACGCTCATCGGGTGTCCACCGCGAACGATCGGCGTGTAGAACCCTGCGGCCGCCTCACCGAGCTCCAAACAGCGAGCCGCCAGCATGCGCTGCTCATCCAGCGTGAGCCTGACGCGCAGATGCACTGCCCCAGGAGCGACCTCGGTGCGCGGCATGAATAGATGCTACTGCGGCTCGTCGTGCGGCGGCACCTACTATAGTCGGTTGGTTTCAATTGCGTGGCGCTTTGCCTGTCGTCGTTCTGTAGATTTCCTGCACCGCCGCAAGCGTGTCCCCTTCGGCCGCTGCTTTGTCCGGCCGATATCCCTTGACCCGCGCGAATCGAAGAGCGAGTCCTCCGGGATACTGAGGGCTCTCCTGAATGTCGTTGAAGGCAATCTCGACGACAAGCTCCGGTCGCACATGGACCACGTGACCCTCCTTCCTGGTCTGGCGTTCCAGGAGCGCGACAGTCTGCCACGCCAGCATTTCGTCCGTCAGACCCTTGAATGTCTTGCCCAGCATGACGAAGCCGCCGCGCTCAGGGTCGCGCGCGCCAAGGTGGAGATTACTCAGCCACCCGCGCCGTCGCCCGTTGCCCCACTCTGCCGCGAGGACGACGAGATCGAGCGTGCGGACGACCTTGATCTTCAGCCACGAACGGCCACGGCCTCCCGCGACGTAAGGCGCATCGAGGGCCTTGGCCATCACTCCTTCGTGTCCAAGGCGTACCGCTTCACCGAGAAACTCCTCGGCCCCTTCCGCGGAGGCGGTGACGATGTGAGGAACGACGAAGCGGGGCGCAACAGAAGCCAGAGCAGCAAAGCGAGCCGAATGCGGCTCGGCGGTCAAGCCTCGACCGTCGAGGTAGAGGCAGTCGAAGAAGAATGGCGCAAGAGGAAGTTCCGCCCGCAGGCGCGCCACCTCGAGTCGGCGCCCGAACCGGCGCATCGTCTCCTGAAAAGGTAGAGGTGACTGGTCCTCGCGCAGCGCAATCACTTCGCCATCGATGATGAGCTCGTGTGCAGGAAGCGCACGCACGGTTTCAACGACTTCCGGCACCGCTAGCGTGACATCCCGCAGCGCGCGCGAAAAGACGCGCACGTCCTCACCGCTCTTGTGAACCTGGATGCGTGCACCGTCGAGCTTGTATTCGAATGCAGATTCGCCCTGGAACTCCAGCGCCGCGCGAACGCTTTCGGCGGATTCGGCCAACATCGGTTGGACGGGCCGGAAAAGCCGGATGGAGTAACGCGAGAGGGCGGATGGCCCCTCCGAAAGGGCGACCCGGGCGACTTCACCCAGGTCGCCGGCCATCATCGCAGCGTTCCGGATCGCAGCAGCCGGGCTCCGGACGGCCTTGGCAATCGCCTCGATCAACACGCCTTCAAGCGCGCCCTGGCGCAGATCGCCGGAAAGCAATCGCACCAGAAAGTCCTGTTCGGCGTGGGTGACGCGCGCGAATAACGCCCCAAGTAGCCGGATTCGCTCGCGGGCCGATCCTGCGCCGGAGGTGCGCGCGATCTGATCGAACGACTCGTCAACCTCGCGAAGCTCGAGGCTGGGAGCCGGCGCACCGCCCGCCTTCCGAGCCTCCGAGATGGCCGCCCATCCCAGGCCGATCCGTCCCTGCGTCAATGAACCGGAAAGGAATGCGACCCCGATATCGATTTCCCGATCGCGAAGCCG
>Ga0184637_10002802_pt1 | contig 11096 bp, 11 predicted proteins | sample PLM3_127_b2_FD_133143 | JGI IMG/M metagenome (GOLD analysis project Ga0184637, IMG submission 133143) | Groundwater sediment microbial communities from an aquifer in East River, Colorado, USA - PLM3_127_b2 | ecosystem: Environmental > Terrestrial > Soil > Riparian zone | place: USA: East River... | reverse complement strand
GGCTGGGGGTTGATCCGGCGGTGCCGCAAGGGCCACAAGATCGGGCCGCTCGTGGCGGACCGTCCGCCGATCGCGAGCGCCCTCTACGGCGCGCTGTGCGAGAGGGTGCCCGCGGGCGACACGGTGGCCCTCGACGTTCCCATGCCCAACGCCGATGCGGTGGCTCTGGCGCAGGCGCAGGGTCTGCACAGTGTCTTCGAGACCGCACGCATGTACGCGGGCCCGGCGCCCGCCTGCGAGCTCCAGCGGGTCTACGGGATCACGACCTTCGAACTCGGGTGACTCGCCTGCCCGTACGTCTTGAACTTCTCGATCACTTCGACCATTTCCTCGCGCGTCAACAGCGCCGGCTCCCCGACCGCCAGCGCCTTGAGGTAGGTCTCGCACAGCGCCTCGACCTCGAGCGCGATCTTCATCGCATGCGCCAGGGTGGCACCCCCGGCGACGAGCCCGTGGTTGGCCATCAGACACGCGTTGCGGTCGCGAAACGCTTCGGCCACGGCCCGCGAGAGTGATTCGGTGCCGTACAGGTGGTACGCAGTGCACGGCACGCTGTCGCCGCCGGCGATTGCCACCATGTAGTGGAAGGCGGGCAGCCCGCGGCGCAGGCAGGCGAGCGCGGTCGCGTTGACCGAGTGCACGTGCACGACGGCGGCGATGTCGGCCCTGGCGCGGTAGATCGCGCGATGGAACGGCCATTCTGTCGACGGCTGCCATGCGCCTTGCACACGGCCGTCGTCGAACATCCAGACGAGGTCGTCGGCGCCGAGGTCGTCTGCGCCCGTGCCGGTGGGGGTGATCCAGAACGCCGCACGATCGCTCTCTGCGCGCACGCTCGCGTTGCCGGTGCTGCCTCGGTTCAGACCGAGCGCGTCGAGCCGGCGCACAGCGGCGACCAGGTCCGCGCGCAACTGCGCGTCGCGCGCGTCAGCCATCGCTGCCCTCGGTCAGCGACGCGATGCCCTGCGGTGTGGCAGGCACGACGCCGCGCTCGGTGACGAGTGCGGTGACGAGCCGCGCCGGCGTGACGTCGAAAGCCGGGTTTGCCGCTGCCGTCCCGTCGGGCACGAGCTGCACCTCGACCGACTCGCCGCCGGGACCGCGGCCGACCGCGTGCGTCACTTCGCGCGCGCTGCGCTCCTCGATCGGGATCTCTGCCAGGCCGTCGCCCAGCGAGCGGTCGAGCGTCGACAGCGGCATCGCCACGTAGAAGGGCACGCGACAGTCATGCGCCGCGAGCGCCTTGAGGTAGGTGCCGATCTTGTTGGCGACGTCACCGCGCGCGGTCACGCGGTCGCAGCCGACGATGACCGCATCGACCTGGCCACGCTGCATCAGGTGCCCGCCCGCGTTGTCGGCGATCACGGTGTGCGGCACACCGTGTTCTCTCAGCTCGAAGGCGGTGAGGCTCGAGCCCTGGTTGCGCGGTCGTGTCTCGTCGACCCACACGTGGATGGGCAGTCCTTCGCGGTGTGCCATGTAGACCGGTGCCAGCGCGGTGCCCCAATCGACCGTCGCGAGCCAGCCGGCGTTGCAATGGGTCAGGATGTCGAGCCGCTCGCCGCGCTTGCGCGTTGCCAGCTCGCGCAACAGTGCGAGGCCGTGGCGGCCGATTGCTTCATTGCTCGCCGCGTCGGCGTCGGCGAGCTCGCCGGCGATGGCCCATGCAGCGGTGGCGCGCTCGGTGCGAGGCAGCATCTGCAGCAAACGCAATGTGCGTGCTACCGCCCAGCCGAGGTTGACCGCGGTCGGACGCGTGGCCTTCAGCATCGCGGCGGCGGCTTCGAGCGCGAGATCGCTCGCGTCCGCGCGCGCTTGCAACGCGAGGCCGTACGCGGCCGTGACGCCGATCAGCGGCGCGCCGCGCACGGTCATGTTCGCGATCGCTTCAGCCGCTTCGCTGGCACTCGTGATGCGCACGACGGCCACCCGGTGCGGAAGCTTGCGTTGGTCGATCACGCCGATTGCCGCTGCGGCAGGCTCGGGCCAGATCGTGCGCGTGGCGCGGCCGTTCAGCAGCACGGGCGCCCTCCGCGACCGTCGATGGTGCCGACGCGGTTCATGCCCGAATTGTGCCTCGCACGCCAAGCGATCATCGAGGAGGGAAGCTCGGCCGTGCGCAACGAGAGTCCGGGGTCACCGAGCCTGGCCGAACAATGCCTGCAGCGCAAGGTGCGTCGGAACGTAGAGGCCGATCGGAAAGGCCAGCATCGACAGCGCAAGCCAGGCGAGCGGCGGCACGCGCCGCTGCACAGTGCCGCCGAGCCCGCGCACCCAGTTGATGTTCTCGTCCTCTGGCGTCGTCACGGCATAGGTCAGAGGCAACACGATCCAGGCGAGCAGCGTCTGGTAGACCAACGCGCGGCGGTCATAGCCGAGCTCGTGCAGCATCCACAGCAGCACCACCGGAAGCACGACGTGAAACAGCGACAAGGCGCGCACGAGCAGCGGCTTGCGCGGATCGAACATGTAGCCCGCGAGATCGGTGACGCGAATGCCGAACAGCAGCCGTCCGAAGTAACTCGCGCACCACACCAGCTCGGGCACCAGCACCGCGAGCGCCATCATGCTCGCGAGCAAGGGGCTCTCGAGCCACAACGCGACGCCCGTCGTGATGAGCGCGATGTCGGAAAACCAGAGGAAGTTCTTCCAGCCCCACCAGACCGCGTAGGTCGGCACGATCACCGCGAGCAGCGCGGTGTAGGCGATCTTGATCCACAGGTCGATCTGCGCGTCCATCACGACGCGACATAGACCGTCTTGATGTTCACGAACTCCTTGATGCCGTACCCCGAGAGCTCGCGGCCGTAGCCGCTGTCCTTCACGCCGCCGAACGGCAGGCGCGGATCCGATCGCACCGCATCGTTGACGAACACGCAGCCGCTTTCGATCTGCTCGGCCGCGATGCGCTCGCCGCGCAACACGTCGCGCGTGATGACGGCACCGCCGAGCCCGTACACCGAGTCGTTCGCCACGGCGATGGCCTGCGCTTCGTCTTTCACCGCAATGACGGCTGCGACCGGGCCGAACAACTCTTCGTCGTAAGCGGGCATGCCCTTGCGCACATCGGTGAGCACCGTCGGCGGGTAAAAGGCACCGGGCCCGCCGGGGATCTTGCCGCCGAGCAGGCAACGCGCTCCCTTTTGCACGCTCTGCTCGACCTGCCGGTGCAACGCATCGCGCAGGTCATGCCGCGCGAGCGGGCCGATTTCGGTTTCGTTGCTCAGCGGATCGCCAAGTCTCGCAGCGCTCATCTTCTGTACGAAGCGCGGCTCGAATTCGCTGCGCACCGCATCGACGACGATGAAGCGCTTGGCGGCGATGCAGCTCTGCCCTGCGTTCACCAGCCGGCCCTTCGCGCACACGGTTGCGGCCAACTCGAGATCGGCGTCCTCGAGCACGAGGTAGGGATCGCTGCCGCCGAGCTCGAGCACGGTCTTCTTCAGCATCTCGCCGGCCTTGCGCGCCACCGCGCGGCCGGCGGGGCTGCTGCCGGTCAGTGTCGCCGCGCGCACGAGCGGGTGCTCGATGACCGACTCGACCCGGCCGTTGCCGATCATCAAGGTTCGAAACAGGTCCGGCGGAAAGCCAGCCTCACGAAAGATCTGCTCGATCGCCAGCGCGCAGCCCGGCACGTTCGACGCGTGCTTCAGCACGGCGCCGTTGCCCGCCATCAGGGCCGGCGCCGCAAAGCGAAACACCTGCCAGAACGGAAAGTTCCACGGCATCACCGCCAGCACCACGCCGATCGGATTGAAGGTGACGAAGCTCGCGCGCGCCTCCGTTTGCACCGGCTCGCGCGCAAGCAGCTTTGCCGCGTTGTCCGGGTAGAACTCGCAGCCGAGCGCGCATTTCTGCGCTTCGGCCACGCCGTCGCGCACCGGCTTGCCCATTTCCGTGGCCATCAGCCTGGCGTATTCCTCGGCGTTGGCGCGCAGGATCTGCGCGGCTTTGCGCATGCGCTGGGCGCGCTCTCCGAAAGAGGTTCGCCGCCACGCGAGATAGGCTTCGTGCGTCTTGACGACGATATCGTCGACCGCGGCGCGCGGCATCTCGCGGTGCGTCTTCAGTCTTTCACCGGTCGCGGGATTGATGGATTCGATGGCCATGCGGCTCTCCGACGGAGTGGGTCCCTCTTCGATCGATGGTAGGCGTTTCGCCGTGCGGCGACCACTCAAGCGCCGGCCTTGTGCCGGGCGCGCGTGCGCGCGGCCTTCTGCGCCGCGGCCGAGCGTTCGGCCGGACCTTTGGTACGCGCCGCCGAGCGTGCGCCGTGCTTGCCCTCGCGGACGTGCTCGATTTCCTCGCGCACGAACTCGCCGGCCTGCGTGCTCGGCGCCTTGCCTTCGCGCTTGTCGCGCCGCGCGCGCTCGATGGTCTTTCTCTCCGGCATGATGGCCTCCGTGAGAATGGACTGGTGCCTGCCCCCCGCATGGCATGCGCAGCAATCGATGTGCCCAGGTTGCGACGTCGAGGAGTCAACCACCATGAGCGAACAAGCGCCGGACCTCAGCGGACCCGATCTCACGCAGGGCATCGAACTCGCCCAACTGGCCGACGGCTCGATGCAGCTCGGGCACGCGCAGGGCGTTGCGGTGCTGCTGGCGCGCCGCGGCGATGAGGTCTTCGCCATCGGCGCGACCTGCACGCATTACGGGGGTCCGCTGGCCGAAGGACTCTTGGTGGGCGAGAGCGTTCGTTGCCCATGGCATCACGCCTGCTTCAGCTTGCGCAGCGGTGAGGCACTGCGTGCGCCGGCTCTCAACCCCGTGCCGTGTTGGCGCGTGGAGCGGCGCGAAGGCAAGGTGTACGTCGGCGCAAAACTGCAAAGCGCAACGCAGCCCACTGCGCCGGCAACGCCCGGCATGCCGCGATCGGTGGTCATCATCGGCGGGGGCGCGGCCGGCAACGCTGCGGCCGAAATGTTGCGGCGCGAGCACTATCGCGGGCTCATCACGATGTTGAGCAGCGATGGATCGGTACCCTACGACCGGCCCAACCTGTCGAAGAACTACCTCGCGGGCAACGCGCCGGAAGAGTGGATTCCCCTGCGATCGAGCGACTTCTACCGCGAGCACGACATCGATCTGAAGCTCGATGTCCAGGTCAGCGCGATCGACACCGAGAACCGGCAGGTGGCACTCGTTGACGGCAGCCGCCACGCGTATGACGCGCTGTTGCTCGCCACTGGTGCCGATCCGATCCGGCTCGCCGTGCCGGGCGCGGAGCTACCGCATGTGCTCTATCTGCGCACGCTGGCCGATTGCCGCGCACTGATTGCCAGAGTGCAGGCTTCAAGGCGAGCCGTGGTGATCGGCGCGGGTTTCATCGGTCTCGAGGTGGCGGCGTCGCTGCGCGCGCGAAACCTCGATGTGCACATCGTCGCGCCGGAAAAGATCCCCATGGAGAAGGTGATGGGGCCGGAAGTCGGCAGCTTCCTGCGCCGGCTGCATGAGCAGCACGGCGTCACTTTTCACCTCGGCACGAGCGTCACCGCGATCGACGAGCGCAGCGTCACGCTCGGCAGCGGCAAGCAGGTCGATGCCGACTGCGTGATCGTTGGCATCGGCGTCAGGCCGCTGACCGCTCTCGCGCAGCAGGCGGGTCTGGCGATCGACCGCGGCGTCAGCGTCGACGACTACCTGCAGACCAGCATCGAGGGCATCTATGCCGCCGGCGACATCGCGCGCTGGCCCGATGCGCTCAGCGGCCAGCGCATCCGCGTCGAACATTGGGTGGTTGCCGAACGTCAGGGGCAGACTGCCGCGCGCAACATGCTCGGGCGTCGCGAGCGTTTCGACGCGGTGCCTTTCTTCTGGACCGAGCAGTACGACGTCGCGATCGCCTATGTCGGCCATGCCGAAGGATGGGACCGTGTCGAGATCGACGGACAGCTCGACGCGCGCGACTGCACCATCACCTACAGCCGCGCGGGCAGGAAGCTCGCGGTGGCGACGATGCATCGGGACGGCGCGAGCCTGCGGGCGGAAGTCGAGCTGGAACGGCTATCGACGCTTGCGTGACGGCCTGAGGCGCAACAGCCGGAGCCGAGGCTACGATTGCGCGTTCGCCCGGGCCCTCGTGCCCGGCGTCCGTCCATGGGCTGGTCCGAAAGGAACGCAGGCATGCTCGCGATCAACGGCCTCACCAAGCGCTACGGCGAAAGGGTTGCGCTGTCCGAGGTGAGCTTCGAGCTGCCAAGACGACAGTTCGTCGCGCTGCTCGGCCCCAACGGGGCAGGCAAGTCGACGCTGTTCCAGCTGCTGACCGGACTCTTCCTCGCCGATGCCGGTGAGGTCAGCGTGGATGGCCATTCTCTGAAGCACGATGCTGTAGCCGCGCTACGTCACATCGGCGTGGTGTTTCAGCAGATGTCTCTCGATCTCGACTTGAGCGTGCGGCATAACCTGCAGTTTCACGCCGACCTGCACGGCCTGCTTCGACGGGTCGCGCACGAGCGAATGCAAGAGGGCTGTTCGGCAGTGGGTCTGGGCGCCGACCTCGCGCGCCCGGTGCGCGAGCTCTCGGGTGGCAACCGCCGCAAGGTCGAACTGGTTCGTGCGCTGCTGCACCGGCCCGCCCTTGTGCTGATGGACGAGCCGACCGTCGGGCTCGATCCGAAGTCCAGACGCGACCTGCTCGCCGCGATGCGCGCCGATGTGAGCGAACGCGACACCTGCGTGCTGTGGGCCACGCACCTGGTCGAGGAAGCCGAAGCTGCCGACCGCGTGCTCGTGCTGCACCACGGAAGGCTGTTGGCTGACGGCCCACCGGCCGAGGTCGCACGCAAGCTCGGCGCGGCGACGCTGGAAGAAGCCTTCATCCGCGCCACCGCCTGACCCACGAGCAGGAGACCGGCGATGACCCTTCAACTTGCGAGCCGGTGCAACGCTTTCATCATGGCCCTCCTTGTCGCCTCGGGGAGCGTGTCGGCGAAGGACACCGGCATCGCTTATGTGTCGAGCGAGAAGGACAACGCATTGACGATGGTCGATGTGAAGACGCTGAACGTGGTCGGTACGCTGTCGACCTGCAAGCGGCCACGTCACCTGCAATTCATGCCCGGTGGGCAGCTCCTGATGGTGGCCTGCGGCGACTCGAACCGGGCCGACCTGATCGATGTGGCCACGCGCAAGTCGGTGGGCACGATCCCGCTCGGCAACGACCCCGAGGCCTTCGACCTCTCGCCCGATGGCAAGACGATCTACGTATCGAACGAGGACGAGGGCACGCTCAACATCATCGACGTCGCATCGAAGAAGAAGCTCAAGTCGGTGCCGGTCGGACAGGAGCCTGAGGGTGTCAAGGTCTCACCGGACGGCCGCCGCGTCTACGTGAGCTCCGAAGTGGCGAACATGGTGCACGTGATCGATGCGGCCGGTGCCAGCGTCGTGAAGAACATTGCCGTGGGCAAGCGCCCCCGCCGCTTCGCGCTCAGCGCCGACGGCGCCGAGTTGTGGGTCACCAACGAGCTCGGCGCGAGCGTGAGCATCGTGTCCACCGGCTCGCTCGCCGTCACGCAGACGATCACGTTCGAGCTCAAGGGCATGCGTGCCGACGACATCACTCCGGTCGGCATCACGCTGTCGCGCGATGGCAAGACGATGTTCGTCGCGCTCGGTCGCGCCAACCATGTGGCCTTCGTCGATGTCGCGAGCCGCAAGGTCGCCGCGCTGGTGCTGGTAGGCAAGCGCGCGTGGAACGTCGCGCTCAATCGCGACGGCTCGCGCCTGTTCGTCGTCAACGGGCTTTCGGACGACATGACGGTCGTCGACGTGCGCGAAGCGCGGCCTATCAAGACCATCCCGGTGGGCCGCGTTCCGTATGCGGCGGTGATCGATGACTGAGGCGCTGCGCCGAGCGTTGCTGCTGATCGCCGCGCTGACGATCGCCACGGCAGCGCAGGCCGCGACGACGCTTCGCATCGCACTCCTGCAGCGCGACGACGACGAACGGCTCGAGCCCAGGCGCGTCGAACTCGCGTACCCGGGTCATCCGGGCGGCCCGCTCGACGCGGCAATCAACGTGGCGCTGAAGGAGATGCGCTTCGAGCTGGACGCCGCCAAGCTGCAAGTCACCCTCGAAGTTGCAAGCGCGCGCAGCGCCGACGAGGTCAAGACACGATTGCTGTCTCTGGAGAGGGCCGGCGTCGCAGCCGTCATCGTCGACCTGCCGGCGCAGTGGATTGCGTCGCAGGCGATGGTCGGGAAGATGCCGCTGCTCAACGCCGGCGCCGGCGACGACGCGCTGCGCGGCGCCGCCTGCCAGGCGCACCTCTTCCACACGCTGCCGAGCGAGCGCATGGCTGTAGATGCACTCGCGCAGACGCTGGTGGCGCGCCGGTGGTCGCGCGTGCTGCTGCTGCACGGCCCGCGCGCCGACGACCTCGCGCGGCTCGCCGGCGTGCAGGCCGCGGTCCGGCGCTACGGCCTCAAGGCGGTCGCGGTCAAGGCGTTCAAGCTGTCAGCCGATCCGCGCGAGCGCGATCTGGCGAACCCGCGGCTGCTCACCGGCGGGCTGGACTACGACGCGGTGTGGGTGGTCGACACCGACGGTGAGTTCGCACGCACGCTGCCCTATCGCACGGCCCTGCCCCGCCCGGTCGTTGGCGACGCCGGTCTCACCGCACAGGCCTGGGCATTGCACTTCGAGCGCTTCGGTGCGCCACAGCTGGAGCGCCGCTTCGGCAGGCAGGCACAACGCGCGATGACCGGCCCGGATTGGGCGGCATGGATCGCCGCCAAGGCGGTGCTGCAGGCCGCCCTCGAGACCCCCGCGTCGCCGACGGCCGAGTCGATTCGCCGCGCGCTCACCCGCAGCGACTTCACGCTCGACGGTTTCAAGGGCGTGCGCCTGAGCTTTCGCCCTTGGGACCGCCAACTGCGCCAGCCGCTGTTGATGAGCGACGGCCAGGGCGTGATCGAAATCGCACCCGCCGAGGGTGTGCTGCACGCGAAGAACGTGCTCGACACGCTCGGTGCCGACGCACCGGAGTCCGCATGCAAGGCGAAGTGAATTCCACCGCGCGGCGCGGCGCGGCGCATGCCCTGCAAGCCATGCGCGCCATCGTGCTGCGCGAGCTGCTCAAGTTCAGCCGTCAGTACGGCCGGCTGGTCTCTGCGCTGGTTCGCCCGCTGCTATGGCTCGCGGTGTTCGCCGCCGGCCTGCGCAACGTCTTCGGCGTGGCGATCGTCGAGCCGTACGACACGTACATCCCCTACGACGTCTACATCGCCCCCGGGCTCGTCGGCATGGTGCTGCTGTTCAACGGCATGCAGTCGTCATTGGCGATGGTCTACGACCGCGAAATGGGGCTGATGCGGCTGTTGCTCACTGCGCCGTTGCCGCGGTCGTGGATCCTGTTTTGCAAGCTCGTCGCCACCGCGGTGCTGTCGCTGGCGCAGGCGGTGGCGTTCGTGATCGTCGCCGCGCTGCTCGGCACGACGCTTCCGATCATCGGCGCGCAAACGCCGGCGGTGCTCGCCTCGGCCGTCGGGTCGGCGCTGATGCTCGGCGCGCTCGGGCTCTTGCTCAGCGTGCACATCAAGCAGCTCGAGAATTTCGCCGGCACGATGAACTTCGTCATCTTCCCGATGTACTTTCTGTCGACCGCGCTCTACCCTCTGTGGAAGCTCGAGGAGTCGGGCGCGGCTTGGGTCTATCAGGTGGCGCGCTTCAACCCGTTCACGCATGCCGTCGAGTGGATGCGCTTCGCGCTGTACGGCAAGGACCCGGGCATCGCGCCCTGGGTCGTGCTGGGCACGCTCGCGCTGTGCTTCGTGCTCGCGTGCTGGGGCTACGACCCGCAGCGCGGCTTCGGCGCGCTGGCCAAACGCGGTGGCGGGGGATCCATATGAGCGCGGTCGCATTGCTCACTCTCCCAGAGGGAGAGTGAGCAGGGGGTGGTCATGAAACTTACTCGCCGCCAGTGGCTTTGCGGTGCTGTGGTGCTGTTGCCATCGCGCTCGCCCGCACAGGCAGGCGAAAACTTCCCGTCGCGGCCAATCACGCTGTGGGTGCCCTGGCCTGCCGGCGGTGCGACCGACCTGACGCTGCGCCTGTTGGCCGATGGCGCGAGCCGCCATCTCGGCCAGAAGGTGTACGTCGAGAACCGCGCCGGCGCCGGCGGCACGCTGGCCATGCCGATCCTGCAGCAAGCCGCACCCGACGGCTACACCATCGCACAACTGCCGCAGCCGATCCTGCGTGCCCCGTGGACGCAAAAAGTGCTGTGGGACCCGATCCGCGACGTGACGCCGATCATCCAGATCTCGGGCGTGACCTTCGGGATCGTGGTGCCCGAGTCGAGCCCGCTGCACAGCCTCGATGACCTGTTCGCGTGGGCACGCGCGCACCCGGGGGCGCTGACCGTTTCGACCAACGGCGTCGGCACCACGCCGCATGTGGTGATGGACGAGTTGACGCGCCGGCGCGGCCTCACCTACATCCATGTGCCGTTCAAGGGCACGGCCGAGCAGATGGTCGCGGTCGCGTCCGGCCAGTTGATGGCGGGTGTGAACTCCACCGGCTTCGCGCCGTTCGTCGATTCGGGACGGCTGCGCCTGCTGGTCACCTTCGGCGAGCAGCGCACGAAGCGCTGGCCGCAGGTGCCCACGCTCGCGGAGCTCGGCCACGGCATCGTCGCGACTTCACCCTACGGGCTCGGCGGCCCGCGCGGCCTGCCGAGCGCGATTGTTCTGGTGCTTCACGATGCGTTCAAGGCGGCGATGGTCGAGCCGGCGCATGTGGCCGAGCTGGCGAAGTACGACCAGGAGCTCAATTACCTCGGCCCCGACGATTACGCGCGCGGCCTGCGTGAGGCCTATGCGGCCGAGAAGCGCAATCTCGAACGCCTGGGTTTGCTGCGCGGGCCCTGAGCAAAGAGCCCCTTAGGCAGCCGGCGGCGCTCACTGCGCACCGGCTTCCCTCAGCACCTTCGCCGCTTCCTCCTGTTGTTGCTCCGTGGCGATCGCCAGCGCCGACTTGCCTCGCGCATCGCGCGAATTGACTTCGGCGCCGCGCGACAGCAGCAGCCGGAGGTTGTCCACCTTGCCGTAGGCGGCGGCCCACATCAGCGCGGTCGCGCCTTCGGCGTC
>Ga0184637_10002801_pt1 | contig 11097 bp, 11 predicted proteins | sample PLM3_127_b2_FD_133143 | JGI IMG/M metagenome (GOLD analysis project Ga0184637, IMG submission 133143) | Groundwater sediment microbial communities from an aquifer in East River, Colorado, USA - PLM3_127_b2 | ecosystem: Environmental > Terrestrial > Soil > Riparian zone | place: USA: East River... | reverse complement strand
GTACGGCCCCGTACGTCGTGACCAACAGCGGAAACTGGGTGTACGCCGGGACGGGGTTCACGAACGGCAGCATCGTGCCTGGGATCGTCTGGTACGAAGCCGATCGCCTGGTCGCGGGGGACCCCCCGCCGGTCGCGATCAACGGCACGTACAACCTGTTGTCGCACTCCCCATACGCTGGCTCAAACAACAACCCGGACTACGCCAACTCGTCCATCTACCAGGCGCTCAGTGGCGCCTGGGTGTTCGCATCCGGCACGATGGGCTGGGGCTGGGGGCTGGACGACTTCTACCCTGAGGGGAGCGTCGACACCGTTGATGTTCGCATCCAGCGGACGACAGCGAACATCCTCAACCGGTTCCTCACGCTCAACCTGCCGCCGATTGTGGCGGCGGCGGCGACGCCCACGCAGGGCTCCGCGCCCTTGACCGTCACCTTCTCCAGTGCCGGGTCGTCCGATCCGGAAGGCCAGTCCCTCAGCTACCTCTGGAACTTTGGCGACGGCACCACGTCCACGGCGGCGAATCCGGTCCATGCCTTCAGCCAGAACGGCCAGTACACAGCCAGCTTGACCGTGTCGGATGGCGGAGCCACCACGTCGTCCGCACCTCTGGTCATCACCGTCGGCCTACCGCCCCCGCAACCTCTGCCGTTTGCTCAGAGCAAGGGTGCGTTTGGTGATGGCAGCGCCACGACGCTGACAGTCCAACTGACGAACGTGAAGGCTGGCAGTCTCATGGTGGCGTATGTCAAATGGGAAGGTACTGCTGCCTCTACAGTCGCCCTCAATGCCGGTATCAGTACCTTTACCGCTGACACGCTGAACAGCGCCGCGAACAATGACCTGCACGGTCGGTTCTTTTACCTGCTGTCCTCCAGCGCTTCGGGCACGGTCAATTACACGGCGACGTGGAGCGCATCCAGGCCATACCGAAGGCTGATAATTTATGAATACAGTTACGGTGGCACGGTCAGTTTTGATGCGTCGAGTCGCGTAACTGCGACCTCCGGTAGTTTGACGGCCGGCAACATTACCACCACAGGAAGTGATGAGATCGTGTTCGGGGCATATGGCGAATACGACCCCACTACCACGACCACTGAGCGAATCAATGGCGTGGCTGCGGATCAAGTCCTTAGAGCCAGTTTCACTTCGATGTGGAGCAAGAGCTTCAGCAGCCCATTTACAGGAACGGCCACGGCCAACGGCAATGGCTCGACGTGGCTCGGCAATGTGATTGCGTTCAAGCGAACCGAGACGTCGACGCCCAACACGGCGCCGACGATTTCGGCGCTTGGAGCGCAGACGATTGCCGAGGATACCAGCACCGGCGCGCTGGCCATCACGGTGGGCGATGCCGAAACGGCGGCCGGCAGCCTGACCTTGAGCGGCGGCACGTCGAATGCGACCCTGGTCCCCGTCGGGAACATCGTCTTTGGCGGCTCGGGAGCGAGTCGGACCGTGACGGTCACGCCGGCGCCGAACCAGAACGGAGCGGCCACGATCACCGTGACGGTCAGTGACGGCGTGGCGACTGCGGCCACGAGTTTTCTGCTGACGGTAACGGCCGCGAATGACCTGCCGACGATCTCGAGCGTGGCGGATCAGATCACGAGTGTGGGCGTGGCCGTGGGGCCGCTCGCGGTGACAGTGGGGGATGTGGAGACCGCCGCGGGCAGTCTTCTCCTCACGGGCGCGTCGTCAAATCTCACGTTGGTGCCGGCAGGGAATATTGCCTTCGGGGGCATGGGGATCAGCCGCACCGTGACGGTTACGCCAGCCGCCGGCCAGACTGGCACCGCCACGATTACCCTGACGGTCAACGACGGCCAGGCGACCGCGTCCACCAGCTTCCTCCTCACCGTGACGGCTACGCCGCCCGCTACCCTGGCGTTTGCTCAGAGCAAGGGTGCGTTTAGTAATGCCAGTGCCACGACGCTGACAGTCCAACTGACGAACGTGAAGGCTGGCAGTCTCATTGTGGCGTATGTCAAATGGGAAGGTACTGCTGCATCGACAGTCGTCCTCAATGACGGTATCAGTACCTTTGCCGCTGACACGCTGAACAGCGCCGCAAACGGTGATCTGCACGGTCGGTTCTTTTACCTGCTGTCCGCCAGCGCTTCGGGCACGGTCAATTACACCGCAACGTGGAGCGCATCCAGGCCATACCGAAAGCTGATGATTTATGAATACACTTACGGCGGGACGGTCAGTTTTGATGCGTCAAATCGGGCGACTGCGACCTCTGGTAGTTTGACGGCCGGCAGCATCACCACCACTGGAAGTGACGAGATCGTGTTCGGGGCATATGGCGAATACGACGCCAATAACACGACCACTGAGCGAATCAACGGCGTGGCTGCTGATCAGGTCCTGAGAGCCAGCTTTGCTTCGATGTGGAGCAAGAGCTTCAGCAGCCCGTTTACAGGCACGGCCACGGCCACCGGCAATAGCTCGACGTGGATTGGCAATGTGATTGCGTTTAGACGCAACTGAAGCGAGAGCGTTTTTCTAAACGCTGTAGCGCGGATTTGTGGGGCGAGCCATTGGCACCCCACCGCGCAGGCGTGCGCGGCGGGGACCCCGCCCGAAGGCTCGCCTCGCGAACCCGGAGGGTTCGCGCCACGGAAGTGAAATCCGCGCTAGGCCTAGCCGGGCGCCCGGCCGGTGAGCTTCAGGAACATCTGGTTCTCATGGCAGATGAATTCGATCATCTCCGAGCCGTCTGCCACAATCACCTGCTCGACTCTGACGGTAAAGGGCCTCGTGTACGCCTTCGGATCGTCGATCGTGACGTCGATCTCCAGGTGCCCGAAGTTCACGCGCCGGAACCGCTCGGTCAACCTCAACGCGTCGGTAAACGGGTCGCCTCTTCCATCGAGCCATCCATCGCCCGGTTGGCCGGTCAAGGCGCCGCGGAAGTTGTTCGACTCCGCCACGAGCGTGTCGCCCTCCCATCGCCCGACGGAGTACCCGTGCCAGTACGGCTGCGGCTCCCCTTGCGGCGGCAGACGCCGTCCGTCGGTGTAGATCGTGCGAAGGCCGTAGTTCGACTCGTAGATGATGAGAATCCTTCGCGGCGTCTGGACGACCTCTCGCGGCTGCGGGTCCAGATGGTATTGAAGCGGACCTTGCGGGAAACACAGTGCATCCGGGTTGTCGAATCCGTTCGCACGCTTCTTGAGAAGGTCAGCCACCCACGGCTGGAGCGGCAGACCTTCCTTGAATCCCACCCCGACGTTGCCGAATGTCGCCAGCGGAGGCCGCCCCACCGGCTGGCTGCCCGGCGCCTCTGTTCGCTCGGTTCTCATCCAGATGCCAGACAAATCCGGCTTGCCATCTGGTGTGCGTGGCGCAGACGCGGTGAGATTCGGCTTGCCGTCAGGCCCCTTCGGCACCCCGGGTTGCGGACGTAAGGGCCACTGCGCGGACAGCGACGGTGAGAGGCCGGCAACGATGGCGGCCACCATCGTCACTGTGAACCACCGTTTCATGTCAGCCTCCCCTACGGTTGCTGCGCCTGACTCGAGCCCGCAAACAGCCTCTGACCGGTTTTCGCAGAAATCACCACTTGGGCGTTCGCGTTGTTCGACCCGTTCTTGGCTCGGGTGCCTTCTACGGTGACGACATCCCCGGGTTTCAGCGAAAACCGCGTCCACCCCGCCCGCATGAGGCCGTTCGGACTCGCCAGCTCGAACCCCCAATTAGCGACCTTGCCCGTGTCGTCCTTCACGTCGACGTAAATCCAGGCGTGCGGATTCGTCCAATCGAGCCGAGTAACGGCGCCCGTCAGCTTGACGGGCTTCACCGCGTCGAATTCCGCCGAAAACGCGTGATGCGCGACGACCGGCCGCCCGGCCAGGAACAATCCAACACCAAGAACGACAACAGCGGCTTTGATTTTCATGGACACACCTCCGCGTGCACTCCATACACGGAAACGATAGGTCCGACGACTCGCGTCATTGTCCGGTTCCGGCCCCTGTACGTCAAGGAGAATGGGCAGTCGGCCGGCCCAACCTGACTTCGTCGCAGAAATCACCCGCGACCTGGCAAAAGAACAGCGGCGCGCTGCCCATCCGGCGCGATCTGGGGCGAGGGGAGTGCAGTCTTTTCCGGGGAGGAAGGGCAGACGCTCTGTCGCGTCTGGGCAATTGGCGCTACAGTCGATATCGCCAAAGCGAACGACCGCCGCTCGCCGCGGCGAGCGGTCAGGGCGTGGGCCCCACGACAGGGTTGGTCAGGGTGCCGACGCCCTGGTAGCTGCAGACGGAGCGATCGCCGGCCTTGAAGTACACCGGCGGCGTGCGGGCTGAGCCGACGCCTGCCGGCGTGCCCGTCGCGATGACGTCCCCTGGCCGCAATGTCATGATGCTCGACGCATAGGCCACCTGCTCGAACACGGTGTGAATCATGAGCGACGTGCTCGCTTCCTGCATCACTTCACCGTTCAGCACGAACCTGATCGCCAGCTTCTGCGGATCGGCGACGAATTCCTTCGGCGTGATGAACGGCCCGAGCGGGGCGAACGTGTCGTGGTTCTTGCTGACGACCCAATCCGATCCATAGCGTGTATCGCCGCGGCCTCCGCGGTCTGACACGTCGTTCTCAATCGTGTACCCGAAGATGTAGGCGGCGCCCTGCGCCGCCGGCACACGCGCCGCCTGCCGGCCAATGACGACGCCAAGCTCGCATTCCCAGTCGACTTGCGTGCGGCCTGGTGGAAGCCGGATGGCTTCTCCGTCGGCGATGACGGCGGCTGGCGATTTCATGAAGAGGTACGGGTTCCAGCGTTTGTCCTCCGCGGCGCGTTCCCAGATCCCGGGCGCGTTTCGTGTTCCAGGCAGCGCACCACCGAGGGTCGGCGTACCCTGTCCCGTAACCTGGTCGCGTAGAATGGCCATCTCGCGGTCGTGCTCCGTATAATTCACCGCGACGTTCAACATCGTCGTCGGATAGATGATCGGCGGCAGGATCTTCACCGCGCGAAAGTCGTATGCGTACGCAGGCCGGGCGGGACCGGCCGCTTCGACGCTGCGCACAATGTCGACGATACGCGCGCGGAGGCCGGCGTCGTAGCGCACGATGAGATCCTTCATGTCCGCTGGCGGGGCCACGTTCGAAGCGGGCGTGCGGACCGCGGCGTGGGCGGCGGCGAAATCGATCACCACCGATTCGCGCAGCACGATGCCCACGAAGGCGCGGCCTGTCAGCTCAAAGGTCCCGAGCTTGTAAGGTGTCGGCGCCTGCGCGCTCGCGAGCGCGCCCGCCGCGCTGCAGGCAGTCAGTAGTCCAAGAATCAGGCGTCTCATGGGCGTTTCCTCGGCTCTCGTAGGGCTCGGCTTTCTTGTCCGCCGAGCCGCCGCCCGGCGAAGGTGGAACGCCGCGCCAGGACGGGACGTGCAGGCCGGCCATACGGTGACGCGGGTTGCGTGTCTATGAACTGTACTCGGCGACAACCGGTTTCGGGATCAGGCGTTTCTCCCAGGCTTCGTCGAGCAGGCGCCGTACGGCCGCGCGGCCGCGGTCGCCGTACTCGAGGGTCAGTTCGTTGACGTACATGCCGACGAACCGATCGGCCTTGGCGCGGTCGAGGCCGCGGCCGAACTGCAGCGCATGATCGAGCGCCTCCTGGCGGTGCGCCAGCGCGTACGCAATGCTCTCGTGCAGCAGGCGCGACACCTTTGCAATCGCGTCCGGCCCAAGGTCACGCCGGATGACATTGCCGCCGAGCGGCAGGGGCAGCCCGCTTGTGCGTTCCGCCCACCATTCACCCAGATCGACAATCTTCTTCAGCCCTTCGTCCTCGTACGTGAGTTGACCTTCGTGAATCAGCAGGCCCGCTGCCGCCTCGCCGCTGCGCACGGCGTCCTGGATGCGATCGAACGGCATCACGACATACGCGACGCCAGGGTCGTACATCCGAAGCGTCAGGAACGCCGTCGTCAGCGTCCCCGGGACGGCAACCGTGATGCCCTTCGTGGACGAGGGGCCGTCGGTGCGCGCGACGACGATCGGGCCATAGTCGTCGCCCATGCTGGAACCATGCGGCAGAAGCAGGTATGTGTCCGTCAGGTGAGCGTAGGCGTTGAACGAGACCGCGCTGACCTCGTACTTCCCCTCGAACGCGGCGCGATTCAGCGTTTCGATATCGGCGAGCAGGTGGCTGAACTCGATGCCGTCTGTCGGCACCTTGCCGCTGGCGAGTCCGTAATGCATGAAGGCATCATCGGAATCAGGGCTGTGGGCGACGGTGATTCTCATTGGGTTGCTGGGTCGCTAGGTGCCTAGGTAGCTGGGCTCGGTCGCTTGGTGGCTCGGTCATCTTACCAAGCTACCCAGCTACCCAGCCACCCAGCTACTTCTTGCTGCCTCGCTCGGCGAGCCAGCGAAGCAGCGCGCTGAAGTCCGCGGCGGGGGCGCGGTATTCCTTCGGCGTGACGTGCTCGATCATTTCCCTGTGCGTCGGCGCGCCGTGGGGCACCGGACCGTACACGAGGTTGTCCTGGGGCCCGAAGATCACAAGGGGCGGCGCCTGGCCGTAGACGTCGATGACATAGCGGAGGTTCAGGCCCTCGCGTTCTTCACGGATGGCGGACTGGCGCAACTCGCGCTGAATCCGGTCAAGGTTGAGCGGCAGCCGGCTGACGTCCACCGTTTCCCCGTCCGCCATAGCGCTTCGCGCGACGGCGGACTGCCCCTGAACCGTTGACGCCAGTGCGAGCACCAGCAGAGCCGCCGCCGCGATCCGTGTGAAAGACATGTCAGTTGAGACGCCGGGGCGTCACCCCTGGTTCTCCTTCCATTCTTCATGCCACGCCATCTGGATGGCCTCCAGCTTGGGCTCGTTCGACACTTTCGGGTCGTCATCGAAGCCCTCGAGCCCCAGCACCTTCTCGCGCAGGTCGGTGAATCGCACCGTCAAGGGGTCAATGGCGGGGAATTTCTCGCACAATGCCATCGCGATGTCCTCGGCATCGAGCCACTTCACGACGGCACCTCCGCCTCTCGCCGTTCTTTCTCTTTCTCATCCGGCTGGCCGAGTTGGATACCGCCGCCCTCCTGGACGTAATTGCGTGTATACATCGGGAACTGGGCCACGACATCGCCCTTGATCACGGCCTGGCAGCCGAGCCGCGAGCTCGTCGTCAGCTCCCACGCCGTGTCGAGGCGATCTGCCTCCTTTTCCTCCATCTCGCTGAGGTTCTCCATCCCCTTCTTGATGATGAGATGGCACGTCGTGCACGCGCAGCTTCCACCGCAGGCATGTTCGAGGTGAATGCCGCAGTTCATCGCGACATCCAGGAACGACTCCGGCAGCCCGTGGCCGAGGTACTCCAGCTTGCCGTGCTCGAACTCGACGGTCTGCTCCGTCTTGTCCTGTTTGATAAACGTGACCTTGGGCATCTACTGGCACTCCCGATCGAGCTGCTTCGTTGTTCGACTGACGGGAACGCGCGGGCTGAACATGTTGTGGTGCACCACTAGACGTCTTCCACATTCTTCCCCGTCAGGGCTTCGCGCACGCTGCGGTTCATCACGACCTCGGCCAGATGGCGGGTCGCCTGGTTGAGCGCTTCGGTCTTCTGTTGGATCAGGTCGCGATCGGCGCCGCCAATGGACTGCTTGGCGCCGGCCAGGGCCGCCTCGATTCGCTGGCGCTCCCCGGGCTCGAGCGCTTCGGCCGCCAGCGTGTCGAAGTCGGGTCGCCGGAGCGACTTCTCCGTCGCATGAATCACCGTCTCGGCCTCGTTGCGTGCCTCGATCAACAGGCGCGCTTCGAAGTCCGCTTCCGCATGCTCGAACGACTCGATGAGCATGCGCTCGACCTCCTGGTCCGTGAGGCCGTACGACGGCTTGACGTCGATCGTCTGCTCGATCGACGTCCGAAGCTCGCGCGCGCTGACGCTGAGGATGCCGTTCGCGTCGATCTGGAACCGCACTTCGATGCGTGGCATGCCGGCGGGCATCGGCGGGATGCCGTGCAGCTTGAAGCGCGCCAGCGACCGGCAGTCGGCCGCCAGCTCGCGCTCGCCCTGCAGCACGTGGACGTCGACCGCGGTCTGGTTCTCGGCGAAGCTCGTGAACATCTCGCGGCCGCTCGCGGGAATCGTGGAGTTGCGCAGGATGATCTTCGACATGACCCCGCCCATCGTCTCGATGCCGAGCGAGAGGGGGGTGACGTCGAGCAGCAGCATTTCGCGCCGGCCGCTCACGAGGATGTCTGCCTGCAGGGCGGCGCCGAGCGCGACCACCTCGTCTGGATTCAGCTCCGAGTGAGGCGTGCGGCCGAAGAGCTCGTGGACGAGGCGGCGGACCAGTGGGATGCGGGTCGATCCGCCCACGAGCACCGCCTCGTCGATGTCCTTCGGCTGGAGGCCCGCGTCGGCCAGCGCCTGGCGGCACGGCCCCAGCGTCCGCTCGATGAGCGGCAGGATCATCCGCTCGAGATCGGCGCGCGTGATCCGGCGGCGGTACCCCACGGGCAGGCCGGCCGTGGACTCGACGCGGATCTCGGTGTCTTCCGCCTCCGAGAGATCCACCTTGGCCTGGATGACGGCCTTGCGAATGGCTTGGATCAATTCAGGCGGGTCTGAAGACCCGCCTCTACGATCCCGTAGAGGCGAACCTTGAGGTCCGCCTTGAATCTCGGCGAGCACCAACTGCGTCAAAACCGCGTCGATATCGTCGCCGCCAAGGTGCGTGTCGCCGTTGGTCGCGAGCACCTGGAACACGCCATCCTCGACTTTGAGGATCGAGATGTCGAAGGTGCCGCCGCCGAGGTCGTAGACGGCGATCGTGCCGCGGTTGCGCTTGTCCAGCCCGTAGGCCAGCGATGCCGCCGTCGGCTCGTTGATGATGCGCAGCACTTCCAGGCCCGCGAGCCGCCCCGCATCGCGCGTGGCCGTCCGCTGCGCATCATTGAAGTAGGCGGGAACCGTGATGACCGCGCGGTCGACTTCGAAATCGAACTCGCCCTGCTCCCGGAAGTGATCTTCGGCGCGGTGCTTCAGCTCGCGCAGGACGAATGCGGAAATCTCCGGCGGGGTGAACTCCCGTCCGGCAATGCCGATCCGCACGACGCCGCCCGGGTCGCCGCCGACGCTGAATGGCAGCAGGCTCGCATCCTCGTGCACGTCCTCGATGCCGCGCCCCATGAACCGCTTCACCGAGTACACGGTGCTCGCCGGCGCGGTGAGCAGACGCCGCTGCGCTTCGCGCCCGACGAAAATCGTCCCCTCCTCGCCGATCGACACCACCGACGGCACCAGCCCGTCGCCAGACTCGTCGCGGATCACCACCGGCACGCCGTCCTTGACGTAGGCGACGAGGCTGTTGGTGGTGCCGAGATCGATGCCGACGACCTTACTCATGGATGGCCTTGGGCTTTGGGCTCCAGGCTTTCGGCCCCCGGTTGCCCAGAGCCTGGAGCCGAAAGCCCAGAGCCGGCGGCTTCACGTTCAATAGCCGCCAGCAGGTTATCGATGTACTTCTGCTCAAGGAGCTGCTCGCGCAGCGCTTCCAGGGTGGCCCGGCGCTCGCCGGCCGTCGCGCCCGCGTTGCTGTCCCACCGGTCGCTGAGCTCCTGGATTCGGCGCTCGTGCTCCTCGCGCTTGCGGTCGATCGGCCTGCGCGCCAACTCGAGCCGCGCGCGGAGCTGGGCCTCGTCGCCGCCTGACTCCCGGAGCTCGCGAATCTCGTCAAGCTCCTCGTTCAGCGCGAACACCTCTTCGAGCAGCGCCGGCGGCACTTTCACGCCGCCCTCATCCGACTTGGCGGGAGGCAAACCTTCAATAGCGAGCAGGTGCTCGATGCGGGCAGCGGGATTCCTGATCGTTCGATACGCGTCATTCAGGTACGACGAGCGCTCCAGGCTGGCGAGCCGCTCGGCCGGGGACGCGTTGTAGAAATAATCCGGGTGGAACTTGCGGCTGAGATCCCGGAAACGCCGCTCGAGATCCTGCTGGTCGAGGCCGAGCCGCCGCGGCAGGCCGACGAACGAGAAGTAGTCGCCGTACCGACCGAGCGCCAGGATCCGGTCGCACTGCGGGCAGAAATGCTCGTCGACCGGCGCGCCCGCGCCGCAATTGCGGCACTCGAGCATCGAGGGTGAACGGAGTGGAATCGGATCGGGAGTCATGGGTGCGCGGGGCATGTCCCGCGGAGGGTCATGCGCCGAAGGAGCTGCCGCAGCCGCAGGTCTGCTTCGCGTTCGGGTTGTGGAACACGAAGCCCTGGGTGAGAAGCGCGGTGTCGTAGTCCAGCGTGGTCCCCTTGAGGAACAGGAAGCTCTTGCGGTCGACGAACAGCTTGGTGCCGCCCGGCCCTTCGAACACCTCGTCGCCCAGGCGCGGCTCCCGCTCCCACCCGAAGGTGTAGCTGAGCCCGGAGCATCCGCCGCCTTTCACGCCCACACGGAGACCACCCTCGCTGAGGCCCTGCTTGGCCATCAGCGACTTGATCTTCTGCGCCGCGGTCTCACTGATTTGAATCATCGTCATCAACGCCCAACTCCCAACCTCCAACTCCCAAATTGTGGGCGTTGGGAATTGGGAAGTCGGAGTTTACGCAGTCGGCTGCGCGAGCGCGCCAACCGGGACGCCCGCCTGGCTCTCCTCGCGCTTCTTCTTGTAGTCGGCGATCGCCGCCTTGATCGCATCCTCCGCCAGGACCGAACAGTGGATCTTCACCGGCGGCAGCGCCAGCTCGTTGACGATATCGGTGTTCTTGATCGCGAGCGCCTGGTCGACCGTCTTGCCCTTGAGCCACTCGGTCGCAAGGCTCGAGCTGGCGATCGCCGAACCGCACCCGAACGTCTTGAACTTCGCCTCGTCTATGACGCCGGTTTCCGGATTCACCCTGACCTGGAGCTTCATGACGTCGCCGCACTCCGGCGCGCCCACCAGGCCCGTCCCCACGTTCACGTCGTCTTTCGGCAGCGATCCAACGTTGCGCGGGTGCTCGTAGTGGTCAATTACCTTGTCTGAGTAAGCCATCTCTTCTCCTGATGGGTTTCGGCTGTGGGCGTTGGGCTTTCAGCAAGCCAAAAGCCTGAGGCCAAAAGCCTATTTCCCTAGTGTGCCACCCACCG